>Ga0302293_10000230_pt1 | contig 32182 bp, 46 predicted proteins | sample III_Fen_N2_2_FD_198758 | JGI IMG/M metagenome (GOLD analysis project Ga0302293, IMG submission 198758) | Peat permafrost microbial communities from Stordalen Mire near Abisko, Sweden - III_Fen_N2_2 | ecosystem: Environmental > Terrestrial > Soil > Wetlands > Permafrost | place: Sweden: Abisko...
CAACCCTGGCGGCCGCCTCCGGAACGGATAGCGAACGCTTTGCCGGAATGTTGAAAGGCTTGAGCATCTGATATGGCAAAAAAGCTAAGCGAGATCCCGACCAGTAAACTGCAGGCTGCGCAGATCGCGGCCCTCGCCCGCATCCATCTCTGGGTGACCGGAGAAATCCATTTGCGCATCAATGATTTTACGCGCCAGGCGCGGGCGATCCTGATCAAGCGCGCCGATGGCGATGGTGTCTTCGACGGCGCTTCTAGTTACCAGGCGCAAATTGAGATCCTGCGCGCCTGGGGCGATGTGCAAAGCGAGATCCTGAAGTTGATGCAGGCGGGCATGCGCCAGGCCGCGCGCCTGCCGTTTGCGCTGCTGGCCGAGGAGCACCAGCGCCGTTTTGCAGATTTGCCAAAGATGGTCAGCGAGGCGCAGGGATCAGCCTATGCCGGTTGGGTTGAGCAGCAATTCCGTATGCTGATCGATCAGGCCAATACGCGTGTGCTGAACGGTCTAAATTTATCCGGGCGGGTCTGGCGCTTTGATCGCGAAACACGCGAAGATATTAACACATTGATTGTCCAGGCTATTACATCCAAGCAGGACGCCTGGAGCCTGGCAAAGGACCTTGAAAAATATCTTGGATCAAGCCAGGATTGCCCACGTTGGACATCCAGTCGATTGTATGGCCTGACCAAAAGCGATATTGCCAGCGGCGATCTGCAGGGCCTGGTGACCGGTGATGCCTGTGATGGTCAGGGCGTGGCCTACAAGGCGCTGCGCATGGCGCGCACTGAAATTCAGGCTATCCATGCTGATGCAACCACTCGGCAACTGGCAGCCTCGCCATGGGTACAAAAGGAAAGGATCGTGCTTTCTACTGGTCACCCTGAACCGGACATCTGCGACGATGTCATCAACGAGGGCGATGATGGCAAAGGAATTTACGAAGTTGGCAGCATCACCCTGCCGCTGCATCCTCAATGCCTTTGCTACAAAGTGGCCGTTTCGATGAGTGACGATGAATTCGTTGCCAACATGCGCGGCTGGCTAGATAACAGCCAGGCCTGGCCGGAGATGGATGCCTACAGCGCCAATGTGGGTGGCACAAGCGCCAACCTGGCAGCTGAAAACGCGGCGCTTAATACCTGGCTATGGGGCACGGAGAAAGAACTGGAAAAGGTGATGAAATGAGCCTGACCGGAGATATCAAGGACCTTTTGGAAGCCGATACCGCCCTGATGGCAATCTTGACCGGCGGCGTGCATGATGCTGTTGAAATTTCCCGCCAGCTCACGCCCGGGGCTTTCGATGCAAATAATGAGATTAAACCTTGTGCACTGGTCAAAACTGGTACAGAGACTGCTGTTCACAACAAGATCAGCGCGATGCAAACTTCGTTGACGATCTACTTCTACCAGCGCACCGGCTACACAGTTATCGATGTTGCGCTGGCCAGAGTTTTAGCAATTCTCAATCTCTATCACGCGGTCAACATTTGGGAGATTGAGTTTAACAATGAAATTGCGCGGTCAACTGATGATGCTCTGGCTTCATCGCTGGCCGTTCAACGATATGACGTAATCCGCAAACGGTAATTCACATTCAAATGGAGGTCTGAAATGGCAGGATTTGGCGATCAGCCAATGGGCATCAAGCAGATAAAAATCAAGGTTGGCGCGGTAGTTAAGGAATTACCTGCCGGTATAACCTTGAAGTTCAAAGAGAAGGTCATCAGCGCGCGCGGGCGTGGGGGTGATCGTCTTGTAGCGCTGGCCAGCGTTCCGGACGGCGTTGAATGGGAAATGGGCAGCCTGGGTGTGCCACTGGAAGCATACGCGATGATGACCGGGCTAACGGTGGACACTACCGGCACAACGCCCAACCAGATAAAAACGCTATCCAGTAGCGATAGCAACCGTTACCCCTATTTCGATATCTATGGCAAGTCCCTGGGGGTAGGTGCGGATGATATCCATGTGCATATCATCAATGCCAAGCTGACAGAAGGCATGGATGCGCCCTATGAAGATGGAAAGTTCACCAATAGCGGCTTCAAAGGCGAAGCGTTGGATTGGGAACTCGTACAAAATGAGACCGCAGCTACCCTACCTGCGGATGCATAAATGAATTCCTTCTAACTCTCCCCAGGCGAAAACTTGGGGAGAGTGAAGAGAAAAGGTGAATCATGGATAAAGCAGCATTGGAACAATCAAAACAAGCAAAGCGCGAACAACTGGCGGCCTGGCGCGCATCTCGCACACAGGAATTATCACTGCCATCCGGGCTGACCGTGTCTGTGCGTGATGCCAGCATTATGGATCTGGTTATTAATGGCAATATTCCTGAGACATTGATGGGTTCAATTATGAATCAGGTAGGTAATGGTGAGCAGGTGGACCTTTCCATGTTCAGCTCAGATAATGAATTTGGCAAGCTGATCAATGAGATGGTCAAGATCTGCGTGGTAGACCCACCCATCGCAGATGTTGCCGATGAAGATCATCTGGCGTTATCTGAATTGTCCGGAGACGATAAGATGGCCATCTTCAATCACGCCAACCGGGAGGTTGAACAAGTAAAAACCTTTCGCAGCGAACAGAATGAACTTGTGGACGCTGCACAGCCTGGGTGAGGCATACGGCAAAAGACCATCCGAATTTCTGGGGATGGAAACGCCCTGGGGATCATTCCAGGTTGATTATGCGGCAATGATCGTTGGTAGACAGGTAGAAAAAGACCTGGCAGATGGCAAGCCAGTTGGTCCGCAAAAAGCTGGCGAGCAAAATTATTTAGATCCGCGATTATTGCACAAGTTCGGCACAGTCAAGATCAAACCGGACGGAACCTGGTAAGGAGATTTATATGCTGGTAGGCAGTGCATATGGGAAGGTAGGTCTAGATAGCAGCGGCGTCGTGACCGGGGTGCAGCAGGCGGTCAACGCGCTGAAGAACTTTAAGTCAACCATGGAACTGGCTGGTGGTGGGCTGAATAAACTTAAATCAGGTTTGGATTCGGCCAAGTCGGCTGTGGCTGCGGCCCGCGCGGAACTTGACAAATTAAAAGCCGGAAAGGCAGGGAAGGAAGAGATTGAAGCAGCGGCAGCCAGTTTGAAAAAGCTGGAAGCAAATGCCAATACTGCCGCCACCGCTGTTCGGAATGCAGAAACCCAAATACAACAGCTACGCCAGGCAGGCATGGCGCTGGGGCAGGGAATGCAGAACGTAGGTAACATGCTTACTGTTGGCGTGACCTTACCATTACTTGCAGCAGGTGGTGCAGCAATTAAATTGGCTAGTGATTTAAACGAATCTAAAAGTTTGACAGGGGTCATCTTCAGCGATATGTCAAAGGATATTTTGAAGTGGGCTGAAGATGCTAATACCAAATTGCAAATGACTCGCAAGGAAGCCCTGGATTCGGCTAATGATTTTGCCATATTTGGTAAGGCTGCAAAATTAGCGGGCAATGATTTGGTTAAATTTGCTGAAGAAAACACACAGCTTGCAGCCGATTTGGCGTCAGCCAAGAACACATCGTCCGATGAAGCGATTACCGCTATTGGAGCTGCATATCGTGGAGAAATGGAGCCGATCAGAAAATATGGCGTTCTACTCGATCAGCAAATTGTAAAAGATAAAGCCGTTTCGATGGGGTTGATGAAAACGAATGATGAGCTAACAACGCAAAATAAAATCTTGGCAGTTAATGCGCTCGTGTTGGAACAAACTTCGTATGCCCAGGGAGATATTGCGCGTACTGGTGGAGAAGTAGCCGGACAAATGAAAGAGGCTAATAAATCTATTCAGGATCTATTGGCTGATTTTGGAACTAACTTACTGCCTATGGCCAGGAATGCTTTAGTTGTGTTTAATCAGCTTCTACGATTTTTAAATAACCTATCGCCATCGACGCAACAAAATATTATTGTCTTTTTAGGTTTAGCCGCAGCATTAGGCCCAGTACTTTCAACCATGGGCGGGTTGCTGATGTTCGTGTTACAGATAACTGCGATTTGGCCGCAAGTGGTTACAGGTGCAGCTCTTATTGCGCCAACATTCGCAACCATCGGAACGGTCATCACTGGCACTGTCATTCCCGCAATTGTGGGCTTTATTGGTGCGGCTCTGCCCATCATTGCCGTGGTTGCTCTGGTCGCGGCGGCGATAGGGTTATTGTATTGGGCCTTCTCTACAAATTTCATGGGCATCACTGATACGGTCAAGATGCTGGGGGTGATCATTCCGTTTTATATTAATCAAATGTGGAACTCGGTCGTGCTGTATTTTGCGAATGCGTGGAAAACATTAACCGATATTTCCAGGAAAATCGCCACAAGTATAGCGGACGCATTCAAGATCGATTGGGGCCAAATTGGAGCGAATATCATTTCAGGGATTGTAAATGGGATCATTAATGGGATCGGGGCTTTGATCGAGGCAGCTAAACGCGCTGCAAATGCGGTGATGGATGCATTCAAGCAAACATTACAAATAGCATCGCCATCAAAGAAGTTCGATTGGTTTGGAAAAATGAGTGGAGTTGGTTATATCAATGGTTTGAACAGTGCAGTTCAACCGGCGATGGTGGCCAGCGCCGCATCCAGGCCAGTGCAGCAAATGGCCAGGGCAACCAGCTATCAGACACTCAACTTCGCGGATGGTCTGAGCATCCACGAAGCCAGGCGTATGCAGGTCGAAAGTGAACGCAGAATGCAGGTCTGGACACGAAAACTATTAGGAGCATGACACAATGACGATGGGCTATAAGATCGGGCTTACTACAACCATGACAGCTCTGGATGCGCTCGCATCGCCACTTCCCATTCCAAATTTTGAGTGGCAGGATGCCCAGGATGAAATTATTTTGGGTAATGGTCAAACGCGCGGAATCGGATCACCGCTGGCGCGTTGGACATTTGCGCTATCTGAAAATGTTGCTGCCAGAAATGCGTTAAAAGCGTTTTGTCCTGGAAGGAGTGCGGAAGTATATATTGCTACCCAGCGGAATGATGGATCATTTGCGAATTACAGCGTAACGATGCACTGGCCTTTAACAGAAAATAAGGAAAATGGTTGGGATATGGGTCTGGTGATCGAATTTACGAACCTGGTGGTGATTCCATGACGCGCGCCTTGACTTCTCCAGAACTTATCAAACTGCGAGGCGATCAGCAATGGAACCGGTATTACCTGGCCATTCAACCAAGAACGGTTGTATTTGCAGCGAGGATCAACCAAACATTTTCGTCAAATGACAAGGTCAAGGCAATAAAATACGACACTGCCACTGGCGACTATACTGCGGTAAAGCCGGATATGACCGTCTACATTGGATCTACGCCAGGCGCCTATGATATTGGCATATGCCGTGTTCGCAAGGCAGCCACATCCAATAAGCTTTTTATCGGCCTGATCTCCGATATTAAATTGGCTGATAACCTGCATATAACCGTTCTGAACCATTATGGTTGGCATCCGAAGCATCCAACCATGCGCACGGATGGATCTGCCCTGATGGATTGTGATGTGGTCTACAGTGCTCAGCATTCGGCAACGGTGCCAACTGTCAATCTGGGCGCGCCTACTGTGGCCTGGTTGACCGGGTCAAGTATTACTGTTAGTTTTAATGCATCCGGATCATGGAACCTGTCAGGCGGGACGCTTGCCTTTGCCTGGTCGTTCCCTGGCGCCGTATCATCTACCGGCGCCGCAACAGCTACGCCAACCGCAACGTACAACGCAGCGGGGACATACCAGGCGGCCTGCGCGATTACTGTGGCCGGTGTCAGCAAGACGCGGTATACCGATGTTTATGTGTTTTCGAAAACAAGTATGCCTGTCACGCAGTTCGAAATCACAGCGTTAAATGGGCAATTTTCTGACAAAGGATGGGGATGTGACTTAACATTTTACGCTGAAGCCGGGCTCAGCAGCTTGCCAGATCAAGCTGAGATCGTCATATTTTCGCGCGATTTTTATCAGGGCGTGGAAGGCAGTATTGGACCGATTTCGGGGCGTGAAAATATCGTTTTTCGTGGTTGGGTTGATGATGAGAGCCTGGTCAGCGATCCAAAAAGTGGAAAGGTATCAATTAGCGCATACGGACCACAGCATTGGTTGGATAAGATCGACGCCATTCCGTTCGATTTGAAATATGGCACAAACGATTGGACGCATTTCAGTAATCTGACCGTTGATGCTGCAATCTGGCAAGTTTTGACCTGGCGCAGCACAACCAACAATTTGATTGATATTTACCCAACGGGCGACACTCGTGCAGCTCCGCACCTGGAAGGTTCAGAAGGTACTGTTTGGGCCCAACTAAAAAGCATCCTTGACCGAATTATGGCAGAGCCTATCTGTGATCATTTCGGAAATTTATATAACCAGATTGACAGCCAATATCTTGCTGACGCGGACCGCACATCAATCCCGGAAGTGATTACTCTGGAAAAGACTGACTGGCGCGATGGATTGGATATTCAGCGTTTGCCAACATCGGAATCATCGCAGGTTATTTTGACGGGCCTGGTAACTTCCGGTGCTTCGACAAAAACAATTTATTCTTTGGCAGCAGGACACATCTATAAAAATTTTGGTGCACCATTTTCTAAAGATGGTCTATTAGCATCATCGCAATCTCAGCAAAACGCGTTGGCCGGGTTGATATTAGGACATGAGAACAGAGCCTATGAGTTCACAATCCCCGGGGCTGCAATCAATCGTATGATCGATATCGCACCCAGGCAATATATTTTGTTGAACATTGCTGCGGGCGATACACCGCGCGGAGTAGCATATGCAGGCCGGGCCATTGTGCGGTCCGTTTCATGGGATGTGGTCAATGGAACGTTGTTGCCAACATATGATGCTGAGATGGAAACCTTCGCTGAGATTGGTATTAATGGGGATATTCCGATTCTAGATGATCCGGATAATCCGGATGATCCCAATAATTCGATTAATGTACCAATGCCATCTTATCCCCCAATACATAATATTGAGACTCCTGAACCACCCGAACCAGAACCTGGGTTGCCGGATCCCGCTAACTGCAATGATACGGGCCCGGCTACTACAGTCAATATGGCATGGGATAAGGCCTTTTTGCGTGGTGATGGCGATCGTATTGCTCATACCTGGAACCCTTGCACGATTAGATCATCAACAGCCGATAATCCGACCACGATGCAATTTACTATTAACAATAGAGGACAAGCATACAATCATTTACACTGTTATGGAATCGACGGAAGTTATGCGCGTTTAGTGTCTGGCATCGTAACCGTTTCAGAGAGCTCGGGCGATACCTATACCATGAACGTGGCGTTTTCACCATCAACAGCCACAACCGTGGCAGGGTTTGAACTGGAGTTGGACGAAGGTCTGGATGCTACCCCTGCGCCTCTATATTGTGAAATTGAAGGTACAGATTATAGGTTGGATGGACCTTTTGAAGGTGGTCAAACAGCCAACGTTACGTTATTTCGCCCTATATATGACCCCACGCATGGTCATATCCAGTTTGCGTTCACTGGAACGGGGGCCAATAATAACGGCATACTCAACTATAATTTCCAGCTATCAGCTCATTTATCTACCGAAGACGGTTATGAAGAATTCGGTGACTTATATGCGTATGTAATTTGGAGTGGTATTTCAAGCGCCGGTCCTATCGCTATAGAGAGCGCTGGTCTCGGAAGAAAATACACATCGTACGTAGGCCATTACAAAGTCAGCGAAGGTTTTTTGGCACCAATAGTCAGCTACTATATAATCAGTGGGGATTATTTCAGTCCGGGAAACTTCACTGTAGGTGGTTTTATTGACTTGTATTACTCAGCTACTATTCCCCAGCGTTCTGCAGCTTTGGGACCAACTAATTTAAATAATGTTTGTCCGGCGGGGGCGTAGTATGAAAAAGACGAACGATGTTCTTGGAAAACGCTTAAGCTCCTATAAGCAAAAGCCATTTATATCGCATGGCTGTATTGGCAATCTGGCGACAGGAAAAATTTCTATTGCAGGTAAGCAATTTACGATTTACGTTACGTTGCAGACTGGTGAAGTGATTGAGGCTATTAACACGCGCGTACCGAACTTTTATCAGCAGCCTGTCATTGTTGGCATGGATCCTGACAATTTCTCGGATGTGACCCAGGTCTTGAGCGCGTGGAATGTATACAGTGGCGAAATTCCAGCGATGGGGATTGGACCGCATCGTGAACAGCATGAATGGCCGAATTATGATGCGCCTTATGTAAAGAGTGAGGTGATTTATCTCTCGCTTTACCATCCAGTTGCAGGTCAACCCAAAGTTGTAATCTATCCGGGAAATTATCTTACTTCAATCGGCTGGAAAATTGTCACGGCTAAAACGATAGTCGATTTGACATCGAGCGTGCCAACGACTGCAGGAAAAGCGCGATATGCGATCATAGCAGTTGATTTGTCAGGGGCATTTGTAGTTCGCAATGGTACCGAAATAACTGGCTGGTCAAATTTGGTGCCCAGCCATATTCCCACACCTGTAAAGGGAGATAACTGCATTTGTGCGGTAAAGATATTTGCTGGCCAGAAGGAATTCAGAAAAAATAAGGATAACAATGATTTCACTGACCTAAGATTTACCGGTGCCAATAATGGATCTACTACTGTGCTTGAACACCATGGCAATGAACATATATCTACAGGGGGTGACCCAATACCAGATGTGATTCCAGACGGCGCATCCGGTCTAATGCCTGGCTCTGCGGCCACAAAACTAGCGGGTATTGAGCCTGGCGCGCAAGCCAACGTCAATGCCGACTGGAATGCAACCAGCGGCGATGCAGAAATATTGAACAAACCAACCATACCGCCTACGGGAATAACTATCAAAACGGTTGATGGAACTGTTGACGTTAACAATGTTTTGACAATGGTAGTTAGCAACGATACCCTGATTGATGAGGGCGATGGACAAGTCACACTTGATACTGGCGGTGGAGGAACGCTTGGAGCTGAATTAATTGATCTTACGTCTCAGGTTACAGGTATGGAGACACATTTCACTTTTTCGCCAGCAGCTCTAGCAATAATCGTCTTTATTGATGGCGCAGCCGATTCCATCAGTAATATAACAATGGACATGGATGGTTTAGGTTTTACTCTCGCAAGTGCGCCATTGGTAACTTCCACTTTACAAATCCTGCGCATGACATCGGTATCCGGCGGATCAGGTCATACTATCCAGGATAATGGCTCAGCAATAACGCCACGACCGAACCTAAACATCATTGGTGCAGTTATTGAAGATGATGTTAGCAATTCGGCTACCAAAATAACGCTTCCATCTATTCCTGTGATCCCGGCTTGGGTTCTAAGTAGCCCAGATATGCCTCCGACATCGCCAGATGTTATGGATGATGAGTTTGATGGATCATCATTAGATTCAAAATGGACTGCTATTATCTCGTCGGGAGCATCGTCAACTATTACTTTTACAGGATCGAAAGTAATATTAGGACATGCGAATGCGGCTAATGAGTATTATCGACATTGCGACATATTTCAAACGTTGCCCACTGGACCATGTAAATTTAGGGCAAAAGTGAACCTTGAAAGCATGCGAAATAACTTTGTGGGGATTGGTTTAACGATTCGAGTTTCATCATCAGGCAGAGCTTTATTTGCGGGCCTCTTAACGCATACTAGTTATGGTGGTTTTCCTGTATTTATTCTTGACTCGACAGGAGAAACAGAAAATTATGAACGAATTTCAGGATATTTAGCTGCAATGACAGCCTATTTTGAAATAGAATTTACCGCTACTGACGTAATTTGGAGATATTCAACAAGTGGCGATGCCTATTCTATAATTTATTCGATAGGATTATCAGATATTGGAGCTATAGACCAGATTGGTATAGGTTGTCATCCTCAAACTGTCGAAAGCAAACCAGCCTTAGTGTCATGCGATTGGTTCAGGAGAATCTCATGACCATGGGATGATTTAGAGTATTTAAGAAGAAAGCCCTTATCGACGTGATGAGGGCTTTCTTCTTATCTGTATTTGAATGGCTACGGTATGCGTAAAGCTAGGAGCCACCAAAGGCCCGTGGTGCGTAGGCATACCTTTCAATTTCATGCCCCCTGGGGCGTCTGGTGGGTTCTCAGGGGGCGTGGCTTCATCTTCTGTGTCCATATAGATGACCATTTCACCTGTAAGCTGGTCATCGTGACGATCCATGCGGATTTCTGACACCAGGCCCTGGAGAATGACACGCCTGGCGTGTGGATCAGCCGTGGTAATCAAATCAGCCATGTGAAGCGCGTAGGCCTGAAGCTGCTCATCTGATAGATTTTGTAGGGGTGTTTCCTGGGCGGTCTTGATTTCGATCAGGGCCGTTTTTAGTTCGGTTTGTTCAGCTTCGAGCGCTTCCAGTCGGTCAAGCAGCGGGCGTGAATGGCCACGGTCAGCGATGGCGGCGGTGATATTGTTCATCTTATTGCGCACAGCCGTCAGGTCGCTTTGCAGGCCGATGCGCTTTTGTTCGAGCTCTTCGAGGCGTTGGGTTTGGCGCCGCTGCAGGGCCCGGTAACTTTGGGTATAGTAGTCCGGATCACGCAGGATCTCGGATAATTTATTAATGATGCCCTGTTCAAGCGAGTAGGCCGGAAGATGGGGCAGGTCACAATCACGGCGCCGGGATCCGCGTGTGCAGCGGTAGGATTGGATGTCGCCGTTTTTCTTTTTGGTGGTGTGCGCCCATAACGGCGACCCGCACCGGCCACAGCGGATCAGGCCGGAAAGCAGATGCTTGGACCCTACCCGCCGGGGATGGTCTGCAACAGATTTTAGCTGAGCGCGCTGAGTGTAGCGGGCCGATATTATTTGACAATTCGTCCATGTAGCCAGATCGATCATGGGTTTGCAATAATTTTCAATCGTCAAGGTGCCATAAACCAGGGTGCCGATATAAATTTTGTTGGCCCAGAAGGTTTGGTAGGATGTAAGTGAAGTGAACAAGCGCGTTTCGGCATTTATATCTGCCAGGGACGATCCTGACACGCGCATTTTGAAGGCGGTCTGGATGCGGACGATCATCGCCGGATCCGGCACCCAGCGCGCGGCAGTCCGGACAGATCCATCACGCCGTAAGCCGATTTCCATGGGTTGGCGCATAAAACCTGCCGGGGGGTTGCCCGGCACGCAGCCAAACACCGTTACGAGGTCCTGCAGGCCGCGGCGGGCATCCCGGCTGACCTGACGTTTCTTCTCTTGGTTTGCGATGTCAATGATAATCTCGACGATCTGGCCATAGGGACCTTCGGGGATCGGGTCGGTCATTGAGTGAATTACGAATCCGCGCTTGCGCAAAACGGATTTGTAAAACTGGGAATCATCCAGGTCGCGCGCGAAACGGGCATAATTCCAGATCAGCAGGCCATCCGGAAGAGACGACTCATGTTTGCTGCTCAGGTCGATCATTTCGTTAAAATGCTCACGGCCAACGACCGTGCCGCCTGAGCGCGCTTCATCGGCGAAAATAAGCGTCAGGTTGAGGCCATAACGCTCACAGAAGGCCAGGACTTCGGCTTTTTGCTGCGCGACGGATCGATCCTGCATGGGACCACCAGAATCGCGCAAATAGGTCCACAGTGTGGATCCTGATGGCAAAGTTGTAGGGGGAGGAAGATAGTCAGACATAATATTTACTGATTACCAGGGTTTCATTGCATTATTCATCAAGGTCTTGAGTCATTTTATCTGGAGCTTTCTTTACGCTTTTATCACGATCTGGAGTTGTGGGTTGTGGTCGTATATCAGGTTTTTTTTGACCGGCATCAGATTCGGTAAGTGGTTTTTTATCCGGTTTTTTGTCTGGTGTGTTGGATTTTGATAAGCGCTGAATGGTTTTATTTGTTGTTCGCATGGGATTCCTTTTTTGTTTTGAAAGTGTTATGATAAAAATATGTGGAAGTTTTGACCAGCTTGGAGGCCATAGTGAAATCGCAAAATGATAATGAGGCTTTGTACCTGCAAATTCCTTTAGAGGAAATGCAAAAATTATATGAACGGCAGATTTCTGGAGTTGATTCGATCAAAAATAACGTGCGTGCTGTGTTGAGTGCAGCCAGTTTGATCGTTTCGTTGGTAAGCGCAATGCAAATTGTATCTGCGCGCATCAGCCCGGATTGGTTGGCTTTTTATCAAGCTGCAGTAGTTTTTGCGGTTTTCCTTTATATTGCTCTGATCATCATGTGCATCTCGGCCCTCTGGCCTGTAAATGTTATTGGACCGATGAAGGCAGATTGGGATGAGTTAACAACTTCATACAAAAACAAAACCTATCTGGATGCAATTCGTTTGCAGTTGAGTTCGGTATTGAACGCTATTGATGAAAACGCTCCTATCCTGAACCGTTTGAAATATTTGCAAATCAGTGTTCAAATTTTATTGGCAATCCTTGTAACTCTCATTTTGTTGATGGCGCTTATTCCACGTATTTGAAATATCTTTTTTCAGAGCCCTTCCAATATTGGAAGGGCTTTTGTGTTTAATATTGAAGTAGTTATGTTATTTTTGTCCAAGCGACGATAGAAATATAAGTAAAAAGCACAAACAAATTGGAATTGTGACGAACACTATTAGCATATTCCCCAAGCTATTCATCGACTTACCGACTGCATTCAATTTTTCCGCGGTCGTGAAGTTAATTGTTTTTCCACAATGTTTGCATACATTGGCTTCTGCCTGAATCATTTCTGCGCAATAGGGACATTTCTTTAAGCTTGTGTTGATCAGTTCCTGAATAGGAGCGTTTTCTGCTTTCCTCTTTTCCAGTTTTGCTGCGTAATTATCCATCTCAGACCACTCTTGTGATCCATTTACCCAGTTGCCCAGTTTATCGCCAAAATCATCGAGGTCTTTAGATTCTGGAAGCTTTAGCGCCTTACTTGTCGCTTGAGATAATTCCCAATGCTTTTCGCTGGCTGTTTTGTTTTGTGGATTAACACGCAAGATTTGCTCTAAGCATTGTATGCGTTCCATATCGTTGTTAGCAGCGTTGTACATCCATTGCCAGGCGCGTTCATTGTCTGCATTCACCTTGATGGCTACAGCTAAAAATTTGCGGGCTTCATCACGCTTTCCAGCCTTTAACGCATCGATGCCCAGTTGTAAGTTATCCATTGAATTTTCCCTCTCTGATTCATAAAGTGAAGATAAGCATCAAATTTTTTTGAATGTCGATGGCAGAATTGCCAGGCCGACCAGGATAAGATTTCCAATAGTCCCAAAGGTGATGGCTAATTCAGAATGGAGCTGGGACGCTATTACAAAAATGAGTATTTGCACATATAAAACAGGCAGCACAACATCTCTAGGTCGAATGTGTTGCTGTGGAAAAAAGGCACCGCGCAAATTTATTCGTAAAGTTTCGATGTATTGCAAAGCGAGCAAGGTGTTCACTGTGATTGATAAGATCGCGCGCGCGGTGGCGCGAAGATATTTCAGACGACGACGCATTAGATTGTAAGATCCTTTCATTTCCACCCAAGAATATATAAGCCCTTTCCAGGGCAATATTTTATTTAAGCGCTGGCTTGGTTTGCGATGGGCTTGAAGCATCGCGTTCTTGTTCGTCAAGAAGTGAATTCAATAAGCTTTCAGCTAACTTACGACGAATGCCAGTTAATTGACTTATTTTATGTTCCATCTCATCTACCCAGGGGTCATCAGACGTTGGCAGAAGCAATCCGGCTGCACGGAAAACTGTTGATCGGTCAAGATTAAGCGCACGAGATATGGCTATTAATGAATCCTGACCAATTCCAGAAGTTCCATTAATAAGATTACTAACAGTTCCTTTGCTTATGCCTGCACGGCGAGCAAGTTCTGATTGAGACATTTTGCGATCACGCAAAGTGTTCAATAGCCAATCTCCAAAGTTTTCCATATTGAACATTCTCACACACAAGGCGTTCAGTCTCCGATACTTATTGTTTAATGTATTGACAAATAGTTATAAATAGTTATAATGTGTTTAATGTATTGACAAATAGTTATAAATAGTTATAATGTGTTTAATGAATTGAATATTGTAAGAAGGAGCAACCAATGGCACGAAGAATCAAAATCAAGATCCAAACCGAAAAGAAGTACGAGTGCCCGAAGTGCCACAACCTGGTCAGCGCGGCTGGTGTGGCTGCTGGCCGCGGTCATGACTGCCTGCGTTGCTGTGGCGCGCGGTACGAGCATTTCAGGCCGGTAACTTCAATTGTCCGCACGACCCTGGTGGATGGGTATTACCAGGATGTCAAGTTTTCAGTGGCTGCACGGTAAAGGAGCATATGAGATGGAAACACAAACGGTCAGGATCGCGCGATATATCCAAAACCTTTCAACTTATTACAGCCATTTGATTCACCTGGAGATTGAGAATGACTCTCCTGTGAGAGTTATTTATTTCAATGATCTCACTGAAGCTTTTAATAAATTGGAATCGTGTGAGCATCAGATACGGACCATTTCAAATATCTGCCAGGACAATCTTGGTCTGCGAACTATCCGGACTGCGAGAGGGTTTGCTGTCATTGTTGATGATGGCGCGATCGATGCATTTATGCAGGGAGTAGCTATTGCCGAAGACCAGGCGGCGTCGAAAGAAGAACCAGACATGGAATCAGCCAATCAACGCATTGCACACCAAAACCGGCGCTTATCTGCTAACGGGCGCAAGAGAATGGAAATGGTTTTCGGTGATCTGGATCTGCCGATCACTGACATTATGTGGCTGCTGGGCTGCAAGTTTCTGAATGATGTTCCAGACTGGGTGTGCTAATCAGCCTGGCCAGAAGAAATTTTGCCAGAACCCCAAGCCAAAATATTTTGAAATGGAAGATCGAGCAATTCAATAGTGGTGATCGTCCCCACAAGACCATACACGATTGCTCGCTGAAGCAGGATGGAAGTCGTTACTAAATATTCAGGATCACCGTCAGGATCATCATTTTTAATAATTTCTCCGGTGACCACGGCGCCGCCCATCAGCACGAAGTGAACAGTTGAAAAGTCTTGGGAGTTTTTGAGAAATTGCTTAAGTTCAAAAAAGATGTCATTTTTTTGCACGTGGTTTCTCCAGGTTAGATCAATTCAAAAAAAGGAGCAATGAAATGGGAAAAAAGGTACAGGAAGCAAACGTAATCACACAAAACCAGTGCAACGGCACGCGCTGGCTGTTGGAGTCAGTCCTGCCCCAGGGCGAAGCAGAAGGTTTCTTCTTGATGCGCATCGAGGGCGAGCACGGCTCAGTAGGACCGACTCGGGTGAAGGAAATCACGGCATTGCTGTCTAACGGGTCTACTTTTCGGATGACGGTTCTGCGGGATGAAGAGAAGCAGGGGTGAGTTTGCCAGTTCCCCAGGCGACAACTTCACCCTGGGGAACAATCAATTCTGGCAGTTTGGCAACATCGCCGCCGACCCGAGCAATGATGACAGACTTGAGCACGATGACATTCGAATACTTCCAGGCTCCGATAGTCACGGAGGGCCGGTCAGGCGTAGCAAATCGGCCAGAAAGCACAACACCGTCACGCAAGAGCAGCGAAATGATTTGTGGGTGCCGCTCTTGTTCATAAATGAAATCAGTCAGATCCATGGTTTTCTCCCTTGAGTGGATTGAAAGTTCTAAATAATTATAACGCGGAAGGAGCAAGAGAATGAAAGATTATGAAACAGTGCCGGTCGATCCGGAGACATTCCGAAAGTTCAAGCAGATCTGCGCGGTGGAGCAGCGCAAGCAGGGTGCCCAGTTCAAGGTGTGGGTAGATGCCGAATATGGGCGACTGAAGGCTGAAAACAAGCTGACTGACGAACCTGAACAGGCCGTGCTGAAGCCGATCAACGAATAGTTCGATTCCGTGAACCACAAGCGCAGGCAGTACACACTGGAGTTGACCGTGCGCTTTACACCGCTGCCGTCGTCGATAAAAAGGACAGCCTTTGAAGCCGCTTTCGACTTGCTGGCGGATTTACTTCTTGAAGAAATTTCAAGAAACCAGGCTGAGATTGAACGCAGTTTCGCCCTCAGCCTGGCACAACTACAACCGGTTGACGCCGGTTGACCAGAACCTTATCGCGGTCCCGCTGGGACGCATCGAAAGGAAAAAGACATGAAAGATATGTTAAGGCTGGATATCTCCCATATCAGCATAGCTCAAAAAGGGAATTTCTAATGGATATGGGACAGTTTCTCAATGGTTTCGCACAAGACGGGCGCATTTTGCTGGTGATTTGCGTGGCGGATCTGATCATGCTGGCGGTTTTTTCGTACCTGTATAACGCCTGGGTAGGCAAGTTGGGCGAAAAGAAAAACGGGTATACGGCCATCCTGGTGGCGATTGGGAATGCAGTCACGCTGCTTCTGGTCGCAATCGTTTCATGGAAGGCTGCCGTGCTCGTAAGTTTGGCATTTGTGGCCAGCGGTTTCATGATGATTATCGGCGACATCCAGCGGGATCAAAAACAGCGTGAACAAGCTGCCAAAGAAGCGGCACGCCCACGCCGCAAAGCGCTGCCGTATGCGGCCAGATCTCTGATCGATGAGGCCAGCATGCTGCTCGCACAGGTTGAACGCAGCATCAAGGCACTCCTGGAAGGCAAGTTAGATGACCGCAAAATCGGTCTGATGGCGCTGGCAGTCAAAGAAGCCAGCATCAAATTAGCGGAAGCCCGCAAAGTGGAGGGTGAATAAATGAAATCGATTCTGATCGCAAGTTTGAATAGAGTAATCAACCTTGACCAGGTTACAGACGCGATATTCACACCGGCGCACGACATAGATTTTTCTGAAGAACCTGGGGTCAAGCAGATAGTACACGCTGATGCAGTTCTGGATCTGACGATGACATCGGTTGAAGACAAGATCATCAGCGGCAATGACGGCGATTTTCAAGGCGTGGTTGCAGTCAGCCGGGTAATTAGCATCGAAGGCAGCGAAGCAGAACGGCTCTGGAGTTTTCTTATCGGTATCCGGCACCATCCTGTCAAACGGAGTGAATAACCATGCGACAAGATACCTACCCTAGCGGCGCCGCATCCTTGTTTGCGACCCACGCGCGTTCCACCACACCCAGACTCTCTGCCGCTGGCCAGCGTGTGCTTAAGAAGATCAGCAAACATTGCGAAGACATCACCTGGCTGATCGCCGGGATCGATGAAAAGGATTGGAGCAAGATTTCCGAGTTCTTGATGAATGAAAACACAGTGACCTGGCAGGAAGTCAGCCGGTTCATGGAAGTCATCACCCGGGAGGCGAAATGAGCACGCATTGGATCATTGAATTTACCGACTGGCTCGAACGGGAAGGCAGATCCAAGTTGACCATCGATGCATACCGCAGTGATGTGGAAATCTATGCTAACTGGTTCGTGCAGGTTGCGGATCAGGATTTCGAACCCGCCCTGCTCACTGGCCGGGATCTGCGCGCCTGGCGTGAAGCATCGATCCACGCTGAGGGCGTGGAAGGATCGACCTGGAACCGGCGCCGCGCTTCACTGCGGGTTTTCTGTACCTGGGCGTTGCGCGCTGGCCACGTGGCTGCCGATCCATTCGAAGGCATTCGCCCGGCGGATGTGCGCGAGGCTCCGATCTTGTGGTTGGATGACAACGAATTCAACAAGGTCCTGCGCACACTTGAGCACCAAATCAACGCGGCAGCCACTGAGGCTTGGCGGGTGCAGGCAATTCGAAATCGGGCCATGGTGGCATTGATGGTTTTTGCCGGTCTGCGGGAAAGCGAAGTAGTGAATTTGCGCGTCTCTGCTCTACTGATGAGTGAGCGTAAGGGCGCCGTAAAAATTCGCGATGGAAAAGGCGGAACGTTTGCGGAGATCCCGCTCAATCATGAGGCTGTTACCGATCTGCAAGCCTGGCTTGCGGTACGTGGCGCCGCAGATGGCCTGCTCTTTGTGGGCAAGGGCAGCCAGCAGCTCACTGGCCGCCAGATTCAGCGCCTGGTGAAATCACTGGGGCAAAGCTGTGGAATTGCAAATTTGACACCCCATCGATTTCGGCACACGTTCTGTAAGCGCACCCTGGACGGGAAATATCGCCGAGACGGTCAATCTGTCCCGCTGACGGTTGTCCAGCGTTTAGCCCGCCATGCCCGTATTTCAACAACAGCCCGCTATGCCAAACCCGGTCAACGGGACCTTGAGCTGGCGGTAGGAGCGTAGAGATGGAAACAAAGGATGTTTTTGAGACCGTTCGCAAATACATTTGTCAATCTGTCTGGCTTGAGAACAAGAACAATTACGACCTGCTGGCGGCCTATGCGATGAGCACCCATGTCCGCTATTTATCCAACCGGATTATTAACCTGCAAATCCTGGGTGATCGTGGAACCGGTAAAACGGAAATCATCAAGATAATGAAATCTCTTGTCCACACTCCAACCTTGATCAATGATGGTTACAGCCCAAGCGCTGCAAATCAAAAACTTTATCGCCGGGCCCCAAAAACTACCATCCTCCTTGATGTGGCTCAGATTGATGAATACCTGCCAATCTTTCGAGAATTTATTGACTGCCCAACTATTTTTACAACGATGAAAGAGATGGGTCCGGATTTCTTGATTGAGCACGGCATGCATTCATGTTTCATGGTTCGGCTGAAGGCCCGCGCTGAGCACCTTCCTGAAAAGGATCAAACCATATCGGAACTTGGCATACAAGAGGTGCTGGATAACTGGCAAAGGCCGCTATGCGGGATCTTTATTGCTATGAAAGATGTAATCGATGGCGTTTTGATCGAAGCAAGGATGGCAGAATGGAAAGCATAAAGAAGAACGAGATAAGCAATATTGTGAACACTTCTGTAAAAGATGCCAGAAGCAGCCTGGATTTTATCGATGATTTGGATGTGCTGAATGGGGCTCTGAAAATCGCGATTGAGCGCGACTATAAGACGCTGGCGAAACTGCTTAAATCCAGGATAAGCCGCATCGAAGAAAGAAAATTAAAAGCGAAACATCCGGGGGTCAATTTTGCCGAAGTCAAAAGGATAGTGGGCAGCGGGGCAGATTATGCCCATTTGATGGCGCAATATTACTCGCTGGATATGTTTCGCGCTGCGCTTGATTATGCCCAGGAGCATAACGCAAATAAAACGATGATTCAGACGCTAGGGCGGGAGATTCGCCGAAAGGAAAAGGCAGCGAAATGAAAGAGAAGTTTTTGGATCACAAGTTCAACACGGCTTCCCTGAAGCTGGTGGATATCTGCAATTCCATCCTGGAAGAATATCGGGGCCAGGGCTATCGTTTGTCATTGCGCCAGTTGTACTACCAACTCGTGGCGCGTGATTTCATCGAAAACAGCGTCAAAAGCTATAAGCGCACCGGCGACATGGTCTCGAATGCTCGTTTGGCAGGTTTGCTCGACTGGGGCATGATCGAAGACCGTGGGCGTGAAAGCGTTGTGAATTCTCATTGGGATACACCAAAGGACATTCTACAAAGTGCTGCTGCCTCATTCAAGATGGACCGTTGGGATGGGCAGAGCAGTTATTGTGAAGTGTTTGTCGAGAAGGACGCCTTGAGCGGCATATTACTGCCGGTTTGCTCTGAAATGGACGTGCGCTTTACTGCCAACAAAGGCTATTCGTCATCGAGCGCCATGTATGAGGCATCAAAGCGGCTGGCGCGAGCTGGTCGGAATGGCCTGGAACTCCACATTATCTATCTCGGCGATCACGACCCGTCAGGGATCGATATGACCCGTGATATTCGAGAGCGCTTTGAGCTGTTCACCCGAGATGGCTATCCCTTCGAGGTTCATCGCCTGGCATTGAATTACGACCAGGTGCAAATGTGGAACCCACCTGAAAATCCGGCAAAGGACTCTGATTCGCGCTATGAAAATTATTTTCTGAAGTTCGGCGAATCGTCCTGGGAACTGGATGCAGTCGAGCCTGCCACCCTGGCAGATTTAGTCCGTGATCAGATATGGGAACTGATCGACGAGGATATCTGGGAGGCGATCGCCAAAAAGGAAAAATCCTATCGTGATGAACTCAATAAACTGGCTAAAAAGTATTAGGAGGAAACCATGCCAAAAAAGACAGTGAAATACTCATCCGCACTTGATAAATGCTGGGAACTAAACCTTCCGGTTCGAGGCGACCAAACTGCAGTTTACCAGCGCCTTATGGATGCGGGCTACCTTTGGGACAGCAAGATTCAGGTGTGGCTGCAATTGGACGCGGAACCAGCTGATGCCCCCAGTTCCGTGATAAGGATCCGCGTTTGGGCTGAGCAGGGCAAGGCTATGGGCGTTGCTGAGTCCGTTATCCATGGCCTCGGCAAGCAATACAAGCTGATCGAACAAAGCGGAACCTATCCATGTCGCCCGCCAAAACAGAAGGAAGAGCGCATTTATCTCAGCTTTCTGAAGGAGACGCTATGAACTGCGTTTTATGCGGAAAGAGTAACGAAAGCGTTGAGCCTGGTCATGATGATGGCTGGATGGAAATTGGCATAGATCCCGCGGTCAAAGAGTGGGCCTGCCCTCAATGCACTAATTATGATTGTTGCCCGAGTTGCGGCGGGGAACTATCAGAATCTTTCATTAGGGAAGATTTAGTGGATGGTGTTCTTATATCTGCCACCCGGGTCAGTTGTGAATATTGCGGGTTTTCAGACGTCGTTCTCGAAAGCACTACAAGCGTTACTTTGGCTAATCCATCTTTTGGTGATGTAGGTGGTGGAAACGAGGAGCAAGATCATGCCTAACACTGAAGATTATGTGTGGGTGACAGCGAGCGTCAACAAGTACGTGCAGGCGGCTGTAAAGTACGGCTTACAAATGCACTGGGTAGCATCTGACATGCAAGGCCTGATGCTAATGGCTATGACGGTCATGGCCGAGAATGGTGGTCATAAGTACCGCAAGTTGATGACGGCCCAGAGTATTCAGACAGCGCTGGGATTAAGCCTGGAGATTTATACCGCGGGCGGAAAACTGGATTGTGATGCGCTGATGGATGATGTGTTTTGGCAATATGGTTGGGATCCTGAAACAATGCACGGTTTGCGTGAGAAGCTGCGAGAAACAGCAGCAAGCATGAAGTGGCGGGAAACGAATTGGTTTGGCTGGTGGAATTGGAAAAAGGAACAGGCAAAGCAATGAACCTGATTATTGAACCTGCCAACAAAGAGCAGTTGAAGTGGGCACAGGAACAGGTCATCTTGCACCATTACCGGCATACAGCAGTAGATCCACGTTGCCGACCATTTGCTTATATTGTTTGGCTGAGTGCTGAACCGGTGGGCTGCTTGATCTACGGCAGGCCGCAAGCCACGCGCTGTTATACAGGCAAACTTACCTATGGCAGCTATCAGGATGTGCAAGCGCGCAAAGCGCGCTTTGATCGTTGGGAGATCCTGAACCTGGCGCGTGTGTGGTTATCGCCAAGCATTCAGAGAGATGGATCTGAGTATGTTCCACACGCTGCAAGCCTGGTCATTCGCGAAAGTATGAAGCGGATTGGATTTGACTACCTGATGCAAGCACCACCTGTTGATTGTGCATTCCCTTATCAAATTCGCTGCATCATGTCTTACTGCGATACGAAATATCACTCTGGTTGGATTTACATGGCCAGCCGTTTTAAGTATTCACACAAGAATGACGATGGCAAGGTTACCTATATGAAGGTCATCCCCGGATTGACAGATCAACAGGATGCGTACATTCAATGCCTGGCTGAGATGAATAGTCGAAGTCAGCGAATCAGGGCCAAACGCAATCAACTTACTTTCAAGGAGATGATGGCATGACAGACAATATGTTCACACTACCGACTGACCTGGGCGAACGCATAGAGCAGGTTCTGGCGCAGCGCATATGCACATCACGGGATGGGTCTTACATCAGGCGTTCTTCTGGGCGTAGACGGGCAGGTCGGATGACCAGGTACACGGTTCATATGGTTAATGGCAAGAGCCTCAAGATAACTGCATGCGATGACAACCAGGCAGTGGAACGTGCCAACAATCTTGTAGAGCGTCTTGGGCGCGCGTTGTCAACTATATAACAGTAGTAGAAAAGTTCCCAAACTTCACCATTACACTGCGCAATGGGCCATGGGCGCGAGCGCTCCACAAAAAGGAACAGGCGGTACATAAGTAATCATTATGCGACATAAGACAGGCAGATCAGGGCATTTGAGTAGTTTATCAGGGTGTTAGAGCACATATCTTATGTCGCATAAGTGGAACGGTAGGGGGGGAGGGGTCGGCGGCGAAATTTCCGCCGATTCCAAACCCGGCCAGAGGCGGCAGTGCTCGAATACTCAGAAAAAATCCAGAAAAACGGGTGAAAAACCTATGGAGAGCAACGATGTGGAACAATTTTGAAGATGCAGTCGATGACATCAAGCGCGCCAATCCGATCGAAGATGTGGTCAAGGATCTCGGGCATAAGTTCGAGCGCGATTCTGGAAAATATCGCCGGGTACCACACACGGGTGGCCTGGTGATCAATACCGCGAAGCAAAACTTTTTTTGGGCGGAGAAAGGCTGGAACGGCGACGTTGTCACCCTGGTTGAAAAAGAAAAAGGCTGGGAATTCCGCTCAGCGGTTGAATGGCTGGCGGACCGGGCCGGGTTGGATCGCCCGGGCTGGGGCAAGATGGATGACCAGGCGGTCAAGGCCCACCGGCTGAAGCTTTCCATCTTCGAAATTTCACAACAGTTGTTTGTGAAATGGTTATGGGAAGATGAGGTCGCGCTCGACTATCTACGCAAGCGTGGCTTCAGCGATGAGGTCATCCGTATAAGCGGCATGGGCTTCAGCGGTCGAAAGACTGACGCGCAATATAACGAGATGCGCGGACAGTTGGGAATGTATGAAATTGATCCGGCTTCGCCTGCTGCTGTTGGTGTGTTGGGCTACCGCGGCGACGTGGCTGCCTGGTCAAAAAAGTACAACGTGGATGTCAGCGAGCACGACTGGGTACAGTGGGGCCAGGTATCGGGCCTTATGGGCCGTCCAGGGATCATCTATGCCCACCAATGGGCAGGCAGGACGATCTATTTCACCAGGCGCAACCTGCCCGGCTACGACACCTTCGAGGATGCAGAAGGCAAAACCAAGGAAATCAAATCTTACAACGTGCCCAAATGTCTTGCCGGAGTGCGCCAACCCTACTTTAACCATGTTTATCGGGCGGATGCCGAAGATTGTGTCATTGTCGAAGGTCCTGCAGATGCTGAAACCTTTGGGGTCTGGGGCCTGGCCGCTGTGGCTCTTTGTGGTGTGCATGCGGAGGATGAAGGAATTCAAAGCCTAAAAGCCAGGCTCAAGAGTCACAAGAAAAAATACCTGCTGCTCGATGACGATCCCACCGGCCGCGCCAAACGCGAACGCGTGGCACAGGCGATTGGGCCATTGGTGCGGCTGGTGGATTGGTCAGATATGGAACCGGGTGAGGGGCAAATCATTGCCGAGGTCGAAGAGGTGGAAGACCTGGCCGAAACACAGAAAGACGGAGAGAACACCGATGAGTGAACCAGGGAAAGTTGACGCAAATCTGCTGCTCCAGGCATGGCAGACAGGCGGCATACCGGAAGATGACCAAAAGATCCGCATCCGGGCGCTGCTTGGATTATCCAAGCCCCTGATCATTGCAGTATCCGAACAGGTCGGCCAGATGCCCGATGAGGACAAGCGCCTCGGCATTTATCGCCTGGTTGACCTGCTGCGCGAGCTGGATGAGAAAGACCGGGAATTCTACCTGCGGCGGGTCGCCAAAAAAGCCGGTTCAACCGTCGCCGATCTGCGCGGCCTGCTAAAGAGTGGTGAGAAAAAAGGCACCAAGACCGAATCGGATGTTGAGCCAGACCGGATCACAGGCGGATGGGTGCAGGGTCATCTGCTCGAATTGGTTTTTGACCCGATCAAGGTGGCCACCTGGTTCGCTGTGCGTTACCCGGATGGCCGCGTAGATCCGCACGTGGAAAAGATCACCATCGAAGGCAGAACCCTGGCGCCTATCTGGCCGAACTCTATTCTGATCAAAAATGGCGTGCGCATGCCCACCGAAATCTATGAGAAACCGCTGCCCGAAAAGGAGCTGCTGGCCATCACAAAAGGGCATATTTACAAGTATTTTGATTTCGGCAGCAATGATTTTTTCGAAGAATTATCACCGCAGTATGTAGGCTTCACTTATTTTGCTGATGCTTTTATGGAAACATCTTATATGCGCGCCCTGGGCGACTATGGAACGGGCAAGACCCGCTTTTTGAAGGCGATTGGCCTGATCTGCTACCGGCCGATCTATGTCACCGGCGGGTCAAGCGCTGCCAGTCTGTATCACTTCCTGGATTTCTACAAAGGCACATTGATCCTGAATGAAGCGGACTTCGGCCAGAGCGATGAAGCCAGCATCATTGCCAAAATCCTGAACGGCGGCACTGAACGGGATGAAGGCATTTCTAAGATGAAAAAAACGGCAGACGGGAACATGGAAATTGAGATGTACAACGTGTTCGGCCCCAAGGTGATCGCGACCCGGAAGGGGTTCGATGATAAGGCCATAGAATCGCGCTGCCTGACAATGGAAATGGTACCCATGGCGCCGCATCCGCGCATCCCACGGCACCTGCCTCCCAATTATGGCGAAATTACAGCCGAAATCCGCAATCTATGGACTACTTACCGCCTGTTCAATGCACAGGAATCGATTCACATCGATGAAACCCAGACAGATTACACCCTGGAAGCGCGGCTCAGCCAGGTCAGCGGACCGCTCATGAGCATCATCAGCGATCCGGATGTAAAAGAACAGATGAAGATGTTCATGCGTGAATATAACGAAAGGTCCCAAACTGAGCGCTACGCCACAAAAACCGCCCGCATTGTGGAAGGCATTCTCAAGGCCTGGGCCTGGGGTCCGGTCTCTGCCAACGTGAACGACGAAAACCGGCTGTATCTTAAGGATATTGCTTTCGCAACCAACATAGTCACCGATGATATGAACCACCGCATGGGCGATGACGATGAAGAAGAACGCGTCGATCAGAAGACCGGCCGCAAGACCGGCGGGAAAATGACCAGCCGTGGCGTTTCGGGCATCATGGATAAATTTCTGCAACTGCGCACCTGGCGCGCGACAGATGGCATCGATGAATATAAAGGCACGATGTATATCGACATGAATCGGGATCTCGAACGCGTGAAAGCGCTGACCGAACGCTGGGGCGTGAAATGGCTGGAGCGTGGATCTGAAAAACGACCGATAAAGATCAATTTAAATGACCCCGAGACTTCCAAGCGTCTGGTACAGCACGATTTACCAACCTATTACACAACCAAATAGCCGAATTAGTGAAGGAGTGAAAGTCTAATGCCCGAAAACGTGATTTTAAAAATAATTTTTCAACCCGCCCAAGGGGTGATGAGATCTTCACTCTTTCACTTTAGGAGTGGAAGGTCCGATTCAAGCTTCAAAAATGGCCGACCCTGGATGAAAAACATGGGAAAACTGGCAAAAACAGGGCTAAAAACCCTAAAAGTGAGTGTTAGTGAACATCCCTATCCAGTAAGTATATATATTTTAGATTTTTATTGTATAGGAAAACGGCTGTTTTCTGGAAAAGTGAAGGTCGCGAGGTGTGCAACCTTCACTAGTGAAGGTCGACCTTCACTTTTTGGAGAAATATGAAAACTCAAACAGATATGGCACTGTTCGGATTGTTATTAGCGGTCATGGCCGTTTTTGCTTTCGGGATATGGAGCGCCGGGCAAGTGGATGTCGCTGCGGCTCAGGTGAATGCGCAAGCTGCCGCCGGGCAGCTTCCTATGGCTGAAGTGATCGGCGGCCAGGTTAGCGGTTGGGCGCTTAAAACTATCATCGGAATTGTGGCAGTTGCCATTGCCACTGCCGGTGTAGCCTGGGTACGGCAATGGTGGAAGCGGCGCAATGGAAAACGCGCCTGGCGCAGCGGACCAAATGCGCAGTGGCAGGGCCAGGAGCGCGGTCCGCGCCAGGTGAATGATGCTGATCTGATGCGCATGATGATGATGCAGCAGATGATGGCAGCAAATAACAACGGAAAACGGACAAGCAGCACCAGCGCGCCGGTGGATGATGATCTGAATATTGATTTCTAGGAGCGAGCTATGAAAAAACAGTTAGTCGGTTTATTGCTCTTCTGGATGATGACGTTGATGTCATGCAATATGCCAGATGCGAACACGGCAGCCACTCGCAAAACTGCGACGGCTACACCTGAGATTAAGTCGGTTGCAGCTGGATATTTAGAGCAGAAAATGTTCGATGACATGACGCAGACACAAAACCAGCGGACGGAAGTTGCATTAGGTGCCATCCTGACATTGACTCAACAGGTGCTGAATGCAACGGCCACAATGGAAGCACATCGAGAAAACTTGCAGGGTACGGCCCGTGCTGACGGGGCAACCCAGCAGGTATGGAAGGTGACTGTGGCGGCTCAAGTGGCAGCTGATACTGCTACAGCTGAGGCGCATGTTGCGGAAACCCAACAGGCCTATGTGATGGCGACTGGTACAGCACAGAGGATGGCAGTTGAGTCTACCCGCACGGCAGAAGCCCAGGATACGGAGACACAGCAGGCAGTATTGGGTCTGACTGCCACGATCGCAGCGCGTGAAACGGCTACCGCAGATTACAAGACCGAGCAGGCCCCATTTGTCCAGGCGCAACAGACGGCGGTCAAGGCGCAGGCTGAAAGTGCAGAACTGGCAGCCAGCCGTGAACGGATGACAAATGGCGTGATCGCCTGGGGGCCCTGGTTGATTGCCGTGGTGGCCGTGGCAGCCTTTATCTTTGTGACGATTCGCAAAAGCCAGGTGGGGACCATTGATCGCGATGAAAACGGCATGATGCCTGGTGTGGTGATATTTAATCATGGTAGAAAGCAGTTTATCGTCCCTGACCGGATGTTCTCACCGGTCCTGACGATGGATCGTAATGGCATTTCAGCGCCACAAATGGCGACGCCGGAGCTGCAGGAAGGCACTACGCGGCGCGCGCAAGCCGTTGAAGCGATCAATGCCTTACCACAACAGGCTCAAAAACAGGGATTTGGCTTAATGGCGCAGACATTTAACACCACTTCGCGACCCGCCATCGAAGTCATGGAACCTGGGCAGGTGCGTGGATGGGTCGATGAAGCCGAGACAAAGCTCGGCGAGGAGCTCTAATGTTAGCAATTCAGAATAATTACATGGAAAAGGCGCAGCGAGTTGTGCGGATCGTTGAAGCTGTACTTGGCAGTCGCACCGGAACGGATCCGGCATTGATTGAACGCTGGGTAATGACACGCACAGATCAGGGCGCGGTCTGGTTGTTTGCTGTCCTGGATGACAGGCGGCTGCCAAAGTTTGAACCATATGAGGCCGCGGCGCATCATTTATCGTCGAGTTTGCGCGGCATGCCGGTCTTCCTGGGCAATCATACCGGGCTGCGCTATGGAATTCTGTTGTCGCAGAAACCCCAGTTGCCCAAGTTGGTCGAATTCCATGGATGGAGACGCGGCGTGATGCAGTTAGGTGTGGATATGCGCGGCCAGGCAGTTGAAATTGGCTATGGCGAAATCAATCACACACTGGTGGCTGGCATTACCCAGTTTGGTAAGTCTAATTTTCTCAGGCTCATGGCTCTCCAGGCGCGCGATGAAGGCTGGCAGCTTGCGCTGGCTGACCCGGATGGGCGGACGTTTACGAAATTTGAGCAGGATCCTGCGCTGATCTGCCCTGTGGGCAAGACCCTGGAAAGCTGCCTGCATGTGATTGGCCGGGTACAAGAGTTGATTAACGAACGCGCAAAGCTGTACGACCAGGCGGGGAATTCTCCGGACGGACTAGATGAATACAACGAGTGGGCGCAAGAGAGCAGCATAGAACCCCTGCAGCCAGTCCTGGTCGTTCTGGATGAGTTCAACGGCACGGTGCTTGGCACAGGTGGCGTACGTGGTTCGTTTGCCAATGCCGCGACACAGGTGGCCTGGCGCGCGGCGAAATTCGGGATCCGGCTGATACTGGCCGGGCAGGATTTCAGCAAGGACATCGTTGGACCGGTTCGCGAGCAAATGACAACCCGGATCTGCCTGCGTGTGGCAAACGAGCGTATTTCTGATGTAGTGTTGGGCAAGACCGGCGCCGAACGTCTGGTGCTGCCTGGCCGGGCTATGACTAATCGATGGGAAACCATCCAGACCTATTTTGTGCCCAAGGCGCTGTTGGTGCGTACTGACTCTAATGGTCTAACGGATACCGAAAAGCGGATCGCCGAATTTGTTTGGGCGAATTACCGGGGACGTATGACCATGCCTGCTCTGCAGCAGTATGGTCTCGGCGAACGTGCTGCCCGGCGGGTGCGGGCCGATTGGCAGCAGCGCGGCCTGGCTGAAGTGCGGCCCGATCAGGACAATGCGCTCTGTTTGACCATAAAAATGGATGTCCAGACCGGTCTGGACGGTCTGGACGCGGTCGTGACGGGTCTGGGCGCCCAGGCCGGTCTGGACGGTAATGGGGTGGTGGAGGCCTAAATGGCGAAAAATCGGAGTTTGCAAATCAGCAGTGTGCTGCTTTACATGGCAGCCTTATACCAGGCAACGCAATATATGCGCGCGGGGGCTTTGATGGATGGCGGCGCAGGTGTTTTGGACTTTGGTGTCTTGCGCGTTCCATTGGGTCAGATCGGTGGTCTTTTCGCAGGGCTGACCATCAACCTAAGCCTGGCTTACGTGGCCACCAGGCTGCCAAGCATCACTGGCAAGAACAGGGAGAAGTATGCAAGATTTGGCTTCTACGGATTGCTGATCATGTCGCCATTGTTGATTGGACCAGTGAACTATGTGCTGATGGATGCGCGTGTACTGGCAGGATTTAATATCTTGCGCATGCTGCTCTCGATCTTGTGGGCGTCAGCGATGGATGTCTCAATTGCGCTTGTAGGCATCGTTGACAAGTCGCTGATTTCGCTGGGTGTCGCTGAAGCGAAACCAGCGACGCTGAAACCTGCTGAAACGAGCGGAAAGCGACGCTCAAAGACGCTGGAAGCGCCGCTAAGCGTGCCTGTCAGCGTGGTAGCAGCGAAACCAGCGACATTATGGCGATGCGAGTGTGGCTTTGAGACGCTGAATAGAAACCAGTACAGCGGTCACGCTGGGAAGTGTCCTATCCATAAACAGGCGCACACTGGCAAGCTAATCCCCGTTGAATTGGCCGCAAAGGAGCAAAAATGAATACCGGAATGATGTGGTTTGACAATGATCCGAAGTTAAGTCTTGTACAAAAGGTCATCAAGGCTGCGGACTATTTCCGAAAAAAATACGGGCAGGTGCCAACCTTCTGCGTGGTTCACCCCACGGCGATGCCCGCGGATGGCGCAAGCCTTGCGCCACTACAGTTACAGGTCGACGTTGTGACGGTCAAGACGGCACGTTATATCTTGCCCGGTCATCTATGGATTGGCACGGAAAAGGAGGACTCATGAGCGAGTACACCCTACTTGAGAATAGATTCGAGTATGAAAAAGGGCTGCAATATCTACAAGTGCTGCGTATCGGCGCACCGGTCGATCTGGCGGATATAGTTGCCCAGTTCGTGCCCTTACAAAGCCAGGATTGGATTCTGGACTTTGGCGAGAGCTGCGAGGGCAAAACCATCCAACGCCATAAACTGGAGATTTATTACCCCTACCGTGACGCGATCCGGCTGCGGCCGCAGGGCTGGACCGGTGACGAGAGCGAGCTGGTCGCCGCAATTTTCTGGCGCCGCACAGGCCGTGAACGCTTGAGCGCCATTATCCAGGACGCAGCAGATACATATTGGGCCCGTTATGATGCATTCCCAGGCGCCGCATTTGTACCAGGCAGCTCCAAAAACATTCCGGAGCAGATGACATTACACGGATGCTGCGAAGGCATCGAGATCCCGATCCGGGCTGCTGCCTGGCTGCCCAGGGCCAGTGTAATTGTGTGTGGATGGGCATCATGGATGTTAAATCAGGCGGCGATATGAACCGAGACGGAGAAACGATTGGGTTCAAGTCATGTCCACGCAAACATATCCTGGGTCGAATGCGCATCGATGACGGGGTTGAGATCATGGAACTATTTCGCCAAGCGATTGATTATGGTCAGGATATGCCCGAACAAGTGGATGTGATCGCGGTCATTATTGGCCGGGTAACTGGGATCCGCTGCTCGATTTGCGGCGGATCGATCGATTGGAATGAAACTAAGCCACGTAGATACGCTGCGCACGTGGCATTTGAGTGAAAGGAGATCATTATGAAAGAGACACCGTTATTATTCAAGGCTGAAATGGTCAAGGCCCTGCTCGCTGGCATGAAAACGCAGACCCGGCGCATTATCAAGCCACAACCAACCGGTTGGAAGCAGTGTCAGAACTTCTTTGAACCCTATTATTGGGCCTGGTGTGTGAAAAATGATCAGGATTGGAGCCAGGAACGCAAATGCCCATACGGTTGGATTGGCGATCATATTTGGGTGAAAGAGACATGGCAACCGCATCCTGAAGCTGGCTCGAAAGATGATGATATTTTCATTCCGAGTAATGCCATTGTTTACGCTGCCGATTTGAGCGCAGAAGATTTTAAGTTGTCGAGACCCTGGAAATCATCAATGTTTATGCCACGCGTGGCCAGTCGTATCATGCTCGAAATCATAGATATTCGCGTGCAGTGTGTACAGAAAATCAGCGAATCAGACGCGATAGCTGAAGGTCTGCAAATAGACAACGAAGGTTATTATTTTGTAGATACGAGGGCTCCCCAAGATAGACATTATGGAAAGTCAGCTAAAAAAGTGTATAGCGTTTTATGGGATGAAATCAACTTTGGCCGCGGCTATGGTTGGGATTTCAATCCCTGGGTATGGGTGATCGAATTTAAGCTTATGGAGAAAATCTAATGCCGACTAAAACGAAAATTGAATGGGCGGATTACATCAGTAACCCGATCAGGGCTGAGTATGACCGTATCCCCTGACAGGTGGTAATAAGGCGATCAGGACCGGTCACGCCTGTGTAAAATTATCTGAAGGCTGCGCCAATTGTTGGGCCAGCACTTTCAACGTACGCCTGGGCACAGGATTGTCTTACACAGTTCAAAATCTTGAGAAGGTGACCAATTACCTGGATACCAAGGAACTTGAACGATTGCGTAATTTCCGGCCACGGGGACCATTTAAGAATGGTCGTTCCAGACCCATACTCTTTATTTGCGACATGATTGATTTGTTGGGAGAATGGCAAGATTCTCGCCACATCAAGGCTGTTTTTGATGTCATGGCCACCAGAAACTATATTGATTTTGTAGTGCTGACCAAACGCATTGACTGGGCAGCGCAATGGCTGAGCCAGTATGTTACGAGCAACGGTCATCCCCTTATCAGCACCGGTTATGCCCCGCAGAATATTATCATCGGTACCAGCGTGGAAAATCAAAAACGGGCTGATGAGCGCAGGCAGCCCCTGCAGGTGATCAGTCAATTGGGCTTTCGCACGCTGGTTTCCTATGAACCGGCGCTGGGCATGGTGGATTGGGGCAAAGGAAACTGGAACTTCTTGAACTGGCTGATCTGTGGCGGAGAAAGCGGGAATAAAGCCAGGCCGATGAACCCGGATTGGGCCAGGGCCGCGCGCGACTTTGCCTATATCCAGGATATTCCATTTTTTTTCAAGCAATGGGGTGAATGGCGGCCGGTGAATGACCTGGTCAGAGTAGGCATTCAGACTTTCAAGAACAAACCGCAGTTGGTTGATGATGTCATGATGGTAAAGATTGGCAAGGCTTTAGCCGGTCATGAACTGGATCGAACCAGGTGGCGGCAGGTGATCAAATGACTCATCATTACATTGGCGGCAAAGGCAAGCCCGCCAGGGATACACCACCAGCCACCCACAAGCGCGAACGCTGGGTCCCTGATCAGGTGATGGTGGAAAATATCATCGCAGATTGGACCCCAGAGCAGCGCCGCGAACTGGCATATTCCATCCTGGGAGAATGGGCGCGCGCGGCCTGGAACAAGCACGCCCGGGAAACTATACACTAAAGACAAAAAACGCCCTGTTAGCAGGGTGTTTTTCTTTAAATTAATATAGTAGATAAAGTTAATAAATAA
>Ga0302293_10000231_pt1 | contig 32117 bp, 23 predicted proteins | sample III_Fen_N2_2_FD_198758 | JGI IMG/M metagenome (GOLD analysis project Ga0302293, IMG submission 198758) | Peat permafrost microbial communities from Stordalen Mire near Abisko, Sweden - III_Fen_N2_2 | ecosystem: Environmental > Terrestrial > Soil > Wetlands > Permafrost | place: Sweden: Abisko...
CCTCAGATGTCGATTTACACAATGAAAACAGCCTTGCCGTGCGCGGAATAGTAGGCCTTGAGTTTCGTTGGAAATTTGTGAATCTGGGGTACGAATGCCAAATCGGAGATGGAATGGCGCAGCGCTCGTTGAAACTAGGAGTCGTATTCTGATGCTGGATGTTTAATTTTTGATGCTTGATGGAGTTTTGGTAAAATCACTGATTTAGGAAGCTAAATTTTAGAGGGTTGAACTAAAGTTAAGAGGTGAGTCTCATCAAAAATTCAACATCAAAAATCAAGCATCACTTTAGATGTCGTCTTCCACCGCCGCATCACCTCTCAACGTACGGAAACGTTTTCTGGCTTCAACAGTGAGCAAACTACCTTTGAATTCAAACAAGATCTTTTTGTAGTACTCTGCTGCTTTCTCCGGATTGTTCAGGTGTTTCTCATAGATTTCACCCATCTGAAAAACAGCATCATCGGCTAAAATATCATCGCCGTGTTCTGAAACGATTTTTTCCAGGTAACCCACAGCCTCTTCCCATTTGCCCTGTTGCTGCATAGCTTGTGCTTTACGGAGGTAAATCTCGTCAGCGAGCCCATGGTAAGGAAAAGCTTGATTGATGGTGTCGTAGAGCTTAAACGCCGATGCGAATTGATGTTGTTCGAGCAAAAGATCCGCTTTGGCAAACAAGTTCATGGCTGTGTAATTGCTGTCGAGCCCCAAATTGTCGGTAATCAGGATGGATAATTTCATGGCGTCGTTGGCAATCAGCTTAGAAGTCGATTGTTTCAATACGTCCAATTGCGATTGCGCGAAGAGGAAATCACCGTCGTAATAGAAAATGCGGGCGTTTTTGAATTTAGCTTCGTGACCAATGGTTTCGTACTTAAATTCTTTATCGATTTGCATGTAATACAATGAAGCTTGCCAAATATCATCTTGCAACACCAATACATCGGCTAGGCTCATTTTAATTTCCGCTTTTTGCATATCGGTCAATCCCGGCATGGCTAGGCAACTGTCTAACAATTGCGCGGCAGAAGTTGCGTCGTTTCCGTAATAAGCTTGAATGATGGCCAACTCGCGCGCTACACGAATGGCGTTGCGGTTCCAGCCGATGATTTTAAGTGCAGATCGGTATTCGCTTACTGCAGCAGTAATGTCTGTTTCGCTGAATCGTTTCTCGTAGGTGATTTCACGGAAGCGCACGTTGAGCAAGGAACTGTAGGCGCGGTAAAAATTCGGTTCCGCATCACCCAATTCAATGACGTATTTGTAAGCATTGCGCGCCGTGGCATAATCGCTGTTTTGCAAACAGGTTTCTCCCAGCTCCATCACCCGATTACCTTGACCTTTTTCGCGTTTATCCAAAGCTTGTGCTTGAACCAACGCACTTTTAAATTCTTTTTTCTGCACGAACAACCAGATCAGCATTTCGGCATAAATGGTTTCTCCGGGTTTTTTCTGAATGCGTTGTAATAACTTGTCTTTGAGTTTTCCGTAGATTCCGGATTCGTCGTTCACGAAATCAATTTGCTTTGATAAACTGGCTTCAATGCCGCTGCGGTAATTCGGAAATTCATCCAGCATGGCAAAGTATTCGTCAACCATATCGTCGGTGCGACCAAGCAAACCGTAGACTTCGGCAAACTGCAACTGCAAGGGATAACTTTTCTTGAGTTCTTTACGACCGGCTTCCAGTGTTTTGAGAGCCGTTTCGGTTTTGCCTTTTTTGCGGAAAACATCGTACAATTCTACAACCTGATAACCACTGGTTGAGGCATTTTTGATGAGTTCGTTATAGAGTTTATCGGCTTGATCAACGCGGTTGGTACGTTCGTAAAATTCACCCAACAAAATGGGCATTTCCATGTCGGTTGGAAATTGTGTCCGGGCTCTTTTGAATACTTTTTCGGCTTCCTTGAGATTGTCGGTTTTTTCCAAGCATTCCGCATAGCGTAGTAAATCGAACTTAGTACTTTGTTTATTCACCAATTTCTCGAAGTATTCCAGTGCTTTTGCGAATTCACCGTTGTTGTAGTACAAGTTGGCCAATTGCTGGTCGGTACTTTCCTGCCCGAAAGCCGGAGAAATACTAAAAGCAAGAAGGCATAAAACGATGAAAGACTTCATGGTGTTGAAGGTACATTTTGAGTTAGATAACGTTCGATTTCAGGTTGAAATTGTTCAATGGCTGATTTCGCTTTCTCGAATCTACGTTTTAATTCGATACTATGGTTGCGAATCTTTGTTAATTCGCGGGTTTCGAACCGGATATTCTTGTCATATTCCGCACGATCGCCGGCATCTGATTCAACGTCCTGTTTCAACAACAGCATTCGTTTGGCTTCCAGTTCGTTTTGCTCTTTACACAACTTGATTTCCATTTCAAGCGTTTCCAGATCGTAATGGGCAAGGGAATAATTCTCCAACATGCGCGCAAAATCAAGATCTAGCGTATCATTGGCAATGACCAGTTTGAGTTGAGACAAGTTCCCGAAAGATTGTTCGGAAAGTGCTTTTACTTCATCAATGGCAATATGATCCAAGTCAAAGTTCACCGAATCGGAAGTGCGTTTGAGTTGATCCAACGCTGTAATGTATTCTGTTTTTTTGCCAGAGCAAGCCACCAGAAACACAGCCATTAATCCTACTACACAAACGGAGAACCATTTCATACCCAAATTTAACGATTTGTGATCAAAAATGTTGAATGTTTGATTTTGAATGCTTAATGCTAAAATGATCCTCTAAGTTAGAAGTTCAACCATCTAAGAGATTCAGTTGTTGTTTCCGAAAACTCAACAGCTATCCTTGGCCCTCATCAACAATCAAGCATCCAACATCAACAATCAATTAATGATTTCGAAACCAGTGTATTTATGCAAACATTCCGGAATTTCAATTCCCTCAGGTGTTTGATGATTTTCCATCAAAGCGGCCATAATGCGCGGTAATGCCAAAGCACTTCCGTTAAGCGTATGTACCAATTGGTTTTTCTTATCGGCGGTTTTGAAACGCAACTTCAAGCGATTTGCCTGAAAGGTATCAAAACGTGAACAAGAGCTCACTTCCAACCACTTTTCCTGAGCGGCAGAATACACTTCAAAATCGTACGTCATTGCAGAAGCAAAACCGGTATCTCCACCACAAAGACGCAACACACGGTAATGCAAGCCCAGTTTTGCAAGCAAGCCTTTTACGTGGTCGATCATCTCAGTAAGTGCTTTATCGGTATTGTTCGGGTGCTCGATACGCACAATTTCCACTTTATCAAATTGGTGCAAACGGTTCAAACCACGCACGTGAGCTCCGTAACTTCCTGCTTCTCGTCGGAAACAAGGAGTATAGCCAGTAAGTTTGATCGAGAAATTTTCATCCGGCAAAATCACATCGCGGTAAATATTGGTCAACGGTACTTCAGCGGTTGGAATCATGTACAAATCATCCTCGGGAATGTAGTACATCTGACCTTCTTTATCGGGCAGTTGTCCTGTTCCGTAAGCACTTGCTTCGTTCACCACGTGAGGCACAATGAATTCTTCGTAACCTGCTTTTTCGGCTTCGTCTAAGAAAAACTGAATGAGTGCGCGTTGCAATTTGGCACCTTTTCCGCGGTAGATCGGGAAACCTGCTCCGGTTACTTTTACACCCAATTCAAAATCGATCAGGTTGTATTTTTTGGTTAGTTCCCAATGTGGTGCAGCACCTTCGTGTAAAGGCTTGCGTGTACCAACTTCTTCAACCGTTTCGTTATCTTCTTCATTTTTACCGGCTTTCACCAGCGCATTGGGCACATTCGGAATTTGGTACAGCAAATCGGTAATGGCTTGTTCCAATTCGTCGACCTGTGCTTTCAGCGACGTTTCTTCTTGTTTTAATTCGGAAGTTTTTGTTTTGGCAGCTTCGGCTTCGGCAGCTTTCCCTTGACGAAACAAATCACCGATTTCTTTAGCGATCTTATTCAACTCGGAAGCAATCGATTCCATGCTTGTTTTAGCAGCACGCCACTGCTGATCTTTTTCCAAAACGGCATCGATGGTTTCCGTAACGTCGATGTTGCGTTTTTTAAGTCCGTCAATAATTTCGTTCCGCTCTGCGCGGATGCGTGTCATTTCTAACATAACAAAAACTTTTAATAGTCAGTCGGGATTCCGTTGATTCCGGAATTCAGCCCCGAAAATAAAAAAAGGCGAACAACTAATGCTGTTCGCCCATTCTAAATTATTTCAATTCGATTAAGCCTCAGCAGTCGCAAATGGAACTACCGATACAAACGAACGATTATCTTTTTTCTTACGGAATTCAACCAAACCGTCAGTCAAAGCAAACAATGTGTGGTCTTTTCCAATACCTACGTTGTTTCCAGGGTGGTGTTGAGTACCACGTTGACGAACAATGATGTTACCGGAAATAGCAGACTGTCCTCCGAAGATTTTAACTCCCAAACGTTTGCTTTCCGATTCACGACCGTTTTTGGAACTACCGACTCCTTTTTTATGTGCCATGTTCTTTTATTTTTATCCCGTTAGCCGAGGCCAACTGCGGAGATTTATGCTTTAATACCTGTGATTGTCAAACTTGTGAAAGATTGACGGTGACCATTTTGTTTTTGGTAACCTTTTCTACGTTTTTTGCGGAAAACGATTACTGTGTCACCTTTCACGTGACTGTTTACTTCTGCGGAAACCGAAGCTCCTTCTATAGCCGGGGCGCCAATTGTCACTTTTCCTCCGTTGTCTACCAACATCACTCGATCAAAACTAAGTTTGTCTCCTGCTTCGGCATTCAAACGGTGTACATAGATCTTTTGGTCTTTTTGCACTTTGAATTGCTGCCCTGCTATCTCTACTATTGCGTACATAACAGTTATTTTAATTATTAAATTGGAGGGCAAAGATAGCAATCTTTTTCAACAATCAATGTTGATAACCCAAAAATTTGCATTCGCGTTGCTTTTTAGTGCAGAATCAAATGCGGTAACCGAACCTGTCCTGATTTTCCCTGGGCAACTATGGTGTAATAGCCGGTAGCAATGGTTGATACATCCAGTTGTATTTCAGATTGTTGTCCGTCAATCGAAAAGCGTTTTACCAACTGCCCGGTGGCGTCAATTAAGATCACTTCGTCCATTTCGGCAGATTCTTCCCACGTAACAGTAGTTTGGTTGGTTGACGGATTCGGAAACACCTGCAATTGTATAGAAGCTTGAGCATCTAATCCCAAAACCGACGGATGTCCCATGCGGATATTATCGAGGTAAAAATTATTGCCGCCACTGCTGTTGAACGAAAACTTCACCATTAAATGATCGGTGAGGTTGGCCGCTCCGTTGATAAAAACCGTATCACTATTCCATTCGGTGATATCAGCCGGAGTGAAAGGTGCAGTTAAAGTATCCGGAACGCTTGGCAAGGTTGAAAGTCCGCTGTAGTTTTTCTTGATAACCCAGCTGTCACCACAGTTGTTGGAAATGGAAATGCGAAAGAGGTCGGCATCGTTGTTGGTGCGCTGTGCGTAAGCCCAATCAAAGGAAATGGCAAATGTTGTGAGTCCGCCAGCATTGATGGGTTTGGAGTAAAACCCAAAGGTGGCGTATTCTTCGGAGTTGAAGTTGTCAATAGAGAAGGATTGATTACTTGCATAACCTACAGGAGCAAACGTCCAATCATTTATTGCGGCGCCTTCTTCTACAAACCATTTATCATGGAAAGAGGGTTCCGATTCGAAATCTTCGGTTAAACCCGCTAAAGCTCCCGCAGCCGGAATCACGGTTATGTAATCGGGCAATGTCAATTCTACCGTATCAGTGCCATTACTTACGGTCAAAGTAACATCGAAGGTTCCTTCTGTAGCATACGTTACGGTGGTAACAGTAGTGGTTAAACTGGATGCCGTTCCGCCTTCGAAGTTCCACAAACGATCGGTGACACCATGAAACGAAAGATCGTTAAAATCGACAGGGTCGCCGACACAAACAATGCGTTTTTCCGCGTCAAAACGGGCGGCACAAAGCATGTAGTTAGCACTATCAACACCCGTTGCCGCCAAATTAGCGGGTTGCCACAAATTATTTCGGTTAGCTACCGGTGAATTGAGCGCTGCGTGCATGCGTTGTTTTTGTCCTTCGGTAAACATGCGGGCACAATAGGCGTAATCCATGTAATTCTGCACGTTTTCGAGTTCACCACACGATTGTGCCGTAAGATTACAGCTCGACCAACCAATGGTGTTCGGAGTGTCGGTTACACCATCATCAAAAGCACAGTTTCCCGGATCGCCAACCGGTAAATAGGGAAAACCGGGCACGTTGTTTCCGCCCCAGATGTGTTGCAGATTGAGGTAATGTCCTATTTCATGCGACAAAACCGTTCGTAAAAAATAACTCGATGTTCCGATGGTTCCGACGTAGCTGTGTTGCATCACAATGCCATCCCATTCAGGAATTGTGTCTGCAACGGGTGGCATTAATGCATGACCGGCCAATCCTGCTGCTCCAATACACACATAAACATTCAGGTATTTATCCGGCGGCCACTGAATAAGGCTTTTCACTCCATGATCACCGGCATAGCTTAACAAAGAAGGTGTACGGGTAATTCCGTTTGTACAATTTCCGTCTGGATCGATTTGCGCCAACCGAATTTCAATTTGTGCATCTGCTGCGATGGTTTGGAAAGGACTTACAATTTCAGAAGTATCGGCATTGAGCTTGCGGTATTGAATATTGACTTGCTCAACGGCATCAAAGATTTGCGCGTCACTGATGTTTTCATTGCCGTAATTATGAATGACATGAAACACAACGGGAATGATATAAGCTGCTCCGGACTTCGCGTGTGGAGCTTGCAAATAGTCACTGGTATAGATTTGTAAACGCTCGTTTGCCCGTTGAATACCTGCATTGTATTCTGGGTGTTGCTGAAACAGTTGTTGGTGCATCTCGTCGGTTCCGCAATGCACGTGTTCTTGCGCGAACAAAGAAAAGTAGCTACCGCTTGTGAAAGCGACGAGTAGAAGTAATTGTTTCATAAGGGATTGATAATGCGATTCAAAGATAGGTGTCGATACTTGAATATTGAAACCACTCATCACATAGCCCACAAACAAAAACGCCTTACTTACCGCAGTAAATAAGACGTTTTATTATCTTCAGGGAAGAGAAACTTAGTGCGCTTCTTCTTCGTCTTTTTCAAAAACTTTCTTTGGACGCAATTGTTGCATCACACCCAAGTGAATCCAATAAGGAACGATGAATCCTAATAAAAACAATAGCATCCAAAAGGCCATCCCACCAATTAAAAGAAACAATACGATTCCAAAAACACTCATCTCGGTTGTTATTTAATGTTCAACTTTCGTTGGTAAAAGTAGTAATAAAATTAAAATGACGAAATAAATGTCGATAGAATCAGACTGTTTCCACCCTACATTTATTTATTACCTGCTATTTTGCCATAGATGTCTCAGATTTTCACAGATTTAGAGCTATCCGCTAGCGTATATCAATAATTTAAAATCACTCCATTTATCTGTGAAAATCTTAGGCTATTAATAGGTTGAATTCGTGGTAGATAATTTTCTCATGACAGCCTCCATGGCGGATTCAATCGGTTTTCACCGGCATAATAGATCAACAATTGATTTCCATCCGGATCTTTTAATCGGGCTTCGCGCCACAACCAAGGCTGATCGGTTGCCTGTTCTTCGAATACGATACCTGCGGCTTCCAGCTTGGCGACTTCTTCGGCTACGTTTTCTACTTCGAAATAAATCCAGATGCCGTCACCGGAAGGCATTTCGGAAACCAGATGCAAGGAAAAAGTAGTGCCTCCGTCCGGGCACACAAATCGCGCATAATGATCATTGGAATGCACAATGAGCTGTAAGCCGAGGGTTTGGTAAAACGCAATTGACCGTTCAAGATCTAAAACGGGGATCGTAACCTGATTTAAATTCATATAGCAAAAATACGACCTGATTACGAAATTTCACATTACTATTAACTCATCTTTTTAGCCACGAATGTACGAATGACGTGCTAGGGATTATTTTTTACGAATCCTCTCGAAGAATCGCATGGAATGCAATTCCTTATTCCAACTAACAAAAGATTTATCGGACAACGCGTTTGTATTCCAGATTCTTTTCACGGAAGTTGACCACAATACCCAACCTTGAATCGGATACAGCTAAGTAATTTAATGTTTGCTCCAAGTGATCGCTGTTCAACTGCAATACGTTCTTAACCTCAAGGATTATTTTATCCCATATAACAAAATCAGCATAGAATTTATGTGGAAGTGTCGTGCCTTTATAATTCACGGAAAATTCCTGTTCCCGTTTAAATGGAATATTCTGCTTTTTGAATTCGTATTCCAATGCGTCCTTGTAAACAATTTCTAAGAACCCTTTCCCTAAATTGTTGTGAACTTCCATGCATGCTCCTATGATTTTATAGGATTCCAGTTTGTAGATTAAATGACTCATAAACTTGAAGATACGAAGAAAAAATTTCAGAGATTCTACTATTGGGTGAAAATTTTTCCTCAGTTAGTGCATTACAGACGAAGTCTGTAAATTCGTTATAAATTGAACAAAGCACTTTATTCGTTCATTCGTGGCGGACCTACCATGGGTATCCAAGCAATCCATTCATTTACCCCTTTTCGAAGATCCGATAATCTCAAAATTGACGGTTGTAGAGATACCGTTTTCATCGATGAGTTTGAGACAGTGCGCTCCAACAGGCGGATTCAGCGAAAATTGATGCACATCTTTGGTTTCACCGAGGTAATAATCATCCAAATGCCAATAAACACGCGTGGAATTTTTGCGATGACCGGCTTCGAAAATTACTTTGCCGGGTTGACCGTCAACTGCGATTGGAACGTAAATCTTACTTCCCGCTTTCGGGTAAACAATGTGCAGCGAACCATCCGCAATTTTGGCTAAACATTCGGGTTTAAAGTCGGGGAGAATTTGATAATTCGGGTGGTTTAAGGCATAGTACCGTTCGATCACCGGAGGCAAGACAAACCGGTTGACGCGTTGCATTTCGAACACACTGGCGCACTCGCTATCTACCCGATAAGTGCCGCTTTTGTCTAAAAATACCCGCTGATGATACGGACAAACACTTGTTTTGAGGCAGGTTGCCGGAATGCGTTTCTGTAGAACGGTTTCACAAAATTCTCCGGCTCTGTGACCGCTTTCTCTGCAAATGGCCACGGTTCTCATGTCGTTTTTCGGCACGCTGAACCAATGATCAGCTTGCGGTAATTGTCGGAACACATCAAACAACAAGGGAGCAGCAGCTTTCACGCCTGTGAGTCCCGGCCTGCCTTCACCGTCAGCATTTCCAATCCAAATAGAAACCACGTACTTTGGAGTAATACCAACAGCCCAGGCATCCCTGAATCCGAAACTGGTTCCGGTTTTCCACGCAATTTTTTGGGAAGAGCTAAAAATTTTCCAGTTGTTGTCTTCGTCCGGCCGGTTCACCTCAATCATCGCATCGAAGGTGGCATAAATACATCCGCGATTGGTTAACGGTTTGGTGGAAGGATTTTTCAGAATCTCTTTTTTGAGCACACTTACCGAAGTGCGTTTTCCTGTTTTCAGTTCTTGCGCCATCTGCGTGTAAACGGTATTGAGGTCAGAGAGTTTGACTTCGGCGCCACCCAAAATGAGTGAAAGTCCGTAATGGCGTGCCGATTGACGAATGGTTGTGAAACCGTATTCTCGAAGATCGTCGCGGAATTTGGTAACACCGTAGTTTTCCAACAAATGCACCATCGGAATATTCAAACTTCGTGAAAGCGCTTGATTGGCCGGTACAACTCCGTCAAACTGACCGGAATAATTTTTGGGTGAAAAACTCCCGAATTGCGACGGAACATCGGTGATCAGCATGGCAGGTGTCAACTGTCCTGACTCAAGACTTTTCGCATACAGCAAAGGTTTTAGAATACTTCCGGTGCTTCGGGGAGCGTTGATACAGTTCACATTTCCGGCAAATTCTTCTTCGGTGGTAGTGGTATTTCCCACGTACGCTAAAATTTCACCAGTATTCACATCAGTGACCATCACTGCTCCGTTCATGATGCGGTTGTCGCTGAGAATCTGATGGTGCAGTTGCAATTGATGAATGGCTTTTTCCTGAATGTCTTTTTGCAACGTACAAACAATGCGTTCACCTTTATGGCCTTGAGCAATCAACCGATCGAGCAAATGGGGAGCGAGGTGCGGAACTTGAACCGGTTTTTCGGGAAGCGGTTCGGTGAGTGCCAATTCATATTCGGTTTTGTCAAGGGTTTTATTCTCGTAAAGATATCGGAGCAAGCGGTTGCGTTTTTTGAGCAATAAATCGTGGTTTTTTCCGGGGTAAATGAGTCCGGGAGCATTGGGCAATACTGCTAGCGTTGCACTTTCTGCCCAGCTCAATTGGTGCGGACTACGACCGAAATAACGCCAGGAAGCAGCATCAAGTCCCACAACGTTGTTGCCAAACGGAGCATGCGAAGCGTACAATGCCAGAATTTCTTTTTTGCTGTAGCCCAATTCAATGCGTGTAGCCAGAATCATTTCCAGTAGTTTTTCGCTGTAGGTTCGGGGTGGATTTTTACGCATCATTCGCGCTAATTGCATGGTGATGGTGCTACCGCCACTCACAATTTTGTCACTGCGCGAATTTTGAAGTAGGGCACGACCGATACCTTTGATGCTAATACCGATGTGATAATGGAAGTTTCGATCTTCAAATGCGATGATGCAGGTTGCCATTTTAGGTGGAACATTTTTCGACTCAGGAAATCGCCATTGGCCATCGTCGGCTATTCGGGCACCCAATAAGTTTCCGTTACGATCAACCAATACGGTAGAAGTGCTGTCTTGAAACAATTGATCGGGCAAACATTGGGCATACCAAATCAGGAAAATGATGGTCAATACCACTTGGATGCGCCTTCTGGTTTTTTTGGTACGCTTTCGCCACGCGCGGTAACGTTTCCACTGATTAATGATTCGTTTCATGCTGCTCCCTAACAATTGTAAGGTGAACTTAATGGCTATTCGGGAAGTTGTGGTGACGACTTTATTATTCGCAGCGATTGAGGCAAAAACCGTTGGGGATTAGTGATTAAATAGTAGGAAGTTTTTTCCGCTAAAACTGTACATTAGCACCACAAACAAATCCCATTCTTTGGCGGCATCATTTCGATTGTTTTTCGTTGTAGTACTTCTCTCTTTTTCGGGGTGGAGCCAACAATACAATTTCCGCAATTTTACGGTAAAAGACGGTGTGGCTCAATCGCAAGTGTATGCGTTGTTGCAGGATCACAGAGGCTATTTGTGGCTCGGAACGCGGGGAGGTGGTTTGTGTCGTTTCGATGGAACACGGTTTGAAACATTCACGGAAAAAAACGGACTGGTTAACAGCTATATCCGTAAGATAAAAGAGGATAGTCAACACCGTTTGTGGATTGCCACTGATAACGGAATCTCCATGTACAACGGTAAAACGTTCACCAATTACAAACCGCCTACTAAAGGTGATGCGGTGATTGTGTATGATATTGCTTTCGACAGGAATAACGGTAAATGGCTAGCTACCAGCGATGGATTGATGCATTTTGAAAATGGTGGGTTTTCGGCGGTGTCAGAGCAGATTCGTTTGCCGAAAACTACCGTAAACAGTATATTGATCGACCGACAAGACCGCATTTGGTTGGGAACAGGTCAAGGACTTTTTCGTATCGATAAAAAAGGAAATCAACGAGTGTTAAAGCGCCTGAGTGACGAATCGCGGTACATGGCCAATGCGATCAATGTGGTGACGGAAGATCGCAACGGTACCATTTGGATCGGGACGTATGGCGATGGAGCTTATGCGTATTACGGCTATCACTATTCCCGCATTGATTGGCACCACGAATTGTATACGCGAACCGTGCTGGATATTTATTGCGACAACGACAACAATGTGTGGTTCGGCACGCTCAATCACGGTATTGTTCACTACAATTCAGCTACAAAAATCTTTGGAACGCTCACGGAGAAAGAAGGTCTAAGCAACAACCATGTTCGGAGTATCACTCAGGATAACAGCGGAAGTTTGTGGTTTGGTACTTCCGGCGGCGGAATCTGCAATTATTTCGGGAAGTTGTTTACCACTTATGATGTTTCCTCCGGATTGGGAGGCAATTACATTTACAGCGTCTTTCGCGACAGTAAACAACGCTTGTGGATCGGAACTTCGCAAAAAGGATTGACGTTGTTTTCGCAGTCGCGTTTCAGTACCTACAGTGCGCAAAACGGTTTCGCGGATGTAAAAGTGAAAGCTACAGCCGAGGGAAATGACGGTTGGCTTTATTTCGGAACCGACGGACAAGGTGTGTATGCCTATGACGGTGCTCGTTTTGAACTGATTCCGCGCTTAGAACAAATTTTTGTGCGAGGAATGGTCACCGATGAAGACGGCGTAATTTGGATGGCAACCGCCGGTTCGGGATTGATTAAACTTGTTCCGAATGGAACGATGCGTCCGGAAATCACGTTCATTACGATGCGTAAAGGTGTGCTTTCAAACCGGTTAACATGTGTGCATCTCGATCGCCGGAATCGAATTTGGTATGGAACCGACAACAACGGAGTAGGGGTGGTGGAAAATGGTCGGCCGATTCGGTTACACATCAAAACCAAACACGGTTTGCGTTCCAATGCCATTCGTTCGCTTGCCGAAGATCAAAATGGGTATTTGTGGATCGGAACGGCAGGATCGGGCATTGCCAGTGTCTCTATTTACAGCGGTAGTTTGGAACCGACCAATTACGACCACACGAGTGGATTAACTTCTTCCAACGTCTATCTGCTCACGGTAGACAAGCGCAACAACCTCATTGTTGGTTCCGAAACAGGTCTGGATTACATACGGCTTAACGGCAATCGCAAACCCGTTTCCATCAAACATTTCGGCAAAGGAGAAGGATTTACGGGAATCGAAACCTGTCAGAATGCGGTTTTCAATGACCCCGACGGTACTATTTGGTTTGGCACCATCAACGGATTATCGCGCTACAATCCGGCCAATTCGCGCAGTAATAAACACGAACCGATTACCAGCATTACCGATGTGCGATTGTTCTACGAACCGTTGAGCAAAACGCCTTATAAAACAGCCATTGGTGATTGGAATGCGGTGCGTAAATTGCAGTTGCCGTTTGATCAAAACCATTTGAGTTTCGATTTTTTCGCCATCAATTTCAGCAATCCCGAAGCGGTAAAATACAAGTGGAAGTTGGTTGGTTTTGATGCCGATTGGTCGCCTGAAACGCAGCAACACAGCATTGTGTATTCCAATATCAGTCCGGGCAACTATGTCTTCATGGTGAAAGCCTGCAATGAAGATGGCGTCTGGAATAGTAAACCACAAATGATTTCCATTGAAATTACCGCTCCGTTCTGGCAACGCTGGTGGTTTATTTTGTTGGGAATACTAGCAATAGTTGGCGGTGTAGTTGGCATATTCAAGTGGCAGATCAATCGTGTAAGAACCAAATCGCGCGAAATGCAGCAACGCCTTCAATTGGAAAAAGACGTGGTGGAATTGGAACAGAAAGCCTTGCGTTTGCAGATGAATCCGCATTTTATCTTCAATGCGCTCAATTCCATTCAGTCGCAAATTGGGAACGGCAATGAGCAGGAAGCACGGTATTATTTGGCGAAATTCTCGCGGTTGATGCGTCAGATTCTCGACAATTCAAGAAACTCCTATATTACCTTGGATGAAGAGATTCAAACGCTTGAAAATTACCTGTTGATTGAGCAGTATTGTACCGGAAATCGATTTGACTACAGCGTTACATTTGATGATTCGCTGGAAAAGGATTTCATCAAACTACCTCCGATGTTGTTGCAGCCATTCGTTGAAAATGCGATCAAACACGGCTTCCGCTTCGGTGAAGAACATATCGGTAAACGCGGACAAATTTCCATTCATTTTTCTGACAAAGGCGAGTTTGTGGAATGTACCGTTACTGACAATGGAATAGGGCGGAAAGAAGCCGAGCGCCTGAATGAAAACAGCAAGGAAACCTATCATCAATCAACAGCTTTGCGGGTCACGCAGGAACGCCTCGATTTACAGCAGAGCGAAATGGGACAATCTTCGCTGGAAATAATTGATCTGGAAGATGAAAACGGGAATGCTGTGGGGACGAAAGTGGTGGTGAGGGTGTTGGTGGTATGAGTACTAACAAACAAATGTTAGCTTAACAAGCTACTTTTTAATTATTCGCATCTAGATTATCAGTAACTTAATAATCCATTTTTTTCATTTACAATATGGAGGATCAAAAACATAGCGATAATGTTTATGCACTTTTAAATGACATGAAAACCGAAATTTGCATTTCCAATGTAAATCGGGAAAACAGAGGGCGTGGTCCTGGATACTTTTGTATGGGGTGTCAACGCCGACTACAAGCCGTTTTATTTACGATAGACAACTATCAATCATATTTCAGGCATGACGCAGAAGCTGTTAAAAACGAACCAAAGTGCACGTACTCAGATGAAACGTATCGGCACAAACTTGGAAAAGAAATACTGCAGCGACTTAAAAGTATTCGTATTCCGAGTTTGTATAAGTATTCCACTGATAAGGAAAATCCAAGAAAATATCTCCTTTCAGAATCTCAATTTATTACAGCTAGCAGGGTTATCAATGAGCATTTTCTCTATGAAGATGAGAATGGAGAGATTTGTTATTCTAAAGACAAACCCGTTAACAAAGAAGAAGAACTTCTCATTCGACCTGATGTGTTGTTTCTAGATTCAAAGGATAGACCAATTTTGATTATAGAGTTGGTTGCAACTCATAAACCGGATAGAAATAAACTTATTAAATTGAAAAGACTTGGGATAAATGCGGTTCAGGTCCGTATTCCAAGAGATTCCCCGGAAGCGATTGAAATGGTCTTTAAACAAACTACGAACACACATTGGATTTATAACTATGTCGAAGAAAACACTGAATACCTACCAATTTCCGGATCACTTGTTGAGGGAATATCACCAGTTGATGTCGAACAAAAGCGATTTTTTGAAGAAACTTTCCTTTGCAGATCAGCGCAAATTAGAAACCTTATACGACAAATTGAACGTTTGCTGGAATCGGAACGGTACGAACAAATTGTTGGAGACTTTGAATCAGAAATACAGCGAGTTGAGGAAAATACAAGAAGAGAACAACAGCGACTGGACGAATTACGAGACCAGCATAGCGAGCGAGGAATTGAAAAACATTCGGAAAGACGAAAAGCTTTTAGAGAAAGACGAGACCGATTTCAACGCTACCAAAGAGAGTTGGAAGATAGATATTCTAAAAAGAGAAGCGAACTTGAAGGAGAATCGACAACTGTTTCAGGAACTATCGCAGAAATTGAGTTCCAACTCGAGGAACTTGACTCCCGAGGAGAAACAACTCGCTATACTATCGAAGAAGAGCAAAGAGCTATGGAATCTTTGGGACGCCAAATCGAATTCGTTGAACGAGATGAAGAGCGAGAACGAGAGCAGTTTGAACAATCTAAGGCAGATATTGAGCGAGAAACAGGAACAGAAGCAGAGGCTATCGACCAAATACCAAGCAGAGTTGCAGAAGAAGGAGAACGACTTGAAAAAGACTTTAGGAAGCGAACAGAAAGCCTTAGCGAACAAATTGAAACAACAAGCTTCGATGAAGAAGGAGTTAGAAGAGAGTTATCAAGAAAATACCCGCAGGATCGAGAAGAATATCTTGATAGAATCGCAACTGGCGATTATGAAAGAAAGTGGTATGCCGCCGAATTTAATGCATTGGGGAAAATCCATGCTGCCGTTAAAGCTTACAAAGTTTCTCACGAGGAGCACAGCAGAGTTATGGGACGAAATTGAGAAAAGACAAGGAACACAATAGGTATTCCTTTTTCGTAACACTTAAATGTAGTTTAACTGACTCCAATTCAGTTTTTTAATCCCACGTAATATTGCGAAATTACGTGCGGAATTATTCCATGTAATTTCGCAATATTACGTGGAGTTATTTTTAATAAAAAAATCCCGAATCAAAGTAAAATCACTTCCTGAAAATCGATTCTCCCAAATTTTGGATAATTTTAGAACATGATCAAAGCCATCATAATAGACGACAGCGAACAGGCGCGGCAAACCTTCCGCACCGACTTGCTCACCTACGCCAAAGACGTGGAAGTAATTGCAGAAGCGGGTGGAGTGGTAGAAGGTGCCAAATTGCTGAAGAAAATTCAACCCGATATCTTGTTCCTCGATATTCAAATGCAGGATGGAAGCGGGTTTGATTTGTTGGATGTATTGCCCGAAATCAATTTCAAAATCGTTTTCATTACAGCATCCGATGCACATGCCATCAAAGCCTTTCGGTATGCGGCCATCGATTATCTACTCAAACCGATTGATCCGGATGAATTGGTGAGTGCTCTGGATAAATTTCGCCAGCAGCACCTCAACGAAAACGCGAAGTACCGCTTGCTCAACGATTCACTGAAAAATCACGCGAAACCGCACGAACGCTTGGCTTTACATTCGCAAGACAAAATTCACATCGTTACCATCAGCGACATCATTCGTTGTGAAAGTGACGTAAACTACACCTGCTTTTATTTCAATAATGGAAAGAAAATGATGGTGACCAAAACGCTGAAAGAGTTCGAAGATTTGCTTTCCGACCAGGGATTTTACCGCGTGCATCAATCGCATCTCATCAACACCAAATGTATTCGCGAATACGTAAAAACAGAAGGTGGTCATTTGATTCTCAACGATAATTCCATGATTCCGGTTTCTACCCGTAAACGTCCGGAGGTGATGAAAATGCTGGAAGGATTGTGAGAAACGACTAACCACCCTCCTCAATCCTCCCTCAAGGGAGGACGATGATCAAGGTGATCATACAAACTTATGGTTCTATGATGAGAAGTCAAGGATTGAACTGTTTTCTAAAATATTTAGGGAAATCTAACCTCCTCCCTTGAGGGAGGATTGAGGAGGGTGGCAGCTTTAACAGACAAAACCAACCCCCACAATCTCCTCAATTGCAGGGGTTCCGCCAAACTACGTTTGCTTCACAACTTCCACCCATTTGCCGGGAGCGCTGGCATTGATGAGGTGATTGTACATCGCGTCGGAGTAGGTGGTGGGCAGGTAGAAACGACCAAGATAGGTGGCATTGAGTCGTATCGTAAACGTCTTACTCTCGTTTTGTTCCAAGTCATAATAACTGTACACACGGTCGTCGCGGATATCCAGGTAGCGCGCAACGGAGAAAATACCGCCATCATCCATGCGCGAGTTGTGGATTTCCCAGCCACTTGGGAAAATCTGCGTCAGCGCCATTTCGCGGTAAGTGCCCTTTTTGCCGGTATTGGTAATGGTTACTTCGGCCGTGAAATCGGTTCCTTGTGCCAGTTTGTCGGGCTTGATTTCTTTACCGTCACCATCGCGAAATTTTAAACTCAATTTTAAGCTGTTGGATGCCGCTTTGCTGTCGCCTTTCAGCGGAACTCCCTGCACCATGACTTTTACGTACAATGGCCATTTGCCCGTGTTTTTGCAGCGGAAGTTGGCGTGTTTCGCAAAATCTGTTTCGCGGTATTGAATAGGCGTTACCGTTTTTCCGGAATTTATTTTCTGCGCTGTTCCGCCGTTGAGTTGATACGAACAATAGATTCCACTTCCGTTTTTCACGCCGGTGTATTCGCACATGGCCAATAAGCTGTAGGCCGTTTCCTGCGTGCTCATCCAAGTGTCGGAGTTGAGTTTTTGCGCTACTTTTTCGGCAACACTACTTGCTTTGGTTGTGCGATTACTTAAACTCAATACTTCCAAAATCATGGCCTGATCGCGAATTTCACTTCCGTAACTGTCCGACAATTCGCGGTAGTTGGAAACCGTCAACGGTAAGGGATCAATTAATTGTTTGGCAACTTCCTGCTGACCCACCAATTGATACGCAGCGGCTAAGCGCCATTTGGCGGCAACGCTCAGGTTCTTGGTTTCACGCAAACGGTTCATGGCGCCCAGTTCTTGTTTTTTGCCCAAAGCCAGCACAAACAAACGGTAGGCTTGCGTGAGCATGTCGGAGTTAGAACCATACGAATTGTTCGACGGATTAAAATCACGGGCGGCTTGTTGCTGGTATTCCAACCAACGGTTTTTCATGTTTCCGGGCAGGTGATAACCCTGTTGTTCGGCTTCGAGCATAAAATGCCCGGCATAGTTGGTTCCCCATTCGTTTTCTGAACTTTCACCAGGCCAGTAAGCAAATCCACCATTGCTGGTTTGGAAAAATTGCAGGCGTTTTAAACCAGCTGTAACATTGGCAGAAGTGCGTGTTTTCTGGTCTTCGGTAAGTTCCATGAGGTTGTCTACATACAATTGCGGAAACACTGCCGATGTGGTTTGTTCGATGCATCCGTGCGGGTATTCAATCAGGTATTTCAAGCGTTTTTCCAAACCAATGGAAGGAATACTGCTCAATTCAATGGTTGCCTGATTGGTTCCGGAAAGTCCTTTGAATTGGATTTCAGTATCCCAGCTTTTTCCGGGTTGAAGTACGGTTTCTTGTCCTTCAAATACAATCGGATTAGCCGGACGAACATCCAGTTCAATTTCTTCTACCGCTTTTTCACTGCCGCAAGTAGCCGTGATTTTTACTTTGGCAATCCCCACTTTTTCGGCAACCTGCAGTTTGAAATGAAGCATATTGTCGCCCGGTTCGCTGAAGGAAATGGATTGTGTTTTGGGTCCTTCCAAACTCACTAAATCATTCACTTCAACCATCACTTTTACGTCTTTGATGTGTTTTTCCATCGCGAAAACGTTGACAGGAAGTTGCACACTTTCACCCGGACCCAACACGCGTGGCAAGGTACTGAGCAGCATCAACGGTTTTTTCACAGCTACCGCTTTTTCGGTATTTCCGTAAGCGCCGTCTTGTTGTGCCACTACCATCACGCGCACCGATCCCACATAATTCGGAATGTCAATGGTATGATTTCCGGTCTGTCCGGCTTCTACCACAAACGGACCCAAATGTGTTACCACAGGCTTGAAGCGATTGGCTTTCGGACCTTTACTTCCGTCTAAATCACCGTCGCCACCTATGCTGAGCAGTTTGTCGATTTTTCCGGCATACGCCCCGATTACGTGATCGTAAATATCCCAAGTGCGAACACCTAAGGCTTCTTTGGCGTAAAAAGTGGTCCATGGCTGGGGCGTTTTAAATGCGGTGAGATCCAGCAATCCTTCATCAACAATAGCCAATGTATAGGTCATTTTCCGACCGTTTTGTTCCTTGATTTTAATGGATGTTTTGGTTTCCGGTCGTACTTGATCGGCCATCACAATTTCCGGGTGCAGGTGAGTATTTGGATCGTCTACCATCACCGGAACAATGCCGTACATACGAATTGGCAAGTCGTTTTGGGTGGATGCATGCGGCTGAATCAAGGTCACGTGAATAAAGGCATTGGGTGACATATCGGCTGTTGCTTCAAAGGAATGAACGGTTTCGCCTTTTACGGTGTTGATCCAGAATTTCTTCACCACTTTTCGGCTGGTTTCCACACTGATGAGTGCACGTCCGTTTGACGGAGACGGAATCGACACCTTGATTTGCTCGCCTTTGGTATAATTTTCCTTATCGCAGGCAAAACTGAGCATGTTCGCACGTTCGTTGTCGCGGTGATTTCCACGGCTACGGTACGGATAATCGATAGTAATGATTTCACCCGTTTGGTGCTGACCTTCCAAATCGGTAGCGGTAATGAGGTAACGACCATAGTCGGGCGATTGCACTTTGAAATGGAAATTTGCCTTTCCGTTTTTAGCCGAAACAATGGTGTCTTTGATGACAATGGTTCCGCTTCGGGCCATGTAATCCGAGAGTTTTTCGTCGTCTTTTTCATACCACCAACGCCATTCGAGTTTGTAGATTTTCACTTGAATTTTATCGGCTTTGGAAGGTTTTCCGTCTTCGGTGAGTGCTACCAAATCGAAGGTGTGTCGCTGATCGGTTTCCAAAGTTCCGTCCATGTGTGCATTGGCAGGTTTGCGCAACCCTATATAAGTTTCAAACGGCGAATAATTGACACTGCTACGGTCGATACTGAAATCGCCACCGGCTTCATAAACCTTTGTAATGTAGTGTGCGCGAAGCATTCCCGGAGCTGTGGTTCCCACATCGAGTTTGGTTTTGACCCACGCTTCTCCTTTGTCGTCGAGGAAGCTGTCGTAAATCAATTCCATGTCGGTATGACAGGTCCGAACGGGCGAATCGAAGGTATAACCTTTGTAATTGTCGAAAGCGGTTTCCAGCTGACTTACTTTCACCGAAACGGTAGCCCTCAGTTTTTTGGCAATAGCTCCGTGAAGCCATTTCACCGCAAGTTTTGTGCTGTCTTTGGCAAGATCACCGTCTACATTCATCAGAATCTTCAACCGATTCGGTTTGATGGTTTCTACCCGCAGGTTTTTGGTGTACGTGCGATTCCCAACGGTGACAATGGCTGTATAATTTCCGGTCGGAGCTTCGGTTGCAGTAGCCGTTCTGAAATCGTACATCCCATTGACGTGTTTTACGCGTGTTTGTTCATCCACCACTTGTCCGTTCGGATCTTGGAGCTGGAACCCTACCGGATGATTGGGCGGTAATTTCTTGAGTAAATCCTGCAAAACAAAAGTCAGGTACAAAGAATCGCCCGGTCGCCAAACACCGCGTTCACCATAAATAAAGCCTTTCACGCCGTTTTGCAGTTCTTCACCTTCGATATCAAATTCGCTGAGCGAGTTGGAATAGCCATCGCCCAATTTCATGTATCCGCGCTGATCGCCCCGTTTGGTGATCATCAGAAACGGTTTTTCTTTTAGCCGGATTTCGAGCATTCCGTTGCCGTCTGTTGTGCCTTGCGCAATCACTTGTTTGGTGAAATCGAAAAAGGTGACTTGCGCCCCTGAAACGGGAGCTGTGGTAAGCATATCACTCACAAACGTATGCGAAAGATGATCTTCGTCTAGTTTGAAAACGGTTCCCAAATCGGAAGCCAAAATGTTGCGACTCACCGCTCGACCTTCGTAATAATCGTCACTACAGGGTGAAGAATTGTCGCTGTAATAGTACCAGTTGTCGTAACCGCCATCGAAACCGTAGCCGTGCCAGTTTTCTTCCGACCAACTCGGATCGTTGCCTTCTTCGTATTCCGTAGATGCTTCTTCTGTTTCGTCAGATTCTTCTACCGGGCAGTCACAAACGGCGTACTTTTTCTGAAATTTGATACTCACACGGTAGATGGAACCCGGATCGGCTTTGATGAATTTATTGAGGTCAATGACGTGCGTGTTCCATTGCTTCAGGTTCATGCTTTTATCGTAATCGAGGGAAATTTTCTTCTCGGCAATTACTTTCCCGAAACGCGTCAAACCGTCGTCGCCATCCAAATCATTGATTTGCAAAAAGTGATGAATGTTGTTTTCGTAAATCTTGATAATACGCACATCAACTGCTTTCAGACTCACGGCTTCGAACGGAAAAATCAATCCTTGTGAGTTGGGTAGAATACTCCCGTTGCCTTTGATGCGCACCATCGGGCTGGGTTCGTTGAATACCAATTCTGTGGAATACGGTTTCTTCATCTGGTAGCCCATGACATTGCGCAAACCGTCGCTTACACGCAGGGTGTGTTCGCCTACAAAGCGGTTGGGAAGATAAACGGTAACCAATGTTCCGGTAACGTTAAAAGTGAGGTTGTCAATTCCGTCGATGGTAATGATTCCGTTGAGGTCTTGCGATGCGAGGATGGGTTCACTAAAATCTACTTCCACATACTGATCGCCTTCATCCACCACTTTAGCACTAATCGCCGTATAGTCGCCCAAAGAAGGAACGATGATTTCTTTTTTTCCGTGGTTCATGGCGTTGATTGGAGCACCGTTCCAGGTTACGATAACTTTTCCCTCGTCTTTTCCCCGCTGAATGCTGTCGACCTGGAAATAGTACATATTGTCTTCGTAAGACGTTTCCAGTGTAAAAGGCAATTCCTTCCCGTTTTGGGTAATTTGAAGTGTTTTGCGCAACAAGGCTGTGTCTTCGTAATCGTGCGTACGCAGATCGCCGCGAAGGCTTTTCCACTGCGAATTGTAATCGTCCTGACTAAACAACCCGTCTGTGCTTACAGTAAGTTCCTGCTGATAGGTGGCAAATTGAAAATGAAACTCTTCGTACCCATCTTTCACTTGCGTCAATCTATCCAAATCGAAATACACATCGTAGAATTGATTCGCAGGCAACGGTTCGTCCGGCACAAATTCAATGGAATGACCGTCGGTCCAGATAGCATGACCTTTGATCGCCGGTTCAAACGTAAACACGTCTTTCAAGAGTGCAGAATCGGGTAAGCCGAGTCCATTTTTACTGATGGTTTCCATGACTTCACTGGTGAGCACATCTTGCAGTTCGATACGGATATTGTTTTTGCGCGAAAGCATCCCCGACGAATAGGCCGAGATGTATTCATTAAATGCAGGATCTACCTTCACCAATTCGGGTTTCCCCGAACCACAACCGCTCAGGAAAATGAAGATTGAAGCAATGATTGCAATGCAAGAGGAGGAAGCAAGCGTTTTCATAGTTTTTGAATAAATGACTATCCAAAAGTGTCTGAAAGATTGCGATTGAAACGCACGGTTTTATAAGGCGCGATTGCCGGTTGATTAAGTGCGTGGTTTTGGTGATTATTTGAAAAGCGATGCTTTTTTTTGATAGATTTCAGTAAAAATTAGTTGTATCTTTGTTTGAAAGGTCATCTTGTGAAAACACAAAAAGCGATTAAGGTAAAACCTACAGATAAATTGTTGAGAGAACAGATTTTTCAATCGATGATTGCATCGTTTAAAATTGAAGGAATTCATATTCCGCATGACAAAGCAATGGCGTCATTTAAGAAGGTTGAGATTAATCTGGGAAAATAAGAGCGATTAATTTAATCATGGGATCATAATTTTTCAGAGTTGCATTTTGAATAGCAAACACATATTTTTCGAATTGTTTCTCGTCATCAATTTTATCGAATGACAATGATGAATAACCTTCTTTTCTGGCCATCAAATTTGCAAGTATCCGTGCAGTTCTTCCGTTCCCTTCTCTGAAAGGATGTATTACAAGTAGTTCTGCATGAACAATGGCAATGTCTTTTATTAAGTCTTCCTTATTTGAATATTTGCGAGGTAGCTTCGCTAAAATCTCTTTCTCAAAAGCCAACATTGTCTCTGGTAAAAAACGTGCAGAAGCAAAAGGAAAACCACCCTTAGAAAGATTAACTTCTCGGTATTTCCCTGCAAATTGGTAAACTCCAGATAGTGCTAATTTATGTATGCCAAGAATATATTTTACTGTGAATCGTCTGTGCTTATTTAGTTTTTCTGTTAGTCGAATTTCGGATTCTAAGAACCCTTCAAATTCTGCGAGAGCAATTTCTTCTGCAGATATTAGACCTTTAATATTTGGTAGAATTTCTGATTCTGCTTGCGGGACTTGATACTTCATAGATTTAAATGATGCTTGATATTACTTGAATATAACTAATATCACTTAAAACAAGGTATACTTTAGTCTTAATTCTTGATCATTTTGACAGGATTTTCGCAGAGTAGCGAATCCAAAAGTGATTCAAGGAGAAAAGAATTACTGAGTTAAGAGGTGTGTTTTTTTGTTGTTCAGAGTTTCCCCAACAACACTTTCACCCGTTCAAACAAGGCTGCCGTATCCAATTCCGTTCCACCGAATCCATAGCGGAAATGATCGCAAATTTCAATAATTTCACGCAAGCTGTGAGCCAAATCGGCATCTTTGTCAGCTAAGAGCGACATTGCTTTTTCGCGTGTAAGGAATTCCTGACGCAGGTGTTTTTCCAAGCGTTGAATAATGGCTTTTGGCAAAACTATGGCAAATTGATTGCTATCACCAATGGTTGCTTCTGCCATTTTCCAGAAATCGGTTTGTTCTACAACAGGGGCAAAAACCAATTGTGGTGCCACATCCGTCGATTTTTCTTCTTCTTTACGCTTGCGTTTGCCCATAAAGAGAAACAACAACAAGCCGAGTAAACACACTGGAGTAGCAATTCCCACAATCAATGTGGTGTTCGATCCTTCTTTTCCGTTGTCGTTTTTAGGAGAACCTTGTCTCATTTCCTGACCAAGATGTGTTGGCGTCGGTTGCGAATGATCGGCAATGGGTTGAAAGGAAGCGTCTTTTTCCACCTCAAGTGAAAAGGCTTCGGCACGAACGGTAACGTATTTTTCCAGCTCCGGATCGAAATATGAAATGGCTTGCGGATCAAAATCCACTTTTCCACTGCTTCCTACCTGAATGTTATAGATAAACGTCATATTACCTTCCACGCCTTCTTCGGTAAACTGAAATTCTTCTTTGCGTTCAGGATCGCCGTAAACCACACATCCTTTCGGTAAATTCAATACCGGCGGATTGATATTGTGCAAGTTCCCCAATCCGGATACCACTAGCGTGAGCGAAAACACATCGCCTTGTTTAATGCTGGTTTTACCCAAGAGTTGGTCCAGTTTAAATTGTCCTACTCCGCCGATAAACGTTTTCGGAGCACCGTCGGGTAACGGTTTTACATTCAAGATGGCGGATGAAGATTTAAAATTGATGGTTTTATCGAAGAAAGAGGTGTGGCAACGCAAAGACATTTCAAACGGACGGATCTTGCATTTCCCAGTAGAAATAGGGAAAATGAGTTGTTTTCCGTAGTCGAATGTGAGTATGTTTTTGCCGTTGTATTTGGTTTCTTCCACCACCGGATGTAGATTTTGGAAGACATGTTCTTCGGCATTTTTATCGGCCTCAAACGGTTTGTAACCTTCCAAGAAATAGATGTTGTAGCGTGAAAAAACCTTGGCTTTTAGCAAGACACATTCACCTTCGTAAACGGTAGATTTTTTGGCCTGAATCACACCGAAAATAGGATCTTTGGAATTGTAGCCGAGATTTTCCTCGTCGTCTTCATTTTCTTCCGAAATCTTCAGTGTTATTTTATTCGATTTGTAGGTTTTACCGTGATAGTCAACCGTAGCAAAAAACGTATAACTTCCTTCTTTGCGGAAAGAGCCACTTTGTTGAACGTAATAAAAGGTTTTAATTTTTCCGGTTGAAGCATCAAGCTTTTGGTCCATACCGTTCATGAGTCCGTAATCAACAGAAAATTCAAGCGGATAATCAACTTTTACCGTACCGTTCAGGTTGGTAGTAACAGTTACGGTTACGGTTTCGTCCGGAGCCACATTTTTGTCACTCACCGTAAGCGATACCACCGGTTTTTGCGCAAACAGACATGTCCCCAATGCGGGGAACAAGCATGCTAAGAGCAGCAACAGCCTACCAGTCTTTTTTTGCTTTTGATCCATTTGTTTTTCCTTTCGATCCATCCAATCGTTTCTTGGCATCCATTTCTTGTCGCATCAATTCATCGAGTTTGCGCTCGGTTTGCTTGTCTGCCAATTTTTGTTCTTTGCTTGCACTACCGGGTTGGGGCTTGGCGTCGTTGTTACTCGGCTTGTTTTGACCTTCCTGCGGTTGTTTTGGCTTATTGTTGTTTTGACCCTTTCCTTCTCCTTCTTTGGGTTGTTCACCACCTTCATTGGGTTTGTCTCCCGGATCTTTGGGGTCGTTTTCTTTATTCTCTTGTTGTTTTTTCTTCTCTTGTTCTTCTTGTTCTTTTTTCAACCGTTTGGCTTCAGCCAATTGCTGACGTGCCTTTTCATTCTTCGGATCAAGTCTCAGCGCTTCTTTAAACGATTCCTCGGCACCGCCGTAATCTTTTAGTTTCATGCGCGAATTTCCCACATTGTGATAAGCCGAAGCTTTTCGCTTGGTATCGGTTTGCTTACCGGCAGCTGTTCTAAAAGCTTCTTCCGCTTCTTTGTACTTTCCTGCACGATAGGCCGATTGACCCTTTTCCTCTGACAAATCTACGTCATTTGGAGCTAATCGGTCGGCGGATTTATAATACTTTAACGCTTCTTTGTAATTGCCTTTTTTGTACAACTCACGGGCATGATTCAAGGTATCGCGCCATTCCTGCGCCATTCCTGTATTGGAAGCCACCGTTACTATCAAAAAGCAAAGTAGAACTACTGTTTTCATGACCGTGAACGATTTACGAAAAATGGAACAAAAAGATACCCTAAAAAGCAACAAAAGGCAATTGAGAGTGGAATTTGATAGTAATTGCGTTGAACGGTAAATTCCAAATTCTTCACCGTTTTACTTTTCACGGAAGAAATATCGGTTGCTACTTCCGACATATCAGGGTAAGCCGAATTGGCAAAATGCAAGGCGCTTCCTGTAGCATCTGCCATGCGTTTTAAGCCGCCTACATCTAACCGTGACACAACTGCACCACCACCATCGCGTTTATAGCCTAAGGTGGGATCTTTCGGGTCGTTGGGAATCAATCCACCTTGCTCTGTACCAATCCCGAAATAACTCAATTCGATGTCTTTTTCTACAATTTTGTTCACTTGCTCGCGCCACAATTGTTCATGATCTTCGCCATCGGTAATCACCAATACCGCATGCCCCGATTCACTGTCAATGAACTGAATTTGCGCCATTTCCAAAGCCGCACCGATATTGGTTCCTTGGTTGGTAATCATATCGGTTTCCACTTCCTGTACGAACATCTTAGCAGCGCCGTAGTCCATGGTAAGCGGCAGTTGCGTATAGGCTTCGTTGGCAAAAATCACTACCGATACACGTTCTCCTTTCAAGCTGTTGAGCAATTGAATAACCCCGCGTTTTGCCACAGTTAGTCGCGATGAGGTGGCATCCATATCCGCGGTATTCATCGAGGATGAAACATCTAGGCAAATCACCAGATCAAGCACCCGTTTGGAACCATTTACTTTCCGATCGCCCATGGCGGGTTGAACCAATGCAATTACCAGGAAAAAAAGAATATTGCGCACGAAAAAATACTGCAAGAAATAACGAAGCGGGTGAAAGGTTACCCAAAGCATGCGTGTTTTTCCCATTCCGCGGTAGTTGTCATACAACTCACTTTTCCATTGCCAGCGTTTGAGATAAGCAACCAAAATACCGGGAATAAATAAGAGCATCCAGAAAAAGCCTGGGTGAAGAAATTGAAAGGTAGCTCCTGATAATTCAAGCGAACCGTACAACATACCGGCTATTGCCCAGAAAGCAACTTCAGAGATCAGCGTCCAAATGACCAGTTTGCGGAATACATCACTGAGCTGCTTAGTCATCCAGTTTGAATTTTAGGCTGTTGAGTGTCCATGCGCCTATTAAAGCAGCTATTGCCCACATGAGAAACGGTAATATGGTAACTGGCGGCTCTGCACCGAAATGCATGTCTTCCATTTTGCGTTTTTCCAATTTGTCGATTTCGCCATAAATGGTAGCCAAACTGTGTTCATCCGTTGCGCGAAAATATTTTCCACCTGTTTCATCGGCAATGGCCTGCAAGGTAGCTTCGTCTATTTCTACCGGTAAACTTTCATACGATATTCCGTACGGAGTCATCACAGGAGTAGGAGCCATGCTTCGCGAACCAACGCCAATGGTATATACACGGCATTTTTTCTCGCGGGCAAGTTTAGCGGCTTCCATCGGTTCAATGGTTCCTGCATTGCTACTTCCGTCGGTGAGTAAGATAATGACTTTCGATTTCAAACTATCACTGCGCAAGCGCGTTACGGCAACACCTAATCCATTTCCGACCGCTGTTCCGGGTTCCAGAAAACCGGGTTGTATTTCCGCAATTTGTTTTTTGAGCATCGGGTAGTCCAAAGTGGCAGGACAAGCCGTATATGCTTCGCCTTCATACACTACTAAACCAACGCGATCGCCTTTTCGGGTATCCACAAATTGTTGCGCGACCGATTTGGCAGCTTCCAATCTGTTAGGCTGAAAATCCTGCGCCAGCATCGAGCCTGAAGCGTCAATGGATAAAATAATGTCGATTCCGTTTTTGTAGTCGATTTTTGGCGGATCGTAACCCGAATGGTATGGTTTACACATGGCTACAATCATGCACGAAACCGCGAAAATTTGTAGGAAAGCAATTCCCCAGCGGAAATAACGCACCCAATTTGTACCGAGGGAATGTTGTTCTTCTTCTGAGCGTGAAAAGCGCAAATGTCCGGAATGATTGCGTGTGAGGTAATAATGCACCCCGAAAATAACAGGCACAGCAAGCAACAGCCACAACCATTCTGGTGCGTAGAAATCGTATTGCCAAACCGCTATGTTCCAGTATTTACTCATTGATCAATTCCAACGGACTCAATTCCAAGATTAATTGTTCCAAATAATTCATGCCCAGCTCGGTGCTTTCTTCATCGGGAATACCGAGTGCAAATTTTACAATGTCTGATTCTTGCAATAACAACCGGATTCGCTCTAACGTAGGTTCGGGAATTTCCTTGGCGCGCAATAATGCAACCGTTTCAAACGTGGTGCGTTCCATGATGTTTAATCCGTAACGCGCACTTAAAAACGATCGCAATAAAAACGAAAACTCGATGTAATGACGATTGATCTCTCCTTTTTTCCAATAAGCTTCTTTCCTTAACGCATCTAACCCGAGTAAGGTTCTGTCTTTCAGCGAAAGCACTCGAATAACAGGTTTGTTGTTGCGTTTGCGAATCCATAAAACAACGATCAGCGCTATCGGAAAAAGCCCAATCCACCAATAATCTTTTAGCCAACGCCAATAGTCGGTTTCAATGATTACCGGTACTTCGTCTAATTCATCACCGATTTTCTTCTTCAAGAAACCAACGGAAAGCAGCGGTGGTTTGGCTGTATACACCGAATCGGGAAGTACCACCTGAACTACAGGAAAAATATAAACACCCGTATCCCATGCGGTTACTGTATAACGACCTTCCCAGATTTGCTGACCATTTCGTTGATAGGTTGTATCTCGAAAATTACCAATTATTTCAAGTGTTCCGTCGGTAGTAAGAGTAGAAGAATCGTTTTTTATTTCACACGGAACTTCGCCCGTATACGATTTGAAATTGACTTTCTTCGGTGCTTTTTTCAGTTGAATCGTCAACACGACTTGTTCGCCGATCTCACAATTGTTGGTACTCCACCACGTGCGCAATTGCTGACCGAATAATTGTCCGGAAACCATCAATACCGCTATGTAGAGTAGCCATTTCATTTGCGTTGCTTGAATAAATGCATGAGTGGCATAAAAATGGAATTTCCGCCTTTCAAAACACAAGTGTCGATACCGAGTGAATCGAAAATCTCTTTATTAACTTCTTTGCGTTTCTGCTGACGTTGAGTGTATTCCTGACGAACATTTGCAGAAGAAGTGTCTACCCAAGTTGTTCGACCGGTTTCAGCGTTAATCCATTGCACAAAACCCACATTCGGCAAACTGTTTTCACCTTCATCTTCCAGTTGCAAGGCTACCAAATCGTGTTTGCGTGAAAGAGTTGTTAAGCCATCTTTGATGCTCGGCAAGTCCATGAAATCACTGATGAGGAAACAAATACAGCGTTTTTTATGCACGTTCACCGCATATTTCATTCCTGCATTCAAATCGGTTAATGCCTGATTGGGTTTGAAATAAATCAAGGCTTTCATCATGGCATATACATGCTTGATCCCTTTTTCGGCAGGAATGTATTTTTCGACCTTATCGGTGACGAAAATGGCACCTACCTTATCGTTTTTCTTTGCTGCGGAAAAAGCCAGGGTTGCAGCGGCTTCAACAGCGGTTGTAAATTTTGAATCATTGGTTTGCCCGAAATACATTGATCCAGAAAGGTCGATGATCAATAACACAGTAAGTTCGCGCTCTTCTTCAAAAATCTTTACATAGGGTTCCTGAAAACGAGCTGTTACGTTCCAGTCAATACTGCGCACATCATCGCCAAATTGGTAATTGCGGACTTCACTAAACGACATACCGCGACCTTTAAACGCAGACTGATATTCACCCGAAAAGACCTGTTGGGCCAAACCGCGTGTTTTCAGTTCGATGGTACGAACCCGTTTGAGTAAATCCTGATGGTCCATGAGTTACGAAATCAAGGAACTTCAACGCGTTGAATCAGTTGTTCGATCACTTTTTCGGCAGTTACACCATCGGCCTCTGCTTCATACGTCAAACCGATGCGGTGACGCAACACATCCATGCTAATAGCGCGCACATCTTCCGGAATCACGAAAGCGCGTCTTTCCAAGAAAGCGTGTGCTTTGGCTGCTAATGCCAAGTTGATGGTGGCGCGCGGCGAACCTCCGTAAGAAATGTATTTGGTCAACTGTCCCAATCCGGCAATTTCCGGGTTGCGCGATGCTGCCACAATATCTACGATGTAACGTTCTATTTTCTCATCCAGGTAAATAGATCGAGCCAAATGTTTGCCTTTAATAATATCATCGGGGTGAATGCACGGCGAAACAGTCGCTAAACCTTCAGCCCGCACATTGCTGCGTAAAATCAATTGTTCTTCTTGTTTCGACGGATAGCCCATGCTTACTTTCAGCATAAAACGATCGACTTGAGCTTCCGGAAGCGGATACGTTCCTTCTTGTTCGATCGGATTTTGCGTCGCCATCACCAAAAACGGTTTCGGTAGTTGGTAGGTGGTATCACCAATCGTAATTTGGCGTTCCTGCATGGCCTCAAGCAATGCCGACTGTACTTTTGCCGGGGCACGGTTAATCTCATCTGCCAACACAAAATTGGCGAAGATCGGTCCTTTTTTTACGGTAAACTGCTCCGATTTCTGTTGGTAAATCATGGTTCCGGTTACATCGGCTGGCAACAAATCGGGTGTAAACTGAATACGTGAAAAATCGGCTGAAACTGCCTGTGAAAGTGTTTTAATCGCCAATGTTTTTGCCAATCCGGGAACACCTTCCAACAAAACGTGACCATCTGCCAGTAGCGCCAACAGGAGGTTTTTCACCATGGCATCTTGCCCAACGATGACTTTTGCTATTTCTTGACGTAAAAGTTCGAATTTGATAGCTTCCTCCTTAATGGAAACCGAAAGCATTTGCAATTGTTCAGACGGAGTTAGTGCCGATGAATCCAACATAGTTTTTGCCGTTTAAATACAGTTTTTTGAGAACCTAGAACAGTTAAATGGGGGTTTTCGGTTCTAATATATTGCTTTCCACCGCAACAGCATGACATTCATTCACAAAATATGTGAAACCGAATGCTGTAGTAAGAAAAGCAATTGCCGGCAAAGGTGTAAAAGAAAGGTTTTACGACCTGTTAATTTTTGTTAAGTCGTTTTTTGAGAAGTTTGATTTTTGAAGATGGATGTTTAGTTAGCTCTTCGCACACTAATAACGATTTTTCTTCTTTTCCGGGGATTTTAAACTCTTTTCCGAGAACTTTTCATCAAACACCGTGTCCGCCTTTGGCGTGATTCAAAACCCAACATCAAAAATTCAGTATCAAAAACTGTATATTCATCCTGTTTTTCAACTTTTACCGCTATGGAAGAACGCAAGTGTTTAGAATGTGGACAGAAATTGTCCGGAAGAAAAGATCAGAAATTTTGTTCCGATTATTGTCGCAATACCTATAATAATCGTCTCAACGAAGATGCCACCAGTTATGTGCGCCGGATCAATAACATTTTGCGCAAAAACCGCCGCATTTTGGTTGCACTCAATCCTTCCGGAAAACGAACGGTAGATGCCATCACACTAGCCGAAGAAGGATTCAACTTTCATTACTTCACCAATATCTACCAAACCCAAAAAGGAAGCACCTATTATTTCTGTTATGACCAAGGGTATATGCGAATGGAAAATGATCAGTATATGCTGGTGCAGAAGCAGGATTATGTGAAGTGATTCATTCCACTTTTTTCCGAAGCAAAAAAAGTGGAGCAAAAATGCTTTTGCGCCATTCCAAGCCACTCGTAAATCCGTCTTTCGGCGGACTGTGTTTTAAGGTCAAAAGTGACAGATCAGGATCTGAAACGCTACACACAGCAGATTTGACAATCGCTGTATGTTTTAGCGC
>Ga0302293_10000234_pt1 | contig 31625 bp, 52 predicted proteins | sample III_Fen_N2_2_FD_198758 | JGI IMG/M metagenome (GOLD analysis project Ga0302293, IMG submission 198758) | Peat permafrost microbial communities from Stordalen Mire near Abisko, Sweden - III_Fen_N2_2 | ecosystem: Environmental > Terrestrial > Soil > Wetlands > Permafrost | place: Sweden: Abisko...
TCGGGATAGACGATCATGAAGTTGATGTCTCTGCCGGTTGTGGCTGTCTTGGCATAGCCCCATGTTGACGCACCGTCATTCAGGGTGACCTGCGTATAGAACCGCGAAGCAGGAACGAACGTAACGACCATGTCGTTGTACCCGGCGATAACGGTATTAATAACACCGTCAGAACCGAACTGGCGTGTCAGAGAGGCGTTCAGAGCAGGCTTGAGATTGGAGTTGATGAAAAGCTTTCTGCCGGCTGCAGGAACTTCATCAGCGTCCATCTGACGAACTGCTTCATCAATAGCGGCAAGGATATCAGTCTTTGTCAGGACTGCGGGAGTTGCAACAACGCTGATGCCTGATGCCCCGGCGTACTTAGCGAAACGGTAAGCATCGAGCTCTGGAGTTACCCAGTCGCGCATGAAGTTACCGATTACGGTACCGAATGTCTTACCGAGAGTGGCCTCGTCGTCGATTCTTCCAACCGAGATTTCCTTGCCTCTCATCTGAGCGAGAGTCATTGTTTCCCACGCGGCTGTAACGTCGCCCGAGGGATATCCGGTAGACTGGCTGTAAGTTCCGAGTCCGGTTGTGGAGACCTTGAGAATCTTGATCTCATTGACTCCGGAAAACTCCGAAACCATGGAGGGAGTATCGAGAGCCTGCGTAACAGACTGTGCTTTGTAGATCAGGTCAACAACAGGGGCCATTTTCGAAGCGAGTGCAATTGAGTTTGCCATAATTATTTCTCCTTATTTTGTAATCCTGCGCCCTGCATGAGTGAGGCTGTAAATGCATCAAGCACTTTTCCGCCGCCTGCTCCTGTGGGCGCTACTCCGTTGAGAATCGGTTCATTGGCGCCGAATATGAAAGACGTGTCCTCGGCCGCTTTGAGTGCCGCGAACTTGGTTTCGATATCGGCTTCTTGGTTCTTGCTTAACTTGAGGGTTTCGACATCCAAAAACGGAATGACCGCCTTGACATTTTTGGCCCCGTGCTTTTTGGCCGCCTCGGTTAACTTGCTCGTGAACTCGTAATCTGATTTGATCTGATCGGCTTTTGCGTTGGCGGCAACAAGATCGGTCTGATACTGTGTCACCTTACCCTTGATCTCGTCATAGTCCTTGAATCCGTCGATGGTTGTATTGGCCGTAGTTAACTGCGTCTTAACTGACTCATAATCAGTTTTGATCGTGTCGTACTTAGCCTTTTCAGCCGTGACATCTTTTCCGTTTGCCGCCATAACCGCACTGATCTGTTCCTCTGTGAGTCCGAGTGTCTTGAGTTCTTCCGTTTTCATCTTTCTTACCTCTTTCTTTCTCATTAAGTTGTTTAAGGCGTGTAACTGACCGCCGAGAATTGACTGTTTTAAGTCTGATCAACTGACTAATTATTGCCAGATCAAACCTTTAGGGTTCTTTCGGGCATGAAAAAAGCACCCGGTTAAGAGTGCCTTTCTGAGAGATTGTTGCTTTTGTAAAGCCAGAACCATGATCTACCTTGCGTCTATTACTGGCTGTCAACGCTCAAGGCTTGAACTATCGCATTGGTCTGTCCTCCTTTTTCCCATTACTGATTCCCATACGGCATCAAATGATATTTTTGCTAGTAATTCAGAAAACATTTCACACCGCCTCATATGTCTTCTCAAAGATGTCAGGCTTGCATGGATAACATTCTCCGCTCACGCCCTGAATGATGAAGTCATAATCTGAAACGTGCATCTCACCCTCGAGGGTGACTATCGATATGCTCTGAGAGTTATCAATTTTATTTGTTCGACTTGCTATAAGATGTGGAATTGCCCATTCAGGAAATGGACCGTAATTGCGTCTCATTTCCGGTGTCATTTGTACTGCTTCAATTACAACTGGTTTCTTTCTGTACTTTGCCATAAATCCTCCTTACATTACTCTCCCAAGCCCGTCAATCGTGACTCGTTCCCTCTGTTGTGGCAGTCCCATAGCCTTTGACAGGCCCGTGTACTCAGCAGATGAGCCTTGATACCGGCTCATAGCGTTCTGAATGTCCAGTGGATCACCGCCTCCCTGCTTTAACAAGCTGATCTCTTGCCTCTGTGCTCGCATATTCGTCTCAAGCTGTCTCTGTCTCTGCAAGGCCTCTGACGTGGTGTATTCCTTGCCGTTGTACTTCTTCGGTACGTTTTCAGCGTCGTTCATCTGCTTGAGTTGCTCGTCAGTGTAGGTCCGAACTGAAGCACCCGGGACGAAGGCAAGATAATCGTGCATACAATTTGGTCCCTTGATTCCTGCGGCTGTTCCGAGCCCGCACTGATCAATCAGTTCTTTTTTCGTGAACACCTTGCCTTGAAACCATTGGTGATCTTCTCTCGCTCCTGCGTGCCATGTGATTTCAAAGCTGTTCGTTCCTAGGTCCTTAGCGGTATTTTCATTGATGTGCGACATGGTCTGATTGAAGCCCGTCATGGTTGCCCTGCGAGCTGCCACTGTAACCCTGTTGTGATATCCGGACTCGTAATCTATCCATCTAAGCCCGGAGTTCGTCATATCCTTGACTGTGCGACGTAGGGATTCGGTGTAAGAAAATGCGCCCGTTGAGATATCGCCGATTGCCTTATCAAGTGTTTTCTGATAGAACTGCGTAATGTCCAGCGCCTTGAGCTTTCCGTTTTCCTGTGTGACAAATCCGAGTGACTTGCTGATGTTCAGGAATTCATCCTTAGTCTGCTTCTTGACAGCTTCCATAAGTGATTGCAGCTCGATGTTATCGGCGACTGGAACCGGAACATTGCCCGTCTTGGTGTACAGATCAGCGTTTCGAATGTATTCAGCTTTGACCGCCTCTGCATAGATATCATCGATTGCCTTGTCGGATAGGTTAAGCGTAAACTGAATGGCTTTCTTGATCTCTTGCTTGGATTGCCCTAACTGTACGAGCCTTGTTATCTGCCAGTCAGCAGATCGAGTAATAGAGGCGTTGATCTGGATCCGGCGCACGATATCGGACATAATGCGATTCTCAAGATCGCCGAATGCAGATACCGGACCTGTCGGGATTCCCTCGATGTCAGATGCTTGCATATTACCCTCCGACTCTGCTTATTTTACAAGCGAATTGCTCCATTTCTTATAGCAATCAAGATATCCCTCTTCCTTGTCGCCGTTCCACGTAAATTCGTAATACATTCCGTCCGAAACCGTTGTACTCAAAAGTGCCTTGTTGTTTTGTAAAACCTTACACTGCCACACAACGTAAACCATGCTCGCTTCAAGCGGGGTTGAATCGGAAACATCTCTGTTATTGTTGAAAAAATTAACAATTGCGCTTATGGCCTTTTCCCTAAAATCTACTTCGTTCATAATTTCCTATCCTCTCCTTACACAACGCCCGTCCTGATAGGCTCTGCGTCTGTGCTCCGTTAAGTGACTTGCCCTGTACCTCTGCTGCTGGCGTTGCTAGGGCTGTTTGATTGCCCCCCCAAACGTATCCGGCATCACACCCGCACTCTGCGGCACGTTCGCCTTTGCAGTCGCTTCATCTTCGCCGTACCACTTCATGCGGTATTCCCATGGGTTCATCAGTCCGGCCGCTACATCGGCTTTGTCGCTTGCCTTGTTCGATTCATCGTCAGTCAGAATTGAATCGCCGAATTCGCACTTGTATTCATATCCGGTATTTACCAGACCGTTTACAAATGCCATAGCATCAACCAAATCACTTAAGCAATCCTTGAGGTTGTCCTCGATCGCTATGACGCGGTTGTACTTTGTCTTTTTGGCTGACTTAATCTCTGTTGCTGTTTTCTCAATCGTCGCTTCTCTGGACAGATCGCCAAACGACAGCCCGACATTCGATTCAATGTTTCGCTTGAATTCCTCAAGACCCCCTATATAGCCGTCTCCTCTAAGCTCCGGAGAAAACGCTACATAAGGCGCCTCTGCATCTCCATTGCCTTTCATTCCGAGAGCACGCAGTAATCGCTCTTTGGGTCTGAGTCGATACCCCTCGTCATTCGCTTGCGGTATTGCTTCGGGATCCGCTATGATCGCCCGCTCTGCTGATTCATACTCCCATTCCAGGCGTCCGAACTGCTTGTCTGCTTTCTTGATCAACTCAATAGCAGATTCGAATATCGACACGCCATTGAACGAACGGTCGATCTTGTTCTTCAGCGGGTTTTTGTAGTACCCGAAATCCGGCTTGTTCCAGTCAGGATAGAATATCTCTGGCTTGAGTTTCGCCCAGTCATCGAAAGTATCGAGCGGAATCTCTCTGCCGATGTCTGATTCTGACTGCGACTTATAAGCCTTGTTTGTAATCGTAAGTCCTGCATCAGATACGGTATGCCTCTCTAATCGCCTGTAGTGGTCGCTGTCACCTTTGCGTCTGAGCTCAATGAAGATAACGTCCATGAGTCTGCCACGCGAATCGTAGGCAATGGGAACGAAATCACCCTGTGCTACGTACTCAACAGCAGACACGCCCAAAGGCTTGATACAGAACGCACCTAAAGCAATGCCCTCTTGGAAGTTCTCATTAAGATCCCGAATAGCTGCCTTGTACAGAACGTCCAGCTTATCATTGCCAGTGGATGACTCCATTTCATTGAGACAGACATCTGCAAACTCTCGGGCAATGGATGACTCAAGACCAAGCGAACAGATACCGTCTTTGTCAGATATCCACGCCGCTTTACCGTCGTACATCTTCCGCCATATATCGATCCGTGTAATCATCGTGGATGTGATCGCTGCTTCACCGCCTACGATCTTCTTAATATCCGTGGTCGAAAACATAGCTTTCACCCCCTGTAGGAATGCCTTGATTGATGTAATTAAAGACATTCGCTTCACTCCTCTTTATCGTCATACGGTAGAAACTTCTTGATTTGTTTCCACATTCCCATAACAAAATACCTGGTGCCGTCTAAGCAATGGTCGTTCTCTTTGACTGGCTGTTCTGTGCCTCGCTCAATTGATTTCTTGTCATACGAATACAGCCCGAACTCTTTTGTAAGTTCCGGCTGCTCCCAGACAGATAAGACGTTGTATGTTAGGCACTTCTGGACTCGCGATATGCCAAGAGCCACACCGTTCTGCGCGTCCCTTATGAGGATCCTCGGCATTGCTCGCTTTATTTCCTCGGCAAGTCCTTTAGCAGACGGGTCAATAAAAGCGTAACGAACAATACAATCATATGTAGCTTCGATTCGTTCCACGAATGAGACAAAATCTTTAGCATACTGAGACGGCGAGCGTTGATGCCCTGTTGATCTTCCTGAATGATAATACTCACCAAGGCCACCTACTCTCTTAAGCGATGTCCACAGTCCAAATGCCTCGAATGTCGTTGCGTTCATCTGTCCATAATCGATTCCGATTCCTACAGTGTCGGGCGATATCGGGTTATTCCGTTCGTCTTGAGGCGGGATGCTGATATGGTCCTTGCAGAACATGTAATAAATAAGCTCGTCTATGCCGATACACAGTCCAAGCCAGAGCCAGTTAAATAGCTTGATGTCTGACGCTTTGAGTAGTTCTGCTGATTCTAATAGTTTCTTACCAAGCCACTCTTTGGGAACGTCCCGATAATCAAGATGAACGTGCAGAACATCCGGCCTTAACTTCATCTTTTCAAGCCATGCCATGATAGGCGCATTCGGGTTTTTCGGAGGATTAAACAAATAAACGATCTGAAATACTTCGTTGTTCCCCCTGCTGAAAGTCGCCTCTATATTTAGTAGTTCGTCCTCTCCTGCTCCGGAATCAAAGAACTCTGTAAGCTCGTCAATCACTACGTACTTAATCGGTCTGGATTCATCAATTACGCCTTTTGTGTCGTCAATTGAATCGTTACCGGTGAAATAGATTGTATTCTGTAATTTCTTATAGCAAATCTGCATAGGCGAAAGACTTATCTTGAACCGATTTTTTGATATGCGAGTCCGATTGATTGCTCGAAGTGTTTCCGTGTAAACTGTTTTCCTGATCTTGTTGTGAAACTTCCTTATGACAACAATAGAACACAATTGTTCTGATATGATCTTTGCTATTGTCCGGATAGAAGCAAAGGATGATTTAGTTGCCGCTCTTCCAGATGTCAGAATGATATGCGTGTGTTCCGTGTCGAAAAAAACATCATCCAACTTTTCGATTGTTTCCTCAAGTAGATAGACCGTCTTTTCGTCTTCCAAACACAATCACCACTCCATCATCGTTATTGCTTACATCATCGTCCTCATTCAGCTTCTTAGCTTGTGCCTGGATAAGTCCAAGCTTGGCCTGCTGTTCTTCTGTTGCCATATTCATATGCTCCGTGAGCCAGTCAAGGGCTTTCATACGGTCAGCCAGTTTAATAGAATCGCTTTTCCCTGTCTTGACCTCACTGATTATCGTGCCGTCTATTTGGTCAGAGGGAACAAAAGACATGTTGTTGATTGTCTCGATTCCGTTATCTGTCTCGACATCTCGCGCTATCCATGTGATGTAGTCCGTCATGTCAGCAAAGGCAATGTCCATGTACTTCTGAAAGATGTCGGAGGGCTTGAGCATGGCTTGAGAATAGCGCTGTTCCTTGATCTTCATGATTTCATCACGAATCTTGACATTATCCAACAGTCGGGATCCGCAAGTGCACGCGGTAATGTAATCGCACTCGTAAGCCTTTTGATATGACTTCGTCGCATTAAACGACTTGCCATAATGTAAGCAAAACAATTGCTGCTTGGCTGTGAGCGATGTATTTGAGATAACCGACTGAACGGCTTCCCTGTTCTTGGAACGTTCCAGTGTTCCAGCGTTCCAACGTTCCTTTGATTTCCAGCCTCTAACTGTTCCTGCTGGTATATTTAGCTTTGCGGCGATATCGGCAAGCGACATGCCGGAATCAAATAATGACTTAGCTTCTTCATGCACTCACCTCACCTCTCTCTTGATAAAATAAAAGAGATTACCACAGGCAGCAGTAATCATCTGATTCGTTCGATTGTTTTTCCTTCGTCGTTCATCAAAAATGCTTCTGTCGCCCCTGAAAGGGTTATTACGTTTGCAGGGCAACCTTCGTTCATTGGTGTTTTGTAGTAAGTTATAAATCCATCTGGCCGCTTGTTGCTCAACGAAAGCATTTCCGCATCTTCTTTGGTCATTGCTTTTTGGTCCCTGTAATAACCGTACTGAACTTCTTGCACCCCTGAAACAACGTGCCATGTGCAGTCTTGAGTATCTTTTGCGTGCTCGTTAATGGTGGTGTACTTAATAATCATCTTTCTACCTCATTTCTATCTATCTGTCTGCCTGTGATACTTCCCTTTCGGGATTCCGATATTGCTCAGCGTCGGAATAAGCGGCACGGAGTTTTTACCGAGGTTCCGGATCCTCGTTGCGGCCCGTGGTCGGAGGGTAACCAATTCCGGGCATGTAAAAAGCCGGGCGTTTTGATGCGCCCGACTTTTGTTACTTTGTAATTTTAATGATATCATCACTCAACGCACAACTGGACACAACTATTTTTAGCAATGATTGAAATTGACCGATCAAGATAACTTTGAATCGTGTTTTTATGGCATGGCATTTCAGATGCGGCTTGTTCTTGGGTCTTTCCGTCGTAATAGACCAGTATCACGACTTGCTGTAGCAGCTTAGGCAATCGGAATGTTTGCATGTCAAGCCATTCTACAGCGGACTCTTGGGCGTCAAGCTCGGCATTGAGCTTTGTCTTGTCATACCTGCCCTGCCTGCGTTCTGCCGGGATTCTAGTAATAATACTAATTAGCCCTCCGTCTGTCGCTCCTGATGTCTGTACAGCGTCCCTGTCGTATGTAACGGCTTGCAGGGATAGAGCGGTGACGATTTCTGCATCCGTCTCGCAAACAACCCTGCGTCCTGCCTGTATGACAGACATTGCTATCTTGCGCTCCTCGAATAGTTTTCTTACTTCGAATTCAGTCAAAATTTGTTACCTCCCTTGGTCGCGTTTCACAAGTTTCAGCAAATAAAATTTTAAGTTGTTTTTCAGGGTTTTTTCCGGACTTCTCTGACAAATACCCGCGTCATAACTACCGAAGCAATATAAGCGCAAGCAGGACAGATATAAATTTCTCTTTCAAGACCTTCTCCATATCCGGTTATTCTGAAATGTACGGCCGATTTTCCTTTAAACTTGAATCTGTTCCCAAGAATTTCGCTTTCTACGTCTGTCATGGCGTTACCTCGGGTAGTTGTGGAGCGCATGTCCAGTGCGGATATTCCTTTTCGTTTTTGGCAACATACTCGAATGGCGTTTCTCCCCAACAGTTATACAAAACGTCTTGAGCCATGACGTACCACTCGTATCCATCAAATGTTGCATCTTCCTTTTTCGGCTTCTCTTCGGCTGTCACGCGGATTCTGGTACGGGAAAGTTCGCGGATAATGTCTTTGTATGCCTTGGTCTTTTCCTCATACCGTAACGGATTGATTATTCCCGTGTACGCCTCTACAAAACTTTCCAAATACGCAATTCTGCCCTCGCAATATTTAATTAGTTCACTATTATTCATCAGCTTTTCTCCCTACTTACAACTTATGCAATAATGCAAAAATTCTCCGTCAACTTTTGCTGTGCGCCATTCTTCTTCTTTGATTTTCTCAAGTGCTTCTCCAAAGGATTCCATGCCGCCGATTTCTTCTGTGCAACTATCACAGATTATTGAATATTTCCCGTATTCTTTTACGATGCTCATTCGACTTCCTCCAAAATTTCCGTAACGTCATATGTCATTGCTTTTATACCTAATTCAAAATCACCACTTGTTGTTTCCCGAAAAACCTTTTTGCACAACTCGCTTATCCTTTCGTTCTTCTTTAGTGCGGATATTGCGAGAGAATGATATTCCATAATCTTTACAATATGGTTCGGCAACGGCGTTGGATCATTTTCACATTTGCTAAGTTTGTTTTGACATTTAAACCAGATTATGGCTTCTTCTGTCTTGGTTCTTTCCGTTTCGCTCACTGTGTTGCCTCCTTGCGATACTTCGCTTTTGTGCAATTCACTTTCATTCGAATTTTCACAACTTCGGGAAGTTTTAATTCGTGTTGCTGTTTATCGAGAATCCCATCTAGTTCAAACATTGCATCTTGATAAGGGCACTTTTGCTCATATTTGCACTCTTCGCACTCGAAATTAACATCTGTGATAAATGATCCGCTCATACCGGCCCCTCCAACATCTTCGCGTCCTCACCGTCTAAAATCATCTGCCATACCTTTTCCCTCCTAACCAATAACTCTCAGCTCCATGTCTGGATATTCATCCTTCCAGAGTTTTTCCTTCATAATGAAATCTGCTGTCTTTTTTCCTTTTGAATCTTCTACCCACGGGATCCCGTTGAGCCCCCAAACAATGAAGTCCGGCATGTATCGGATCCCACACTCAAACAAAAAAGATGGCTGTCGCTTGAATCTCTTGATCTGACCGGCTGCTAGTAACAGTTTCAGATCTCCGTACCTGTTCGCTTCGAGGATGCTTGCAAACCTAATTCCATCTACTATGGTTATTTTGTTGTGGTACTTCGGGGATGCGGCCGGCTTGTTTGCAGATATTCCGACCTCTTTGCGATAGTCGGCCATGCTCATGTGCTCGGTTCCGGTCATGCTCTGGCCTCGTTCAAATCGGTCAAGGTGTTGAAAAAATCGTTATACGTCTCACTTACTTCAATAGTTGCATCAACTCCATATTCTTTCACTGCACTTATCATCTGGTTTGATATTTCGGTTCTCATTATTTGAATCATTTCTCGAACAGTATTTTTGTCCATGATTTATTCCTCCTATCACCACAAATCTTCGCTGTACAATTCTCCGTGCCGCCCAGAATCCTCTTTAACCTGTCCGCATCTTTCGGCATATATCTTTGCTTGGTGTCGGGTCAAAAACTTACCTTCATCTGTCACAAATCCCTGTTCATCTACAAATGGCCTTCTGATGCCCATTTCATGGATTGTCTCAAAACAGTTGCAGTGACGTTTTCCGGTCACGACGATAGATTCTTTTCCCTCTTGGGTGACCTTAATTGCTGATGCTGTTATCACTGTTTATGCCTCCGGTTCTTCTTCCTTTATGGCCTTTGTCATTTGTTCAAGTGTCCTTCGGGCTGCCTCGATCTGCAGAAGAGCGGTTTCAACTTCTACCGGGCATTTTCGTTCGAGGCCCTTATCAATTTGCTCCGCCATTTCGTCGGATCTCCAGACGTGTATGTTGTGCTTGCTTAAAACCGCCTGAATGTCTTTTATAATCTGCTGATAATCCCCGTTTCTTGACAAACGTTCATTTTCTGTTTGCAATCGGCCTATTGTCTGCGCCAATTTTGAAGAAAATATGCGCCCGATGCTGTGCTTTTCGGCGGTATCTGCGATATAGTCGTTGATATATTCTTTTTTGTCGTTGTGAAACGGGTATCTGTCTGGCTGCATCCGGTACATCAGGATGTACCAGAGGACATCGGGGTCTGGTACCATCTTCCGGTATTCAGCTTTCTTTTTAGTCTGTAGCTGCTTTGTTTCAGAGTTGTACCAGATAAGGCCCATGCTGTCGGGTATCTCCCGCTTGTCAATCATCTTCGCTGGGCAGACAACATAGAACTCATGGAAGTACTGAAGATATAGGTGCATTTTCGAATCCCGCAAAAAATCCCCTCGGCTGATCTTGATTTCATAACCGGTCATTGTTTGATGCGCCCAGCTTTTATTTATAGCTACAGCATCTACTTATAACATTCCGGTTTGTGTCGGGCCGTTCTTTACCTCAGCCATGAAAAAATCATGAAAATGCCGGTCGGCCAGCGCCTGCTTGATTTGTCCTGATGTGACCTCGCTCATATACTTATTACCCCCTACAAGTCAAATGGAAGAGTCGTATCATCATCCATAACCGGGTAGACTCCATTGTCTACTGTTGGCGCGACGGGTCTCGGTGCTGACTGCTCTTTTGCTTTTCCATTGCAAAACTCAAACGATTCAACAACCAAATCAGTGACGTAAACCTTGCCACCGTCCTTGTCGTACGATCTTGTCTGCAGATCGCCCTCGACCATGATTTTGTCGCCCTTAGCAAAATACTGTGCGATCAGTTCAGCGGTCTTTCTCCATGCGGTACAGGTAAACCAATCCGTCTGCTTCTCTCCGCTTGCGTCCTTAAATTTGCGGGTACAGGCAATGTTGAATGAGCAAAACGGGATCTGTGACGCTGTTGTCTTGAGTTCAATATCTTTTCCGATCGTTCCGATTCCGTAAAATTTCATAAAATCCTCCTTAATATTCTGCTGCTGTTCCTTTTTGAGCGTCTTTATCCATCAGTTCCTTGAGCCATTCACTTTCGATATCCGGCTTGAATCTTGATTTGTCTTTGTCCCTGTTGGGTCTGTCCTTGCAATCGGCGCAGTTTGTGTATCTTATCTCGCTTAGAATCAGATATCGGCCATCCATGCAACCGGCGCACTTTGTCCCCTTTAACCGACCGTCAATCATTTATTAAGTCCCTCCATGCGTACCGAATCTCCTGACCGTCGCAGGACATCTGTTTGCTTTGTCTGTCAAAAAACAGATCGGCCATTTTGTCCATCACTCCCAGATCCCTGTTTTTGGCAACCTCTAAAATATTGCTGCACTGTAACAACGTGTGATCTTCGGGCCAGCGAAACAATGTTTTTGCGCATCTCTTAAAATCACTGCTCACTCTGTGAAGTAAAAATACATTGTCTGCAGCATTGGTAAGATCAGCGGTGCCGGATATGTCGTCAATTCTCAAGATCCCCGATTCCGTTTTTCGAGGATGAGCAACAAGAACGATATGAACATTTGTTTCTTCTGCAAACTTTTTCAAATTCCAAATAAACTCTGTCTGTTTCGCGTTTCGGTTTGCGTCCGATGCTCCAATGTCTATGCTCATCAGATTATCCAGGATGATCACATCAACGCCCTTTACCTCCACGCAGTGCCGCAACATCCCAAAAAGTACATCTAGCTGATTCCCGTAATTGTTGTTGTAAACAAACATCCGCTGATCCAGCCACTGTTTGATCGGAGTCACAACCTCCTGCATTACTTTGAAGTAGTTTTCGTGTTTTGTTGCCAGGGTGTAAGATCTTCCTGCGGCTAACAGGTATGTCCATTCAAAAACCCTTGACTCGTTCATCTCTCCGGAAAACAGAGCCACCTTTTTATTTTCCTGTACTACCTGCAAAGCTATCTGCGTTAAGATTGTTGACTTGCCTGCTGCGCGAAATCCAGAGAATACAGACATTTCTTTTTTGTTCAGCCCAATGATCCACTTATCAATCAACCAGATGCCTGTTTTTATTGACACGATCTGGCTTCGGTCTTTGGGCTTTGCGGTCATGCTTGTAAAAAACCACTTGCCTTTATCCTCGTTCACAAATCAAAGCCCCCTCCTGCATTTTTTATCGGTCCTGCCTTTTTTCCACCGCCTTGGTTCAGATACCCCTCAAACTTATTTGAAAACAGTGTTTCCGGTCTCAGGTACTTTTGCATGTCGGTTCCAGACCATTCAGCAACCTTGACATCGATAACCGTGTAAAAGCTTTCGAGGGTAAATTTTTCATTCATTCTCGCTTTTATCAGGTCTTTGGTTTTTTGAGAGGTATGCATATAAGATGTTCCGGCTTTCAAGTTTAAGTAATCAACAATGGTTCTGTATGGCAGTCTTTCCTCTCTCTCTTCACTCTCTTTCTTATCTATAGTTTCAGTTTCAGTTTCAGTTTCCATATGTTGAACATATGATTTACATGTGTTTAACATATCTTTATCATGTGTACCCTTTTTACTTGCTCTGTTCTCGCTTCTGCTCTCCGAATAGGCAATTCTTCTGTTTGACTCCTTTTCGAGCTTGATGTTGAAGTACAGCCCGTTTTCATCAATTTTGAAATGTTTGTAAATGTCTTTATCATATGATTTACACATCTTCAACATATCTTCTTCTGATAATCGCCCGTTTTGATGCTCGTAACACATGATCCTTATGTACTTTCCGACCTGTTCGTCCGTCATTAACATCGTTCCAGACAAAAAGTCAGAAGTATAAAATAGAAATGCAGGATCTTTTGCCATTTAATTACCTCCCTTCCAGGATGCATTCATCCTGTTTATTTCTTCCGGCGTCATGGTCTCTATTCCGATTTCCTTAGCCTCTGATACAACGCCATTGATCAGCGTTGCCATTTGCTTACTGTCGTATAAACTTGACCCAAAATAGTAAAGTAGCTGTGTTCCCTCCCCGTTCTTTGTCTGCCCTACTTCCTCTGTCAATTTGTAAAGTTGCTTGAACATTTCAACCGCTTCGTTCTTGACAACAACATAGGTATATCTGCCGTAATCCTTGAGCGCTTTCAAATACAGTTCGTCTTTTGTCGTGTTCAGCACTTCCGCCATTTTCCCGAGTAGCGCCCACAAATACCCGTTGCTGTCCAGACTTCTTCGCTCCCTGTGTACCTTTATCTCGCAGTCAAGCGCCTTGCCCTTATCCGTTGCTGTCTTGAGTTCTTCAAGCGATTCAAGGCCGTCTCGCGACTTGAGCGTGATGATAATTTCCGGCTTCATGCCGGCGTTGAATTGTAGGCGAATTTGGCTTGCTTGCGATTTCAAAGATACGACCTCCCAAACTCTTTAATAAAATCATTCCGGCTTCCACGATTCAGTTCATACTCTGTTTGACACATCGCCTTGCACTTGTTCCAAAACTCATAATCCTGATGTATGTTCATGTGGCATTCGTGACAGAGGTCAAGCATGTAGTTGTACTTTTCAGATCGCCTTTTATTTGCCGCGTTGAAAATGTGATGCCTATCTGTTGCCGTTCTTCCGCAACCCTTGCAGGCTGTCCACTCTTTCACCTTAAGACCGGCGGCACTTCCATTTTCTGCGCCATGTCCTTAAGCTGGTCGATGTTCAAATCAGTGAGTTTTTTGACTTTTGCATCGAGCTTGTTGTATGCCGTGAGTGCGGTGGAGTAGATGTCATAGCAGAATCCATCTGCAGATCCTTTGTCCTTGCCTATGGCGTCGGGATAGAGCAGGTGACCGATATGATTGATAATCTTCTGCTTATCGTCTACGGGAGGCGAGGGAGGCACCGGCGGCACTACAGGCGTGATTGTCGCGGTCTGCGGCTTAGGCGTTGTCTTTGGTTTGGTTTCTTCAGGTGTTCCTGCGTCGGGATCCGGCATTTCTTCTGTCGGTATGCAAAACACCTGAAATAGTGCGTACTTAAACGCGATTGCCATTGCCTTGTTGCTGCCCTTGTCTCCGGTGTCGTCTGATTCTCCAACCGTTACCGCCTCAACAAAAGATCCGTCATCGGCATAAAAAGCGAATTTAATTTTGAAGATTGACAGATGCGAGACACCGCCGTTCTTTGTCTCTCTGTCGCTCCTGTTCTGCTCTAAAACAGAGGGAACAACAAAGACGTGATACTTTGCCAGCATCGGCTGCAATGCGTTCATAACGTCGTCAATACCCCTGTACATGAACCCTTGCTGTACATTCTTCTTGCCTTTTGCGACTGCTCCGATTTCGCCAATGATCGAGCATATAGCCGCGTAGATTTTCGGTTCATAAACTTTCAGTGTTTCGGTGCTCATTTTCAGCCCTCCTTGATTTCTCGGTAGCTATATCCCATCTGGTTCAGCATCTCGATTAATGCTTCAATTCTTTCAACCGTGTCCGTGATTGCAATTCTGATTGTGCCATTACCCGCCGGTGTTGCCCGTTCATTGACTTCCTCCGGTCCCGGTTCAAAGGCAGGAAAATCAAAATCGTCAGGTGAGAAGTCAGGCGTAGCAAAGTTATCAATCGGGGGTTCAGGCAGATACTTGAGGAAAGGAATAACGCGAGTAGGCACATCTTCAATGGTTCCGAATCCGACAATCTGCGCTTCCTGTATTCCGCTTCTTGTTTCAACGTCTAAAACTTGCCCCGCAAAGTATTCAAATCCATCAGGGATAAGATAGGAATATTTCTGTCCGTCAAATCCTCCCTCAGGATGTCCGCTCTTGTAATTTACAAATGCTATTTTCTGTAGGGTCGATTCAGCAACGGATTTCGACTCAACCACGGGTTCCGGTATCACTTCGGGTACCGGCTTGTACACCTGCTTCTGCGCCTCGATCTGCGCTCTCTGCATCTCGATAGCCTTGTGCTTTGCCGCGACGCTTGTAATCGCCTGTGAGGCGTTCAGCGTGGGTATGTACTCAACAAGGATCTCTGCTTGATTTTCCTGCGTCTTGAACATTTCGAGTTCATCGGCGACCTTGTCGATAAATGCGGCACATTGTTTCTTGAGCGTCTCGACGTTCGCGGTTTTGGTTATATTCAGCCCGATACGCTCAAATGTTAAGAAGTCAATATTTGGGTAGTTCTCGAGAAAGCCGTCAAAGAATGCGCGGATGTCTGTCTCTTTGAATGCCTTGATTGCATCCTCGACCGTATCAATCTTTACCTTCAATTGACCGTCGGCATCATCATAAATGTCGGTTATGCAGGTCTTATAAACCTTGAGGAATTCCTCATATGCTGCCATGTACTTGTTTTTCAGTTCCATGCGCTGCGCTTCAAAGGCTTTCTTCTCGTTGTTGAGGTCGGCCCGTGCCGCCTTGACGATCTTGACCGTTTCATCGGTGCAGATCATTGACAGGTATTCGGCGACCTTTTTCTGGATCTCTGCCGATTTCGTTTTCAGGTGCTGCGTAATAATTGGAAGCTGTTCAAGCGTGATCAGTTCGTTAGATGTTTTTTTGGTTGCCATTTAGTTCCCCTCCACTTTGAAATTATCGACGCAGTCAGCGCAGAACACGCAGCCGCATATCTCGTATCTGGTTTCACCCGTGATGTCTTCGCTGCACTCGTCACATATAATCTTCGGTTCTTCTTTGGGTTCCGGAGGATCAAGGTATTTATCCTCTGCCCTATCCAACGCGGCCTGTTGTGCGTAATCGTTGTACATTTTGATTTCCCTCTATTAGTTGTAGTTTTCTGCCTCTTTCCGTGTAATGAAAAAGTGAATCCCGGTAGAACATTCAATCCATCTATCCTCGTCGAAGTTATCAACACGGACGGTCTCGCCTTTGCGGTAAACAAAACTCTTGTCATATCCAGAAACCGCTTCATCCGCTCCGATTATTTCGAGCACTACGGCTTCTGAACATCTGCATTTTCGGGTAGTTGCAGAAGATCTCTTTCCGGTGACCAATAGCTTGACGATCACACCAGATTTTCGAGAATCGTTTCCGTCTCTGGCTGTTTTCCAAGCTATAAAATCGCCTTCTTCGGGGCAGGATAGAGCGAAAAACGCAGTTGTTTCGTTGTATTCTGCGCGGCTGAGGTCTGCGCTCCTGAGGTCTGCGCGGCTGAGGTTTGCGCGGCTGAGGTCTGCGCTCCTGAGGTCTGCGCGGCTGAGGTCTGCGCCACTGAGGTCTGCGCGGCTGAGGTCTGCGCTCCTGAGGTCTGCGCGGCTGAGGTTTGCGCGGCTGAGGTCTGCGCGGCTGAGGTCTGCGCCACTGAGGTTTGCGCGGCTGAGGTCTGCGCGGCTGAGGTCTGCGCTCCTGAGGTCTGCGCGGCTGAGGTCTGCGCTCCTGAGGTCTGCGCGGCTGAGGTCTGCGCTCCTGAGGTCTGCGAGGCTGAGGTCTGCGCCACTGAGGTTTGCGCGCCTACCGCCGCGATCGTATAGCCATTCTGTATGCAGTTTTAAAATCTCTTTTAGTTCGTCTGCTGTGTATGTTTTCAAGGTGTTTCCCTCCGTGTTATAATTGTGGTGTCAGTAATTCCCTTTAGCCGTTTGAGTAGTAATCAGACGGCTTTTTCTTTGGCCTCTTTGTTGGCTTTGAATGCCTCTCTGATTTCGTTTAAACGCGGCTGAAATCTGTTGATCGATGATTCGATGCGCCCGATGCGATAATCAAGATCGGGAAAACCGTGTTTAGTATTGTCATTTTTGAGATTGATCGTGCGCTGCTTCCCGTCATTCAAAAAAATTAAAGCTATGTCGAGATCAGCCATTTCGCTTGTCATTGCTAGTATTTCTTCTTCGCTCATTTGCTTGTCTCCTTCCTTTCAAAATCCGTGAAACATCGGGCTAAAGTCGTTCTCCGGCTTGATCGGGGTACTAATCGATGCGCTCCGGTTTGGTAAAACTTTCAGCCTGTTCTCATAGGCTTTATGGCGACGGTTTGTCAAAAGGATTGTGATGATCTGACGGATGATACTCATGTCTGATTACCTCCTTTTCCGTTGATAAAAGAACTTCCCGATATCGTCTGTCTTGATCCCCAGTGTGTCGGCAACCCCCAGAACAATTTCGAGTTCGAATAGACTTATCTGCTGCATCTCTACCCCTCCATTTCGAATAATGATATCTGCCTTGCTCCCTGCTCCTGATAGCAAATCTCCATGAGCCGCTTATGTCGCTCTGCCTCCGGCATACCGTCCTTATTTATCACCAGATCTATAAACTCAAAATCAATGTCCATTTCAAAACTCCATTTTTACCTGTATAGGACGGTTTTCAATGGCTCTACAATTGGCAACAGCTTGTATGTAATAGCTTTCCTTTAGTTCAATTCCTATATGCCTGCGTCCCATTTCAATGGCAACATATCCGGTTGATCCAATCCCATCAAATGGGTCTAAAACGATGTCATTTGGATTTGTCCAGAGCTCAATACCCCGGCGAATAACAGATAGTTGCAAAGGGCAGATATGTTTTTCGTCTTTATCTTCCCTTGCACAATCCTTTTGTAAGGTATCACCCTGCCTTATGTCCATCCAAACAGGTGATGCGTACTGCTGCCATTTGTCTACCGGGAAAGATTCGTTTGTATGTGTTGTTCTTTCGGGATTGTCACCCGGTTTTCTGAATGTTACCAAATAATCAGGCACGCCCTGTCTGCTCATGCAAGAGTCTTTTTTGATCTGTTTGTGTAATAGTCCCAGCGCCTTTGTTCTTTGCATGGCAACAACGGGATCTTTCCAAATAACAACCTCAGAGTGATAGATCATACCGGCCTGCTGCATCCCTCTAATAACATCGCCCCTAAGATCTCTCAGACCTATTACGCCGTCGCGTTCTTTCATCAAAGGCAGATTCATGCAATGAACGGAAATCATTCTTCCGGGCATCATGACACGCACCCACTGACGAATCAGAAACTCGTAATGATCCCAAAATTCCGAATATGTGCGGCTGTTGCCTAAGTCTCGTTCACTGTTTGAATATGTATACAAAGATGCAAAAGGTATGGACGTAATTGAGTAGTGTATAGAGTTATCCGGGATCCCCTGCATGACCTCACATGAATCCCCGTTATAAATTGCAAATTTATCTCCAATCTCTTGATTCATTACCTTTATGCTGCCAGCCATATGGGTATCTCCATTTCTATCTGAGGGTTATACTCCTCTGTTTCTCGATATGTTTTTCTTACTTCCCTTTCGATGGACGCACGCGAGAATCCGGCCAATTTTTCAAACATCTCAATGGATTGCTGTTCTTTTCTTTTGATGTTTTCTCGAACGGCGCCCTCTGCTTCTGATGTGATGATGTAAACATTTACCGGCTGTATCTGTCCAAATCTCCAGCATCTGCGAATGGCCTGATACATCATTTCGTAACTGTCAGAAAGTCCAACAAAAACCATGTTATTGCACTGCTGCCAGTTCATTCCAAATCCTGCTATCGATGGTTTAGAAATCATGATCCGAAACTTTTCTTCAGCAAATCCGATTAGACAATCCCTTTTATAGTCTCGATCATCGGATCCTTTTACTTCCGTTCCTCCTGACATTTTTGTCAGCATTTCGGATTCTGTGTTTAAGTCACACCACAATAACCACTGTCCCGGATCCTTTTTTATTAAGTCAACGGCCATCTGGCAACGGTCCTCTTTGCTGTCCCTGCGTGCGGTCCTGCGTTCTGTGAGTGTTGAAGCAATTGCCGGTACAAACATCAGCTGCCCGTCTATTTCTCCGTTTTCTGACTCGACTATGATTTCTTCAATATTTAATGGAGGTAAATCGTATCCAATGTTTTCATAACCTAAATCAGAAGGTTTTCGAACGACAATAGCCCACTGGCTGATCCATTCCCAAAACTTATCCTCAGCATGTCCTTTTAAAATCCACTTTGCTGTTTCTCCTCCGTCATGATAGAAAAACGTTGAAAGCATCTCCGTTCTGGACATGACACCCATGAATTCAGAATGATTCCCAAGCTCCACATAATCGTTTGGTGCCGGTGTAGCGGAACAAGCGAGCTTATAGGGAGTATCACGAAATGTTGTAATAATTAACTCTCTGGTTTTCGAATTGAAATGCTTCAATATTCCTGATTCATCCAGAACTATTCCAGCAAATACAGCAGGATTAAAATGTTCTAACATATCATAGTTTGTAATGTTTATACCCTGGATAACATCTTCTTGTGTCCGACATACATTGACTTCATATCCAAACTTTATGCCCTCTTTTTTTGTCTGATTGGTTACGGCCAACGGTGCCAGTATTAATACTGGTTTTCCTGTATGGTTTACAACCTGTTGTGAAAATTCAAGCTGCATAGCGCTCTTTCCGGTTCCTGTGTCGGTAAACAGACAGTAACGCCCTTTTTTGACAGCCAATGTAACAACGTCTTTCTGCCAATTAAACAGATTGCTATTAATTTCAGTTGGTTCAAATCCACTTGGTGTGATGGCAAATCTTTTTGATTCCAAAAATTCTTTATATTTCACTGTCAGTCCTCCCTCTCGAAAAGCCCGAGTTTTCCGATGCGATCCTTGATCCAGTTTGAATAATCTTTGCCAACTTCAAGAAATTCATGCAAATCACGGGTTTTACGGCATGTTCACCATTGTTCTCATAGACAGGAATGAGTTCATTGCTTATAATGTACATATTGATAATCTTTCTGGGCATTGCCCTAGCCGTCCTTGCCGGGCGGCTTTTTTATTTTGTCTGTTAAGCTGATTTGGAAAGTCTTTCAGGGGAAAATCCAAGAAGATAATCAACGGAGCACCCAAACGTATCTGCCATTTTTACAAGATATTCCGACGGACACCGCATATTGTCGGATTCCCACGAAGACAGTGTTTTCGATGAAATTCCGAGTTCTTTTGCTAGCGTTACCTGCGACTTTCTAAGCCGTACCCTCTCTGATCCAATTCTATTTTCGTTTGCTGAAAATGATGAAGCCATTTGCCTCCCTCCTTTCTCCAAGTCTTTCTTGTAGTCTTGGCATTAGCTTATAACTTAAAATTGTATGTGTCAACGGATTTTAGGAACAATTAAAAGAATTATTTGTAGTTTTTATTGTTTTCTACAAATTCTTGTAGTACAATGCGAATACAAGGAGGTGATAGCTTGGCTATACAAATGAGACTTAAGGAATTACGCAAAAAACGGGGATACACGCAAGTAAGCATGGCGGCCGCTTTGGGCGTAAATTACGGTTCATATCGAAATTGGGAACAGGGCGTAAATCAGCCCGACAATTATGATATCGAGAAAATTATTGATCTTTTGAATACAACAGCGGACTACTTATATGGGAGAACAAATAATCCAGAAAGAAGTGTTTCTTATTCTGATCCAGATAAGGCTTGGCTTATGGATAAAATAGAAAAATCAGGTAAGGTCGAGTTGTCGCAGATTAGAAGGGTTTGGGAGGCATTTTATGAAGAGCAGAAACGCCCAAATATCAACGTTTTCAGATAGAAAAAGCATACAGAGATCAGATGAAAACAATACACTTGCAACAAAAAGTTACAACAGCCCAATAAGAAGCGCATAATGAGCGCTTAGAAAGAGGCGCATATGAAGCAGCTTCTAATTTTCGCAGCACTTATGATAATTGCCTTTTCTCCTGAGATATTACGATTCATCGGACGTCGCATAGTCAACCGCTGGCTCAAGTCTGCAAAATCAATTCAGGATGATCCCCCCGATAATGATATGCACCTTGAGATTATGGTGCGAAACAAATATACTCACAACTGGATCGTGGCATCGGCAGCAATGGTTCTGGCAAGACCAGGAGAGTATGATTTATGGATGCCTAAGTAGTCGCGCGTTACGATACAGATTAAATAAAAAAAGCCGTCTACCCCCGAAAGGATAGACGGCTTTTATAGTTGAATGCTAAACCCTTACAACTCCCGGATAATCCGGATTGATGCTGATCCACAAATTCGGCTGATTCTGGATTCTGCCCCAGGTGCCCGATACTTCCGCAATGCCAAGAGTGAGCTTATCCTTAGCGAGAGCAATGTGGTCGCGTGACTCAATGCTTGCGTCCGGTGTCTTATGTATCCACGTGTCCGCTACTACCTTGATGGCGAATAGGCACGGATCGGCTTCGGGATAGCGCAGAACATAGATAAACGGACTATCGTAATACGCCTGTTTGCGGATTTCCCGACCGTTTCCGTCGCCATAGCGACCGTCATAATCGGACTGTGCCTGTACGATCTGACCGTTGCCGATGAAAAACGCCGCATGTCCGCCCTTTGTTGCTGTTTTCGGACGCAGGAGAATGTCGCCTCTCTGCAAGCCCGCGCCGGTACGAAGATTGATGCGCGATGCAATGTTCTCAAATCCTGCCGTAAGCAATGGAGCAAGCATATCGCCCGTATAGGAAGCACCGCCTGTGTTGAATCCTGCCGCTTTGAGTCCGTCAATGACAATCTTCGAGCAGTCGGTATCTCTGTCACCTCTGCGGGCCTGTGAGTACCCATGATAATTGTCTGACGCTATGCTTTCGGCATATTGTACGGCTTTTTCGATTTTGCTCATACCGCCTTACCTCGCAAGATGTACGCCTCAATCTGCGCTTTCAAATATGCCTGTATGTCAATATTGTGCTCTGATAAAAATGTAATTGTAGACTCTGATATTTGATTTTCCACAATAGCTCGAGCCTTATCGAGTGCCTGCAACTGTTCGTCCTTTGACCAGACCCCATCTTTGGTTGCGTCTTTGAGGTCAGTGACAAATGTCTGTGTGACCGCGTCGACGGCAGTCGCTACTGCTGATCCGATATCGGTCAGCATGTGCTCTAACTTTTCGTTGTCGGTCTTTGATGCCAGGTACTTCACGCCAGCGTTAACCAGGATGATCATACAGGGCGCCAAAACCAGAGTGATTAATGAGATGATGATTTCTGTCCATTCCATGATTCTTTCCTCCTTTTATCCTTTCATGTCTTCATGTTCTGCTGTTTCTTCGGGTGAGAAATGATTATTATCCCTAAACATCAGCGTGCCGTGCTCCACTCTTCTGTGTTCGTCGAGACGCTTGTGAGCTGACCGCGTGGACTGATCTATCAAATCCACCTTTCGGCATAGCGTCTCCTGCTCTTTTACAATTCCCGAAATCTGGTCCCCCACTCCCTTGCTCAGCTTATCGACGGTTGTGTTCATTTTTTCCACGGATGTAGTCAAATTGACAAAAGCAATCTCTGATTTTGTTTCTTTTGTTGCTTCCGCTACCGCCTTATCCACTGCCGCCTGCGAGTCAATTTTGGCTTTTGATCGCAGGGTGTTTAGCTGGATTATGACGCCCAAAACAATGCCAATAATAACGATGACACCCAATATTCCGGCAAATACAAATATGGTTGATTCTGGTATGGTTCCGTTACTCAAGGCTTCATCCTCTCTTTCAATTTTTTGTAATAAAAAAGCGCCTAAGCGCTGCATCATTATTCGGGGCCGTCTCGGATCCTGATCATATGCGACCTCCTAATTTACATTCTCTGGCCATGTATTGTTCTATAGCTAAAACTTTGATGTGAACTTCCTTTTACATTTAGATTTGTACTAGACAACAATGAAAAATTTATTGTTTCACCCACCGAAGCATGTAAACAGAAAGGGATAGAATATACAAACCAACCATTCGTATTTACACCAAACAAGGTTTGAAAATTACCCTCTGGTGCTTTTACTGATAAATAAACATCACCGTTTGCCGCCCCTGTAAGAATTGAAAATACTCCAGAAAAAACTCCAGTAAATGGGCAAACATAAGCAAACTCTGGAAATACCCATTCACTATTTGCCAATGATTGGTTCTCTGCAAACGCTGTAAAAACAGTCCTGACAAAGGCTTGTCTTGCTATGATTTCACCAGACGCAGCGCCAATAAATGTTGTAGGCATCCAAACTTTCAAGGGCACTGCATTACTTCCCACAGCCGCAGAACCTCCTGCAACATCCGCAGTGACACCGGTATTAGATAAATCAATGGATTTTAACTCTCTGTACTTTGGACCGCTCCCCTGAGACCATAAATACGTAAATTGTAAGGCCAATTGTTTCAAGAAATTGACACCATTATCATTAGAATCTTCTCTCAAAAATGCAGTGCTTACTTTGCCGCCTCTTGTTGCTGCGGGATTAATAGAGGGCAAAGACGATCGCGCAAAAAAACCTCCCTGATACATTCGCGAAGCTATGGTTTCATAAACCGCAGATAGGTCCGTATTGCTTGTGTACCATTGTGTTAACGATTGGGTCTTTATTTCTCCGGTACTTAGATTGAAAAATGACTTCCCGTCTGCGCTGCTAAGCGCGCCTGAAGCCACAATCCACTCTACATTGATACCAATAGCAGTGAGTACCCTCGCAAGGATATTGCCTGTTGCATCATAACCAAGCCATGTAACGCCGCCATCTGCAGAATATGTAAAGGTTGTTGCTGTCTGCCGCCAAATGAAGATACTGTCCGCCCGCAAAGGGTGATCGTGTTGGTAGTAAATGACTGACCCGTCCGGAAGTGTTTCCGATGACGGGTAAAGCCCCGTTGACTGCGCGGAGAACTCATTAAGTTGAAGCATTGCCTGCTGGTACGTGGTCAGTTTCTGCACCGCGATTTGTTCTTGTTGCGCAATGGCAGAAAGTTGCTTTTCAGCCGCAGGTTTATACTTTGCTAAAGCTGTTGCCCTGCCAGCCGCCGATAAAACGGAATGACCGCGATATGAGTAATTATGTGTCATGATTTTCGTAGTAATGGTTGACGCATCCGGGAGAACTATCGATATAGCATCGGTCGCCAAAAAAGACGGATCACCCTGCAAATCGCAGTCGAAAATATAGTAGCTTGATGCGCCGATGTCCACCCAAATTCCATTAAGGATCGCCTGAACATTCTGCCCCAACAAAAACGGATTCTCGGCAAGCGATAAACAATAGTTGTTTGTACCGGCCCTGTAGGTCGTCTGGACGTTGTTCGTGTCCATGGCGACATACTCAACACCGGTCAAACTGATCTGCACGGGATCGCATTTTAGAGAGTCTCGAAGCGCAGGCGTAATTGTCATAATTGGCGTTGTACCGTACCAAACGAACTCAAGCACGCCCGCCCGGGAGAACCGAGCGACCTTACCGCAGATCATGGCCAGATATCCGATAGCATCACGGCAGGTCATTCTCGAGCTCTCGGGAATACCTTCCAAAGTGATTGCGCTGTTTGTTCCGGCTATACCGGTTGTCGTGATCCCGCAAGCCAGACAGATTTTGTTAAGCGCCTCACTGATCGAGCACGGGAAAGTAATCCCTGCCAAATAGTAAGGACGCTCTGTCAGCACCATACGGTCATAGGCTTTTATCGGAATGGTTTTCATCCCGCGTAAGGCCTCGACAATAATAAAGTAGCCAAGGTTTACCCATTCGCGGGCAGCTCCTACCATTAACCCTACTTGACCAAGCAGTGCGCTATTTTGTAAAGACACATTGTTTAGTTCTCCGGAGAGATTCAATAAGGTCAAATCCAACTCAGACATGACTGTGGTCCCGATGGATATCTCACTCCCGGAGGCTGTTGATTCTGTGTATTTCATGGATCCCGCGAGGATGTTTGCGTCCCCCAGTGTAGTATTCGGAGACCCATACACGGTGAGGGATGCGGCATAATCCCTCGCTATTGTCGGATTGGCCAGAATTGCCAGGTAATCATTTGATGGCATAATTACAACTCCTCAAAAGCAATAGAGGACTCCCACTGATCATCCATGATCATGTTTTCGTCGCTCGTCCGTACCTTGAAAGTACCCGTCAGCTGACTGCCCCTGCACAGATACGTCATTGTGAAATACGCACTAGCGATAAGAGCCGCAAAGGCAGTCAGTTCAGCATCGGTAAAAGTAAACTCAACCGAAATCGTCGCTTTCCCGGCTCTCACTCGCTGATCCCAGTCGATGCCGGTTTCAGAAGTTCCGGATTCGGCAACGACATCTTCTTTGTGCACAGAATATGTGTTAATCATGTTATCTAAATCCGTTGTTCCAATCGTTAAAATTGACATCCATATCACCTGTTTTTCTTAATGGCGTAATTGTCCGCCGCTTTGACAACGATTTCCTCTATCTGATTACCGCCTACATAGACCGGAATAAAGATGTTCTCCGGCCCTTTTCTCGTGACAGTTTGAGGCAGATTGGCAAGATTGGACATAAATGCCCGGAGCGCCGTTGTCTCGTTTGGTACTGACCTACCGTAAGCCTGCCCCTGCATCTGCGACACCATGCCGCTTGCAGATACAGCCTGTGCTGCCTTGAGTGCATTCTCAGATGATTCTACTGATGCATCCTCAAGCAAGTAGGCGTTATCGTCAACGCCCTTTGCCGCACCTGCCGGAATTTGTTTACCGACCTGTTTCGCGAATACCCGCGACGGTGATTTGATTCCAAGAAAATCTTTAACGGTTTGCAGCGCCTTGGCAGCAGCTTCTTTGGCGGCATCTCCGAGCTTCGAAGCTGCATCCGTGATTCCTTTTTTCACTCCATCGATGATGTTCTTTCCGAGCGTACCCCAGTCGATTTTCCCCAAGGCTTCCTTGATCTTGTCGAATATTTCGGGTCCTGATTCGGACAGGGCGCTCGCCGCGTCGATGATTCCAGTTAAGAGGGCTCCTATGATCTCAATAGCGGCTTCTATGATCATCGGGAGCGCATTAATAAGCGCCGTTACAATAGAGATGATGATGTCCGGCACCATTTCGATCAGCGCCGGGATTGCGGAAACAAGCCCCTCTATGAGAGCGATAAGAATCTGCACGGCCGTCTCGATAATCATCGGGAGGTTTGCCATTAAGGTGTCGACTATGGTTGTGATCAATGTGGGAAGCATAGCAACCAGTTGTGGTCTTGCAGATGCTATTCCCGTGATCAGTGCCAAAAGAATCTGAATGGCTGCCGTGATGATAAGCGGCAGATTGTCGATAAGCACCTGTACGATTGTACCGACAGTGTCAACCATCATCTGAATAAGTTCAGGGATCATCCCTGTGATGCCATTTACAAGAGCAAGTAGAATCTGAATTCCTGCATCAAGAATTAATGGCAGGTTTTCCATGAGGGTTGATACAACCGTCGTAACGCATGTAACCATGGCGGGGATAAGTGTAGGAAGCGCCGCCGCTATGCCCGTGATAAGGCTTGTAAGCAGCGTCATTCCGATAGTAAACAGTAGAGGTAAGTTTGTCGTAATGGTTGTAATGAGTCCGGTAACTATTCCGACTCCTGCGGTTGCCAGTGTAGGAAGCTGTGCAATTAAAGCATTAAGCAGTGTAGTAAGAAAGCTATTCGCCATAGTGATTACAGCCGGCAGTTGAGCAGTGATCCCGCTAAGGATCTGCCCGACTACTCCGCCGGCCGCACTAATAAGCCCCGGTATGCCGTCCTTGGCGAAAGCATCAGTTAGAGTTGATACCATGCCGATAGCTTCAGGCAGGAGTGTCTTTGTCAGGCTATCCGAGATAGGCTTAACGACTTCGCCAACCAACGAATTAGCATTGTCCTTGAGTGTACTGATAAGTCCGTCGAATGTTGTCGACGCGGTTTCCATGCCCTTGTAGAACTGACCGCCCTCGGATGTTGCTGTCTTGAATGCAGCCGTGAGTTCGTCCGCGGATATTCCGCCCTTGGACATCCTGTCTGTGAGCTCCGACATTGATTCGCCGGTCTTTTCCGAGATGACTTTTAGCGGATTAAATCCTGCCTCGATCATCATCTGACAAGTCTCGCCGGTGAGCTTACCCATCGAATTGGCTTTACCGAATGCATTTGTAAGGGAACCGAGTTTTTCAGCGTTCCCGAGAGACACATCTCCGAGCATCGTGAGTATTCCAGTCGAATCATCAGCAGCCACGCCAAAAGCCAATAGGGTAGTTGTCGCCGTTGCAAGATCAGACATCTCAAACGGAGTAGCAGCTCCCAGCTTCTTGAGTTCATTGACCTTCGCTACAGCTGCCTCTTCGCTCCCAAGCATGGTCTTAAAATTTGCAGTGTAGTTTTCCATTTGAGCATTGTATTTAACGCCGGAAACGACCAGAGCGCCCATGCCGGTACCAACTGCTGCAAGTGCTCCGACTGTGATGCCGGCCATGCCCGCCGCGGCTGATCCGATCGCTCCAAAGCCTTTGGATGCAAACGATCCAAGCCCCGACAAACTAGACTTAAAACCAGACTCATCTAGTTCGGTCCCGATCTTGATTGTGCCGTCGTTTGCCATGCTTCCACCACCTTTTATGTGTGAAAATCATCGGCACTAAGGCACTACTTGATTTTGATTTCGAATTCTTGTTTGCAGTTTCGCCCCTTGCATCGGACGAAAAGACCTTTACTCTGTCCTGTTTCGTCATACTCAACGGGCATTTCATAGCCACAGTGCGGGCATTTAACTTTCTTTCTCACTGTTGACCTCCGCCATTTTACGGTTGATGTGTTTGAGCATATCCGCATCCCGTTTCGCGAGCGCCATTTTGCTATCGGCATTCGTTTCAGATTCGAGAGCGTATAGGTTTTTCATGTCGATGTAAAACTTCTTCTGATGTTTGTCCATGCCAGCCGTATCGGTTACCCGGTAGCTCATGATCTTGGACATTTTCAGATCGTCGTTCAGCGACTCAAACATGCATTTGAACTTCCACCAGTGCAGATCCGCGCTTGCTATGTCCTGCAGGTCGAGCTTGTACTGGGTCTGAAACGCCGAATAGATAAATGGCGCGTCCTGCTCAAAGCAGTAGCACCGCTTCGAGTTCGAGGATCCCTTACTTTTACTCTTACTCTTCTTCTCATCCTTGCCGCCCCGGTAGAACCACATCATCATTTCAAATGCTTGCGCCGTATCGTCCGGCATATTCTCGCCATAGAATAATTCAAGCGCGGTACCGACTCTGTCAGTGTCGCTCAAGGCGTTGTCGAAGATGCAGATTTCTATCAGGATAAATGTTCGAAATCCATAATTGACAGGGTAATCGGTGCCGTCGATTGTTACTGACCGAGGGAGTTCGTCAATCATGATGTTCATTTATCTCACCCGTTTGGCGCTATACTTCGTGACGATCTGCATCTTTGCCTCTCCGACTATTTCGCAGAATTCATAGTATGCGTTCTGCGCTGTCATGGAGTTCTTGCAATCCCCGATAACATCAGCACCGGTTGCAGAAATAAAGAACGTTTTGAACATCTGGATCAGAACCTTGTTCATGTCGCTCATTTTCTTGGTTTTTGATGCATCCTGAATCTTCTTTTCCGACCAAGAGAGCTGATCAACCGCCTTTTCAAAGGCTTCGGAATGATCGATGTCAAAGATATCAAATTCAAACTCAACGTTATTAATTTTCATTGTCATAAAATTTCCCTCCTCAAAAGGAAAGCGGGGCATATTTCAGCCCCGCCGGTTGATTAAGCAGCAGTGGTAAAGTCGGTACCGGATGCGGCCAGACACTGACCGTAAATGTCACATACGCCAGCAACGGAAATAAGATACTTCGTTGTTCCGGCAAGAGCGGCAGTCGGCGTAATGGTGAGGATCTTCTTGGTTGCGTCCCACGACTGGGCGGCCGCAACGATATCACCTGTCACCGAGTTGAGCAGCGAGACCGCGGATCTGGCAATGGCATTGTTAAACGTCAGTACCATGCTCGATGCTTTTGCGATTGCTGTAGCGGCATCAGCCGGAACAACAGTAGAAAGGGCAACAGCGGAAATGGATCCGGGAACGTAGGTGTATGCAGCGGGCTTCCCGCCGCATGATTTCAGCTCGATGTCGATAGCAGAATTTTCTCCGCCGTTACCACCGCCGTCTGAATTAACCACGATAGCAATCTGGCCAGTTTCGCCGATGCCCGTGACTATGTTGTAATAAACATAGTTCGTAACAACAGCCTTACCGATACCGAACTTAACCGCGAACCCGAGCATGTAGTCCTGAGCAGCATCGCCGATATAGCGATCACCTGCGAGCTTAAATGTCCGCTGGTTCCCGGTCTTGGTTGTGGTCGGGCCCATGCGGATATAGGTCTTTTCGGACAATACCGGATTGAGCTGGGCGTCCACTCCTTCGACAAACAGACCGACTACACCATACGCCGGGATAAGCGTCGCTACAGCATTGGTAGGATCCATGTCAATGGCGAGTACATACTCATCGTTTACAGCCGCCCCGGTATAAACCGGATTCGTTGTAATTCCTGTCATTAAGGTTGATACAAGCATTTTTAATCCTCCTCATAATAAGTTACTTTGCACTGCAGCATGTATTTTGCAGTTGCGGTTGTGATGTCAACGTCGGCTAAGTTTGGCATGTTTTGCAGTGACTCAATTTTCTGCACTTTGCACTTAACCCCGAGGTTCGGGAATGCTTTTATTTTGTTCTGTGCGTCAATCCAGTCGCTGAAATCCTGCGCCATGTTCATAGCCAATAGATTTAGGTCGTCCGTGCCCTCTGAAAACGATTTCGAGATGATGACCGCGAAACCATATTCCTTGACAGCCCCGGAGTGTAGGTATTTTTTGATTGTTCTTGGTGCATAAGACGGGATGAAAGCGATCGTGTCAGGCGTTCCCAAAGACACGTTGAAATTGAGAACGTTCCCGACTACCTCCAAAACCTTAGCTTCAAGATAGGCTTTCATGATGTCATGTTTGCTCATTTTGTGCCTCCCTTGATGTAGTTCTGTACCGCCCTTTGCAGGTCTGACATTCTTGCGGCTTTCATGGCTTGATCCCAATGTGAAGTAGCGAGCGGTTTCGAATATCGAAGCCTTTTTCCTGTAGATACTTTGTACTCGCCGTGCGAATAAGATGATCCAGTGGTCGAAGAAACAAATAAGATACCACCGTATTGATACCTGGAGTATGGCGCAAGATAATGCACTACGCCCCCGCCATTCTCGACATACGTTCTGACATCCTTGATCATGACGTGATTGAGTTCAGGAACATACGGCTGCATAAGCTTTCGCGCTTCGTTCGCCATGAACAACTGCGTTTTGTCGCCGCCAGTCGTTTCTTCGATGATCGTTTTTTCTGGCTTGTTGAATTCAAAGCTGATCTTATTACCCATATCAGCCACCAAACCTGTAATGCAACTGTACCGCCCCGGAGTTGTCCGAGAATGCCGTTGCCTTGAATGCGCCTGGTTTGTTACGGCTTAACACCTGAGCCGCCGTGTTGGGACTTGCAGAGGCTATTACCTCTGAAGAATTACCCAAAATAATCACGTCGCCTAGATTGCCGGTGAAGTACTGACCTCTGGATGCAGCAGGAACTTTGACCCATTCGGCATATGGCTTGTACTTTGTACTTGCCGGGATCCTCGAAACATACGATCCTGCCATTTGTGAAGATGTCCCGGAATTAACAGCTGTCTGCAAGCACTTGGAAAAGCACTCAGGGAGTACAGTCTTATACCATACATCCGCTGTGCCGTCCGGATTGTCCGCACCTTTAAGGCAGTTATACAAAGTGATTGTCTGGTTGTAGTTCGGGTTCAGTGCCACATGTCTACCCCCCTGCGCATCAACACAGTACCGGATAGGTATTTCTTAGCGATAGAGTTGATAGAGCCGTTCTTGTTCAGGAGTGCCGTTGCATCGAAGCTGCCAGACTGACCGTCGTTTCCGAATGCCGTCTGAATCATTCCTGTAGCGGTTGCTTTTTCGAGCTTGTACAGGTACTCAGCGATGTCACAGAGGCAGTCCTTGATGTCAGTCAGAACGAGCGTGATTACTTCGTCCCTGATCGTAATGGTTGCCACTGTGCTCACGATAACAACAGAAGAGAGCCGCCCACCGGTTAAGGTGTTCAGCTCCCTTTCTGCCTGCTTCTCGTAGAATGGAAATTCGGTTGCACCTATGACAGCCGCAGAACCTGCCCTGTATGTGCTCGTGTAATAGGTCGAGTCAACGATTGCTGCCATTGTGTGCCTCATTCCTTTTTCTTTGTCGGCTTTTCTGCCGGCTTGACCTCTGCATATCCCTTACCGATCCAGTAAGGGAGTTCTGCAGCGGATGTCTCGACGGTTATACCGCCATTACGTACCTGCATGATCAAGTCGTGCTCTTGTGGAGATACACGCCCTTGGCCTTGTTCTCATACACGAATGCATCGTGATACAGGAGGAACTGATACAGCCAAGAATCCTTGATCTGGTTTGTGTCCGGATCAAAGACTTTAGGGATGATGAACTTGGGAACCTGCACAACAGCCTCGGGATAGACGATCATGAAGTTGATGTCTCTGCCGGTTGTGGCTGTCTTGGCATAGCCCCATGTTGACGCACCGTCATTCAGGGTGACCTGCGTATAGAACCGCGAAGCAGGAACGAACGTAACGA
>Ga0302293_10000236_pt1 | contig 31481 bp, 31 predicted proteins | sample III_Fen_N2_2_FD_198758 | JGI IMG/M metagenome (GOLD analysis project Ga0302293, IMG submission 198758) | Peat permafrost microbial communities from Stordalen Mire near Abisko, Sweden - III_Fen_N2_2 | ecosystem: Environmental > Terrestrial > Soil > Wetlands > Permafrost | place: Sweden: Abisko...
ACCACAGTTTTTGGACCTTACACGCGTTAGACCCGGAATCACCTCTTGGGGACAAGTAAAATACGGTTATGCCGAAAACGTTGATCAAATGATTCAGCGCATGAAATACGATTTATTGTATCTCCGCAACAGGTCCATAGCCTTGGATCTCAAAATCATGATGTACACAATTCTGATTGTGATAAAAGCCAAAGGGAAATAGTTCTTCCGTCTTCTCAACTAAATAATTCGATAAATCAATCAACAATACCTTTGGTTAGTAGAATTGATGTGCTTACTCTTTCACAGGGCGATTAAATCAAACACAGCCAACCAATCACGTTATTATACGTCAATAGTATACAAGTTACAGGCATTTCAAGCAACAAAATGAAATGAGCCACATAACTTTACTATTGCAATAACCGCAATGTAACAACTGAATAAACTATTAAACCTTCATTCATATGTTTCGATATAGACTATTTGTGCTAACACTATTCCTCACTAACTTTTTATTTTCTCAGGATATCATTCGTTTCTACGAAAACGGAAAAGTCGGTTATAAAACCGCTGAAGGAACCGTAATCGTATCACCAAGTTACGATGGAGGAAGTGATTTCTTTGAAGGCTTCGCTTTGGTATTACAACAAAACAAAAGAGGTTTTATCGATCAAACCGGAAAAATTGTAATTCCTATTCGTTATGAGGATGCCGGTGTTTTTAAAAACGGACTCGCAAAAGTAGCAGTAGACGGTAAATACGGATATATCAATACAACCGGTGAAACGGTTATTGAATGCAAGTATAGCCAAGCTGATGATTTTGCCGATGGAATTGCTCGTGTGCAACTCGATGGTCTTTGGGGCTGTTTAGATATTTCAGGTAAATGCATTATTTCCTTTTCTTACGAATGGTTGCTTCCTGCAAGCGAAGGACTTATTGCAGCTAAGAAAAATGGGAAATGGGGGTATATTAACACATCGAATTCGATGGTTATTCCTTTTGAATATGACAATGCTCAATCCTTTAAAAATGGAAAAGCAATGGTCATAGATGGTGATGAACGATGGTTTATCAACGCCAAAAACAAGAAAGTGGAGCATGTGAAATCGCATGAGGAGCTAGAACGCGAATTGGAAGAAAAACGCGAACACCGAGAAAAACACACGAAATAAATTAATCGCCTTAAACTTCTAGCACGTGAACTATTTTTCATTTTTAATCGCACTATTTCTTTGCATTACAGCAAGTGCTCAAACTCCGGGTGAATGGACCTGGATGACAGGATCTAACGCAGCTAGCGGACCTGTATTCGGTGTACAAGGCGTTCCTGCCAATGGAAACAGTCCCGGCAATTCTTACGAGGCAAGACCTTGGGTTGACCTACAAGGTAACTTTTGGATGTATGGCGGATTGGACTTATTTAACTTTCTCAATTACAACGATCTTTGGCGTTACAACCCAACCACCAATCAATGGACGTGGATGAAAGGTAACGGATTGGTTTCTCAAACAGCCGTTTTAGGAGTGCAAGGAGTAGCAGCTCCTGCCAATAATCCGGGTGCTTGTTATCTGGGAAACAGTGTTTCATGGGTTGATTTAGCCGGTAATCTTTGGTTATTGGAAGCCAATGAGACGTCCTTTCAGTGTATACTTTGGAAGTATACGATCGCCACCAATCAATGGACATGGATGCACGGAAACATTCCGTCGAATTACGGTACACAAGGTGTTAGCTCACCATTGAACAATCCGCAACCTTTTTATGAAGGACCTATTTCTTGGGTAGATGCCGATGGCGATTTATGGCTTCACGACGGCTATAATGGTGGTGTGATGTGGGAATTTGATATCGCCACCAATCAATGGACTTGGATGAACGGTACACCGAACGATCCCGGATTGGGAGTCAGTTCACCGGCAGTTTACGGACCTCAAGGAGTTTTTAACGCCACCAATCAACCCGGTTCTTCATGGGTTTACTCCGACTGGAAATCATTAGACGGTACCTTTTACATGTTCGGTAACGTTGACTTTACTATCGGAAATCAGACTAGTGTGATGTGGCGCTTCGATCCGGCAATCAACCAATGGGCTTGGGTCGGTGGTAGCATTACCCCTAATCAATTAAGTTCTTTCGGGGCACCATGTACATTTTCACCCACTAACATTCCATCGACCGGTTTGGAGTTCACCGCAACTTGGACAGACCTTTGCGGTAATTTCTGGGGATACAATGAAAACGAAGGCTACTTGTGGTGTTACGATCCGAATATCAACCAATTTGCACTCATCGAAGGTGATTTAGTGCCGAATGATGCCGTTCTTGGAGCAATTGGTGTTTCTTCCCCTACAAACGATCCCGGGCAAACTTACGGCCCACCGGCATGGACAGATTTAAATGGAAATTTATGGAAATTAGGCACAACCGTTGCCGGAGTTGGTAATAGTGCCATGGTGCGTTATGTAATTGATCCTTCTTGTATCGCGTCCTCAGGAAATGTTAGTATCACTGCGAATCCGCTTTCTGGATGTACGGGTTTGGATGTTACCTTCACACCATCCATCGTTTCAGCTACAGTTGATTACCAGTGGGATTTTGGTGTTACCGGAATTACAACCGATACCAGCTCATTAGCAGTTCCTTCCTATACGTATTCAACCGCAGGAACCTATACTGCACAATTGATTATTTCAGGAAGCATTGGTTGTGGATCTACTACCGATACGGTAACAGTTAATATCACCGTGGTTGATCCACCAGTAGTTACAGTAAATGATGCTGCAATCTGTACGGGATCTTCTGTTACATTAACAGCAAACGGCGCTACAACTTACTCCTGGACTCCGGCCGGCGGATTAAACACAACAGTAGGTGCTACCGTGCAAGCCTCTCCGGCGGTTACCACAACTTACATCGTTACCGGAACCACAAACGGTTGCTCATCAACGGATACGGCTATTGTTACAGTCAATCCGCTTCCGACAATTTTAGTCAATTCCGCTACTATCTGTCCGCAAACCGATACGGTTCTTACCGCCTCCGGTGCTGATACTTATTCATGGACACCTGCAGCCACGCTAAGTGCTTCAACAGGTTCTTCCGTAACAGCCAACCCATCAGTAACAACCGTTTATACGGTCACAGGAACGGATACAACAACGCTTTGTTCCAATACGGCACAATCTACGGTAACCATTGAAATCCCATCCATTTCAGTGAATTCAGATACCAATTGTCTTGGTAATCCGGCCGACGTATCCACACTTACCGCTACGGGTGCATCTAGTTACGTTTGGTCTCCTGCAACAGGTTTAAGTGCTACAACAGGATCCATAGTTACGGCCACTCCAACTCAAACCACTATTTATACTGTAATTGGAACTACGGCAAACGGTTGTTTAGATACAGTTACCGCAACGGTTACGGTAATTCCTGACTTTACCATTACAGTAAATTCAGATAGCATTTGCGTTGGTGAGTCGGTGTTATTAACTGCAAACGGTGCCACCACGTATACTTGGTCTCCGGCAACAGGACTCAGCGCTACTACTGGAACAGAAGTTGTTGCAAGTCCAACTGTCACGACGGTTTATACCATAACCGGAACGAATGGCGGATGTTCGGAATCGGCCACTTCAACCGTTACGGTTTTCGCACAACCAACAGCTTCTATTTTTGCAAGCCCCAATCCTACCAGTACGGTTGAATCGACGGTAACTATTCAAACGAGCAGTAACAACAATAGTAATACAACAAACTGGTACCTGGATGATTCCTTGATTTCGCAATTAAACTCCTTTGCCTATACTTTTCCAAGCGAACCGGGAAGCTATGTGATTCAATTAATTGTGACGAATGCGCTTGGATGTTCGGATACGGGCTATGTGACGATCGTGGTTCAGGAGGATATCATTTTTTACGTTCCGAACTCGTTTACTCCTAACGATGATGATTTTAATAATATATTCATTCCGATCATCACTTCCGGAATTGACACGAAAAACTACGCGTTTAACATCTTCAATCGTTGGGGAGAGTTGATCTTTGAAACGAACGAAATTGGCGTTGGTTGGGATGGCAAATATAAAGGTGTAAAAGTGCAAGACGGTACTTATACCTGGACGTTGAAATTTAAATCGAAATACAACGACGGAATTTTTGAACACTCAGGACATGTAACGCTGGTTCGTTAATCTCCCTTAGATATTCATTCAGAAGCAAGTGACTGATTCTAGCAAAATTAGTACCTTGCTTCTTTTTTTATAGCATGAAATTGTTCACGTCTTTGGCATTGGTGTTTTTCGGCGCACTTTTTACTACGAATGCATACAGTCAGTCGGTAGTACAAATTGGCGGTCAGCTGGAAGACGTTCATTCAGAGCCCATTCTTTTGGCTTACTATTATGGTAGCAAGCAATACATTTCAGACACTGTTCAGGTTGATGAAAAAGGGAAGTTTCTTTTCTCATCCAATACTCCTCTTGAGCAAGGTGTTTACCTATTTGTATTTCCGAATAGAGGCAATCTTTACGTTGAAATTATCGTAGCCAAAGATCAACTATTCAGCTGTAAGGGAAAAATTGCTGATTTCCTAAACACAGCTACGTTTACCGGATCAACTGAAAACACACTCTTTTACACGCATTTAAGAAAACAAAACACTTTTCGCCAAAAAGAAAATAAATGGATTGCCGTAAAAGAACGTCAACAATCAGGTGGCAACGCAGATTCATTAAAACTGGCCGAATCAACCATTCAACAAAACAGTGCTGCTTATCAAAGCTATCTGAAAGAATTCGTCAAACAAAATTCAGCGTCCTTTCTTGGCAAACTCATGCGTTTTGGTGAACGACCGGAAGTGCCGCAAACAATTACGGATAAAGCCGAACAGTATTACTACTACAAAAATCACTTCTTCGACAATCTGGATTGGTCGTTTAAGGGAGTAGTTAGAAGTCCATATTATCAAAAATTACTTGATGAATACATCGACAACTTAACAGTTCAACAACCAGATTCCATTAGCGTTGCTTGCGATGTGATGCTTCAAAAAACCAAAGGGAATGATGAGTTATTTAAGTATACGCTCATTGAATTACTGAACAAATACGCACGTAGCTCAACCATTTGTTTTGATGGGATTTATGTTCATTTGATTGAAACATACTACCTCAAAGGCCAAGCTTTTTGGTTGAATCCGGCAGTTGAAAAAGACAAAGCAGAGTTAAAAAAACTGGAAGACGCAGCCGCGCGATTAAAACCCGTATTGTGCGGAAGTTACGCCTACAATTTCAACTTAGCGGATGAGAACGGTGTGCAACATGAATTGCGAAATATTAAGGGCGAACGAACTATTTTGGTGTTTTGGGCATCTGATTGCCACAAGTGCGAGGATTTCATGAAAGAGCTAGCTAAAATAACCGATTTGTGTGCGAAAAAAGGTGTTTCCATTGTGAGTGTAGACAACGGTACCGACGGGAAATTATGGCGTCAGAAAATGCTGAAATATCCGGTCAAAAACATGATTGCACTCACCTCTTCCAACGCTGAAGAATTGGCGATGCTGATTGAACAGTATGATTTGTACTCCACTCCTTTTGCGCTTTTACTAGATCAGGACAAAAAGATTTTGTACAAAAAACTGGACGTAGGTCAAATCAAAGAAATCGTGGAGCAACTTCCTGATTTCATGAAATAATACCCATCACCGCCTGTTTTCGAACACCACTTTTTCAAACGATTCTATTTAAGAAACGGTTTTTTCAAAAACAGCAATGGCTTCGATGTGGCTCGTGTGTGGGAACTGATCAACCAATGATAGTTTCTTCATTACGTAACCTTCTTTTGCCATACTATCAGCATCACGAGCTTGCGTAGCCGGATTGCAGGAAATGTAAACGATCCGTTCTGCGCCCAACGCCATTACTTTCAATAAGGTTTTCGGAGCAATTCCTGCACGTGGTGGATCCAAAACAATGGTATCGATTCTGCCTTGGTATTCGGGATGCAATGAAAGGAATTTCCCTACATCGGCGGCGAAGAAATGTAAATGACTCAATCCGTTGAGTTGGGCATTGCGCTTGGCGTCTTCGATGGCTTCTTCTACAATATCCACTCCCACGATTTCACCAACGTTTACACGCTGTGCAATAAGCTGTCCGATGGTTCCTGTTCCGCAAAACAAATCCATGATTACACCTCCTTCATTGGCTGTTTCGCACACGTAATCAATGGCTTTGGTATACAATCGTTCGGCGCTCTTAGGATTGGTTTGAAAGAAACTTTCCATGCTGATTTCAAACGAAAGTCCCAGCATTTTTTCTACTACAACCGCATTTCCGACCAACAATTTACTGCTACCGTTTTCAATTTTGGCGCGGTCGGCAACATTATCGTTTACGGTATGCCATACACCTGCCAATCGTTTACCTAATCGTTCTTGTAAAAAGCTCACCACTTTTGCCGTGTCGAATTTTTTCAATCCGTGGGAACTGGTAACAAAATGAATCAGCAATTGATCTTGATCGAACGATTTACGCACCACAATATGGCGGAAAAAACCTTCTTTTTTCGGCGGATGCCAAGCCGGAAGTCCACTCGATTTCAATAATTCACGCAGTTCTATCAAAATGGTTTCCCATTGTTCGTCAAACAAACCACTCGGTTTATTGAGGTTTTCTACTTTCCACCACGTTCCACGTCGTTTGAACCCAAGCGCAAATGCATCATCGATTTCCTCACCTGTTTCAGGAACATGTTCAATACAGGAAAAACTGTATTCCATTTTATTGCGGTAGAAAAACTGATCGGGCGACGCAATGAAGCTGTCAAAAAGCGTTTCTACGTTCTTTACGTTTCCGATTCTGCGGTAGACTTCAAGCGTTGTTTTTTGCTTGTATTCTTGCTGCAATTCGGTCGGTACGAAAATATAAGGTGCTCCTGAAATTTCCTGATAGGGCAATTCGATTTCTTGCGGAGAGCGTTTCAACACTTCCAACAATTTACATTCGCCATGGCGCTTGCGCTTTTTATCGACTCTGGCGCGCACGAACTGTCCCGGAAAGGTGTTTTCAATAAACAACACAAATTCACCTTCATCGCTACGCAACCGTGCAATTCCCTGACCGCCGAACGCTAAATCTTCTACCGTAATTTCAATGATTTCACCTCTATGTACCACGCTACTAATTTGAGGGTGCAAAGATAATGAATTGTGGGCGGTTTCGTGAAACAGAAAATTTACCTACACAATTTGTTTAAGGTCATTCCATTCTTGGCAAAATTCGTTGTTTTTCCAACGTTTTCTTCTTTCAGTCAGTCAATTTGACTTTGTAAAAAAGAATTCCGCAATAATCGGACAGAAAACACCAATCAACTAAGAAATACACCAAAGAAACATTACAAATAATTGATATTCAATCATTTGATTAAAAACAATTGGCTTAAAAAATAATCTATGTTTTATATGTATCGAACGAGCGACATATAGCCATGAAAAGACTTAATGAGCTAATAAGACAAGGTTCAAACTACTGAAAACCAATTGATTTAGCTTTGTTGAAGTTTCATGAAACACATTATTCACATTTAAAAAACCCAAGTATGATTACTCAAAAAAACCTCTTTACAAACTTCTCGAGCATGTGCGTTGCACTTTTCATCGGAGGAGCGGCAAATGCCCAATTTATTGAAACTATGGGAACCGCAGGTAGCGGAACCGAAACGATTGCCGTACACGAAAGCAACAACCGCTTCGATCAATTGGCACACACTTATAGCGGTACTGCAGACATGCGCACCACTACTCCTTCCACAGGTTATGCAGGTGCATCAGGATCGTTTAACACGTTGATTCAAGCACAAGAAACATTCGTAGCTCAAAACATCAATGCTTCTATGTGCGGTGTTTCTGATTCCATTTCTTTCGGTGTTTTCAAATCTACGAATGCCTCTACCGGTATAGACTTTTTGGTATTGGAATACAGCATTAACGGCGGTACTTCGTGGGTAAACATTCCATTTACAGCCTTACCTACGGGTTCAGGAACATCACGTTGGTATCAACGAAAAGTTTTGTTACCGGCTGCTGCTCACATTTCTACTTTGTGGTTACGCTTCAGAAGTACGCTTACCGGTAGTTCTTCTGCTATCCCGCAATTTAGAGTAGATGATTTGACGTTCACCTGCGGAACTACATCCACTGAAAATTGTTCGAATCTTGTTTCTTTGGTTGAACCGGAAAGTGCAACTATTTATTGCTCGCAAATCGGAACCAATGCATTGTATGCTTCTACCAACATGACTGCTCCAACTTACCAATGGTATAACCAAAACGGAATTTTGGTAGGTGAAACCGGAGATTTCTTAACAACAAGTGCTTCAGGTACGTATTATGCTGTAATCAGCAATGCTGTGGGATGTTCAATCACCACTGAAAAAACCTACATCTTGGTTTACCCACAACCTTCTTTTTGTGCTGTAAGTGTTGAAGGATGTGCTGGTGATACGGTTGAGGCTTGTGCTTCATTGGCTGCCAACAATTTGCTTATTACCGAATATGTTGAAGGTACAGGAAATAACAAGTACTTGGAATTGTATAACGGTACGTGTGATTCGGTTGATTTGACTAATTATGTATTGAAAGCTTACCACAACGGTGTGAATGTACCTACGTTTACTTTGGCTTTAACCGGAACATTGGCTCCAAACGCTACGTATGTTATTGCCAATACAAATGCAACTATTTGGTCGGGAACACCTGATTTGATCACGAACAACCTTGCATTTAACGGAAACGATGCTCTTGAGCTTTACAACACCGCTACGTCAACAACAGTTGATATCTTCGGTTCTATCGGTTACGATCCGGGAGCTGCATGGAAAGATGCTACGGTTGGAAGTCCTACTCTTGGTTGGTCTACAGAAAACAAAACATTGGTTCGTAAATCATGCGTTTACTCGGGCATTAATACACGTACCGATTTTGGTGGAATCAGTGGTTTCAAAACATTGACTACAGAATGGGACACATTAACGGTTAATACTGTTAGCGGATTAGGATCTCATGTTTTCGGTCCTTCTTCTTACAGTTTCTCAGTTGCTTCCGGAACTGCTACCATTGCTTCATCAACCGGGAAATGCGCTCAAGTTGTCATTGGTACAGGTATATCTACGATCGCTGTTGATGCTTCATTCTGCACCTTCAACGACTGTCAGGAAATCAATAACCTGATCACCGTAACAGATACATGTCGTCATACACGCGGTGCTAGTGCAACGCAAGTAGAATCAGTATTGACAGCAAGCGTATTCCCAAATCCGTTTACAGAATCAATGACTGTGAACTATGCAGTTGAAAAAGAAGGAATCGTTATGATATCCATTTTCAATCTTGCAGGTGAACAAGTATTCAGTGAGTCGGTTACTGTAGAAAAAGGAAAACAGGAAACTACATTGAATCTTGAAGGTTTGTCAATCGGAACCTACATTTGCCACATTCAAACTGCTGACCAATCGGCAGAAATTAGAATCGTGAAATCTAAATAAGATTTTGAATTAACGTTTATCACAAAAGGTAGGGGTTGTATTTCGATACAGCTCCTACTTTTTTTTGATAAAAACCGACTAAATAATAGGTGTTTCCTGATCTATGATATCCTGAATGGATTTGTTTTCGAGAATGCGTAAAGTTTCATTGCGCACATCGATCATTACCTTGTTGAGTCCGCAAAGCGTTTCGCTGGTACATTCATCGCATGGCTGGTAATAATTGAGACTTACACATGGCAAAAGGGCAATGGGTCCGTTGAACAAACGAATGATGGTTGAAATGGTGATTTGCTTTGGTTCGTGACGCAGAAAATAACCGCCTCCTTTTCCCATTTTGGAAGCCAAAATCCCCTGTTTTTTAAGATCAAGTAAAATGGATTCCAAAAATTTTCGCGGAATATGCGCTTGCTCGGAAATCTCTACAATCAATGTAGGATTATCACTACCTTTTTTAGCAAGGTAGGTCAAGGCATGAAGTGCGTATTTGGTTTTCTTAGAAAGCATACAATCAGTTCGATAGGCTAAATATACATCTTATTCAACCGGTTGAGTCATTCGGAAATCCATTTGAAGGTCTATTATTGAAACCTTAAATCATTCCACGAATTACCCCTTTATCTGACGCTTGAATAAACCCGATAATTTCTTCACGAATCGGAGACGCCGGCATGGTATCCAACACTCCTTCAATTCCTTTTGAAATCACATTGTTTTGTACGTAGATAATACGATAGATGTCTTCAATTTCGCGTACTTGCTCGTCCGTAAAACCACGTCTTCTAAGTCCAACAGAATTGACACCCGCAAACGTAATTGGTTCACGAGCCGCTTTTACATACGGAGGAACGTTTTTACGAATCAAAGTAGCTCCGGCAACAAAAGCATGTGCACCGATGTGCATGAATTGCTGTGCTGCAACCATTCCTTCCAAAATGGCGAAATCATCGATGGTTACGTGACCTGAAAGTCCTGTATAACCAGCAAGAATAACGTTGTTACCGATATGACAATCGTGTGCAATGTGCACGTAGGTCATCAGCAAACAATTGTCTCCGATTTTGGTAACCCAGCGATCTTTGGTAGCTCGGTGAATGGTTACACCTTCACGAATAACGGTGTTGTTTCCGATTTCAACCGTGGTATCTTCACCTACAAATTTCAAATCTTGCGGAACAACACCAATACAAGCTCCGGGGAAAATTTCACAATCGGTTCCGATACGTGTACCGGGATAAATGGTAACATTGGGATGTATTTTCGTACGAGCACCAATAATTACATCTTCGTAGATCGTTGTGAACCCTTCTACCGAAACACCCTCACCCAATTGAGCTTTCGGTGAGATATTTGCCAAGTTACTTATCATTTATTCTTTGTCTTTAATCACTTGTGCCAACATTTCGGCTTCCATAACCGCTTTACCGTTGACGTATGCAACACCTCCCATGTGAACGAGTCCACGACGCATAGGAGACAATAGTTTCAATTCAAACACCAGCGTATCGCCAGGTAGTACTTTTTGTTTGAATTTCACATTATCGATTTTCATGAAGTACGTTGAATACAAGTGCGGATCTTCTACTTTACTAAGTGAAAAGATACCACCTACTTGCGCCATTGCTTCAATTTGAAGTACTCCCGGAAATACAGGATTCCCTGGGAAATGACCTGTAAAAATCGGTTCGTTCATGGTAACGTTTTTCACACCGAGAATTGTGTCATCTGTGATGTACATTACTTTATCTACCAACAAGAACGGGTAACGGTGAGGCAACATGCGCTCGATATCGTTGATAGTGTACAACGGATCTGCTGTTACATCAAAGGTTTTTCCTGCTTTTTCTTGTTTTTTGATTTGTTCTTTTAACACTTTCGCAAAGCGTACATTTCCGGAATGTCCCGGACGAGCTCCTAAAATATGTGCTTTGATCGGCTTACCAACAAGGGCTAAATCACCGACAATATCCAATAGTTTATGACGAGCAGGTTCGTTTTCAAATTGCAGTTTAAGGCTATTCAATACACCTATTCCGTCGTAGTTTACCGTAAGGTTTTCTTTACCAAGTAATTTTGCCAAGCGGTTCAATTCTTCTTGACTCACGTCATTGCGTTCCACCAAGACAATTGCGTTGTCAAGATCACCACCTTTAATCAGGTTGTTACTTGCCAAAAATTCCAATTCACGCAAGAAGCAGAACGTACGACAAGGCGCGATCTCTTTCTCGAATGCATCGATATTGTAAATAGCTGCGTGCTGGGTACCCAAAGCCGGTGAGTTGTAATCAACCATTACAGTAATACGGTATCCGTTATCCGGAACAGCCAAAAACTCGATACCTTTTTCGGTATCTTCCCATTTCACGTTTTCGTCGAGGATGAAATAATCTCTCGTCGCTTCTTGTTCTTGGTAACCGACACGAACGATTTCCTTTACGAAAGGCAGTGAACTACCATCCATAATCGGAATTTCAGGTCCGTCAATTTTAATGAGCGCATTATCAACCTCCATACCGTAAAGCGCCGCCAAAACGTGCTCTGTGGTATATACGCGCGCACCTTGGAATTCCAATGTGGTTCCGCGATCAGTGGCAACTACCAAATCGGCATCGGCTTTAATGATCGGTTGGTTTTCCAAATCTACACGTTGGAATTTGTAACCGTGATTATCCGGAGCCGGACAGATTTCCATCGTTACGGGTTCTCCGGTATGAAGTCCAACCCCTTTAAAAACAATGGCTTCCTTTAAGGTTCGTTGCTTTTCTGACATATTACTCAGCTGATTTTGATAATGTTTTAACTTTTTGTTCGAGTTCGTTGATTTTTTGCAGTAAGAACGGCAATTTTCTGAAACCGAAATATGATTTTTTAAAGTCTTCGATTGGAATGCCCGGTGACCCCATCAATGTTTCCGCTTTTTTCACGGAACTAGGAATACCTGATTGGGCAACTATTTTGGTTCCGTCGGCAATGAACAAGTGTCCGCTGATTCCAGCTTGACCGCCCACCATGACATGTTTCCCGATTTTCGCGGAACCTGCTACTCCAACTTGAGCTGCAAGAGCTGAATGTTCACCTACTTCAACATTGTGTGCCAAATGAACCAGGTTATCTATTTTCACGCCTTTACGCAAAACAGTAGATCCTAACGTAGCACAGTCAACCGTTGAGTTAGCTCCGATTTCTACGTCGTCTTCCAACACCACGTTTCCGATTTGAGGAACACGAGAGAAAACACCTTTTTCGTCGGGTGCATATCCGAATCCATCACTACCGATAACCACACCTGCATGCAAAATGCAACGCGCACCGATCACACAATCGGCGTAAATACGTACACCGGGATGTAAAATCGTGTCGTCACCAACTGTTACACCATCGCCTACATACACATTCGGGTATATTTTTACGTTGTTTCCAATTTTAGCTCCATCCGAAATATAAGCGAATGCTCCAAGGTAAATTCCTTCACCTACCTGAGCGCTTTCGCTAATAAAAGAAGGTTGCTCAATTTTCGCTTGTTTTTGACGCATTTGGCTGTAAACATCCAAGAGTTTAGCAAAACAAGCATACGCATCTTCCACTTTTACCAAGGTCAATGTTTCCGGCAAAGGCTTCAGCGGTTCGAACGTTGCATTTACGATACAGATAGACGCACCTGTACTGTAGATATAATCTTCGTATTTAGGATTCGAAAGAAAAGAAAGCGTTCCAAGTGTACCTTCCTCAATTTTAGCCAAACCCGACACCGTCACGTCCGGGTTTCCAACAACCTCCCCATGGAGAATTGCTGCTATTTGCAGTGCTGAGAATTCCATCGAACAAATGTAATAAAAAGACAAATGACACTATTCTGCATTTTCATGAATTATTAACACGAAATTGGTTAATTCGCAAATAAATCGGTTCTCGCAGCAACTTTAAGCAACAGGGAGGTACCATTCCCCGAATACGCGCTTAATATTCGCTGCAATCCAATGTATCTTTTAGTATAAATTCCGTGAATTGAATGTGCTCTTGGTACCAATATGTTTCGGCTGCAACTTCTACTCCTTTTTTCGTTGTAAACAGGATGTATTGTTTGGGTTGCGGCTGTGATTTCAATTTTGATTTGGAGAAATCGATTTTCCCGTTTTTTTTCATGCGGCTAACAATCTCTTTCGGAGAAATGAGGCCAAGTTTGTCTTGCTGACAGGTCAAACGTTTGTTGGAATCTAGGAATACGATGCTTTCTACGTTAGGGAAATGCAACATCGTTCCCAAACCTTCTGTTGTATTTTTTGTTTGGAAAATGGAACCTTTCGGCCACTTTACCTCAGCAATGTAAGCATCGGTTGGAATGGTAAACCACAATTCCACGTCTTTTCCGTTGACTTCTTTGGTCACACTGTACACTTTCGGATTTCCTTCTTTCTTGCTTTTACCGAAATCAACGTCGCCGTCATTCAAAAAAGCAACTACCTCATCTTCGTTTAGTCCTTTGGAATGGAACAATTGCTTGTCTTTGTCACTTGTTACCAAAACACGTCCAAGAATGGTATTTTTCACCCTATTGGATGGCAACCAGGTACAACCGCGGTTTTGAAAAAAGAAGAATACAAAAATGATTCCGATCCCAAAACCGAACCCGTAAAATTTTAGTCGCCTTAAAAAGTTTTTCATTTGTAAGCTTAATTAGTGCTTTCAACCGATGCTTTAAAATCGGCTAACAAAACAGCTGCGAAGTTACACTCTAAAATTGAACTGTAACAAAAAAAGGCCTGTTAAAAACAAGCCTTTTTAAATCATTGTGAAGTTGCTCATTATAAAAGAGCATCTAATTTTGCTGTAAGTTGTGTTTTTGGAACCGCACCAACTGATTTATCAGCGATTTCACCTCCTTTTACGAATAAAATGGTAGGGATATTACGGATACCAAATTTAGCAGATACCTCAGGATTTAAGTCAACGTTTACTTTTCCGATTACTGCACGTCCTTCGTATTCACCTGTCATTTCTTCAACGATTGGTCCGATAAGACGACAAGGACCACACCATTCTGCCCAAAAGTCTACTAATACTGGTTTGTCTGATTTTAATACAAGCTCTTCGAAGTTTGCATCTGTGATTTCTAATGCCATAATATGATAGTTTAATATGCGATCGATCGCCGGGTTAAAATTACTATTTCGTTTATTAGTTAGCAACTACTTTGCCACTCATTTTACACTGCCATCTTGTCATGCTGAATGATCATTCGCTTCATTGTTTTTTGGTTTTCACTTTCTAAACAATAAAAGTAAAGTCCGTTGGCAAGTGATTCGGAATTGAAGCGTACAATATGTCCACCGCTTTGATAATCTTGATCGATAATTGTTTGCACTACACCCATTTGTTGATCAAGTATGGTGAAAACAATGTGTTTCGGTTCATTAATTGTGAAATAAAACTCCACTTCTCCGCTCACTTTTTGTTTCTCCAAGCCGAAAAGCACAGCGTAATCTTCTTTCACCGGAGCACCTTTGCCGAAACGTTTCAATAGTTCTCTGTAAGCAATGTAAAGCACTAAAACCGCCATTAAGGTAAACAAAATCGCCAACGCATTTGCTTCGAATGAACGATCGCGCACCACAAACCGAAACAGGTAATAAGCGGTAGACATTACCACCAAACTGATCACTACCAGGATCACACTCGTTCTCTTTTTCATAAGGCAATTAACCCTTTAATTTCCGCAGCACGGATGTATATTTCGATGATGGAATCCACATCCACCATTACTTCTTTTGCACTTACACTGATGTATTTCCCTGTTTTGGATTCGTGCAAAGCAATTTCAGCTACTTCACCGAAAAGTGACATCACTTTTGCCAATAAATCCGATTCATTGGGCACAATAAATTTAAAGAGGTAGACATTCGGCCATTCTTGTAATGCTAACTGTTCTCTTAACTTCACGAAGGGATCACTCACGGAACTAAATAATTTTTAAGCAAAGATAACCGCTTTAATGCGAGGAGCAATTCATTCGGCAAGTTGTTTTTATCAGCATACAATGATTGAAGGGTGGTTCTACCCAAATCGGCTTGTAGTTTCAGTTGCTGCTGCACAAGCATGACATCTGGTTCAGCGCCGATTACGACCGAATCAGAATGCCAATCTTCGAGTTCCGAAAAAGGTGAAACAAATGCTTTTTCCAATTTGAGTAAAACATGTACACAGTTTGTTACCGTTACCGCATCCGGTGCAACTGCAATTGCTTGTTTGAGCTGATTTTTTCGCGAATGGTATTCTGAAAAGCTTTCCAGAAAATTCGCAGAAAACTCCATTGAGACATGAGGAACCGGGATTGGTGAAACACTTTCACCCAAGGCTTCATAAACTGTTTGTAATTGAACCAACCGTTTCAATTTACCTTCAGCTGTTTTCCAAAGTACCGGTTTGGTAAGAAAATGCTGCTTTAGTTCGAACAATTGGGTTTCGTAAGCATCGGCTGCGTCTTCGATTGTATCAATCGACAAATAAACGAGCGCTTCCTGAGCCGTCATTTCTCTATTCGGTTTCGCCTTTATTCTTGCGCATTCGGATGTTTAAGAACTCTACCAAAAGCGCATATACCATCGCGAAATAGATGTATCCTTTCGGGATATGCTGACCGAACGCATCTGCAATGAGCAATACTCCAATGGTTACCAAGAAGCCAAGTGCGATCATTTTAATTGTAGGACGATTGTTGATGAAGTCGCTAATCGGTTTAGCGAAAATGAGCATTACAATCATAGCCAAAACAACCGAAGCATAAATGATAACCAACGGATCTCCGTGAGCTTCACGACGAATATCGTTCGTCATACCAATAGCCGTAATAATAGAATCGAAGCTAAAAACGATATCTACCAAAATGATTTGAAGAATCACCGCACTCAATTTGGATTTTGTTTTTCCTTCTTCCCCCTCGTGTCCTTTCACACTGCTGTGCATTTCTACCGTTGATTTGTAGATCAGGAATAAACCACCGGCAAGCAATACCAAACTCTGTCCGGTAAATTCTTTATCAAAAACAGTGAACAACGGTTCTGTCATTCCCATAATCCAAGACACAACACTCAAGAGCAACAATCGAATTACAAGCGCTAATGAAAGCCCTAATACACGTGCTTTACGTTGATCTTTGCTGGCTAACTTATCCGTTATAATCGAAATAAAGATGATGTTGTCTATACCGAGAACGATTTCAAGAAGCGTTAATACAGTAAGGTAGAAAATGCCGACTCCGGTCAGTAAAATTGAAAAATCCACGATTCAGTTTTGTGCAAATTTACTCAGTGTTTTTCATAAATCCGTTATTAATTCGTGATTTCAATGATAAAAGATGCTAAAAATTGAATTTAGATTTGTTTTAGATGAAATGTGGTTGTACATTAGTACCATTGAACCTATGCCTGTGTTTTACTACACAGCATTCAAACCAATCGGAGAGTTCCTGTTATTTTTTAGTAGTAGTTTTTAATAACAGGGCTCTCTTTGATTTTCCGCAAGATCTTACAAGCATTTTCAGTTGAAAAAACGGTCCGGTTTCCGGATTCATTAATCCCAATTATTTGATTGAAAACAAGCGTTCTAACCGTTCGTAATTTTGCGAATTCACGAACGAATAATTGAGCCTGAGGCGGACAATTCGCAAAATTACGAACGGTTTTTTGAGTTAACGATTACCCTTTACTTTGCTCGAAATAGCGGTTCAAGATCTCGCTATTGTTCAATCCCGCGGTTTGAATTTCCATCAGCTTCGGAGCGCCATTGGTTTCGTGCGTGAAAAACGCTTGCATTTGTTGTTCGAATGTTTCTATGGAAGCAGCCGTGTAATATTCCACTCCGTAAGCTTTGCAAATGTGTTCGGCTGAAAAATCGTGCTGCGCAACAAAGTAGGTGTCTTTCTGATCGGTTGTGTTTGGACCGGGAATGATGTTGAAAATATCTCCGCCTCCATTATTCAACACAAAAATTCGCAAGTTTGCCGGTTTATGATTGCTCCAAAAAGCATTCGAATCATAGAAAAAAGACATATCTCCACTGATCAACACATGCCAATTTTCAGGTTCCATCAAAGCTGCACCGCATGCAGTTGAAGAACTTCCGTCGATACCACTGGTACCGCGATTGCACCAAAAACGAACACTTTTAATCGGATCGAAGAGCAACGCATAACGAATGATGGAACTATTGCCAATATGTAATTGAGCATTTTCAGGAACGGTATCCAGCATTACCTCCATGGCTTTCAAATCGGAAAAAGGAACGGTTTTCAACACTTCTTCGTGTTTGATCCCGGAAAGTAAATCGAGCTGTTTCCATTGGGTTCCGAAACGGGATGCTGGTAATTCTGAACCATTGTTTTCATGCAACGTCCGAATCACTTCAGCCGGATCTACTGCTGTGGTAAATGCTAATGATTGATACGTATCCATAAACGGGAAATCATTTCCGACCCGAATCGTAATGGCATCCGCTTTACGCAAAAATGTTTTGATTCGCTTGGATACAATGGCTCCACCTACTACTACGATTACTTCCGGATAAAAATCTGAAGTCTTTTCTGTCTGGATCTGATTCAATGATCGATCAATACAATGAACAAAGTGTTGATCGTGAAGATTGGACGTATGTTCCACTAAAACAGCTACAGAAGAGTCCTTGGCCAATTCGCCCAGTTCTTTTTCCAAGCGGGGCTTTTTAGTCATCTGACCGCAAATCACCATTCGTCTTTGGGCATTGTTCCACGTTTCAGAAAGCCATTTTTCCTCTTGAGTGGTCAACTGAAGTTCTCCCTCTGCCAAGTGAATCCATTGTTTGAGTTGCTCAGGAGATTCGGTTGTTTCGTAAAGCGGTTCGGTGAATGGAATATTGAGGTGAACAGGACCTTTTCGTTTTCCATTGGCCAGTTGAATTGTTTCACAACATTGACGTTCAAACAACCAGCGTTGTTGCGGTGTATGAATGGCATTCAATTGCGCTTGTGCCAAAACATGACTTCCGAAAACACCGGTTTGAACAATCGTTTGACCATCACCTTGATCTACCCATTCTTGCGGTCGATCTGCGGTAAGAATTACCATAGGAACACCTTGGTAATACGCTTCAGCGATTGCAGGAAAATAATTCAACGGTGCGGATCCTGAGGTGCAAGCAATTGCTACCGGTCGATTGAGTTGTTGCGCCATCCCTAAAGCATAAAAGGCTGCCGAACGTTCGTCGGGAATGACATAAGTTGTGAAATCAGGGTGCTCATCAAAAGCAATGGAAAGAGGTGCGTTGCGCGATCCGGGTGATAAAACGATGTGTGTAATTCCTCCTTTGAGGCAGGCATCAACCAGCAATTGAACCTCTAATTTTGCACTTGATTTCATGCTGCTAAAAGTACTTATTTTCATTTGGGTATTCAACAATTACGGGGAAAATAAGCCTTGAAAAAAGTTCCGTAATCCCGATACACTGCGTTGCAAAAAAGCAACTGGTTATCGGGCAATCTGTGGCTAAATCAGAAAAGAATTGTCAAACAAATTAAATTTTGGCATACAGTTCAAATTCTGAAATCAAACTTTCTCCATACAATTTAACAATGTCCGGCTTTTATTTTCGGTTTCTTCCCATTCCAAATCTGGGATAGAATCGATTGTGTAACCACCACCGAGGTATAGATAAGCCTTTTCCTGCTGCAACTGAGCGCAACGGAGATTTACAAACAACCGACTTTGTTCTTCACTGTAAAGTCCAACTATTCCGGCATATAGAAAGCGATCGTGCATTTCCCGCGATGTAAGTAAATCGAGTGAAGCCATGCGTGGTGTACCACAAACCGCGGGAGTTGGATGTAAATCCATGGCTATTTGCCAGGCTGAATTGTCGCCCATTCTTGCGGTAAAATCGGTTAACAAATGTTGCACAGGCCCGGCTTGAATCGCTTTGGGTCCGTCATTCAAGGTAATGGTGCAATGATTGCGCAATAAGGTTTCGGCAATTGCCTGCACCACAAAATCATGCTCTTCGTATTCTTTATTCGTCCATTCCGTAGCATCGTTTACGGCGTGTGTTCCTGCCAAAGCAATGGTGCTGAGTTGATTTCCATTCGTTTTCACCAATGTTTCAGGCGTTGCTCCCACCCATGTACCAAATTGAGCCGATGAAATGAGGTAAACAAACGCATTCGGGTACGTATGCGCCAACTCGTGAAACAACTGTTCGCTCTTTTCTATCGGAAAACTTACCGATTTCACCCGTGAATAAACTGCTTTTTCAACTCCCATCACCGGAAATGCATGCAACATAGCTTGTGCTTCGATTTGATAATCGCGTTGCGAGATCACAACCGGTTGATCGGAATGAATGTGCCAAACGGGCGAACTTTTTTCAGGTGAAGGGACAAACTGAAAGATGCGTTGGTGCAGAAAATCGGAAACCACAAAACCGTTAGGAACTGTTCCACGAACTGCCTCAAACTGTCCTTGTTGTTCAACAAAATCAGATTCTCCTGGTAATCGGTAGTAAATAAGATCCATTAGCTGCGAGGAACAATCATGACGGTCAATCGACCGGTACAAACCAGTTTTTCGGTAGTTTGATCGTAAATATCCACCTGCCAAACATGCGACCGCTTTCCTGCATGAATGATTTTACCGATGGCTTTTACACTTCCCGATTTCACCGAACCTAAATGATTGGCGTTGATTTCGATTCCGACCGGTGCTTCTTTTGAAAGATCAATCAGTAACGTCGATCCCATGGAACCGATCGATTCAATCAAGGCGGCACTTGCTCCGCCATGCAACAAACCCATTGGTTGATGCGTTCGGTGATCTACCGGCATGGTAGCAACCAGGTAATCGTCGCCCAATTCGATACAGCGAATATCGAGCGCTTCCATCAAGGTATTTTTTCGGAAAGCATTGATTTGTTCCAACGGAACCTGTTGAAGTTTCATGCGGTTTGTTTTCCTGCAAAATTAATCAAACGCTCACGGAAACAGTGCAACTTTTCGTGATTCTCTCACCGGAATCAACAAACAACAGCAATTTCCTCCCTCACCAAACACTAGGAAGGAAATCGCTGACCGATTGAACCTGACTTCAGATCATCGGATATTGTGTTGCTATCAATGGTTTGTATGTCGTGGTGTGATGTTGGTAAGCGGCTTGACCCGGCCAATTGTCTTGTTCATTCACATAAAAAACTGCTTCCAGCACCTGATCTCCGACCGGTTGCGCATAATTATGCCTGTTTGCTTTGGCGAATAACTCATCCAGAACGGCTTTCACCGGATCCAAATCACTTAACTCCAATCCGTAATAGGAATAGATATTTTTCACGGCATCCAATCCGTTTGCAGGAAAACAAAGTGGAGCAATGTCTAACGGATTGTGAATTCTCCATGCAAAATCAGGGTTGAAAAGCGAATTAAAATAATGCGCAAACCCCACATCACCGGAGGTCAATCCGGCAAACGACCAACAAGCCATATTGTGTACAAATCCACCTCCGTACAAGTAATTATTCAAGTAAGCAAATAGCGGAGGAGTAAGTGTTCCGCCCAAACTATGCCCGGTTACATACAAATAGCGCGGTTGAACCGATTGTAAGAACTCAGCCGCAGTTTGTCCGTTGGAAGTCAACTCCAATAAGCGGTTCATACCATTATACGTAGCATCTGAAATAAGCGCCGAAGCCGGTGCAGTTGAAACAAGAGAATTGAACGGTTTGGTAGATCCGATGGCGAAATCTTCGCGCAACCACGATTCCAAACTAACCGGATTGGTACCGCGAATGACTACTGTATATTCCTGCGTGGAACGATTCAACACGATGTACATCAGACTATCCGAAAAGCGCCAATCGATTCCGTGATACGACGGTCCCCACACCACTTTCAATCCGATAGCTTCTACAGCCCGATCAAGGTCATCGATGCGTTCGTACGAGTATTCGCACAATTCGATCATGGTATTGGGGTAATAATTGTAATTATTTGAAGGAAAAACGAACTCCATAACATTCAGGATTAATGGTTTATAATCGAATCCAAAAATACGTTTCACGTTAGAATTCACATCGGGTAGTTACACCTAAACTATCCGAATACGTAGTTTTACGCGTTTGGGTAGATCCTAAGTTAACTGATCGAGCCTTTGAAAAATTGTTATCTTCGTTTCACAACAAAACCTTTAACATATGCGACTTCTTACTCAATTGCAATTCTCCATCAACGGTATTTTCGACCTCTATATTAATCAAGGAAGAAGATTTTACGGTTTTAGTACGCTATTCGCCATTCTTTCAAGTATTTGGAGCATAATCATTGGGGTTATTGTTCTTTACATTTACTTCACCCTCGCTTATGTAATGGGAGAGACCCGATTTTCGGCTACTCAAATCTTGTTTGATTCGGGTATAGGATCTGATGCGCTAAATTATGCTACAGTCTTCATTATGATTTTGAATTTGAGTCTGTATGCTCTGGCGCTAAATAAGCTTAAACGATCAACTACCGCTCGCATTTCTTTTGGAACGTTTTTCAAATGCATCCCTTCTTCTACGTGGCTCACCTACTTTCTATTTGCCGTGGGAGGAATTCTTTTAATGAGTATTTTAAGTGATTCCATGACTCCTTCTGAACAAATCAGAGGTTGTGCTATGAACAACTTAAGCCGTGTGTTCAGCGGTTCTTCGTCAATAGATACACTCATTTCACTAGTCGCCTTGATTTTGCAATTTACTCCCGTGGTTTTAGGTTTTTTACTCATTCAGTTAACCTTCAAGAAAATTGGAAACGAATTGAAAAAAAAGGACATTTGGCAAACGTTACTAACAACTATTATTATTGCTTTCATCCTATTTGTTTGTACAACAAAACTGATTGAGCTTGTAAATGAGTACATCTTTCGATTGATTGCAATCCCATTTCAGGAAATGTTGATTCCAATTATTTTGTCACTTGTTATTTACATCTTTTCGTTCGGCGTGTTTTACCTCGCATTAGCAGGTTCTTTCTTGCAACCGTTTCTTTATCATGAAGACGGTGAGTCGGAAAAGCGCGACATTATCCTTGACGAAAACTCCCCTATTGACGAATTATGATAGTTGAAACACAACGCTTAATCCTGCGGGAACTCACACCCGACGACGCTCAATTTGCCTTTGACTTGAACAGCGACCACGATGTTTTGAAATACACAGGCGACGAACCGTTTCATTCAGTTGAAGAAGCCAGAGTGTTTCTTGAAAATTACTCCGATTACCAACGCAATGGTTTCGGACGCTGGGGAGTGGTATTGAAGGAAACTGGAAAATTGATTGGTTGGTGCGGTTTGAAACGCGATCGGGAAACACAAGAAGTTGATCTCGGTTACCGCTTCTATCAGGAAAGTTGGAATAATGGTTTTGCTACCGAAGCATCCGTTGCTTGTCTTGAGGTAGGGAAAAACCGCTTTGGGTTAGAACGCATTGTTACACGCGCTCGGAAGGAAAATCCTGCTTCTTACAAAGTAATGGAAAAACTCGGATTCAGCTTTGAAAAAGATTTTTTGGAAAATGGCGAAACGTGGGTGCTTTACGCAATTACTTTGTCAAAATAGTCGTATCGCCGGCTACGTCTGTCAGTATCAATTTGCTGTCTTCTTGTTGAAGAATATCAAAAAACGTTGCTTCGCCACCAGAAACAATGGTGATTCTGCTGTTTTTCACGAAATAGGTCATATCGCTTTCAAAAGCCTCACCTGCAATAATGTAACGGGCACTTCCGGTTCCTTCACCGCGTTTTTCCATAGCAAATGTAAAACTGGCTCCAAAAGTTGAGGTCGTTTCAACTCCTTGATACACTTTGGCTGTCCAAGAACCTTCGAGTTTTTTACTAACGCGTTGATTTTTAGAACAGGCAACTGCGATGAACAAAATTGCTAAAACGGTGATAACAGGTTTCATAGTCATTGGCTTTGAAACAAAAATACGGGAAATATTCATTCCATTCACCTTATCAACACTGCTAATCCTTTTCGAGAATCGTAGCATCGCCGTAATTATCCGTAAGCGTTATTTTCTTGCGAGAGATGTCGTTAATGGTAAATACCACCGCATCTTGATCAATAATCATGGTGAGGTAATCATTCTTGACGAAATATTCCACGCCGTATACATCCTTTGAATTCCAGTCGGAATAAACCATTGTTCCGGTGCCTTCACCGTTGCGATCTTTGTTAAACGTAAACTTAACTTCTTCGTCAGGGTCGGGATTGCTTCCCATGAAAACCGTTGCTTTCCAATTACCATCAATTCTGCGATTGATGCGTTGATCTTTGGAACAAGCAGAGATGAAAAAGAGAATTGTGATCAGAGCTAAGATGGAACGCATACGGTGTTTTTTAAGTTAAAAAAAATACAAATTCACATTCCGTTACGTAGTTTTGGGGAGAACCAATGTCGAGTAATTTCATGATTGATCTTTCCATTCAACTAAGCACAGAACGTTTTTTAGTGCGCCTGCTTACAACAAATGATGTACCAAAATTGCTTCCGTTCATTGATACGGAACCCGAATTGTGGAAATATGCGCTGGTTCCTTGCAATGATGGCCCTTCGATGCAACAGTATTTGGATGATGCTTTTGCCGATTATGAAAAAGGAACTGCCTTTCCGTTTGTAGTGATTGATCGTTTAACGGGAGAAATTGTTGGCTCAACGCGGTTTTACGATTTTCAACCCAACAACAGTTCTACTTTGCTTGGTTATACTTGGTATTCGAAACACCAGCAAGGAAACGGAATCAACGCGCACTGCAAGTTCCTGATGCTTCAGTATGCTTTTGAAGTTTTGCAGTTGGAACGAGTAGAATTGCGCGCTGATTTACGTAACGATCGTAGCATCGCCGCCATGCGGAAAATAGGTTTTACACAAGAAGGTATTTTGCGGAATCACTTACCGGTGGCCGATGGAACCAGAAGAGATAGTATTATTTTCAGCGCCCTGAAGAGTGAGTGGTTTGGTGGGATGAAGGAGAATTTGGAAAGTGTTATTTCGATTTAACACTTACTTTTTTGCAAGCTTGAATGCAGATGTAAGTTCCCGTCTAAAAACTTCAGCATCTCTTTTAGATCTAATAGAATTTGACAGACTATCAGTTATCACTTCATTTTCTTTTCGAACAACTTTAACAGAAGAATCAGATTGCTTTGATAAAGCAACTAATCTGTCGACTTTGAGTTGAATTGTGCGTTTCATAATAGTAAATCTAAGAAAAATTATTCGTTTAATGAAAACATATAATATCTATATAAATCAATTGATGCGCGATTTAGATCAAATGGTTCTGGTCTCGGTTTAAACAATGGATAACTGTCAGCATCCCTCTCGATATCCGTTCCGTTTCTTAAAAGTCTAACATACCAATCAACTCCAACGGTTGTAATTAATTCAGCTAATTTCTTATAATTAGATACAAACATCCTATGGTATAAATAGGCTCTCACATCATTGGATCCATCTATTCCTATTGAAATACCCGGTTCAATATTATCTAAGAATGTAATCGCGCACAACATTATCGTCGAAAAAACCTTCCCTAAATCTGAATGTTTTAGCACAACTTTATCATCTATTTCCCCTTTTAAATCAAGAGGACCAAAAGCCAAATTATAAACACCGCTCAAATGTGGGTCTCGATGTTTAGTAATTTGAATAACTAATTCAACTTGTTTACCATTTTTAAGGATTGAAATAAATGAAAAAGTGCTCAGATCCGGACTAACATAACGAATATCATAGGTTGAATCTAAATCTAGCTTCGTCATAAAACATCGTTATTTCTTCTCTTTCTCAAGCGCCAGATCCAGTACTTCCCGCATGGTTTTGACATAGTGGAACGTCAAGCCTTTCACGTAGTCGGCTGTGATTTCTTCGATGTCTCTGCGATTGCGTTCACACAAAATGATTTCCTTGATGTTCGCGCGCTTGGCAGCCAAGATTTTCTCTTTGATTCCGCCCACCGGCAATACTTCGCCACGAAGAGTGATTTCGCCCGTCATCGCTAAGTTTTTCTTCACTTTGCGTTTGCTGAATGAAGATGCTAGGGAAGTCAACATCGTAATTCCGGCACTTGGCCCGTCTTTTGGCGTTGCTCCTTCCGGAACGTGAATGTGCACGTTGGTTTCATCAAACAAATCTTGTGTCAAGCCCAACATGTCGGAATGCGATTTCAAGAATTCCAAGGCAATAACCGCCGATTCTTTCATCACATCACCCAAGTTTCCTGTAAGCGTAAGTTTGCCTTTTCCTTTGGTCAACGACGATTCAATGAAAAGAATATCTCCACCAACGCTGGTCCAAGCCAAGCCTGTTACAACTCCCGGAACATCGTTGTTATCGTACTTGGTTTTTTCGCGACCAGCCCCCAAAATGCTTTGCAATTGGTCCAATTCGACTTTTACCTCGTATTCTTCTTCGATGGCAACTTGTTTCGCACGATGACGCGCCAATTTTGCCAGTTGTTTGTCTAAACCACGAACCCCCGATTCATTGGTATATTGTTCAACGATGCGCTCTAGGGTTTTCTTATCTACCGTGAGGTGTTTTTTCGTGATTCCGTGGGCTTCCAACTGTTTCGGTAGCAAGTGATTTTTACCGATTTCAATTTTCTCTTCTACCGTATAACCGTTTACTTCGATGATTTCCATACGATCCAACAACGGACCTTGAATGGTCGATAAACTATTAGCCGTAGCGATAAACATCACTTTTGAAAGGTCAAATTCCGTTTCAACGTAATTATCGTAAAACGCCCTGTTTTGCTCCGGATCAAGCACCTCCAATAAAGCCGACGAAGGATCACCATGGTTGCTTCGTCCCAATTTATCCACCTCATCCAATACGAATACCGGATTGGCTGAACCAGCTTTTTTAATGTGCTGAATCACACGACCCGGCATGGCACCAATGTATGTTTTTCGGTGACCGCGAATCTCGGCTTCGTCATGAACACCGCCCAATGACATGCGCACATAATTTCTTCCCAAGGCTTCGGCAATCGATTTCCCTAAAGATGTTTTACCAACTCCCGGAGGACCGTAAAAACACAAAATCGGTGATTTCATGTCGCCTTTGAGTTTCAAAACGGCCAAATATTCCAAGATACGTTCTTTCACTTTTTCCAACCCGAAATGATCGCGCTCTAAGATTTTAGCTGCACGTTTCAAATCAAGATTATCGGTCGAAAATTCATTCCACGGCAAGTCCAGCAAAGTATCAAGGTAATTCAATTGAACCGTATACTCTGCTCCTTGCGGATTCATGCGTTGCAATTTGTCCAATTCTTTTTTGAACAACTTCGCCATTTTTTTATCCCACTTTTTCTTCGAAGCGCGCGTTTCCATATCACGCACATACTGTTCTTGCGGGTTATCGCCCAATTCGTCTTGAATAGTACGAATCTGTTGATTCAAAAAGTATTCGCGCTGCTGGCGATCCATATCCTGGCGCACCTTGGTTTGAATCTCGTTGCGCATTTCGAGCAATTGCGATTCCAACGTCAGGTGTTCCATCACCATTTTGGCGCGTTTGCGGAAATTCAATTCTTCCAGCATGCCTTGTTTTTTGTTCACATCGGCATTCATGTTGGAGGAAATGAAATTCACCATAAAGGTTGGGCTTTCAATGTTCCCAATAGCAAACGACGCTTCAGAAGGAATGTTAGGACTATCGCGAATGATTTGCAAGGCAAGATCCTTGATAGACCGGAAAACCAATTCCATTTCCGCATCTTTCTTCGGTGGCATTTCTTCTACCAGAAAACGCACTTTGGCGCGCATGTAAGGTTCCGTTTGGTAAGGTTCAACGATTTCAAAACGTCGTTTTCCCTGAATAATCACCGTAGAACTTCCGTCGGGCATTTTCAGCATGCGGATAATTTGCGCCACCGTTCCTACTTTGTGCAAATCCACAAATTCGGGAGCTTCCTCTTCCTGATCCAATTGTGAAACCACACCGATAATGCGATTTCCTTTATGCGCTTCCTGGATTAGTCGAATGGATTTATCTCGTCCTACCGTAATCGGAATCATGACTCCGGGAAACAACACATTGTTGCGCAAGGGCAAAATGGGTAAATCTTCCGGAAATACTTCTTTGTTCATATTTTCCTCCTCGTCTGGCGACATAAGAGGCAAAAAGTCGGCGTTTTCGTCGATATCTGCTGATAAAATAAGGCTATTTTCGAATGAATCTTTCATGTATTTTTCGTTATGTTTTGTCGCGCCAAAATGGCAGATTGTTTACCGTTTGTACATTCGGTAAACGCTCCAATCACTGTTTTAGCGTAGCGAACACTGTTAGTTCAAGAGCCGTGCCAATGGAAGAAAGCGGAAATTTTGTCGGGTTTTGTGACAGTTTCACATAATCAGAGCTAACGAAATTGTTTCCCACAGATGCACGGATTTTTTGCGCTCCTAACGGCAGCGCCATATCATTCATTATTTTACATTTCATATTTATTGTCTAACACGTCAAAAGCGAGTCCATTAGGCGAGCCCAATCTGTGCATCTGTGGGAAACAAAACATTTCATCAGTTTACGATTGATGAAAATAAAAATACCATTCGAGGGATCGTCAAAACGAATAACTTTGCGGTTGCTGAGTAACTGACAAACTCATCAACTCTAAAACGTATTCATGAACAACAACGACATCATTCGCCGCATCCGCTATACGTTCGATTTGAACGATGATACCATGATGAAGCTTTTTACTTCAGCCGGATTGGAAGTAACGCGTGCAGAAATCAGTGATTGGTTAAAAAAAGACGACGATCCGTTGCAGAAAAAACTCAACGACAACAAATTGGCTTATTTCCTCAACGGATTCATTATCAAAAAACGCGGAAAACAAGATGGTCCGCTACCTGTTGCCGAAAAACAACTCAACAACAATATTATTTTTCGCAAGCTGAAAATTGCATTGGCGTTGCAGGATGATGATATCATTGAAATACTTCAAAGTGTTGATTTCCGGTTCGGGAAACATGAATTGAGTGCGCTATTCCGCAAACCTGACCACGATAAATTTAGACCGTGTAAAGATCAAGTACTGCGTAATTTCATTTATGGCTTGCAGGAAAAATTCCGCCCGAACGGCGAACGTGATTAAGCCATTTTGTAGTTTTAAATCAACGAATTTCTATGAATCAATTTCGATACACCATCTTGTATGTGAAAGACGTTACGGCAACGATTTCCTTCTACGAACAAGCTTTCGGGTTCGAACGCACGTTTATTTCGCCCGACAATCAATACGGTGAATTGAATACCGGTTCCACCACCCTTTCGTTTGCTTGTCTGGAATTGGCGCATTCAAACTTACGCAACGGTTTCACAGAAAGCGATTTGAAAAACAAACCGTTTGGAATGGAAATCGGGATTACGACCGAAAATGTTGACGCTACACTAAAAACAGCCATTGTTGCCGGAGCTACTTTAGTGGAAGACCCAAAAACCAAACCGTGGGGACAAGTTGTTGCTTATGTACGTGATTTGGATGGTTTTTTGATCGAGATTTGTACGCCAATGGGATGATTATCAACCAAAATACTATTACAATGAAAACCTTTCACACAATTATTGCCTTTTTAATGGTCCATTGTTGGATTAGCTGTCAGGAAACGAGGAATGAGCTTCGTTTTGTAATTGATTATGGTACATTTCCACCGACCGGCTCTATTTGTTTACCCAATACAGAAAACGGCGAATGCGATGAAATTCAGCTTCAATCTGGAACATACTTGGTTGACGATTCAGAAGTAACGGTTGTAATTGGTGAAAATGGTAAACCGAATGGCATTTGCAGAAAAAAGGATATGCTCATGGAAATCATCTACACTATTGAGAACGGATCAATCAAAAGCTACAGCTCGGTAAACAACATGATGCCTGAGAAATCATACCTTTCCGAATTCATTGATAGTGCCATTGTTACTAATTGTTATATAGGAAAGACCAACGTGAGTACCGGTAAAAATTATTTCTGGTCTCCCGGACAACCGAAGCTAATTATTGAATATGATGCCTCTGGAAAACCGGAAACCATTGAACAAATAATTGGTTACAACACTCTTAAACTTTACTACAAAAACGAACAGCTTATTAAAGTGGAACAATTGGAAGATTTAACGGAAGTGATTCTCACCATGACCATTGATTATCAATTGGAAAAACCAACCTACAAAACAGTTGATGCCCATGGAAAAATTATTGAAAAAGGCGACTACAACTTAGAAAAGTTAAAAACGCTATTTCCCGATATAATTCTTGATAAATAGAAAAAGTTCTTTTTCCGGCAATTATAGCTTATTTAGAGAGTTTCTCAAAAATAGCCAAATCACCTTCGGTTAATTGTAAACCTCGTCGTCCCATCATTTGATTGGCTGCTTCGATGGCTTTTTCCAATTTAAACGGAACCAACTCGTCTGTTCCGCCCCATGAAAAAGACGGAAGGAATTTAGCCGGAAATCCGCCACCGTAGATGTTACACGAAACACCTACAACTGTAGCGGTGTTGAACATCGTATTGATGCCACATTTGCTATGATCGCCCATGGTAACGCCCATGAATTGTTGGCCGGTTTCGGTTTCTGCTTGTTGTTCGTAAGAATAAGTACGAACAGCACTGTAATTATTTTTGAGGTTGGATGTATTGGAATCGGCACCAAAATTACACCACTCGCCTACCAACGAATTGCCTAGAAAACCGTCGTGACCTTTGTTGGAATATGCCTGAAACAAGGTATTCGAAACTTCTCCACCTACTTTGCAGTATGGACCGATTGTTGTGGCTCCGTAGATTTTCGCTCCCATTTTCAAAACAGCATGTTCACCCAAAGAAAACGGTCCGCGAACCAAACAACCTTCCATGATTTCAGCATCATTGGCAATGTAAATCGGTCCGGCAGTTGTGTTGAGGATACTTGCTTCTACTTGCGCACCTTCTTCCAGAAAAATCAATGCTTCGTTTCCGATTACGGAATTGGTTTCAGAAAGCGGTTGCGAAGATCGGCCACCAGTGAGTAAAAAGAAATCAGCCACCAATACTTCATCATTCAAGCCATACAAATCCCAACGTTGATTGATCACAATTGGTTCTTGTCCGGTAAACTGTACTTTCTCCGAAGCATTTCCTCTTCGCGCCAGCCAGTTCTCTCTTATCATTAATTGCTGGTTTTCACCCAAACAAACCACTGCGGCTGCCACTTCTTCATTTGGAATAACTGCTGCATTGATTTCAACTGTATCCGGAGCATCTACTCGCGGAAATTTTTTCATCAAATACGCTTCCGTTTGAAACGAAATAGTCGCCTCGGGAATCCATTTTGCCCAGCGTTCAGAATTGGTCAATATTCCCATGCGCAAATCGCCTACCGGACGTGTTAACGTAAGTGGTGCAAAGCGAAGGTGTAAGCTGTTATCGTGAAGTATGATGTTCATGGTGTAAAATTAGGGATAGTTTAGAGATTCTCAGTGAGTAAGGTCATCAGACGTGTATTAATATAGTAATTGTGCTTACCGGATCGGTGTTTCACCAACATACCTCCTTCTGACAATGCGTTCAAATAGTTGGCCGCTGTGACTCTACTGATTGCTAATTCTCCCATTAGAAAATCAATTTTTGTGTATGGTTGCTTGAATAAATGATTCAACAATTCCTGGCTGTAAAATTTATAATTATTGCGTAATTCGTGTTTCATTTTCAGCATCAGGTCTTTCATGGCTAAAATGAGTTGAATTGTTTGTTTGGCCGTTTGTTCTACTGCATCAATCATGTACAAAATCCATGCTTCCAAATTTTGTCCATCTTCACGAATAGCTTGTAATAGTCGGTAATAATCTGCTTTATGCTGAATGATATACCGACTCAAATAGAGAATTGGCAATTCCAATAAATCGT
>Ga0302293_10000238_pt1 | contig 31447 bp, 21 predicted proteins | sample III_Fen_N2_2_FD_198758 | JGI IMG/M metagenome (GOLD analysis project Ga0302293, IMG submission 198758) | Peat permafrost microbial communities from Stordalen Mire near Abisko, Sweden - III_Fen_N2_2 | ecosystem: Environmental > Terrestrial > Soil > Wetlands > Permafrost | place: Sweden: Abisko...
TTGATAGATATAATTCGCATTTGCGTTCCCGGGAGTTAGTTGATGGATATGGTACAGTCACGGAAAGAAAAAAGAGTCGCGTCGTATATTGCCGGCGCGGTGTTGTTTCTGTTATCCGCTTTTATATGTTTGTCCCTGCTGCTTGCCGTCCTCGCTATACCGGGGCAGCCTTCCTCTTTTTCATTGATCGGTGTCATTATTTATACCGTGTATGGTTTTTCGTCTTTTTTGGTGCCATGCTTCATACTGGGCGCGGCAATTCTCCTGATAGTACCCGGATGGACGGTTCGTTCCGGAATCATCCTCTCCAGCTCAATTCTTCCATTCTTTACGTGCGTTATCGGCGAACGTCTGATCCGTAATTTCGGTATAACGGTCAATAATGAGATGGTTTCGAGAATCGTTGTCAGTGGACTTCTTGTGTCAACGGTGCTCACGATTGTTATCGAATACATTTGTATTCTGTCCTTCAGCGATTTTATCATGTCCCGCTTTCGCGTAATTCCCGGAGAAACCATTGCTGACGAAGAAGTTTGTGTTGAAGGTATCCCGGAAAAAAACACGATAAATACTATTCTTGATGAAGAAACTTCCGAAGAAGTCCCTGAGGAACCTATTTTCATAACGACGAAGCCTTTCCCGACAGGAGCTGCTGTCGTTTCGCCCGTGTATGTAGAGCTTGAACAGAAAGCGGCGCCGTTCAACCTTCCCGTGATAGAGAATTGGGTCGCCGATGAGGATCGTAAAAGCGAACAGGAATCTGATCTGGAATCCAGCATCGAGTCCGGATTGGAGTTTCTTGACGCTGCGCTCCCTGATGGACCCGCCATTGATTATGTGCCTTCATCCGGAGCTGAGGCGTTCGATCCGCCCGTCATCGACGGTTTTGATCCGGATATCGAATTTGAGGACGTATTTCCATCGGACGAAGATGAAGTAATCAGCGATGACGATCTTGATATCGATATTGATATAGACAGTGAAGCGGATACAGAAATTGAAGCTGAAGCAGATAATGAAGCTGAAACCGAAGCTTGCGATTTTGTCGCCCCCGTTGCTGATGACCCGATATCGGTCTTGCCTCCGGTATTAAGCGTTCCTCCCGCAGTCCATGTTGAGTCTACCTCTCCTGCTTCCGAGGCCTCCCTAAATCCTCTCAAACTCTTCCAAAAAAAAAACCGTAAATCCTACTCGGTCCCCTTCGACATACTGACTTCATATCCCGACGGCGAATATTGGATTGTCGACGATACCACGAGGCGCGCAGCCGTGGCTTTGAAGGAGACGCTGAACGAATTCCGCATACAGGCGGATGTCACAGGAATTCGAAAAGGGCCCGTCATTACCATGTTCGAGATTTTGCCCGCGCCCGGCGTCAAGCTTTCGAAGATCGTCGGGTTGCAGGATAATATAGCGCTCCGCCTCGCGGCTTCGAGCGTCCGCATCGTCGCGCCGATTCCCGGTAAGCACGCGGTCGGTATCGAAGTGCCGAATCAGGTCCGCTCGATCGTAAGTTTTCGCGAGCTCATAGAGACCGATATTCCGTCCGCGAAAAAGATGGAAATTCCCGTCGTGCTCGGAAAGGACATTACAGGCGAGGCTCAGCTTCTCGACCTTGCCGCGACCCCACATCTCCTGATCGCGGGGTCTACCGGTTCGGGAAAATCGGTGTGCGTCAATTCGATTATTCTTTCAATTCTCTACAAGCGTTCGCCCGAGGACGTGAGGCTGATACTGATAGACCCTAAAATAGTCGAGCTGAAATTGTACAACGACATTGCGCACTTGCTGTCGCCCGTTATTACCGAGCCGAAGAAGGCGTTTCAGGCCCTGCAGTATTGCCTGTGCGAGATGGAAAGGCGCTACGCGCTTCTTGACGGCATGGGCGTGCGCGATATCAAAAGCTATAACAGGCGCATTAAGGAACGGAACATCGCGACGGAAAAGATACCGTATCTCGTCGTCATAATCGACGAGTTCGCGGACCTCATGGCGACCACCGGCAAGGAACTCGAGTCAACCGTGGCGCGGCTTTGCGCCATGAGCCGGGCGGTCGGGATTCATCTCGTGCTCGCGACCCAGCGTCCGTCCATCGACGTTATTACCGGTCTTATCAAGGCGAACATACCGACCCGAATCGCGTTCATGGTCGCGTCGAAAATGGACAGCCGCATCATCATCGATCAGGTGGGCGCCGAAAAACTGCTCGGCCGCGGAGACATGCTCTATGCGAGCGCGACCGATCCGTTCCCTGTCCGTATTCAGGGCGCGTTCGTGTCAGAAGAGGAAGTCGAGCGCGTCGTTGCGCACGTTAAGACGCTCGGCGAACCCGAATATATCGACGAGGAAATTTTCATCGAGGATGACGATGAGGGCGGGGTGGATCCGTCTCTTTTTTCGGACGGCGCGGATCCTCTTTATGACAAGGCGCTGGAAATCGTTTTGCTCGCGGGAAAGGCTTCGGCCTCGTATATTCAGCGCAGGCTTAAGATCGGTTATAATCGGGCGGCCCGTCTCGTCGAGGACATGGAAGCGCGCGGTATCGTCGGCCCCGCAAACGGCTCAAAACCGCGCGAGGTCGTGCATCATCCCTGACGATAAAAAAATAGTTCGGGGAGCTTATTGGAATAGCTGAGTGTTTTTTTCCTCATTCTTGCGTTCCTCAATGGACTTTTGCCAAAATCCGTGTTCTTTCTTTTCCGCCTCGACGGTCGATATCCGCAAAATAAACCTGCGGTACACGGCATAGGTGTCGGTTCTAAACCGGATCACCCGGCCTTTTGTGCCCCCAAGGTCTTCCGCGTCGAGCGTGATATTTTCGGTTTTGAGAAATTCGCGGATAAAGCGCTCGTTGACGTCCCCGACGCAATGAAAATTATCGGACGAGACGCTTTCAAGAACCGCGCCTCCGCCAAAAACTTTTGCCCTCAGTCTTTTTTTTTCGGCGCCCAGATGGATCATGTCGTTTATCAGAAGCTCCATGGCATTGACCCCGTATCGTCCCGCCTCGGTTGCGCTCATCATCATGTTTCGCGTATATCTCTTGTTTGCCAGCAGAAAATGGTTCATGCCCGCGACATGCGCGATGGGGTCGTATAAGCACGCTGCCACGCATGAACCGAGAAGCGTCGTAATGAGCGTTGGCTCTTTGCTTACGAACCTCTCTCCGGGATGAAGTGTGACTTTTTCCATAGGCGGTAAATGCGATAAGTCGTTGGTCATGCGTATATGTTTTTACTAAATAAAAAATCGTAAATCGCGATGATTCACCATATCCCAGCGCTTGGCTATGATGTAGGTTCCGACGATGGTTGTAAGCGCGTCTATTGCCGCTGCGATGGAGCATATGAAGAAGGCAGCCGGTTTCAGAATCAGGAAACCGGCTTCGAAACCGCGGCCATAGAGCATACATACGGTCGCGAGCGCGACGTAGGCTCCTCCTGAGGGAAATCGGCCGAGAAAGAACGACAGAACGATTGCGACTGCAAGAAGCCATAGCATATCGTAAAAGGCGATGCCGAGGCTGGAATATGATTTGAGAATGACTATGAAACTGACGGTTACGGTTAATGCCGTGCCCGCACGGCCGAAAATCGAAAACATCGGCATGGTGACCGACGAAACCCGTCGGCGTACGCCAAGACTTTCGTTGGTATGACGGATAAGGATAGGGAGGGTCATGTTGGTGTCTCCCGAGAAGAGGGCCGCAAGGACTGATGCGATACTGGCATACAGGACGCGGTATGGATTTACCTTTCCGCAGGTAAACCGGATAATTGCCGGATAAATGACGAGGGCAAGCAACAGGAGGTCAAAGATGAGCAAGATAATAAAGTCGGTAAATACTTTTGAGGCAATCATAGCCTGAAAATGCAGAAGCCAATTGCACGAAATGGCAATCATGCCTATCGAAATTATGTCTACGAAGAAGGTCATAACCGAATACGATACGCGGGAGAGCGAATCGAAGAGGTTGAGCGTCGCTTTTGCAGCGTCCCTGTCCACGGCGCATCCCGCTCCTGCAAACCCCCCAAAAATGCACAGGGGTAAGATAAACAGCCCGTTTGTGAAAGCTTCATAGGCACTTGAGGGAAAAAGTTGAATGAATGATTGTCGAAGACCGATTTTTTCTATTTCGCTCGCACCTTCGATAAAAATCGGGATTCTGGACGGGTTACGCACCAAAACGGTAATCAATCCCGTGACTGCAAGTAAAATTGTGGTTATAATGATGATTACCGTAGTTATGCTACCGAGATGGAATAGCGTTTTGCTCTCGCGCAATTCATAAACCGCGATGGTGAAGCTGAAGAAAAGGACGGGGTAGAGGGCGTATCTGCCAAACTGGATCGCAAGGTCAGAAAGGTACTTGATCCCGTCGGTAAACGCGGCATTTTGCTGCGGTGCGATAAGCGCAAACGCGATACCGACGACTATGCCGGCCAGGTATTTAATCCAGATTTTCATAAAAATAAGGATACCGGATGGTCCGGTTCCCGTCAATCGGAGTAACTGATGCAAATGGATCTTCTGGTCAATACGGCTTTATCTCTGTTGCTGATTGCCGTAGCAATCGTGCAAAACGCATTTAAATGCAAAAAACACAGTATCCATCGCCGGCTTGTTCATTTGGGCTCCGCTTTATTCCTCGGTATCGGTTTGTGTTATTTGCTGTATGCCGGTTTTATTCCCGCGGTTCCCCTGAATATCGTGATTTTTGGGATTATCGGCTGGACCTGCGCTCTCTTTTTCTTGTCTTTTTTGATGGATTTAACCTCTCAGCGAAGGCCTTTCTGGTTTCCATTTGTTTATCTTTTGCCGGTTGTTCTCGGGCTCATGAATTTTCTGGTGCCTCAACTTTGGGGTCGCCGCATCATCGGTTCCATCGGTCTTTGCATTGTTTTTGTCTGCTCGCTTATTTTCGTAGTTTCATGGATTCGTGCCGGAACCGACGATCGGGCCCGACGTGACGGGGAATGGTTGCTTCTGGTTTTTATCGCTTTTTCCGTGGGACTCATTATTTGCATTTTTCGCGCCCTCAGCGGTATTTTTTGGGTAATATCCCTCTGGTACCTTACGCTTCACATCGTCGTAAATTATCTCAAGCTTCTTCAGCAGCTCACCGATCCCGAAAACTTGCTGATCATAGACAATGTATTCGATATCGTTGTCATTCTTGACGCGTCCGGGCGTATTGTCCGGCTAAATCGCCGGGGAATTCAGCTTTCCGGATTTTCTCCGAACGTAATAAACGGAAACGGCATCGAGAAATTCGTTTCGCATGTCGATCTGTCCGCTTCCAGCCGGAAACAATGGCTTGAAAAAAACAGCTGGGTTGATAATGGTCATGGCCCCGGGCGGAGTCCGTCTATCGACGCCATGATAATAATGTACTCAGGCGAGAAAATTCCTGTTGACTTGCATATTATCTGCCTCGTAGATCTCGCAAAAAAACATACCGGCTATATTGTTTCCGCGAGCGACATGCGGATCACCCACCAGCTAATGAAAGAGATATCCGACCGCGAGTACGCTACCCGGGATCTCGCTCTTTCCGAAAGTAAATTCTCTCGCATGTTTATTTTTAACCCGACCGGAATTTTGATCGTAGATCTTGATACGCTTAAAATAACCGACGCGAATCCCGCTATCGAAGAAATTTTTGAGTGCGATACGAAAGCCCTTGTCGGCCGTCAGCTTTCCGACATAGGTTTGGAAATGTTCGAGATGCCATACGCGAATTTCATCGAAAAAATACAGATGGAGGGATCTGTTCCGGAATTTTCTGCCAATATCAAGCTCGGACCCCAGCAAGCTCACCGGTGCCGCCTCTCGGCGGTTTCTTTCGATATTAACCAGACGAGGAACATGCTTCTTTCGGTCGCAGACGTAACGCAGCAAGAACAGATGCGCGAGGCGCTTGATCGCAAGCAGAAGGTCGAGACGATAGGAATACTCGCGGGGGGCATCGCGCATGACTTCAACAATATACTTGCCGTAATTCTCGGCCACATAGGTCTGGCGAAGATGCGGATCGTTGACGCGCACGCGCGCTTGCCGATCGAAAAGGCGGAACAGGCGTGCTTGCGGGCCCGTGAGATGACCCGGCAACTTTTGGCATTTTCCCGGGGCGGCAAACCCGTCATCGCTTCGTGCGAAACCCGGCAGCTTATCATCGATTCGGCCATGCTTGCGGTTTCCGACACGTCCGTCGCCTGTCTTTTCGATATCGAGAAGACAATCTGGCCGCTGATGGTTGACAAGATTCAGGTTGGGCAGGTTATAGCGAACTTGATAACGAACGCCGTCGATGCGATGGGAAAAAGCGGAATTATCGAGATATCCGCGCGGAATTTTGACCTGACCAATACCAGCGCGCGAAAACGGCCTGCGGGAATTGACTCAAAACCGCTTTCAAGCGGTCCCTGGGTAGAGATAAAAATAAAGGATCAAGGGCCCGGAATTCCCGATTCTATCCGGTCGAAAATATTTGACCCTTTTTTTACCACCAAAGAAAAAGGAACCGGCTTGGGACTTTCGATTGTTTTTTCCGTAATCCAGAATCATGAGGGATCGATAAACGTCTTGAGCTCTCCCGGAGAAGGCGCTATTTTTACGATTTGCCTGCCCGCTGATCCGGAAACCGCGCAGAAAAATACGGCTCCGGACTTTTCGATTCTGCCGGGAAAGAAAAAGGTTTTATTGATGGATGATGATGCCCAGGTGCGGGAGACCGCCAGGGGTATTCTCTCGTCTTTTGGCTATAATCTGACCGAAACGGAGAATGGACCCGAGGCGATCAAAGTTTATGATGAGGCATATAAATCGGGACAGCCCTTCGATTTTTGCATTCTTGATTTGGTAATTCCCGGCGGAATGTCGGGTTCCGATTGCGCGAAGGAAATTCACCGGATAAATCCCTCTGCGTTGCTCTTAGTATCTTCCGGGTACTCCAATGATCCAGTGCTTTCGGAGCCGAAGGACTATGGCTTTTCGGGCGTCATAGCCAAGCCGTATACCTATGAAGAGTTTCGGCAGGTTTTATTGAAAGTGCTTGTCCTCTGACGGGATTCGCCATTATAATTTCGCTTATGAGTTCATCTATGCTTATTTCAGATTCAACCATCCCGTTAGCCGTTTCCCTTGCGAGGTTTCTTCAATCTTCTTCGAAGGGGCACGAGTTCGGTTTCGGTCTTCTTTCCGAACCGGCAGGCGATGGCTCTTCAACTCTTTCGCCAACGTCAATTCCGTGGAACCGCAGTTCGTCACTTTCCGCGCGGACGGCAATCCTTGACATGAAAAATAAATTTTCGTCATTTGACCGCGCTTTGCTGATATTCGACTCAGTGACTTTTTCAGAAAACCTTCCGGATATGGACTCCGCAACCGCAATTCGCTGCATCGACGAATATGTTCGCGGCTACTTGCTTGTATCTTCGGAGATTATCAAGTATTTTCGTCAGCAAAAAGCGGGATTCGTTATTTTTGCCGTAAGAAGCCAATCGTCCCCGGAAGCGAAGGCTAATATACCCGTTGCCGTTGCGGAGAGCGCCTTTATGCGTCTGGCAGAAGAGACTGCCGCGTCTTTCGCGGACGGTTCGCGCCCGGACGATACGGGCTTGCAAGCCCTTCTCGTCAAGCTCGATCCGTCCGAAGATACAAGTAATATAGAATGGCTTTCACTTCAGGTTACGGGCGCGATACCGGCACGTACGCAAGTCAGATGGGTTAAAGCCGGAAGCCGTGGACTTTTCGGGAAGCTGTAAATAAAATATTGATTTGCTATTTTCCTACGCAAAATCCTGAAAAAACCGTGTCCAGAATGTCTCCTGAAGTGACCTCTCCGGTGATTTCGCCGAGCGGAGTCAAGGCGTCCTCAAGATCCTGAGCGATCGCATCCATCGGAAAGCCTTCGCGTGCGGCCTGAAGTGCGTGCGTGAGCGACGCAAGGGCCGCGCGTACGGCGTTTTTTTGCCTTTCCGTGCCGAGGCCTGTTTCCCGTATCGTTCCCCGATTCTCGCCAAGCAGAATTTCCGTAGCCGTTTTCACCAGCTCCGAAATCCCCGATCCCTTTTTCGCGCTTATGGGACAGATTGCCCGAATCCCGTTTACATGCGTAGTCACGCTAGTCGTTGTAGTCGCGCTCGTCACTATAGAATCGTTCGTTACCGCAGGCGCACTAAGGGCTCCTTCCTTGTCAGCCTTGTTCCATAGGAGAATGACCGGCGGCGAAGAAGGGATCTTGTCTTCGTCCGTCAAACCGACTGTTCCGTCGACGAGATAGAGCACGAGATCGGCTTCGAGTGCGAGGGTTTTCGAGCGTTCGACGCCTTCCTTTTCGATTGTATCATCCGTTTTTCGGAGTCCCGCTGTGTCAAAAATGCGGACGGGAATACCTCCAAAGTCCACGGATGATTCAAGCCAGTCGCGGGTAGTACCGTGAATTTCCGAAACAATGGCCCGTTCTTCCTTGAGAAGCACGTTGAAAAGGCTCGATTTCCCGGCATTGGTGCGTCCCATCAGAACGACGCGGGCTCCGTCCCGGAAAAGCCGTTCGGACGCCCAGCTTGATTCAAGTTCCGCAAGCTTATGTATCGCGTCTTCGATTCTGTGAGCGTCAAAAGCGCCTCGGGTCGTTTCCTCGTCCTCGGGATATTCTATTTCTACTTCAATCGCGGCAAGCGCCGTGAGTACCAATTTTTTTATATTTGCTATTTCCGCCGAGAGGTTTCCCGCCAAACGATTGGCGGCATGAAAGCGCGCGGTGTCAGTCTGCGAGCCGATGATTTCGAGAATCGCTTCCGAGCGGGCAAGATCGGTTCTGCCGTTGGCGAACGAGCGAAACGTAAATTCCCCGCGTTCGGCGCTTCTGAACCCGGCCTTTATAAGCAAGCGAAATACGGCGAGAACGGCTTGCGGTCCGCCATGCCCGATAATTTCGACCGCGTCTTCCCCTGTAAAACTTTTTGGCGCGCGGTAGACCGCGATCATCACTTCGTCGATTCGTTCTTTATCGCGAGTATGATTACCGTCGCGGTACAGCCAGCCGTGAATGAGAGTGTTCCCTTTGGCCTCGAGCAGGGCTTGCGGGCGCGAGAAAAAGGGCGAAAGAAGCTCGATGCATCCGTTTCCCGAGGTTCGCACGATTCCGAGCGCGGCCGGGACAAGGGCCGTAGCGATAGCCGCGATTGGATCATTCAGGGAATATTCGGAGGGTTTCATGAGGGTGAGTATATCAATTTCGTCAGTTAAATGAAAGTTCAAGCTGATTAAGCACTGTTTCTTCGTTGCCTGGCTTGCTGTAGTAATATCCCTGAATATAGTCGCATTCGTTTTCGATCAAATAATCAAGCTGTTCTTTTTGCTCGACGCCCTCGGCCACTACTTTGAGGCCCAGCTGATGGGAAAGCGCGATGATGGTTTTGGCGAGCGGAACGGTAGCCCCGCGTGAAAGAATATCGTCGATAAAGCATTTATCGATTTTGATGTAGTTGATCGGCAGCGTGCGCAAGTAGGAAAGAGAAGAATAGCCCTTGCCAAAATCGTCGAGAGACAAAAGGAATCCCGCGGCTTTCAGCTCGTTAAGGCGTTCAATGACCGGATCCAGGTCCTCGATCATGAATGATTCGGTGATCTCGAGCGCGATGCGTGCGGGCTTTACGTCGCCAAGCAGGAGTATTCGAATTATTTTTTTCACAAAGTCTTCGTCATGTAGCTGTTTTACGGAAACGTTGACAGAAACGGTAAAGTCGTTGTGCCCGACAGTTTCCGCCCGCTTGATGAATGCTACCACCGCGTTGATAACAAACACGCCTATTGCGTCGATTTGACCTGTCTCCTCGGCGACGGGAATGAAGTCTGCCGGTGAAATGTTTCCCTTTCGTGGATTGTTCCATCGGACAAGTGCTTCAAGCCCGGCGATCTTGTGAGAAGCAAGACTGATCTGCGGTTGATAGGCAAGATACAGTTCGTTGTTTTCAAGCGCGTTTCGAAGCCCGGATTCCAGTTCCATGTGCTTGAGAAGTTCGTTCTGTATGAAAGTATCGAACATGAAAAACTTCGTTTTACCGGTAAATTTCGCGCGGTGCAGGGCAGCGTCCGCCTTCTGGAATAATTCCCCAAGGTTCGAGGCATGGTCCGGATAGAGGGCGATTCCCGCGCTTGCCGAAAGAAAATGGTTCCGCCCGTCGATCTCCAGCCGTCGGCTCAGGAGCTTTATCGCGAGTTTACCATATTTCTCCATCTCCTCGAGATTTGTATCCATGACCACGAGCAGAAATTCGTCTCCGCCGAAACGCGCAATATTGATATTTTCGTTTAGGATGGACGAAAGCGATTTGGCAATCTGCACGAGAACCTTGTCTCCGACGGGGTGCCCAAAGGTATCATTTATATACTTGAAATTGTCTATGTCGATAAACATTAATCCGCAATGCTGACCTCGCGCGGTGGTATCGATCGCTTTTTGGGTAATCTCGAGCGCCTGCGTCCTGTTCGGAAGGCTTGTCAGTTGGTCGAAGTACGCGAGATTTTCGATCTCTTCCTCTTTTTGCTTGCGGTCGTCGATGTCTGTTATGGAGCCGGCGAAGCGAACCACGACATTTTTTGAATCCCGTATCGCCTTGCCGCGGAGCAATATCCATTTGTATCTGCCAGACGCGATCTTGACCCGTATTTCGCATAAAGCCTGTTCTGTTTTATCTTCCACATGGGCTTTTATCGTCTGTTTATAGAGTCCCCGGTCGGAGGGATGCAAGAAATTTTCCAGTAAAATGGCGTTTTCTTTTTCGGGCGAAAACCCCGTCATTTCGAACCATCGCGTCGAGTAATGCATTTGTCTGGTTGCGTAATTCCAGTCCCACAAGGCGTCGTTTGATCCATTTGCCGAGAGCCGGTAGCGTTCCTCGCTCTCCTCGAGATTTGTCTTTATTACGCTGATCTCTTCGTATTGGTTTCGTAGCTTTTCTTCCGATTCCAAAAGCGAATCGTTCAGGCGTGATACTTCTTCATTCCATTCGGAAAGCTTTTGAACCATTTTTCTCTTGCGCGTATAGTTTATCGAGAGGCTGAAAAGAAGGACTGTTAAAAGCACGAATATGACCGAAATCGCGATGACTTCACTTCGGTATCTTTCATAAAAGGGAATTTCCCTGTTAATCAGCACGGCGCCTTTCGGCAGGGCGCTTCGCTTGATGCCGAGCCTTTTAAGCGTGTTGTTGTCGAACATTGGCGTATAGCTCGATGCCGAGAGCGGCGCGATGCTGTCGGCTTTTGTGCCCTCAAGGATCTTGATGGCAAGCCCTCCCGTATTCATTCCCATAAGGTACGGGCTGAGGAGGTTGCCTCCGAACGCTCCGGTACCGAGGTGGTGCGTGTTCAGGATATAGACGGGCGTTTTGCTTGCCATTCCGACTCGTCCGATCAGAGTTTCCCCCGTGTACGTTTTTCCGGATTTGTCGATTGAATAGCTCCCGATAAAAACCAGATCATACTTGGTAAGGGCGGCGACAAAATGTTCGATCGACTCGATAGGGAGCTGGCTGAGCGTGTCGATTCCGATGTCGGGCGCGAGTTTGTGCACGGTCGTCCGCAAGTGGGCTTCTACCGCCTGGCCTGATTCGTTGAGGTCGCTGATGATGTAGGCGGCTCTCGGGTTCGGTTGAACGTGCAGGGCAAATTCAACCGTCGTCCGGATATCCTGCTCTTCGTAAACGCCGGTTATATTTCCCGCGCCTCCGGTAAGGGCCTGCACCGACTCGGGATACACTCCCGAATGTACTATCGGCGCGTCGGAAAAGAGTTCTTTGCGGTATTTTGCCGCAAAGGCGAGCGCCTTGTCATCGCTTGTGATTATTACGTCGACAGGCACATTTTTGTATTTTTCGGCAAAAAGGGTGTGCAGGTTGGCGATGTTTTTTTCGTTCGGGAAACGTTTCCAGTCAAGGTATTCGGTACAAATAAGGTAGGGTGTTTTAAGGTTTTCGAAGGCTTTTATAATTCCTGTATTGATGTCTTCCGTCCAGCGGTATTCCCTGTCATATGAATGAAGGATCAGGACAGTCGCCTTCCCTTCTTCCGCGGTTATTTGCAGAGGGAAAAAAATCATGATGAAAAAAAATGCGCATGCGTAGCGCAACAAGTAGCCCCTTAGCTTTCCCATATGTGTATTGTCGTGGACACTGCTGCTGACGTCAAGACCTATTTGCGCAACTGCGCGGTCAATGCTACACTCAGAGTCATGAAAGGAATAATCGTAGCAGCCGGGTACGGCACCCGTTTTTTGCCGGTCACCAAGACTATCCCCAAGGAAATGATTCCCTTGGTTAACGTTCCGTCGATCCAGTTTATCGTGGATGAATTCGTGAATTCGGGAATTACCGACATCGTGATTATCTCGTCGCGCCGAAAAAAGGTTCTCGAGGACTATTTTGACCGCGAGGTAGAGCTCGAGTCGGTTTTTGAGCGCGAAGGGAAGAAAAAACAGCTTGAAGCGATAGCTCCTCCGAAGGCGAATATCGCGTTCGTCCGCCAGCAGAGGATGATGGGTACGGGGCATGCCCTTTTGCAGGTAAAAAGCTGGATCGGCGACGATGCCTGCGTGGTCGCGTATCCTGACGATCTCCACATCGGAAAGACGCCTCTTGCCTCCCAGCTGGCAAAGGCATACAGGGAGACTGGCTGTTCCGTACTCGCCTCGATCACCGAGCCGGGTGACGTTTCGCGCTACGGCGTGCTTGCCATCGCGAAGGACGGAAAGCATGTGTCCGGTATCGTCGAGAAACCCGCGAAGGGAAGCGAGCCGAGCCATGAGGTTTCGATCGGACGATATCTCTATACTCCTGAATTCTTCACATTGCTCGAGGAAGGATGGGCTTTGCATCTGGATGCTGCCGAAAAGGCCGGCCGCGTTCCGGGGGAATATTTCCATATTTATGCGCTAAACAAGCTTATGGAATCGGGGAAGGTCGTGTTTTGCCCGACCGAGGGCGAACGCCTCGACACCGGGGAGCCGGCGGGTTATCTCGATGCCGTGCTTCGCTATGCCGACACAGTGCCGGAATTTCGCTCCGTAATAGATACCTTTATCGCTTCACGCTAATTTCAGTTTCATGAATAGTTTCGGGGCGAGAAAACTCGTCCAGAAGCCGGCGACCATGCAGCCGATAAACATGATAAGCGCGGCGTCCGCACTTCCGAAAATGGGCGATATAAGTTTTATGGAACACAACGATAAGGCAACTCCCGCGAAGCCGAGCACAAGGCGGATGGCTTTTTTCGGGAGCGAGCCTTCGGATGCTGAAAAACGCGGAGCGTCAACCTTATCCGTAAGCAAAACGTATCCGGTCGCAAAGCCGAATATCAGGCCGCCCATCGAGGTATCCCCGAGCGAGAAGGCGTTGAGGGCGAATGCGACGAGCGCGGCCAAAGCGATCTTGAACATCCTGAGCGAGCGTCCGCTCGCTTCGGCGTATGAATTGAACGATTCGACGAAGCGAGCCGTGGGCGGATACGATACAAGCGCGTTTGCCGCCGCGGGCAAAATGAAAATCGCAAGGGATGCGATGAGCGCGCCGATAGCCCATCCGAGCATAACGTCTGTCGGGTAATGAACCCCGAGGTAAATTCGGCTGACGCCGATGCAAAGCGGTATCATGATTGCGATCGCGATACGAAGCCTGCGCGGAAGGCTTTTTTTGCCGGACGAGCCCGACATGAACAGCGGCCAAAAAACCGACGAATTTTGCGAGTGCCCTGAGGGTGTCGAATAGCCCTTTGCGTGTATAATTCCGACCGAGGGATCGCTTTCATAGGGTCTCGGCACGCGGAGATTAACTTTAATCGCGGAGTTTATTCCGTTCGAAAACAATACGAACAATCCGAGTCTGAATCCTTTTTTTTCGTCTACGCACCAAAAAATGAGGAAGATAATCGCGTAAAAAGCGGTTTCGCCCAGCATGGTAAAGGCGCGCGCGACCAATTCAATCGCGGGATTGCCCGCGGCCTGAAAGGCCCGGATTACCGTGAGGCCCCAATCATACATGCCGTTAAGGTTTGTGCCCATTTGGGTCGCCGTAGATAATTCAAGCATATTGTGTTCCTTTTTAAAAAATGCGTTATTGCAGGCCGAATATAGGCCGGGGGATTCCCGATATCGCTTCGGGCGTTGACCAGGGATACGGGGTTGAAATATCGATATCGGGACGGAGATCGGCATATCTGCCGGAATTGTTCCAATACGTATAGCCCTCATTTACGGAATCGCGGGCGCCGAATATCTGGCGCTGAACGTAGTCGGGATTATACCAGGTCTTGTCGTAGGAAACTCCGAGATAAAAAGCTTGCGCCCAGGGCCTGATGATTACCCGGTTTCGCGCGATAATCGCATTGCGGTATGTGCCATAATAAAAAATTCTGTAAGGACGTTCCGAAGCCGGTGCTTGCGCGAGAAAAATCTGTTCGAAATGGCTTGGGTAGAACATCGGGCAAATGACATCGACATAGCGCGAAAGAAGCTCGACATCCTGTCCGGTTCTCGCTCCCGTGCGGTACCAGCCGTTTGCGCCGTAAATGTCGATTGATATCGGCGCGTTGATTTGGCTTCGGGCATATGAAAGGAATGACATCAGCGCGCTTTCCTTGTCCATCCCGGAGTCCTTCCATCGATATGTCGCATTGTCGAGATTTACCCCGTCGGTCGGAAAGCGGATATAGTCAAACTGAATTTCGTCAAACCCGCGCTCGATGAGCTCTTTCGCTATCGCTATGTTGTATTCCCATACTTCTTCGCTGTAGGGGTCAACCCAGCTTTCGTCATAGTATTTTCGCGTTTTTTCCGTAGTTGTGGCCGGTGCCGGTGCCGTGCCCGATGCTGCTGCTGCTGCTGCGGCTTCGCTCGTTGTCTCCGCGGCGGTTTGTATTTGCCGAGTAACCAGCTCGTAACCTTTCCAGCTCTTGTTTTCAACTTTATCCCATATGGCATAACGCGAGCCGCCCCAGCTTGCGAGAGCTCTGTCCTTGAACACGACAATGCGGGCGACTAGGTAGGTACCGTTTTCTTTCGCTTTTTTAACGAAAGGCTCAACCAAAATACCTTTTCCCGTTTTTCCCTTTTGGATGACAAGCGGATCCTTGGCGTCATACCGCAACGTTCCGTAATCGTCCTTCATGTCGACGACAAGCATGTTCAGGTTATTGTCATGTATCGTTTTGAGGTGAGCGTTATATCCCGCGTCGGTCGTTATCTGGTTGACCGGCAGGTAAATGCCTTTTTTCTGGTTTGCTTCAAAGGCATACTTGCTTGACCTTGCCGAGGATCGTAAAAGCCACAGCTCGGAGAGCGACAGGTTCCCCCTGTTTCCCGAGAGGTTTTCGGGAATCCACGCGCAAATAGCCCCTCCCGGAATAGTTGAGAGTACCGTATCCCATTCTGATATTGAAGATTCGATCGTGGACGGCGCCGGGATGACCGGGTTCCCCGATACAAGGGGTATTTCCTCGAGATGATCCGGACTGGTGAACAGAATGGAACGATTCGTCAGGTTAATGCCCTCGATCGTATCTACGAATTTTATCCCGGACCATATTTTTATGAATTTTTTGTTTGCCCAGTCGAGACGGTAAATCCGCGGCATGAAAGTTTGTGACGCGAAAAGTTCGATAGAACCGTTTCGGTTTACTGCCGCGAGATCGGCGACTTCATCGGGCCATTTAATCGAAGGTACTATATCGAGACCCGCGTTGATGTCTGTCCATGCGTTTCGTCCGTCGGGTTGTTTCCAGGAGACGCCGTATATCGGGTGGGACATGATAATCGTCAACTTCAAGGCGCCTGTTTCGTCGGGAAGGTCGAGCACGGTGACTGACTTCAAACCCGCGGTGAGCGCGCACATCCCCATGTTTTTCCAGCTGAAACCCCCATCACGGGTTACATAGACCGCGTCCTTTGTCGCCGTTACCATGACAAGCGGATTGGTCGGATGAATCTCGAGGTCTTTGAGTTCCTGAACCTCGCGCACGAAGGTTTTTGTTCCGTTTCCCGGAACCTTTATCGTTTTGACGGGCAGTCCCGTATTACGCTCTTCAAAGTTCACGAGATCCTTGCTGGTCCAAATTCCCGCGTCTGTAAGGAAGAAAAAGGAGTCGCCGGATTGTACGATTTTTCGGACGGCAGTCTTGCCCCAGATCAGTTCGGGACTTCCATGCTCAAGGCTGTATAAACCGGATTCGGAACCCGCCAAAAAACTTTCCCGCGCGAAAAGAAAACAGGGAAAAAGCATGCAGAGAAAAAGCATGCGAATTGTTAATTTCATATGTAATGACACGTTATCAGAAAAACGCATATTGAAAAAGCCATAAATGCATTATATTGTGGAGATATGGAGAGTCCAAAATGCTCAATTCGGTGACCAGAACTTGCGGAATACTGACTTCGGGCGGTGATGCCCCAGGGCTGAACGCAGCCATTCGCGGCGTCTGTCGAACGGCGATCGATGTGTACGGAATCGAGGTAATCGGGTTTGAGCACGGCTATCGCGGGCTCATTGAAAACAAGAGCAGGGTTCTCCAGCCTTTGGAACTCTCCGGAATTCTCGCGCAGGGCGGAACCATTCTCGGAACCTCGCGGGAAAAACCGTTTAAGGACAAAGCCTGGACGGAAACGGACGGCCCCAGCGCGGTCGAACTGATTATGGAAACATATAAAAAGAATAAGCTCGATTGTCTCGTCGTTCTCGGCGGAAACGGTACCAACACGACAGGGGCCTTGCTTGCGCGCGAAGGCCTCAACGTCATTGGTTTGCCGAAAACAATCGACAACGATATCGTAGAGACCGATATTACGTTCGGCTTTCATACGGCTCTCCATGTCGCGACCGATGCCATCGACCGTCTTCATTCCACGGCATCAAGCCATAACCGCGTCATGGTAATCGAGCTGATGGGCCATAAGGCCGGTTGGCTGAGTTTGTACTCCGGGATAGCGGGCGGCGGGGACGTCATCCTTCTTCCCGAAATTCCCTACAGCATTGAAAGTATCTCACGCCATCTTGAGGATAGGGCCAAAAGCGGAAAGACGTTTTCCATTATCGTCGTCGCGGAAGGCGCCCTCTCGACCGAAGAGGCCAAATTGGACCGCAAGACTTTCAAAAAACAGCGAGAGCTGATGACCTCGTCGATCGGGTATCGTGTGGCGAAGGAAATCGAGACGGCGACGGGGATTGAATCCCGCGTTACCGTGCTTGGCTATTTACAGCGCGGAGGAACGCCCGTCGCGTATGACCGCGTTCTCGCTTCGCAATTCGGAACCGCCGCTGCCGGCATGCTTGCATCGGGCGAATACGGAAAAATGGTCGCTCTGCAAAATAACGAAGTCGTGGGCGTTCCGTTAGAAAAAGTCGCCAACAGAATCAAAACCGTGCCGCTTGACCATCGCATGCTAAAGACCGCGAGGGATGTGGGTACGTGCCTTGGAGACTGAGGCCTGAGGGCCTCAGTCTCTTGAAGAAATTGCCCTGAGGCAATTTCTTCAAGAGACTGGTAGCGAAATTTGCCGTAGGCAAATTCTCCACAGTTAACATGAGAAATTGCCCTGGGGCAATTTCTTCATGGCTGGTAGAGGCTTGGTCACGAGAATCTTGAATGGTTTGATTATGCTATTTCGAGGGGGACGGGTTTTGAGATGCCGTAGCCTTGAGCGTAGTCTACGCCGATTTCGCGGAGCTGGTTTATGATTGTTTCGTTTTCGGCGAATTCGCCTATAGTCGCCAGTCCCAAGACCTTGCACATGCTGCTGATAGCCTGAACCATGGTGAAATCTACCTTATCCCTGTCCATATTTCTGATAAAGCTGCCGTCTATCTTGAGATAATCAACCGGTAAGTTTTTCAGGTAATTGAATGACGAGAAACCCGAACCAAAATCGTCGAGGGCGAAGGTAAAGCCGCGTTCTTTCAGGATATAGATGAAGCGCGAGGCTGATGTCAGGTTGAGAATGGCGCTGGTTTCCGTCACTTCGATGCAGAATTTATCTGTGGGGATGGAAAGCGCGTCGACCGAATCCAGAATAAAGCCAATAATGCTTTCGTCGACAAGGGATGCTCCCGAGAGATTAACGCAAAAGATCGAATCTGCGAGAGGGTCGTGGGCCGCGGCCAGACGTGCGTAGCTTTCGAACGACGTTTTTATTACCCAACGGTCGACGGCCGGCATGAGATTGTAGCGTTCCGCAATCGGGATAAACTCTTCGGGCATAATTATCGTACCGTCGGGTTCTATCATCCTGATGAGAATCTCCAGCTTTTTATGAGGGTTATCCAGGGATAAAGGCTGAATCGGCTGATAGTACAGCCTGAAACGGTCGTTAATCAGCGCTTCGTGAATCTTACCGATCCATTCGCTGATCGGTATGCCCGCGAAACCGCTTGTTTGTTCTCGGGCGTAGACCATGTGCCTGTTGCCGCCGGATTCATGCGTTTTTCGAACAGTCTGCGTGCCAGCTACCATCACTTCGTGTTCGTTTTTGAATGTTTGGTCCAGCGAAACGATGCCTACGCTGATTGTGATCGGGAATTCTTTTTCTGCCCATCTGAAGGGGAATGCCTGCGTTTCCGCGATCAATCCCTTTGCCGTTGCGATTTCAGCGGTCAGGTTTTCTTTTCCCTGCTCACCAAAATGGATTAACACGAAATCATCGCCTCCGCTTCGGGCTGCAAAGTCTGTGCCGCCTAACCGCGAGCGGATGCGGTTTGCGATGTCTTTCAGGAGTTGGTCCCCTGCCTGCGTGCCGCAAGAATCGTTGATGATTTTGAAATGATCAATATCGACGAACAAAACCGATACCGGTATATGTTCATGTGTAATTTTCAATAAAGTTGAATTGAGCCTGAGCGCCAGTTCGTTTCGGTTCAGGAGCCCGGTAAGCGTGTCATGGCTGGTCTGGTATTTCAGTGAATCCGTCATTTCATGAAGCCGCGAGATGTCTTTAAACGAGATGATATGGTTATTATCCTCGGCTTTTTCCGAGATTTCGCGATTTATTATCATTTCGACGACAAAAGAATGGTTTTTGGAGTTTGTCAGCCGGAGATTGCGCGCCTTGAAAACCTTTATGTTGTCGGTAAAGACAGCCATCTGGAAGAGATCTCCCGTTTCCATGTCGAAGAGGGTAAACAATTCCTTTATGCCGCGGTTTCTCGCTACCTGATCGGTAACTTCCAGAAGCTGTTCCGCCTCGGGATTCATGAACAGGATTTCCTTGTTTGGACCGATAACCAAAATAGCGTCTGTAGTCGAATTGAGAATCGCGGAGAACAATTGCTCTTTTTCCCTGATACGGCTGTCGGCAACGCTCTTGAAAAGAGCCATTTCGAGCAAGGTCGCAAGCTCCCGTTCCTTGAATGGTTTGAGAATATATCCGAGAGGGCTTGCCGCTTTTGCGCGGTCGAGCGTTTTACTGTCCGTATAAGCCGTGAGGAAAATGACGGGAATATTGAACTTGTTTTTTATCTGAATCGCGACGTCGATTCCGTCTATTTCGCCCTGGAGGACGATATCCATGAGAACAAGATCGGGTAATTGTTTTTCAATACCGATAAGGGCCGCTTCACCCGAGGCATCGGTACCGCAAATTTCATAGCCCAACCGTTCCAGACGACGTTGAAGGTCTATTGCGATGATTCGCTCGTCTTCTACTATATATAATCTTTCTTTACTCATTTTCGATATAATCCATTATATCCTGCGCGATTTCCGTGGGCATCCGTGCCCCTGTTTCTATTCGGACATCCGCTATTGTAGCATAGGTTTTTGAGCGACGGGTAAAAAGTTCCTTAAAAAGACCTTCGGGGTCCGGACCATCGAGAAAACGGGGAAGTCGTTCTTCCAGTTTGGCGCTTTCCATAATTCGGTTGAACAGAAGGTCAAAAGGCGTGTCGATATAGACCATAAGGCTTCTTGGCGCAAGAATAGTAATTGCTTTTTCGTTATCCGCAAGTCCGCCTCCCGTAGCTATAACGCTCCGTTCGCCGGAGATCAGTTTTTCGCACGCCAGCAATTCTTTTTCCATCATCAGGGGCGCACCGCCCTCATCGAAAAGCGCCCGGGGCGTTTTGCCGCAGAGCTCGAAAATAACAGTGTCAGTGTCAAAGAAGGGAAGAGCGAGGCCTTCTGCGATGATCGCGGCGAGCGTGCTTTTCCCGGTGTGTTTCATTCCCGTTAAAACGATGTGGGCAAACTTTTTCATGTAAGCCATTATACCCGAAAAACCGCTTGTGTTATAGAGAAATGGCCGGTATGCTTGAGCGATGACTTTACTTGTTCCTGTTTTTTTCGCTTTTTTTCCTCTTCTTTTTTTTCTTGCATATTGTGCCATCTCAAGAAAATGCCCGCTCTTTGTTGCCCTGTGCGCGGTACTGCTTGCGGTATTCGCTATTGCGCTGGCATCGCTGGCCCAAACCGTACTTTCTCCGTTAACAGCTGGTTTTTCCGGACTTCGGGCATTGCTTTTTTCGTCATTTATTGAAGCGGCATTGATCGAGGAGCTGGTAAAGGTCTTTTTTGTGTCATTGATTCCCGGCGTCCGAAAACGGACGCTTTCCTCGCGACAAATACTTTTGCTGTCTCTTGCTCTGGCTTTTTCCTTTTCCGCGTTTGAAACGCTTTCATATTCGATTCGTACTCCATCCGCTCTGTGGCTTCGCGCATTGACGGCGTTGCCCGTGCATGCCGCGGCGACTTTGACAGGCGGCGCGTGGGTCGCGTCGCTCTATCATGAGCGCGGAGAGGGTGATGGAGACTACTCGAGAGTCGGCGCCGGCCGCGCGTTCGCCCTGTTATTTGCGTGCGCCGTCTTTCTTCACGGGATGTTCAACGCGTGCATGTACCAGTCCGGAATTTTTCTCGTTCCGGCGATTGGATGCATCATCAGTTTGGCTGCCATCGCTTTCCATGTTTGGAAAAAAACAGGAGACTCTCGGGGCGAGGGTTCACCGCAATGAGCGCTATCAAGGTTTTCGGGGATGGAACGTCGACGATCTATCAGCTTTTAGGAGGGAAGGTTCCCTCTCCGGCGTGCGGCGGAAACGGAACGTGCGGAAAATGTCGAGTGCGGACCGCGGGCGAGGTTTCAAAACCATCGACATCCGAAGAGCGGTTTCTGTCGCGGGAAGAACTCGATTCAGGAACGAGGCTTGCATGCCTCTGCGTACCCCGGGGCGAGTGCCTCGTAGACATGCAGGAGGCTTCCGGTTCCTTCGGCATCGTCAGCGCGTATGACGTTCCGCCGTTTACTTTCAGCGGCGAGGGATACGGGATCGCCGTCGATATCGGCACGACGACGTGCGTGATGGATTTAGTCGACCTTGCGACCGGATGCGTTCTCGCGCGCGAATCTTTTTTGAACGGACAGCGCGCATGGGGCGCCGACGTTCTTTCCCGCGTGCAGGCGTCGGTTACGGGGCATTCAGAAGACTTGCGCGAGGCGATACTGTCGGGACTGTTGCTGGGACTCAAACGCCTGATTGAGCGCGCGGACACCTTGGCAATAGTCGGTCCGGCAGCAACAGCGGATACGCCCGTTGTCCGGCAGTCTATCGTTCCGTCGCGGATGGTCATCGCCGCTAACACCGCCATGTGCCACTTTCTTCTTGGGCTTAACGCGAACGGATTGGGACTTTCTCCTTTTACTCCCGAGGCGACCGTATATCCCGACCGCAGTCTCGCTGATTTGCTGGGAGAGGCGTTAACGGACGTTCGTCTTTCACCGTGCGTCGTTCGGATCGTTCCCGGCGTAAGCGCGTTTATCGGCGGTGATATTATCGCAGGGCTTGCAGCCCTTGATTTTGGCGTCGAAAATTCCCGCCCGTCCGCATTCGGAGCGGCAGAACTTTTTCTTGATATTGGAACAAATGCCGAGATGGTTTTAATATGGGACGGAAAATATTTGTGCGCTTCGGCCGCCGCGGGCCCTGCGTTTGAGGGCGGCGGAATATCTTGCGGAACCGGTTGCGTGAGCGGAGCCGTATCTTCCGTTTTTGTCGAAAAAAACCGGTTTGGCTATCACCTGATCGGAGATACCGGAAAGTCGGGCGCGGCGGGGTCCTCTCCGGCGGGTCTGTGCGGGTCGGGGTTGATCGACTTTATCGCCTGCTCTCTCGAACTCGGGCTGATCCGGCCCGATGGCTCTCTTTCGCCCGTTTGCGCCGAGACGGGGATATTGCTTGAACCGGATGGAACTATCACTCTTACGCAAAAGGATATTCGCGAATTTCAGCTCTCAAAAGCGGCGGTTCGCGCGGGAATTGAGGTCCTGCTTTCGTCTTTCCGGCGGATTCGGGCTGGGCTTAAGCGAGCAAAGCGCGATTGCGACGGGCCTGTTGCCTCGAGGCTTTGCCGGACGCATCCATCGGGCTGGAAATACCTCTCTCGCCGGCGCCACGAGATATCTCGCCGATCCATCCCTTTTTGCCCGGTTTGATGGTATAATCCATAGAAGCGTTATTCTCCAGCTTGCCGCGGATGCATCCTTTAATTCCCGCTTTGTCGATTCTATGGATTTCCCCCGCTGATTCGGGCGGAACGTTTTACTTTGATTATGCAGGGATAGCTATGTATAAAGTCCTTTTTGCGGACGACGAACAAAACACAATCGATTCTCTCTCCTTGATTCTGGAACGAAGCTTTCCGGGGCAGGCAGAATTTTTTTCGGCGACGACCGTTGATAAAGTACTGCAAATCTGCCAATTGAACATGATAGAAATTGCGTTCGTAAATATCGGCATGACAGGGTTCAACGGTCTTGGTGAAATCAAGATGCTTAAAAAAACAAACCCGGAAATGCTGGTTATCGTACTTGACGGTACCGGACGGCCGGAATATATGCGGCAAGCGATCAAATTCGGGGCGTTTGAATATCTGACAAAGCCGATTCATCATAAAAATGTCGCCGAGACGACGGAAAATGCCCTTGCGGCGATCAAGATTAATGTTCGAAAGAAAGTATCCGAGATTCAAATCCGGGAAAAGCTGGACTCGGTCGTCAATATCGTAGAAAACGATTTTATCTATTCGCTGATTTTTCCGTCTGACAAAACAGGCGACATTGAGGCATATCTCGACTTTTTCAATATCAAGGAAAAAACGTTCTATTTCATGACAATCGAGATCCGGGATTTATCCGACGCCAATCGCGCCTGTGCCTATGCGACCGTCAGAGACCTCATTTCAACTTCTTTGACATGCATCATCGGACCTCTGATGCGAAACCGCATCGTCGTTTTTGTTCCCTGCGAGGCAGATGATGCCGGACATTCGGTCAGTGAGGCTTTGAAGGGTTTTGCGAAGCTTCTTCATTCCCGCATGACCGAACGGTTGGACTTGAGGATTAAAATCGGGCTTTCGGGCCTCGAGAATTCCTGGGACCGTTCGCTCTCGGCTTACAACGACTCTCTTAAGGCTCTCGGAAACGCCGATGAGAAAAACGGCGTGATTCATAGTGACGAATGCGGGGAAAAGAACGCGGAAACGGGCTTCTATCCTGATGAGCTTGACAAGAAACTGCTTGACCGCGCCGTCGCGGGCGATACTCAAAGCGTTCATGCTTTGTTCAGCGCGATATCGCTCTGGATTACAGACCGATATCCCGACACTATTTCCATTCTGAAAAACAAACTGTTTGAGCTTCTGGTTTTGGTGCGCTTTCAGACCCGGCAAGTTCAGCCCAAGTTCGGTGGCTTCGCCGTGTGGAAGGATACCTGGAGGCAAATCGAGTCGATAACGGAAGTTGCCGCGCTCGATCGCTATATTCTTTCGGCCGTCGATGAATGCCTGAGTATCATAAACGAGCATAAACAGAGCCGGATGAGCCCTCTTATCATCAAGGCATGCACGATAATTCACGAAAATCTTTCCCAGGAAATTTCTCTCGAGGAACTTTCGCGCCGCGTTGAGATCAGTCCGTTTTATTTCAGCAAACTTTTCAAGGAAGAGACCGGCGAGAATTTCATAGACTATATAACCATGGCCCGCATGCAAATGGCGAAGGACTTGCTTCGCGATCAGAAGCGAAGCATCAAGGAAGTCAGCGCCTCGTCAGGATATTCGGATCCAAACTATTTCAGCAAGCTGTTCAAGAAAATCATGGGACTTACTCCCACGGAGTATCGGGGAAGTATTTAGCAAAAGAGAATGTCCGGAAGTCCGTATACGTCCTCGACCCCGTCCACGAGAATACCCCCCATCCCGAGTTCGAGAGGCAATGCGATATCGATGTCAAAGCGGTCTCCGACCGAAAGGCATTCGGCTATCGGCGAGAGCGCGGCATCGGCTGCCGCGAGGAAGGGTTTTGCGTGGGGCTTCGAGACGCCCGTCGTGTCGAGGCCGATCAGGTCGGGAAAAAAAACCGATACGCCCAGAGCCTCAAGGGTTTTTCGCGCGGGGAGCACGGGGTTGTTCGTCACCGCGACAAGCGTCGCATGGCGCGCGAGTATTCCGAGCACGCCCTGGAGGCGGATGTCCGCCGAAAGGTAGCGCGCGGGCTCGAGAAGCGTTTCGCGCCATTTGATGCTTTCGGTAATCGGAATGCCGAAATGGATCAAAGTGTTTCCCAGGCTCAGTTTTTTTCCGTTCTCCTCGGCGTATTTCCCGCGCCAGGATTCCACCGTTTTTCTCGCTTCTTCAAAGCTCATACCGCGCAATCCAGCGAAGTGCCGTATCTGAATGTCCACTTGTTCGTGGGCGTATTCCGCATTGGTATAGAGGGTTGAGTCAATATCGAAGATGATACAGGAGATGCGTTCCGGGATTTTATAGATTTTCATGCTTGGCGTATTTTTCGGAATAGAGCGCGTGACGGTCGGGATCGGACTCGTAGACGTGAATGACGCTTACCATCTCGCGCGCGGCCTCTTTCAGGTTGGCGTATGCCCCAAGCGCGGTAAAGGCGACGATCGCGTCTCCCATTAATTCGCCGTCGGGAGTGGATGTGAGCTCGAAGGTCGCGCCCGTTATGTCCGCTTTCATCTGGTTCCATATATCGTTTCGCGCCTGCCCGCCCGAGAGCGAAAAGACCGGGTCAAGGCCGGTCGCCGCCCTTAGCGTCTCAATGCCCTTACGCACCGAGAAGCCGATCCTTTCGACAAGCGCGCGCCCTTCGCTTAACGTCTCGCCCGCTCCCGGCAGTATCGGGCTTGATTCGATATCTCGCATGATGTCCGGATAGGAACGCATTGCCTGCCCGCTTCCCTTGCGCCATGCGTGAAACTGCGCGCCCGTTTCGGGAAGAAGATATGCCGCGTTCCAGAGACCCCCGATGACTGAGGGCAGGGGGCGAATATCCTTATGGATGATTGGCGATGAAACGCAGACGTTGAGGCCTTCGCTCGTGCCTGCCCTGTCGCATGCTTTTCCGCTTTCGAGAGTTCCCGTGCCGATCAGCGCGACCACGAAGTCGGGTCCTCCCGCGATGACGGGAATTCCCGTGGGCAAAAGCTCATGAAAATCCGGCGGGAATATGGGAGTTGACGCAATGTTTTCTTCCCTGGACGTATAGCCCGCGATCGTTCCCGTCGTGACGAATGGCGGCAGTTTTTTCGCCGCGTCCTCAAGCCGTGCCCGGGAAAGCCCGTCCACGGACCAGTAAGCCTCGGCGAAACGCGGTTCGGGAAGTATGGTAATTTTGGCGCCGGTCAGGCAATAGATGAGATATTCGGGACCGGACAGAAGGGTTTGCGCCGCGTTCCAGCTTTCGGGAAACAGTTTGATGAAACCGTTGATGCGCGGAATGAATATCGAATTGCTCGCGGCCGTTTGCGGAATCGGATCGTTCCAGAGAAGCAGGTCTCCCGCGTTTCCCTTTTCGTCAAGGCTGACGAGAGTCGGGCCATTTCCGGAAATCGAGATCGCGACGATTTCCGGTCGGGCAGAGAGAGGATCGTGAGCGGTGAGGGTCGAAGCGAGGGAGCACATAGCCTCGATAAACGCGTCGGTCCAGTGTCTGGCGGTGCGCACTCCCCGGGGAAAACGGCAGCGCGTGTCCGCCCATACCGTTCCCTTTCTGTCGAACAGCGCCGCTTTCAGGGAAGACGTTCCGATGTCTACGGAAAGGACGAGCCTGTTCATTCTTCGGCTTCGAGGGATTTGTCTTGCTTGACGAGTTTTTCGATAATGTTCCGGTTGTCGAGAAGGTCGCTCAGCGACTGGTTGTGATGCAGCCGGGAGATAACCTGCGCGAACAAACCCGAGACGTTTGTCTTGATATACCATTCCCTTGTGAGCAGCTCTTCGTGGTAGACCGCGTTCGTTCCGATGATGCGGAAAAAGTTTCCCTTCGCGTACGCCTCGTCGAAGAGTTCGATCGATTTTCCGGTAAAGAACGGAAGGCTGATGGCCGCGATGATCTTTGTCGCGCCCTGTTCCTTGAGGAACTCCATCGCCTTGAGGAGCGTGCCTCCGGTTCCGAGCATGTCGTCCGCGATAAATGCGACCTTTCCGCGAACGTCGCCGAGGAGCTTTACGCTCTTGATATTCGTAGTCTGCGCGTTTTGCGTGACGATCGAGTAGTCCCTTTCCTTGTAGATCATGGCGAGCGGCTTTTTAAGGCCCGTCGCGTAGAACTTGTTTCGGTCAACGGCCCCGGTGTCCGGGGATACCACGACGAAATCGTCCACCTCGCTCGTTAGGTCGACGATGCGCGAAAGTTCGCGAATTATCTGATAGCTCGCGTGAAGGTTTTCGATGCGCGCCGTATGGAATGCGTTTTCGATCTCGCGCGAGTGAATGTCCAGCGTGATGATCTGGCGCACGCCGAGGTTTTCGTAGAGATGCCCAAGGAGGCTTGCGGTAAGGCCCTCTCGTCCTTTTTTCTTGTGCTGGCGGCTGTAGGGGTAAACGGGAAGGACCAGCGTGATGCACGAAGCTCCCGCATGGCGAACCGCGTCGATCGTAACGAGCAGGCTCATGATATGGTCGTTCACGGAAAGTATTTGCTGGTTTTTACCGTCGTTCAGCGTCATCAGCTGGTGATTTTCCACGTCCTGGAAAATAAAAACATCCTTGCCGCGGATGCAGTCAAGGATCTCGGTTTTGAATTCTCCGTTCATGAACCAGGTAAACCGCGCCTTAACCTTGAAATCGGGGGCGCGGAATTTCGTCACGTCGCCCTTGATGCAAATATCCGAAGTTACGAGATCGTTGTAAAAATTGATGTCCTTGACAAGATTGATGCGCTCCATCTCGTAGCGCTTGGCCAGAACGTCGCTTTTTTGGCGGAAACGTCTGCTGTATATATGATTCAAGTGCTTGATGGTCTCATCTGCGAAATTCTCGCCGCCCGGACAGGCGAGAATAGCAAGTTCCGTAGGCTCCGAATATGTCATGGCGTGTCCCCGATGGCACTATATGTACCATTATTCGGCGAAACTTGCAAGATTGGTAGCGTCGTTATTTCTCCAGTATCGTTATCTCAACTCTGCGATCCCGTCCGGAATCGCAGGTTATTTTTCAAGTATAGTGATTTCAACTCTGCGATCCCGTCCGGAATCGCAGGTTATTTTTCAAGTATAGTGATTTCAACTCGGCGATCCCGTCCGGAATCGCAGGTTATTTTTCAAGTATAGTGATTTCAACTCGGCGATTCCGGGCCATGTTTTCTTCCGTGGTATTCGGGACAAGGGGTTTGTCCGCGCCAAAACCGCGAGTATACACATGGTAGTCGTCCCGGACGCCCATTTCGACGAGGAATTTCGCCACGGCTTCGGCGCGCTCTTCGGAAAGTTTTTGCCTCGCGGCTGCCGTCCCCGCAAGCGCCGTATGTCCGCTGACCAGAAGTTCTTTGTCGGGGTATCGTTCCAGAATGGCCGAAAGTTTCTTGATTTTTTCTTTTTCGGAGGGCAATAGATTCGACGAATCTGCCTCGAACTGGATATTTTCAAGACTGATAGTGATACCGTCTGCCGTCGAAGCTACGGTAGTGTCTTTTATTCCGAGGTTGGCTATTTCATTGTTCATGTCCTGAACGATCGTTGTGTGATCGAGTGGTTTATTTTCCGTAACCGTCGCCTCGGCCGTTCCGCGGAATTCAAAGACGCTTCCGGATAATAATTCCATCTGGATACGAAATTCTTCAGAATAATATGGAAATAGCCCAAGTTCATTATCCCAATAGATGCTTTCTTTTACATGACCCATTGTTGTTACCGGATAATCAAGGTTTTTCTTGTCAAGCTCGGGGTTATTCGCAACCGGTGCCTCGAAAAACATGGTATATTCAGCTTGAATCTGGTGAAGCGTTTTTCCGTCTTTCTGGACGGGTCCTATATACGTATAAGTGACGTTGAAAGGAACTTTGTACGGCTTTTCCACTCCAAGCGGGTCTCGAAGATCATGAGCTTCTTCCCCGGTTCCTGACCAGGTATCCCCCGGTTTTACGTCGCCAACGGGAAACGTCGGAACGTTTCTGACCGTCGGCATGAAGTATTCGTCGCCAATGGTAAAATTTCCCAATTCGTCACGCGTAAAAATACTGGTATATTCTTGTCCCCAGGGTAACGTTCGATTCGAGTTCCGGGTACTAGTCATAAAAGTACAGTCATGCCGCGCCGAGGCGGGCGTTGTCGGGGTAGCCGGTTTGACGTCCGAAACTGTGACGGTTACCCGATTGGTAATATCCGCAGTATGAGATAAGACTCTGTCTTCATACACCGATTCCTTGACCGTTGAGTTGATACGGTACGAATCCCCCTCGACAAACCGGTAACGGAAGGTTTCTGCCCCAAGCTGAAATGAAACGAGGAGAATCAAACTGATAAAAAAACCGATCAAAAAGTGCTTCTTCATACCCTCAATATCGGCAGAAAAGATAATATGCGGAGAAATTGCATAAATATTTGAATTTTGACGTTTTATGTTGTAACGTTTATCAAAGCAAGAGTTTTTATTTGTGTATATCGGAAGACTGAATGAGCACGGTGTTCCGATATGCCTCCTTATTTTCGAAATTAACCGGGTGGTTGGTTTCAGTCCCGGCAGGGTTTTAACTCCTCCTTTTACCTGCCGGGTTTTTTTGCCAGAAATACCGCTCCTGTCGATCAAGCGGTTCTCCCTTCCAGCCGAATGCAAAAAACCGCATAAAACTGTATAAAACGCAAACTACTCCATGTAATCCATTGACCATCTACCATATAACTGATATCTTATTTGAACACGACGCAGGATAGAGCAGTTGGCAGCTCGTCGGGCTCATAACCCGGAGGTCGTAGGTTCGAGTCCTACTCCTGCTATAAAGAAAAAACACCGTTCGGATTACCGGACGGTGTTTTTGTGTTTAAAGCGCTTCCGACTTTCAGAGTAGGACTCGAACCGCAGTCCCGTACCCAAATATTCCGAGCTGGCGCAGGAATATTTGGGTTGAGGCGCATGGACGCGCCGAAAGGGACGAAGGCGGCCCGAAATGAGGCAACAGGATGTTGCCGATTGAAGGGCGAGTCCGTCAAACACACACCTCGTTAATCACCTGCTATAGAAAGCGTTTTTGGACAAATTGAGAGTTGAATTGGCAATTTGTAAACCCGACAAAGCAGTTCTTGCATTTCATACAAAACAGCCTTATATTATAGTAAGGAATGTAAGGAGGCTATTATGGAACTCGCAAAGGTAACCTCAAAAGGGCAAATAACGATACCCGTTGAAATAAGAAAAAAACTCAAGCTGAAAGAAGGGGATAAAGTTTTCTTTTCCGAGGAAGAAGGAAGGGTCATTTTTCAGAACGCCTCGCAGGTTGCATTGGCCGGGTTTCAAAAAGAAATGGCAGGAGAGGCAAGAAAAGCCGGGTTTAAGTCAGAAGATGATGTTGTAAACTATATAAAAGAGCTTCGGGAAACTGATTTAAAATAATGCGGGTTTTTGTCGATTCAAATATCATCATATCAGCCGTTTTGTTCCCGCAAGGTAAAGTTGCCTCGGTTTTTTCGTATATTATCGAGAAGCATGATGTGATTATTTCAAGCTACTCCATTTCTGAATGCGAAAGAGTGTTTGATAAAAAATTCCCGAACAATAAAGAATATTTGAAGCAATTTTTTGATAGTTTGGATTTTGAATTATATGAAACCCCTAACAATATTAAACAGGAAAAATACCCCAAAATCAGGGATTCTAAGGATTTGCCCATATTGGTTTCGGCTATTCTGTCCGATGCGGATATATTACTGACCGGGGATAAAGATTTTTCCGGTATTAACATGGCAAAACCTTTGATTTTTACCCCAAACTACTATTTCGACTTAATTGACATTTTCTGAGCGCGCATACTCGAAAACGGGTGTAAAATAACAAAAAATCGAGGAACAAAAAATGTCGCTTTCATGGAACGAGATTAAAACGCGCGCCGCCGCTTTCGTTAACGAGTGGAGGGATAAAGCCCCAACCGCGAGGGAAGAAGCCGACGCTCAAACGTTTGAAACGGATTTTTTCCACATTTTCGGCGTTGAACGCTCGCAGGTCGCGATATTCGAGCAAAAGGTGCGCCTCCTCGGCGACGCGAACGGGTATATCGACCTTTTCTGGAAGGGCCACATCATGATCGAGATGAAGAGCCCCGGCAAGGATATGCTCAAGGCTTTCGATCAGGCCAAAACTTACGCGAACGCGCTCAAGGGCGCCGATTTGCCGAAGTGTATTCTTATCTGCGATTTTAACCATTTCCACTATTACGATCTCATGGACAACGCGAAGATGCAGGAATTCGCTCTTACGGATTTGGTCGAGCATATCGAGCTCTTCAGCGATCTTGCCGGATATAAGGACGTAGAGTACAAAAAGCAGGACGCGGTGAATATCGCGGCGGCCGAGAAGATGGGACATTTGCATGACCGGCTGAAGGAGATCGGGTATACCGGCCATCAGCTCGAGGTGTATCTGGTTCGCATTCTCTTTTGCCTCTTCGCCGACGATACGGGTATTTTCGAGCATGACGCCTTCGTCAAATATATCATTCAGCGCACGAACGTGGACGGCACGGATCTTGCGCCCCATCTGCAAAAGATTTTCGAGATTCTCAACAAGCCGCAGGACAAGCGCCTGAAGACGATCGACGAGCAGCTCGACAAGTTCCCCTATGTGAACGGCGGTCTTTTTTCGGAAACGCTTGAAACCGCGGATTTCGATTTGCGCATGCGCGAGGCCATCATCGAATGCTGTGCGCTCGACTGGGGAAAGATTTCTCCCGCCATTTTCGGTTCGATGTTCCAGAGCGTGATGAACGAAAAGGAGCGCCGGAACCTCGGGGCGCATTATACGAGCGAGGAAAATATCCTCAAGCTGATTCATCCTCTTTTTCTCGACGACCTGTGGGTGGAGTTCGACAAATACAAGGCGCTCAAGTCCGATGTCCGCATTGCGCGCCTGAACGATTTCCACGACAAGCTCGCGCGTTTGAAGTTTCTCGATCCCGCGTGCG
>Ga0302293_10000240_pt1 | contig 30971 bp, 29 predicted proteins | sample III_Fen_N2_2_FD_198758 | JGI IMG/M metagenome (GOLD analysis project Ga0302293, IMG submission 198758) | Peat permafrost microbial communities from Stordalen Mire near Abisko, Sweden - III_Fen_N2_2 | ecosystem: Environmental > Terrestrial > Soil > Wetlands > Permafrost | place: Sweden: Abisko...
ATACGGGCACAAACAATCCTTACTTTTTCTGGACAGTAAATGGTATTTTACAAGGTTCAAGTACAGCTGCATTTACAGCTAACAATCTTTCTAATGGTGATGAAGTTTGTTTCGAAGTGCGTGAATATACGATGATGTTCGACTCTCTAAATCAATGGGTAGATACTTGTTCTGCCATTTACTGCAGTACGTTTCAATTGGCTTCTTTGAGTGAATTGAATAATTCCGTTATCTCACTTTACCCCAATCCTGCCAACGATTTGATTTCCATTGTAGCAAAAAAAGAAGGAGTTGAAGTGGTGATTACAGATGTAAAAGGTGTTGTGGTTTTGACTTCAAAATCGTTATCAGACATCGATATTTCGTCGTTTACGAAAGGACTGTATTATGTGCAGTTGCGTGATGAGAACGGCAATATTGCCAGTAAAACAGAGCGTTTGATCAAGCAATAAGTTCTACCTTTATAAGAGTGAAAAGCCGTCAGCTTAAAGTTGGCGGCTTTTTGCGTTTAGCATTTTTCGAATGTAACAATACTACTATTTTCATAGTACTCAGGCTAACTGAAAATCAACCTTGAAATTAGTATTGAAACTTAACCGTTTCTAACGGTTAGAAACACTTACGCCCTTGAAAATGCTGGGTTTTGTGAACTAGGAGAGGATAAAAGAAAAGATCTAATTTATCGGTCTATTTTGAGAATTTTAATCATGGATAACCAATCTTGAAATTAGTATCGAAACTTAAACGTTTCTAACCGTTAGAAACACTTATGCAGTTGAAAACGCTGGGTTTTATGTATTTGGAGGGGATAAAAGAAAAGCATTTAATTATCGGTCTATTTTGAGAATTTTATCCGCGAAAAACCAACCCTGAAATAGGTATCGAAACTTAACCGTTTCTAACCGTTAGAAACACTTACGCCCTTGATATCAGTGGCGTTGGGGGAAATATGATCTATTTCTGTATCCCGAAATACCACTAAATTGGAATGATCGTTTTTTGAGTAAAGTGTTCTTACCTCCGCTCGGTCATATAACACAAACAATACTTTTCAACCGGACTCGAAAGCGCCGAAATATTCAAGTTGTCAGAAGCTTTAGAAACGTCTACTATCGTCCCGTTTTTCATCACTAAGTTGATGTTTTGGTTGGTTTGATTGTAGGCATTGTTGGTGAGTAATTCCGAGTAAACGAAGTATTGAACTTCTTCGTCGTTGAGGTCGAATTGTTGCCGAACAATTTCTTGTTCCATTTTAATACGATCTGGACCGAATGGGTCTTTGGAAATTTCCACTTTGTGCAATCGGCGATTCACCAAGTTGGTCGAAAGAATGGATAATACTTTGTCGGGATGTTGTTGCCAAACTTTTACAGCCCCCATTATGTCATAGTCATCCAATTGGGCAAAGGTTTCCAATACACTCGGATTGTTTTCAAAATCGGCTTTTGTGACATCGTTTTTTAGGAAAAAATCCAAAGCCGGACTTGCAAAAACCGTTTCGCCTCGTTTTACCAATTGTTTGGCACGTCTGAGTAAGTTGATCAGCATGAATTCTGCACTTACGACTGTTTTATGCAAGTAAACCTGCCAGTACATTACACGACGAGCAACTAGGAATTTTTCTATGGAATAAATACCTTTTTCTTCTACCACCAACTGATCGTTGACTACATTCAACATTTCGATGATGCGATCCGTTCCGATGATTCCTTCCGAAACGCCTGTAAAAAAGCTGTCACGATTCAAGTAATCCAAACGGTCCATATCCAATTGACTGGAAACCAATTGATGCAGGAACTTTTTTGGGTATTTGTCCTTGAAAATCATCAGGGCACGTTCCAAATCTTCTTTTCCTTTGAGGTGTTCCTGAGCCAATCGTTCCAGGAAATAAATCGAAATCTGTTCGTGACTTACACCGTTTACGATGTCATATTCCAAGGCATGACTAAACGGTCCGTGACCGATATCATGCAATAAAATAGCAATCAAAGCCGCGCGTTCTTCCTCTTCCAAAATCACATGTCCTTTGCGACGAATGGAGTGAATGGCCTGTTGCATCAAGTGCATTGCTCCGATTACATGGTGAAAACGCGTATGCAAAGCCCCCGGATATACCAAATGTGTCATTCCCAATTGCTTGATTCTACGCAAGCGTTGTAAAAACGGGTGCTCGATCAGGTCGAAAATAAATTCATCGGGAATAGTAATAAAACCGTATACGGGATCGTTGATGATTTTCTTTTTGTTATTTCTGTGGGCGTTTGTTCGCAATTGAATACTTTTAGAGACCGAATTCAAAGCTAATTATTCTAATTAACATGCAAGCAAAGATTCTTTGGGCAGACGACGAAATGGAGTTCTTGAAACCCCACGTGCTCTTTTTGGAAGCCAAGGGTTACCAAGTCGATTTAATTAATAATGGCTCAGAAGCTGTAGAATTGTGTCAGGAGAACAATTACGATATCGTTTTCTTAGATGAAAACATGCCTGGAATTTCCGGATTGGAAGCATTGGCGCGTATTAAGGAAATTCAACCGCAATTGCCGGTGGTGATGATTACCAAAAGTGAGGAAGAATCCATTATGGAAGATGCTATCGGTAGTAAAATTGCCGATTACCTCATCAAACCTGTGAATCCCAATCAGTTGATCTTGTGCTTGAAAAAGAACCTGGATCATCGCAAGTTGGTATCGCAAAAAACCAATTCCAATTACCAGCAAGATTTCCGTCAACTCGGAATGCAACTCAACGGACGTTTAGATGCCAATGAATGGGCGGAAGTTTACAAGAAATTGATTTACTGGGATCTTGAATTTGAAGGTTTGGAAGATCAAGGGATGCGCGAAATTCTGAATGCACAGAAAAAAGAAGCCAATGATCTTTTCTGTCGTTTTATTGAAAAAAACTACGAAGATTGGTTCGATGGTGACGACGACGCGCCTGATATGGTGCACCATTTGCTGAAAGATCGCGTGTTTCCGTTGTTGGATGAACCGATTTTCCTGATCGTGATTGATAACTTACGCTACGATCAGTGGCAAGTATTGAAACCAATCGTTTCCAACTATTTTACAGTCGAAAAAGAAGACATTGTCTATTCGATTTTACCAACGGCAACGCATTACGCGCGAAACGCTTTGTTTGCCGGACTGGTTCCTACCGAAATTGCCAAACGTTTCCCGAATCACTGGTTGAACGAAGAAGACGAAGGTGGTAAAAACATGCACGAAGCCGTTTTCTTGGAAGGAAACCTCAAGCGCAATGGTAAAAATGTGAAGTGGTCTTACAATAAAATCACGAACCTCGATGCGGGTAAAAAACTGGTAGATCAGTTTCATAACCTCAAAGACAATCAGCTGAACGTGATCGTTTACAACTTTGTGGATATGCTTTCGCATGCACGCACCGAGATGGATATGATCAAGGAATTGGCCGCAGATGAAGCTGCGTATCGTTCATTGACGTTATCGTGGTTCGAGCATTCACCGCTGCAGGAGATTTTCAAGAAAATTGCCGAAAAAGGAGGGAAGGTAGTTGTGACAACAGATCACGGAACGGTTCGTGTAACCAACCCGGTGCGCATTGTCGGAGATCGATCTACAAACTCAAACCTGCGTTACAAAACCGGACGAAATTTATCCTACAAAGAGAAAGAAGTCTTCACGATCAAGCATCCGGAAAAAGTTGGTTTACCAAAATCGACCATTTCAAGTGAATATGTTTTTGTGCGTGAAAACGATTATTTCGTGTACCCGAACAACTATAATCACTTTGTGCATTATTACAACGATACGTTTCAGCACGGTGGTGTTTCCATGGAAGAGTTACTCATTCCGTTTATCATTTTGCAGTCGAAATAATGGAGTGGATTGCGCATACGCTGGATGATTTACCTTTTGTTGCCAAGTCGTTTTTAGAATCGCTTGGTCATACAAAGATTGTGGTGTTCGACGGACAAATGGGAGCAGGTAAAACCACTTTCATTACCGCTGTTTTAAAGGCAATGGGAATCACCGATCCGGATGGTTCCCCCACGTATTCCATTGTCAATTCCTATCATTCCGATTATTACGGAACGGTGTATCATTACGATGTGTACCGCCTGAATTCGGTAGAAGAAGCACTCGGTATAGGTATGGAAGAAAACCTCTACACCGATGCCTATTGTTTCATCGAATGGGGCGAAAAAGTGCAGGAAATCTTGCCGGAAGATACCGTTTGGGTGATGATTGAGGTGAATGAAATCGGGGAACGTATTATTCGTTTGAGTGAAAAAGTTGTTTAGTTTCTAAGTTTTGTGAGTTTTCGATTTGTCTGGAACTTACGAACTCACAAAACTCAAAAACTTCCCAAACTTATCATTAAAGTTTCTCCTAAATCCACTGTTCATAATTCCATGACCGCGTAGAGTGATTTGTTTTTTCATTAACCACATAGGTCACATAGAAAACATAGGCGAAATTTAATTGTAGACCTTTTAGTAATTACTATTCTCCCTTGTCAACTGATTCCTTTGCGTTGGAATTTCACCCAGCACGTAAAATCTATGTTTCCTTATGTGTGCTATGTGGTTAAATAACTAGAGTGAACAAGTTTTTCAGTTTCTAAGTTCTTTCAGTTTGTATGGAACTTAGAAACTCATTAAACTCAAAAACTTTTTGAACTTATCGCTAAAGTTTCTCCTAAATCCACTGTTCATAATTCCACAACCGTGTAGAGTGATTCTCGCGAATTGCTCGTATATTCGTAATGCCGTCAACAGGACGTAAAAACGCACGATATTATGGTAAAAGATCCGGAACTACTGAAACAATTATTGAAAGAAGGCAACATTCTCCCAATGGAGGAAATGCTGGAAATCTCCAAGAAAAAAGGGAGTTTAATGATCGGTATTCCAAAAGAAACCAGTTTTCAGGAACGCCGTGTGGCATTGGTTCCCGAAGCCGTTTCGTTGTTGGTTGCCAATGGTCATAATGTGCGTGTGGAAACCGGTGCGGGTGAATCGAGTAATTTTTTAGATAACGAATACAGCGAAGCCGGAGCCGAAATTTGCCCGTCGGCGAAAGATATCTTTCAATGCGATATTATCCTGAAAGTTGCTCCGCCTTCCGAAGAAGAGGTTGATTTTATGCCCGGTGGACAAACCCTGATTTCGGCGTTGCAATTGAGTGTTCAACCCAAAATCATTTTACAAAAACTGATTCAGAAAAAAGTCACTGCAATCGCCTGGGATTATATCCGCGATGAAGATGGCGTATTTCCGGTAGTGCGCACCATGGGAGAGATTGCGGGCACTACATCTATTCTGATTGCGGGTGAGCTATTATCGTCGTTCAATTCCGGAAAAGGAATCATGTTGGGTGGAATTGCAGGTGTTCAACCTACTGAAGTTGTCGTTCTTGGAGCCGGAACCGTTGGTGAGTTCGCTACAAGAGCCGCTATGGGTTTGGGAGCTTCCGTGAAAGTATTCGACAATAGTTTATCGCGTTTACGTCGCTTGCAAAACGATCTGGGTTCGCGAATTTACACGTCTATCATTCAACCTAAAGTGTTGGCGAAAGCCGTTATGCGTGCTGATGTGGTGATTGGAGCAATTCGTTCACCGTTGGGAAGAACACCTTGCGTGGTTTCAGAAGAAATGGTAGAAAACATGAAAGAAGGGGCTGTGGTTGTGGATGTGAGCATCGATCAAGGCGGATGCTTTGAAACGTCGCGCGTGACCAACCACAACAAACCTACTTTCGTGAAATACGGCGTTACGCATTATTGTGTTCCGAATATCGCATCACGGGTTCCAAGAACGGCTTCGTTTGCATTGTCGAACATTTTCTCACCTATATTGTTATCTATGGGAGATTCCGGTGGTTGTTTGGATTTGATTCGCAACGATCACGGTTTCAGAGGTGGTGTTTACATCTATCGTGGAATTCTAACTAGTGAAGTGCTTGGAAAAGTATTCGATCTTAAATACAAAGATTTGGACCTTCTCATGATGGGGCTCAAAGGTTAGGTGTTTGTACGTGAGGTATATAGCTGATGAATAAAACGATTTTAAATTCACCTCCTTTTTTTTATTAATAAACTAGAACGAGTTTAAATGGTCATTCGTCTACATTTTTTGTGAATTGAACGTAAAAAATTGCATGTTCAATTAAAGAAAGAATTGTATTTTTAGAATGTTTACCGAATGTACTGCTGAAAACATTAATTAACTACTTGTGAAAAAACTCAACTATTCTGAAGAGGAATTGGTGTTATTGTTACAACAAAAAGACCTGAAAGCGTTCAGTTATCTCTATGATAACTATGCCTCCGGTTTATTGGGTGTAATTATGCGTTTATTGCGCAACCAAGCTGTTTCCGAAGATGTGTTGCAAACGGTTTTTGTGAAAATCTGGAATGGAATAGAAGGATATGACGCTTCCAGAGGACGATTGTACACTTGGATGATTAATATTTCAATCAATGCTTCAATCGATTATTCAAAATCAAAACAAGCAAAGAAAGAAACTGTTACGGCAGGTATAGAATCCAATGCAGGAGCGGTTGACCGGAATAATTTCACCACCTTCAATACGGATGTAATCGGTTTAAAAGAACAAGTAGATACCCTTAAAGACGAATACAGAATCCTGATCGAATACATTTATTATCAAGGTCTCACGCACGACGAAGCAGCTAAAGAACTTGATTTACCGTTGGGTACCGTTAAAACGCGGGTGCGTTCTGCAGTGGCTCAACTTCGTGAAAAAATGAAATGATTGATTATTCGTATTACGCCATTTATTGTTTTTGAGGTATGAAATGGTTGAAAAAACGGAGCGAAACCAAACGAACACCTCTTAATCGGTTTACACGCATTCTTTTCTGGAGTTTTTTGAGTTGGTTGATTTTTCGATCATGCGTTATGCAAGTCTATAAAGTTCCAACAGGCTCTATGAACAATACGTTCCAAGAAGGCGATTATATTGTGGTGAATAAATTAGCCTATGGTGCCAGAACTCCCATGACACCACTTTCACTTCCTTTCGGGCATACGTATTTGGATTGGATCAGTTTTTCGTATCACCGGCTTCCCGGATTTTCTTCCATTCAGCGTGATGATATTCTCGTTTTTAATTATCCAGCCGAAAAAGACCTTCCGATCGATCACCGAAAAGAATATGTAAAACGCTGTGTTGGTTTGGCGGGAGATGTCATTTCTATCAGAAAAGGAATCGTCTATGTAAACGGACGAAAACGCAATGAAGTATCAACCGCGATACCAATTTATGCAAGAAAGTATAAACGAACAGCCACCGATAGTTTGTTTTACAGTCCGGCATATTTTCCTCATTCGGGAAGTGTGAAATGGAATTCGGATCGTTTTGGACCACTTTTAGTACCAAAAAAAGGCACGCGTATTCGGTTAACACATGAACAATTGCTGATTTATCGAGAAGTCATAGAGTCTTACGAACATAAGGAAATTCGTGAGCTAAATGAGTTGTTCTTTATAGACGGAAAACGTCAAAAATACTACACGTTTGAACTGAATTATTATTTTGTTTTGGGTGACAATAGAGCCAATTCGCTCGATTCGCGTTTTTGGGGATTTGTACCCGAAGATCACATCATTGGAAAAGTGATTTATTCATTTTAATCGTAACTGAAATACTTAGGTTAAAAGGCAAAAATAAGTTGTAAAAAAGTACTGTTTTTCCTGATAAATTAAGATAAAATTTGTACTTTCGATCTGCGTTAAATAGCGGGTTTTATTCCGCAAAAATGTTATAGCTTTTTAAAGTAAAAAATGGACATTCAAGCATATTTAGATTCAGGCATTGTACAATTGTATATTTTAGGATATGCAACAGAAGAAGAGTGTCGTGAATTTGAATCGCTGATGAATCTTCATCCTGAAATTGCCAACGAATTTGAATTGCATCAACAGTTATTGGCTGATGTAGCTGATGAAAATCGTGTAGATCCGAATCCGAATTTGAAACCCTTGATGTTGGCGACCTTTGAATATATTGCTCGTTTGGAAAACGGTGAGGAACAAAGTTTCCCTCCGGTGTTGAACGAACATTCTACCATAGAAGATTTTCAATTATGGATAGAGCGTGACGACATGATTGCTCCGGAAGACTTTGAAGAAGTTCACGCAAAAATTATTGCTGCAACTCCAGAAATGACCTGCGCCATGGTGTGGATCAAAAACATGGCACCCGAAGAAATTCATACCGACGAATACGAGAAATTCCTCATTTTAGAAGGTTCTTGTACTATCGTTGTTGGCACGGAAGAAAACAAATTGGTAGCAGGTGATTATTTCGCCATTCCGCTTTATGAAGACCACAAAGTCATTGTTACTTCCGAAGAACCGTGTGTGGTGATTTTGCAACGCATTGCGGCATAATCTAGTATTTTTCCTTGAAATAAATTGATTTCCATCGACTTGTCGATGAGCGGTTTATTTCCCACAGATGCACAGATATTTACTCGCCTAACGGCCTCGTCTGTTTGGTGAGACGACTGGTAAGGAGTCTGAAATCTGTGCATCTGTGGGAAACCTCTTGTGCAAAAGTCAAAACAAATACCCAATCGATAATTTCAACGCAAACGGAGTTCCCGGCGTATAATGAATTTCACTTACCGACTTTGTTTCGGTTTTTAATTTGCTTTCGGTATCAAATTGCGCTTCGTTCCAATCCACATTGAGCATGTTTTCAACATTTAACCCTACTTTGAAATGTTCGTGCTGGTAATTGACACCGCAATCAATGATCCAATAACCCAAAGCAATAACCGTGTTTGCTTCATTGGCCGCTCGATCTGCCATGTATCGGTAACGTATTGAAGCATTGATTTTCTTGTGCGTGTAGGTCAATCCACCGGTCGACGTCATGGTTGGCGCCAATGGAATGTGGTAGTCACTTTCTTTGCGTTGACCAAACAGCGATTCGGTAAGGTAGTTTTCCGAGAAATTGAAATCAACATCAGCAATCAACGAAGGGATCATTTGCCAGCGAGCACTGAAATCAATTCCCGTTCTTCTGCTGGAACCTTTATTCTCGGTAGTTCCTGCATCGCCCACATAGACCAATTCGTTTTCCAGATTCAAGGTCCAAAGTGCGGCCGAGATCACCACTTTTTTTCCGAAATGCAACAAGGTTCCCACTTCGCCACCTATCGACAAAGGCAATTGGTGTTGAGTTTGTTCCTGAACGGTTGACCGCGCATCGTTGGAATGAAAACCGTGACCATAGTTCATGAAAAATTGGTAACGCGATGAAGGCGAATAGATGAGGTTTACCTTGGGACTAAAAGCAGTTTGGTAATTGAATCCGGAGTAATTCTGACGCAGCGTGTCGCTGGGAATATGATCTTCTACATTAAACGTTAAGTAATCATAGCGACCGCCCAATTCAAGTCGAAGTTTGTCATTGAAACGAATGACTTCATTGAAGTAAAGAGCCGTGGCAACTTCGTTGATATCCGCCAATGCGGTATTGCTCAAACGTTGTCTTTTTACCGTATGCCACAATTCATTGTTGATGTCATCGGTTCTGAAAGTCGCGCCAATGGTTAATCGATTGGAGAGCGAACCGAGTTTGTGTACAACAGAATAATGACTGTTGATTCCGGAAGTAGTGCGCACATCGCCTTGTTCAATCTGATCGCCGTTGATGGAATCTTCCAAAAAGAAGGTGAAATTAGAATACAACCTGAATTTGTAAGCTGAGGTATACACCTGCGTTTCAAAATCTCCTTTTTTGAGCTTTGCTTTATAAATCAGGTTGAGGTTCATACGTGAAGTAGCGCCACCTTCAGTTGGATCGATACTTCCAAAACGGGTGATCAAACCTGATTTTACGGCGCGATCCGGGATTTGCCCTGAAGCATCCCATGAAGAATTGAATCCTGAAAAACTCAAGCTTAATGAGCTGGTTGCATTGATGGCGAACACTGTTTTCGAAAACAGGTTAAAGCGATTAAAATGCTGGTTTTGCTCAAAATAGTTCCGGTTGTTAAGTACGTCTACAGCAAAGTAAGAATGAACGCGTTTGTTCTCGATTGGTAATTCATACATGCCCACAAACCGTTTGGAAGTCAAATTTTTCTGGGTTGGAACCACAGCGGTTTCTATGAGGAACAAGTTATTGGTAAGCGAATCGAGTGTATTGAACCGAACCGAAGCTGCCGTAGCAAAATTTCCGTCTTTTGCCTGATACGGACCTTTAGCCAAATCCATTCCTTTTACCGTTTCCGGAATGAGAAAGTGGAGATCTTCGTAACCTTGACCATGTCCGTGGCTGGGCATATTTACCGGAATTCCATCAACGAACGAAGCCACATCTGTTCCGTGATCGCAATCGAACCCGCGAACAAAAATCTGCTCGGCTTTTCCGCCTCCGGCATGTTGCGCAATGAATAATCCGGGAACCAAACGCAACATATCTTGAGCCGAGTTTTTAGGCCGGTATTCAAAATCTAACTGGCTCAGGTATTTCGAGGAAGCAGCCGATGTTGGTCTGTCTGCTTTGATGGTAATTTCAAACAATGTTTCACTCGTTGACTGAAAATCGATGGATACGGTTTTGTTTTCGCCTTCGGCAAGTGAATAACGGAGCACCAGAGTATCATTGACACTTTCCGAAAGGCGAAGCGTGTAATCTCCGGCCAAAAGTTCCGAAAATCGAAAACATCCGTTTGAATCGGTATAGGTCAATTTTTCGGTAGTTGCATTGAAACAACGAACCTGCATTGGAGATTGAAAAGAAGAGTTGTTTCCGCGATTGACACAACCGTTAATTGAGCCCGTTTGGGCAAAGAAAGTTGTTACAACCGTTAAGAAACAGGTGCAAACGAGCGTGTTTAAATAGTTCATAAACGTCTTGATTTAAACCAAATAATTAGAAAAGACAAAGCACGATCGAGTAAGAGAGCAACTGTTATTCTCGAAAAGTGTTACTCATACTGGCTTTGAACAGAAACCGACGAATTCAACAATTAGAATGTCGTTTCGATTTGGTTTACAAGACTTGTGGGGGCGGGTAGTTGGGTGAAACAGATTGTCCGTTAACGAATGCATGTGTATGCAATGCTATTTTGGTTGTTTCAGGAATAATAGTGGAGTGTTCCAAAAACGAAAAGTTGATTTCAGGAGCGAAATGTACATCCGTTTTCAAATCCAAGTCATTTACCGGAGCTTCCTGCTGACTGCTTTTCGACTTAGAATCGTTGACAACATCTGCATGAACGTGGTATTTTCCGTTTTCGAAATGCACGGTAGCTACGTGGTCGAATTCATTGAATGTATGCGCAATAAAATCACTGGCAAACGGAAGAATAGGTTTCAATGGCATACAGGAATAAACGGCTACTAAAAGCCAGATTCCAAAAAGTCGTATGTATTGAATTGGATTCATCTTTCGTAGTTACGAGATTTTCCTTCGGTTGGATTGGTAAGCGCGCATTAACCGCCAAAAAAAGTGCGTTCGATGGTCCAATAAAGTGCAATTGCAGCAATTACGGCCGAAATAGGTATGACGATGCGTTTTTTGTACCATGGTTTTTTACTGAACCATTTCCCAACCAACAACCATGCAATCAAAATTACGGTGATTTGTCCGAGTTCAACACCCACATTAAAGGTAATGAGCGAAGTTGTGAATTTATCTTTGGGCATGCCCAGGTCTTTCAGTACACTGGCGAATCCCATACCGTGAATCAACCCAAAAGCGGCTACCAGAAATATCCGTGCGGGTTTGAGTTCACTTACGATCATGTTTTCTACCGCTACAAAAACAATGGACAACGCAATAATGGGTTCAATGATATGTCCCGGAGGAGCAATAACACCAAAGATGCATAAGCCGAGAGTGATGGAATGCGCAAGGGTAAAAGCGAGCGATTGCCAAAGTACCGTTTTTAATTTCGGGCTTAGGAAAAAGAGGCACAATACAAATAGAATGTGGTCGAGTCCTAAGGGAAGAATATGTGTATACCCCAATTTCAGGTACAGAAACGCCACATCTTTTGTTGGAAGATTGGTTAAGTCCATTGCGTGCGCCGAAACAACTTGTGGTATGCATACCAAACAAAGAATGCCGGCAAACAGACGCAACTTAAGCTGAAGCGTTGGGTTATTTTTTAAAACGGTAATAATTTGCTTCATTTTTCAGCTTTATGTCCGAAATTACCGGATTATTTTTGAATGCTAGGTCTAATATTTTTTTGCTTTCCTGGTGTTTTCCTGCTTTGAATTTAATCAATCCCGCTCTGCACAAGAGGGTAGGGTTTTTGCAGTCTGTGCGTAAGGCTTTTGATATAAATTCATTGGCTTTCGCGTAGTTTTTTTGTTTGTAATACACCCAGGCTACCGTTTCGCACACATCAATGTTTTTCGGACGGCGATTGTATTCCAGCATGGCATGTTCCAATGCTTTATCGGTGTTGTTGATTTTCAAATAAGCATACGCCAATTCCCGGTCGGCATAATGCCCGTGACCACTCACACTTTCGTCGTCGTTTGACAGTGGACTGAGCATTTTGATAACGCGGTAAGCTGATTTATAACCGTTTTTCGGATCGCCGTTTAAGCGGTACAAATCGGTTAGTTCATCCGAAAACGAATATTCGATAATGGCTTTTTCGGCTTTCCGGTAATAGGAAATGGCTTTTTTGTAGTTGCCGTTGACTTTTTCTTTTTTACCCAAACCAGCCAGCGCAAAGGCATAATCCGGACGTTCTTTCAACGCAGTTTGGTATTGAAATTCGGCCGAATCAAGATGACCTTTCATTTCATATAAGTGAGCCAGAATCATACGCGACCAAGCGGTTTCCTCCAATCCGGGAAAGCCGGCATCAACGGCCAGTTTTGAGGCAATGATTGCTCCGTTGATATCTCCGTGAATTTCACGTAAATACGAAACGCGTGAATAAGAACGAATATCCGGACGAATGTTGATCATTTTATCGGCCATTTTCACGGCTTGTTTGTACTGACCCAATTCCACATAAGAATCGCACATCAGTCCGTAAATAAAAGCATTGTTCGGGTTGATAGGGAGTGCTATTTGGGCAACTTTGAGTGCTTCCGAGAAATGATGTTGTGATAACAAAACCGTTGCTTTACAACAAAGCGCATCGAAGTTTTGAGGTTCGTTGGCAATCACATCGTCTAATAATTCAAGTGCAGCGGCATCATAATAGGCATGATCACCGGTAATTCTTGCTTCCTGAATATAACCTTTCGACAAGTTCAGTTTTGCTGTATAATTGTCAGGATTCAACTCAATTTCTGTCAATAAACTTTCAATGACCTTTTTGGTTTCTACCCACTCGCCACCTAACGCAATAGAGCCGGTTCTGAGTTTTAATTGTGCCACCGATTTTTCGGGCGATTTGGAGAACAGAAAAATACAAACCAGTAATACTCCTGTGCAGCCAACTAAAATGGGGTAAAGGTATTTTCGCATAAATCGGATTTAAAAAAAGTTGAGCATCCACCACCGCAGACACTCAACTTTTCACTTGTTAGCTATTCGAATTAACTTATTTAATCATGATTCTTAATCCTTGCACACGCTTGCCGTTAGCCGACAATGAAGCAATGTAAGTTCCCGGTTTTACATTTTCCGGTTTCCAAACCACTTCATACGTTCCTGCTGCTGATTTTCCATCAATAACAGTTGCAATTCGTTTACCGTTCATGTCGTAAACCGTAAGGTTCACATTGGCATTTTGCGCAACACGGTATTTGAATGTTGTGCTTTCAGTAAACGGATTCGGGTAGTTTTGAACCATGCTCAATTCAGGAGCACTTAAGTTCATACCGATTTCAAATAAACCGGAAGAAGAAGGACTTGTTGCACCGCAAGGTCCGAAACCGCTCCAAGGTAATTGAACATACGGGAACGTAGCTCTAAACGTGGTATCGTTTGCTTCAACTCCTGTTGTGTACGTCAATACATCCAACAAGTCTGTTGTTACAGGATTTGGTCCGCCAGCTGTGTAATCATCGTACCACAAACCAATAGCGGCCAATACAACACCACCTACGGCTTGCAATTCGATACGTGTTACATCATCTTCCAAACGACGACCGTTCGGGAATCCGTCCATGTTCGGAATCCACTGCAAGTTAGCAGTTGTATTGTAAGTAGGATCTGTTAAACCAAGAACCGCTGCTTGTACCAATCCAAGTGAGCTGAATTGTGGGTGATTACGTGGAGTAACCGGAACTGCCATGTTCAAACGCAACATGTCACCGAAAGTAGGCAAGAAGTTGTTGATGAACGGTTTTCCTACAGCCAATGGGTTTCCGTTTTTACCTGTTGCCAATTGGTAAGGCGCAAGGTTAGGAACTCCTGTGTAGAAAATTGGCAATAAATCGGCAGAACGTGGTGCACCTTGACGTAGCAAGTAGTTACCGAACAAGTTGGTATCCAATGCTGTTCCTGCACCTCCGTTCGTAGCGCGAATTGGCCATAAACCATCGTGTGTGTTACCGAAGTCGAATGATTGTAATGAATTACGTTGGATACGCAACGCAGATAATCCTGGTACGGCACCACCAAACAATGAGTTGTCCATGTACAAACCTAATTCAGGATTACAGAAATAAGCTTCCATAGCTGGATCTTCGTTGTACGGAGTCAATGAATTCCATTTGTCTTTGTCACCGATCGGAATAACCGCTTCGTTGGTCAATGGCATTCCGATACGAGATACTTGTACGAAAGAACCTGAGTAAGATTCTGTTCCGTCACCATTCAATGTACGGATTTGCTGACGGCTTGCAGAAGCCCAAACACCAATTACGTAATCTGCATCTAAGATGTTCACAGCAGCTGTAACCGGTTGTCCGTTTTTCTGCAATGTACTGATTGGAATTTTCAACGCAATCGAGTGGATGTTTTTACAAGCAACACCATCTTCCGGAGCGTCAACTCCCGATCCGCCAGCACGTGTAGCACCAAGGTCGAAAATACCACCCAAGTCTACGAAGAATGGATCGTCGGTTGGTCCGCAAAATACGGTTTCACCGCCACCACCTGTAGCATTTGTAATAGCTCCGGTCATCAACGATTCATAATCTGCAGCACCTAAACCGGCACCACCACTGATAGAACGTGGTCCGATGTTCGGAGGAGGAACAATTCCACCGTTCACGATAGTTGTGAAGGCTCCACCATTAACGCTTTTTTCAGCAATATAAGTGGTTTTAAGGTTTTCCTGACCTAAACGAATGTTGAAAAACGTTGTTGGATCTTCGTTTGTTTTCGAGAAGGTAAAACGATACGTGATATCATCACCTGCCGTTCCATCATTTTCGATGTGGATTTCGTAACGAACGTTTTCACCGAAAGAAGCATAGTTTGGGCCACCTTGCGGTAATTGTAACGGAACGAAATTCGCGATGATGGTAACCGTATTGGTATCATCCGGACTTCTAAAGGCATACAAATCTGTATTGTCTGCCAAGGGATCGTTTGCAATCAACGGCGCCTCTCTGTGACTGGAAGCTTCGACCGTCGAATTTTGCGAATCCCACACACTCAGCGTTGTTGCAATAGCTGCAATTCCGGCAAGCGTAAGAATTTTGGTTGTTGTTATTTTTTTCATAGTCGTAAATTTCATTTTCAAATTTCTATCACAATTATTGTCCGCTATGGTTTGCATAACCGCTCCATGGCTGCGCCACGTAAGGGAATGTGCTGGTAAAAGCCACATCGTTGCTTTCTACACCTGTTGTGTAACCAAGTACACCCAAAAGGTTAGGCGATAACGGAGATGAACCGATGTTACGGTCATCATACCACAAACCGATAGCTGCTAAAACAACACCACCAACAGCCTGCAATTCAATGCGAGTTACATCATCTTCCAAACGACGACCGTTCGGGAAACCATCCATGTTCGGGATCCACTGTAAAGAAGCATCTGTGTTGTAAGTAGGGTTTGTTAATCCTAAAACAGCTGCTTGTACCAATCCTAATGAACTGAAATCAGGGTGATTTCTTGGAGTAACCGGTACAGCCATGTTCAAACGAAGCATGTCACCGAAAGTAGGCAAGAAGTTGTTGATAAACGGTTTTCCTGCTGTTAGTGGATTTCCGTCTGTTTTACCTGTAGCCAATTGGTAAGGAGCCAAGTTTGGAACGCCTGTGTGGAAAATAGGCAATAAATCTACCGAACGTGGTTTGTTGTCACGTAACAAGTAGTTTCCAAATAGAGCTGCATCCAATGCTGTTCCGTTCAATGCGGCATTTCCTGCCAATACGAATAAACCGTCATTTCCGTTTGAGAAATCAACGTTTCCGAGTACTGTTTGTGATGCTTTTTGCACACGCAATGCTGAGAATGCAGGAACGGCACCTCCGAATTGTGCATCGTCCATGTACAACGCCAATTCAGGGTTACAGAAGTAATCTTCCATAGCCGCATCTTCGTTGTAAGGTGTTAGTGAATTCCATTTGTCTTTTGAACCGATTGGAATAACTGCTTCGTTAGTCAATGGCATTCCGATACGCGAAACTTGTACGTAAGAACCGTTGTCGGTAGGCGCTCCTCCGGAATTGCTCAAGGTACGAGTTGCAGGTCGGCTAGCTGATGCCCAAATACCTACGATAAATTCAGGATCAAGAATGTTTGAAGCAGCAGTTACGCTCAAACCGTTTTTCTGCAACGTACTGATCGGAATTTTCAATGCAATTGAATGGATGTTTTTGTTTCCAACTCCATCAGCGGCACCGGCACCGGCACGTGTTTGACCCAAGTCGAAAATACCACCTAAATCTACAAAGAACGGATCGTCGGCTGAACCGCAGAATACGGTTTCACCTCCACCACCTGTAGCATTGGTAACGGCTGCAGTCATTAACGCATTGTAACTAGCTGCACCTAAACCAACCGTAGGATCGCTGATAGAGCGCGGTCCGATATTCGGAGCAGGAACTACACCGTTTGAAACGATTTGCGTGAATGCTCCACCGTTGATGCTTTTTTCAGCAACATAAGTTGTTTTCAAGTTTTGTTGACCCAAACGGATGTTGAAAAAAGTTGTTGGATCTTGGTTCGTTTTAGAGAATGTAAAACGGTAGGTAATATCATCACCAGCAGTTCCGTCGTTTTCAATATGAATCTCGTAGCGAATGTTTTCGCCGAACGATGCATAGTTAGGACCACCTTGCGGCAGTTGCAACGGTACGTAGTTAGCGATAATGGTGACAGTGTTCGTGTCATCAGGACTTCTGAAAGCGTACAAGTCTGTGTTGTCTGCCAATGGATCGTTAGCGATCAGAGGCGCTTCTCTGTGGCTTGATGCTTCCACGGGCGAGTTTTGCGAATCCCAAACACCCAGCGTAATAGCGGTCGCTATCACCCCTGTTGTGGTCAAGATAAAGTTCTTCGTTTTCATCATTGTTTCCATAAATTAGTAAATTCTTCAGTTTGCTGTTGCCCAATTTGTAAATTCCACTGAACTCATCTACGAGGAAAAATTAGATATGGATTTGCAAAGTAAATATTTGTTAAAACATTGGCGTTTTTAATGGATTACTTATCGTTATTAGCACAATGAAAAAACGTTATGTAAACAGTTTTTGTAGGCTTTTGATTCAACCAGAATATTCAATCTGATTTGGGGGAATAAAAAAAGCCGGCGATTGCCGGCTGGAATTGCGGTGTAGTGGCTCGGGAAGCGTCCCGAGCCTACTAACCTTTGCCTTTGTTTCCTCCGCGGTATTTCTGCCGCGATTTGGTCCATTTGTATTTTTTCTTGGTGCTGCTACCGTGAGAACGGTATTCGGGGAATTTATAAATCACTCCCAATGAATGTTGCATGTAATCGGCATTGGAATTGAAGAAATGGCTATTGATTCCCAATTTGCCACTGGTTTGCAATTGCACCCCCCAGTTTTTGTAAATCCAGAAATTAAAACCAACGTTGATGTTGAGATTGGCAATAACGGTTTGCGAGTAAGTATCTCGGTGTGTAAGTCCCAATCCGAGTGAAACATACGGATCGAACCATTTCATCGGGTAAAATAGTTGATAGAAGCTGAATTTGGTATTCAGATCGGTGGAAATGAATAAACCACTTAGTCCGGTTGTATCATTCACTAGTTTATCGGCGGAATAATGGTTGTACGCTCCTGCAAATTCCAAACTCAATCCTTTTTTGAGGTAACGGTCTACCATTATACGTGAAGGAAAAAGCGGATAATTCCACGATTGTTTTACGTCAAATGGCTGACACACATCGCGTCCGTCATCGTCAACAGCATTCCAACTCACACCAACTTGCCATTTATAAGGCTTTTTTTGACCCATCCACCATGTTGGTTGAGCCACTGAACCAAGGCCCAGACAGAGGAATAAGAGGAATATAATTTGCCTTTTCATGAATTCAACGTTTAGCTAATCAGCCGTTTGTACAAAAACAGTGCAAATTTAGCAAAACCTAAGTTTAATTTAAATTTAAAATGAACCTGATGTTCGAAATCGAACTAAAAAGACTTGATGAGATAAATCACACTTGAATCCCGATAATCAACATATCGTCAACTTGTTCTGCATCACCGCGCCAAGCATCCATCGCTTTTTGCAATTCGGCCAGTTGTTCCTGAAACGGTAAATGTGCATGAATCAACAATAACTGCTGCAATTGCCGAGCTCTGAATTTTTTTCCTTTGGGGCCACCAAACTGATCGGCAAAACCATCGGTTAAGGTGTAGATACAATCGCCTTTTTGCAAATCGATCGTATGTGCAGTAAACGGTTGATTCGTATGGTAGAATCCGCATGGTTGTCTGTTGGCTTTGTGTTCAAGAAGCTCGAGTGCACCACTATCGGTTTCACTTTTTCTTACAAGGAATAAATCATTGTTCGCAGAGGCATAGGTGAGTTTGTTGGTTGCTTTATCCAATCGACAAATCGTAATATCCATCCCATCTTTGCTTTCACCGAATTCGCCGGATTGATTGAGGGCGTTGATGATTTTATCGCGTAACATATTCAATACTTCAGCCGGATCTTGGATGTTTTTTCCAGCCACGATTTCTTCCAAAAACGAAAGACCCAGCATGGTCATGAAACCACCCGGAACTCCATGTCCGGTACAATCTGCAGTAACATAAAATACTGATTGATCGCGCTCGTAAACCCAGTAAAAATCGCCACTTACGATGTCCTTGGGCTGATAGAGTACAAAACTATCACGGAAATAAGAGTTGAAACGGTCTTTTGATGGTATGGAAGCCAGTTGGATATTACGAGCATAGGTTATGCTATCCGTAATTTCTTTGTTTTTGTATTCTAAGGTTACGTTTTGTGATTCTATTTCTACTTTCTGATCCACCAATTGTTCGTTTTGTGCCTCAAGTTGTTTTTTAGATTGCTCCAATTCCAATCGACTCTTGATTTCATTGTAGGTGAGTTTGTAACGCGAACGAATCAGAAACAAACTAAACAACAAAACGGTAAGCGTCATCAAACCTCCGTTAATGATAAATTCTTTTAGGGTTAAATCACTGTTGAGTTGATAAAAAACAATATTACTGATGACGGTAGCAACCAGCAATAAAAGCGACATTTTCACTTCCCAGAGCACCAACATTCCGGCACCGATAAACAATACAATGTATGCAAAAGTGTGTTGTTCAAAGTGGGCAAGATCCATCACACTCCACATGTAAGCATTTTGGATGGAAATACCCAATACCAAAATAAACATGCAGTTGTAAATATTGATATTCAGTTGTTTTCGGAATAGAAGTGTGAGGATACTAACCAATGAAACACTCAATCTGAAGACAAGAAATGGAACGAAGTAATCCGGAATAATGAAATAGTCACTGGTAAACCAAATTAAATTCAATAACAAGCCCACCCAACATGCAATCACGTGGGTTTTTTCTGTAGAATCGTAAAACGCTTGCTTTACTTCTTTCTCGGGAATGAAACTTTCTACCATTATAGGTCTAAAATACAATTATTCTTTATTCGACAATACCGCCAGGTTTTAATCTACAGGAACAGTGGTTATCATTTAAGTTCAATTTACCTACGGAGGCGTTGATTGTTTGGTTTTCCGTTTTTGAAAAAAAACTTCAAAGAACTCACTTTTAATGCCTATTTTGTTTTTTCAAACATCAATTTACATGCTACTAAAAATTCACGTTCAACAAGTTACGATTGCAATAGCTGCTGTGTTATTTTCCACAACTTTTTTTGCGCAGAGTTATACCTCCTATTTTACGGGTAATGCTACCGACCTCGTTACAAATCCAACCGGGGGAATTTGCCTCATGGGTGGAGCAACCGAGAGCGATCAGGCCATGCAATGGTTTTTACAACGTGCTGATGGAGGTGACGTCTTGGTGTTACGCGCTTCCGGATCAAACGGTTACAACGATTACTTTTATACCGATTTAGGAATTTCAGTGAACTCGGTAGAATCCATTGTGTGCAATGACGCAACTTGTGCGAGTGAAGCCTACTTACTTCAGAAAATTCAACAAGCCGAAGCCATTTGGTTTGCCGGTGGTGATCAATGGAATTATGTTTCGTATTGGCGCAATACGGCAATTGATAGTTTGATCAATGATGCTATTCTCAATCGCGGAATCGTGATAGGAGGTACCAGTGCCGGAATGGCCATTTTGGGAAAAGCTTATTTTTCGGCAGAAAACGGAACCGTTACTTCGGCTACCGCATTGGCAAATCCGTATGATCCATTGGTGGCAATTGATACAGTAGCGTTTCTCAAAAATGCGTTTCTAGAAAATGTAGTTACCGATACGCATTACGACAGTCCCGATCGCAAGGGGCGACACCTCACGTTTATGGCGCGTATGATGAATATGGGAATGAATGCCAAAGGAATTGCTTGCGACGAATACACCGCCGTTTGTGTGACACCCGATGGAATCGCTTCTGTTTACGGTGATTATCCGACGAGTGACGATAATGCCTATTTCATTCAAACCAATTGCACGTTGGCCGACCCAACTCCGGAAACGTGTTCCAATGGAACACCGCTTACCTGGAATAAAAACGGTGAAGCGTTGACCGTTTATGCGGTAAAAGGGACAACCACAGGTGCCAACACGTTTAACCTCAACGATTGGGAAACCGGTTCTGGCGGAACGTGGAATTATTGGTCGGTGAACAATGGTGTATTGACCGAAACCGCCGGGGTGCAACCTGATTGTTTTAACTTGTCGGTCAATGAAAATACAGTTGATTTTTCAGTTTCTCCGAATCCTGTAGCAGATGTGTTAACGATACAATCTACCGAATCGATTCATACGTTAAGGATTTATACCGTACAAGGCGCATTGTTAACCGCGATTTCGTTTAGTGAAACAATAGATGTACGTGAATTTCCTGCCGGAATTTACATGATTGAATGCCTTTCAACGAATGGATCGGCTATTAAAAGAGTAGTGAAACGCTAAAAAGATAGCGTAAAGAATGGTCGTTTTACCATAATCTGTGACGAATACATTTTCCTGTAGTGATTAATATTTCCGTTTTTAAAATTACAGATTCTGAGTTTGGATGAATGATTGAAAATAGCTTGTTACAGCTAGTTAGTAAGGTAAAACGTTGTGTCCTCTTGGTAAAATAATAACCACAAGGACACGAAGACACAAGGAAATTAATTCACTTAATTATATACAGAAAATCAAGTACGTAACAACCTAATAATTAACAGATCACTCAATTATTGTTACGTATTATCCTTTTTTCAAATAGGCGAATCAAAAAAACGGTAGTATTGATTCATCAATTGAACCGATATGAAGAAACCCATCATGAGTCTTCCGTGCAAGATGCACTTAAGTGATTTTTCGCAACAGGAAAAAGGGTACCATTGCGCGCAATGCGATAAAGTGCTCACTGATTTCAGAACCAAATCAAACGATGAAATAGTAGAAACCATAAAAGCTAGTCCGGGAAAGGTTTGTGGTATTTTCAATAGAAATCAATACGACTTTAAGGTTTCTCAGTTGACCATTCCCATTCCACGCATTCAACAATCTGTCGGATTATCATTGTTGGGAATTTTAGGATTTCTAGGTCCAATTGTAAGCAGTTGTGAAACATCAACCAAAGAAACCGCTCCTATTCGGCAGAATGCGTTTAACAAACTGAAATTTCCGATGCACGTAACGGGAACCTTGCGCGATGAGCACACCAACGAACCCATTGCACTAGCTTGGCTCGAGTTGCAGCAAAACGGAAAAACCATTCGAAAAGTTTACACCGACAAAAATGGTTACTTCGATTTCACCATCGAAAAAGGCGATTTGCACAAAGAAACCTTTGATTTGATTGTCGACGGAAATCAGCACAATGCGGATACGATCAAGAACCGGTCGCTGTTCCCTGATTCAGGCAGAAAAAACATCAAACTCACGTTGAAAGCTTCTACCGGCGTTTGCGAAAAAAAGGTAGATGTTATGAATGTGTCTACAACCGAAGGCGAAGTGATTGTGGATGGAATGGATGTTGATCATGAACCGGTTTACATTCCACCTACGGGAATGATGGAGTTACCCTATGAATCTTCGGAAGTAGAGAAATTGTTTCCGTTTACTGAAGTAGAACCTAAGAAAGGTTTGTGAAAACGGTTTGGTGAAAACGTATAGGGAAAATTGTCCATGACAAGACGGTGTTTGTCCATTTTTTAAGGTTACAGGTTGCCACACCTTTGTATCGTCGCTTTTGACATACAACTTTAAAAAACAAGCATCATGAACACAACAGTTTCATTCAACGTTCCCACCCGTGCGGAAGTTGCTCCGGCTAATCAAGCTATTTTCGACAACCTTCAAAAAGCATTGGGTTTCGTTCCAAATCTTTACGCCACCATTGCTTATTCTACCAATGGTTTAGAGCGTTTTTTGGCTTACCAAAATGCAAAAACGTCGTTGAACAACAAAGAAAAAGAAGCCGTAAACTTAATTGTAAGCCAGGTAAACGGTTGTGTTTATTGTCTAAGTGCTCACTTGGTATTGGGTAAAATGAACGGTTTCTCTGAAGAACAATTGCTCGACATTCGTCATGGTAGAAGCGCCGATTCAAAACTCAACGCATTGGTAAGTTTGGCTGCCGATATCACCGAAACCAGAGGAAATGCACGTTCAGAAAATGTAGAAGCATTCTTTGCAGCAGGTTATACCAACGAAAATTTAGTGGATTTGATCTTACAGGTAAGTGATAAAACCGCCATGAATTACTTGCACAATCTCACTCAAATTCCGGTTGATTTTCCATTAGCTCCGGCTTTGTAATTCCATTCAATCACCAAAAAACAGAGTCGGTAATTGGATCCGATTCTGTTTTTTAATTCGTTAAAGACATGACAGAACAACGATTTCCGTTACCACCGTTTACATTGGAAACAGCCTTAGAAAAAGTACAACTGGCCGAAGATGCTTGGAATAGCAAAGATCCGGAGCGTGTTTCAAAAGCGTATACCTTGGATAGCGAATGGCGCAACAGAACCCGGTTTATCAACGGTCGCGAAGAAATAGTGGCTTTTTTGACCGAAAAATGGGCGAAAGAATACGATTACAAACTCAAAAAAGAACTGTGGGGATTTCGGGAAAACCGCATGGCCGTGCGATTTGAATACGAATACCGAAACGAAGCAGGGCAATGGTTTCGCGCTTACGGAAATGAAAATTGGGAATTTGATGAAAACGGACTGATGCGCAAACGGTATGCGAGTATCAATGATCTTGAAATCGACGAAAAAGACCGCAAATTTAAATAGACTCTAATTTGATTAACTTTACTTTATGGTGCTTCAACAATCATTGACGTTGGTCAATCCACAATCGGGCAATTTGGCGTTTAAATTGTTTTCGTTTGATGATCACAATCCGTTTGATCACATTCAACGCTTGCATTATTATTCCTTGATTTGGATTAAAAAAGGCAAGGGAACGGTAAAAGCTGATTTTTCAACCCTTACTTTTTCGGAAGACACGTTATTTGCTTTTGCGCCCTATCAGCCGTTTATGTTGCAATCCGAAGATGAAATGGAAGGCGTAGTTTTGCACTTTCACCCCGATTTTTTTTGCATTCATAAACACCATGACGAAGTTGCCTGTAACGGTGTGTTGTTCAATAATATTTACGAACCGCCTTTTGTACGTACCAATGAGCAAACCAACCAAACATTCGATTTGCTGATTGATCAAATTAAGCTGGAAATGCAACAACCCGCTTTAGCGCAATACGAATTGCTGGTTTCGTACCTGAAAATTTTTCTGATTACTGCATCGCGTTTGAAACAAGAGCAGGCGCCTAAAATAAAAACGAATGTGTCTGCAAAAGAACCGTTTATTCTGCAGAACCTTAAAAATTACATCGAAACACACTTTCGTACCAAACATTCGGCCAGTGATTATGCCGATTTGTTGAACATTACAACAAAAGCATTGGGAAAAATCACCAAAACGCATTTCAATAAAACCCTTACTGATTTGATTGCCGAGCGAGTGGTGATTGAAGCGAAACGTGAATTGTATTTAACCAGTAAAACCGTTAAAGAAATTGCCTATGAATTGGGCTACGAAGACGAACATTATTTCAGTCGGTTTTTTAAAAACAACGCCGAGGTTTCACCGCAACTTTATCGGGAAACAGTCGGTTTTGCGAGAGCTGAAGTGCCGATGTAGTTCATTTCGGTAAACAATTCTATCTTTAATTCATGAACAGAATTGTTTCTTTTATTCGCAAACGAAAGTATGAGGTGTTACTTGTTGCACTGATTCAGCATTTGTTTGTAGGTATTTTTCTCTCCGATCTCACGTTTTACACGCAAGTCATTTGGCCGATCAATATGCTTATTTTGGGCGTAGCAAGTATTGGTGTTTTCATGGGGAAATCGGTCTTGAAAACAACCATAAAAAACAGCTTGTTCGTCATTGTGTTACTGTTACCCATCGGGTTACCTTTTTTCGGACATCTTCCGTATTATTTTCAGGTATTGAATATGCTATACGTATTGTTTTTCCTCTACATTTTATGGGAAGTGATGCGTTTTTTGATCAAACCGAGTTACATCAATGCCGACATTATCTCTGCTTCGGCATGCGGTTATTTTCTACTCATCGAGATAAGTGTGTTTTTGTTGCAGTATTTCGTTTATGAAAATCCAAGTTCATTCAAAGGAGTGTCAACTTCAAATCCGGCAGAAACCTTTATGGACTTAGTCTATTTCTGCAGTGTAACACTTACTAGTATCGGTTTCGGAGATGTAACTCCCAATGCCTATTCCACCAAATTGGTAGCATCGCTGATTGGAATTGTGGGGCAGTTTTATTCAGTAATCCTTGTGGGAATTCTCATCAGTAAATTTGCTTCGCGAACGTCGGAAAAGTAAGTCAAATTTCAGCGAGGACCTGTTTGTTGTATTTATTCCGGTATTCAATCGGGGTGATTCCGGTGAGTTTCCGAAACACATCTCTGAACGCTTTTGTATCGGAATAACCGACGTCGAACATTACTTCCGAAACGTTTTTATTGTAGGTTTCAAAACTGCGTTTGGCAGCTTCTATCTTTACCCGTTGAATGTATTCAACAACGCTATTACCGGTTGCTTTTTTGAAGCGCCGTTCTAAACTTCGTTTTCCAACAGAAATGATTTCGGCCAGTGAATCGAGTGTGAATCGTTCACCGATGTTTGCTTCAATGTGCAATTGTACTTTTTTCACCGCTTCATCTCCGTGGTTTTTTTGTCCGTTAAAGAGCGCGAATGCACCTTGACTGCTTCTGTCAATGTCGATGGCAAAATACTTGGCTGCCAAAATAGCTGTAGCACGGTCAACGTATTTTTCGACCAAGTGCAGCAACAAATTCCAATACGAATTGGCACCACCGCTCGAGTAAATGCCATCTTCTTCGGTAACAATAGAGCCTTCTACCAATTCAATTTGTGGAAACAATTCCTGAAATTGATGTGAAAACCCCCAATGTGTCGAACATTTTTTTTCGTTGAGCAACCCCGTTGAAGCCAATAAGAACGCGCCAACGCACAGCGAAGCTACTTCAGCACCGTTTTCATGTTGATTGATAATCCAAGGAACCAACGTTCTGTTTTGTTGTATCGCTTTCGGAAGATCTCCGAAAAGTGCCGGCACGATTACTAAATCCGTTTCAGTGACTTCGTGCAGTAAAGCGTCGGTATGAACGGTATAAGATCCGCCGGTCAATTTCACTTCATGCGATGCGCCAACCAATTGTACCTCAAACAACGGTGCTTTTCCGGCAACCTCTAAAAATTGATTGACAGCGCTAAAAAGGTATTGCGGATCGGCAATTGCTTGCATCACCGACGACTCGGGAACTAAGATGGAAACACGTTTCATAGGGCTAAAATAAAGAATTTACGTGTCGTAATCCACCTCTTAGGTTGTCGTAATCACATACGTTTTGTTTTTAATTATTGATGCATCTTTGTATTATTGAACAAATTAGCATTGAGATATGGAATTAAAGACAGTCATTACGATAGAAACAACCGTAGACGCATCCCTGGAAAAGGTCTGGAATTACTGGATCGCACCCGAACATATTGTGAATTGGAACACCGCTTCGCCCGAATGGCATACACCGCGCGCCACCAATGATGTGCGGGTTGGAGGAGAGCTGTTTTGCCGCATGGAAGCAAAAGACGGAAGCTTTGGGTTTGATCTAAAAGGAACCTATACAGCTGTTGAATCTATGAAACAATTGGATTCCGTGTTGGAAGACGAACGAAAAGTATCGGTTGCCTTTTCGGATATGAAAGGAAAAACACTGGTGGTGCAACATTTTGAGGCTGAAAGTCAAAATCCCATTGAAATGCAACAAGCAGGCTGGCAAGCAATTTTGACGAACTTTAAACACTACACTGAAAACAATTAAGATTATGGCACAACCGATTTACCCGTGTTTTTGGTTTAACAATCAAGCCAAAGAAGCAGCAACGTTCTATTGTTCGTTATTTGAAGGAGCAACCATTACCGCCGAAAACCCGATGGTAGTGATGATGGAATTGAATGGAAAAAAATACATGCACTTAAACGGTGGTCCGATGTATAGCATCACTCCTGCAATTTCCATGTTCGTTACGTGCGAAACCGATCAAGAGATTGAAACACTGTGGGAAAATTTGTCGCGCGAAGGTTCGGCCTTGATGCCGTTGGGATCGTATCCGTGGAGTGAAAAATATGCGTGGGTGAAAGATAAATTTGGGTTGACCTGGCAATTGATGTTAGGCCAAGTGCCTCCACACGGCGAGAAAATTCACCCGAGCTTTTTGTTTTCAGGCGACCAATACGGCAAAGCCCGCGCAGCCTTGGATCAGTATGCGGCTATTTTTCCCAATTCCAAGTTGCACGAACAACAATTATACACCGCCAATGAAGTTCAGCCGGAAGGAAATCTGAAGTTTGCCCACTTTCACCTGAACGGTGCTTTTTTCTCGGCCATGGATGGTCCGGGAGACATCGCCTTTACTGAAGGTTTTTCATTGGTAGTAAACTGCGATACACAAGAAGAAATCGACCAATATTGGGATGCACTTACTGAAGGTGGATATGAAAGCCAATGTGGTTGGTTGAAAGATCGATTCGGTGTTTCTTGGCAAATTGTTCCAACTGTTCTAGGAAAACTGATGAGTGATCCTGAAAAATCAGGTAGAGTGGTGCAAGCCTTTATGAAGATGAAAAAAATGGATATTGCAACGTTAGAAAACGCATAATGTTATGAAAAAAACACACGTATCTTTCACAATTGAAATGAACGCTTCACCGGAAAAAGTATGGGATGTACTTTGGACGGATAGTACCTATCAGCAATGGACTACGGTGTTTAGCGAAGGTTCACGAGCTGTATCGGATTGGGAAGAAGGAAGTGAAATTTTGTTCGTGAATGCCGATGGCAACGGAATGTACTCGAAAATTGAAAAAATGTCGGTTCCATTCGAAATGAGTTTCCTTCATTTGGGTGAAATTAAAGATGACGTAAGAACCGTTACCGAATGGGGTGACGGCTACGAACGGTATTTTTTGACAGAAAAAAACGGTGGAACCGAATTGCGCGTCACATTGGATTCCGTGCCGGCATTTGTCGATTTCTTTAATGAAACGTTTCCGAAGGCATTGGCCATTGTGAAAACACTTTCAGAGAATTAAAAACCACTCAGAAATTAGTCTTACCGATTGACTCATGTTGGAGATTCAACAGGCAATTGAGCCGGAATCTCCTGTCAAACGGTGCTGTTTTCTAGATTCTTTTTAATTTTATGGTCTAACTATAGATACATGACAGTTGACATTAACATGGTCGTTTCCTTGAAGTACAAGTTAACTAACCAACAAACAGGAGAAACGATTGAAGAAACAGTCGCAGACAAACCAATGGAATTTTTATACGGCATCGAGCGTATTATTCCAACATTCGAAGAAAACATTCACGGTTTAAAAGCCGGTGATGCGTTTGACTTCGGTATTGTTTCGGCAGATGCATACGGTGATCGCATTGAAAATCAGATAGCTCATATTCCTGTTTCCGTTTTTGAAGTAGAAGATGGAAAAATGAACGAGCAAGAAGTGTATGTTGGAGCATTGCTTCCAATGACCGATAACGAAGGAAATCACTTGCGTGGTAAGGTAATGGACATTACTCCTGAAGTGGTAGTAATGGATTTTAACCACCCGTTGGCAGGTACCGATTTACATTTCATCGGTGAAATTTTGGAAGTACGTGCAGCTTCGGAAGAAGAAATCAACCACGGACATTCGCATGGCGCTCACGGGCATCACCATTAAGAAATAACAACAAGTTTCAAAAGGCACGTAAGAAATTTCGTGCCTTTTTTAATGCATTCGTTTTCCGTTGAAGTGTCACTCAACTACCGAGTCATTTACCCTTCACTTCCTACTACCCCCCGATGAATCACAGATTGAACTATTTCAGTGCGATAGCCGTTTTTCAGAGCTGTATAAATCCGAAAAAAGAGACCTCTTAGTGATGCTTTTTTTCATGGATTAATCGACAGATTTGAGTCTATAAAACACAATGCTATGAAATCAGTTTACCTCGTAGTCATGCTTCTGATCGCGCATCAGGTGATGGCGCAAGACAGCCTTGCAATCAATTCGTTATTGTCGAAACGCATTCCGGCGTGGGTGAAACCCGTGATCGAAAAATCGGATGTAGCCAAAAACTACACGATCATCGATTCCATCAATCCGTTCTATTTAGAAGTCGATTTAACCGGCGACAAACTTGACGACATTGTGTTCTTTGTACGCAACAATATTGACGGCAAAAAAGGTGTCATGATCATCAATCGTGGCAAGAACTTATTGTTTGTATTAGGTGGCGGAAAAGACATCGGTATGGGCGATAACGTGAACTGGTGCAACCGCTGGTTTGTATACCGCGATAAAGGCATTTTCGACGGCGTCGGCAAGAAAAAAGCATCTCTGAAATATCCGGCCATTCGTCTGGAAAAATCAGACCGATTGAGTTTATACATCTACTGGAGCGGTAAGAAATACAAAACCTACGTCCAGTTATTCGAAGAATAGCTAGTTAAGGGCCACAAACGGAAACCAATCGGTGAAAGATGACCTGACAGTTTTGAATCCTGAACGATCTATCTTCACCTCATAGCAGAGAGAGTAATGTAACGTTGGCGGAAGTTTGTGGCTTTTTTTGATCCAATAGGTGGATTTTTTCGTGGAAATAAGGAAAGGGTTATCTTTATGGTAACGTGATTTAATCAACACCATGATAACCCTCATTGCAACACTTGGCAGCTCCATCACACTTTTCGGTTTGATGTGGTTTTATTCCCCGAAAACCGATCCTGCCAATCTAGCCATCCAATTCACCATCATCATTGCTCCGGCATTGTTGATTGCCGTTTTGTTTTTCCTGAGCATTACAAGTTACTTCACGCAATTTACCAACTGGATGAAGCATCCAATCAACCTGTTTACTTCCACAGTTGTGATGCTTGCATTTTTCGCCTTACCAAACGGAAAGACACTACTGCTCAATGATTTTGTTTTTACCATTGCATGCGTAGTGACGGTTTGGTGCTGGCTTTCTTGGGGATTTTTTGTGCGGGAAAGGTATTGTGTGGAATTAGGAAGAGATATTCGGTGAGTTTTATATTCAATTAGTAGATTTATAAAAATGAGAATATTAGTCTTTGTTGGTTTAACTATCTTGATACTTCAAATGTGCAGTTGTAACTCCAATGAAAATAGTATAAAGACCAACTTTAATCCGACGCTTTTTTATAATGCAACATTCAGAGATACAATCTTGGGATATGAGCTCAAGAATGATCAATTACAGTTTCAATTTTCATCAGTTCCAGCCGACAAACACTGGTGGTTGAGTTTTCGATTGAAAGACACCATTAGTGATGATTATCTTTATTTTAAGGCAACCGAATACCAATGTGATGGAAAGGGAATCATTTCAATTACGGATAAGCGATTATATTCATATGACATGGCTAACAGTCGTTTCGAAGAATTCTTGCTTTGGAGTGATGACAGTTGGTATTTGTCCAATTGCCAGATTATTCGATTTAAGTTTATAGACCAGGTAAAAAATAAATTGCACTACTTGCCCAATGCGTTTCATACTGATTGCATCAAGTTTGACTATTTGAAATTTAAATTCAGTACGCAGTATGATTTAGCCGATAAGCAAGAAGTTATTTCTCAATTGAAGGATTTTTTGGAATGTGGTAAGAAGAACTAATTGTTTAACGGGATGAAGAATGTAAGTAAATATCTTTTAATAGCTCAATTGTTATTCTTAGTTGGTTGCGATCTGACAGCTCCGGTTGAGAAGAAGATTTTGTCAAAACCCAAGATAGCATCATTTGATTGGCAAGTGATGCAAAGTGGAGTACAATTTAAAGTTGAATTAAAATCGCCAATTGAGTT
>Ga0302293_10000244_pt1 | contig 30810 bp, 23 predicted proteins | sample III_Fen_N2_2_FD_198758 | JGI IMG/M metagenome (GOLD analysis project Ga0302293, IMG submission 198758) | Peat permafrost microbial communities from Stordalen Mire near Abisko, Sweden - III_Fen_N2_2 | ecosystem: Environmental > Terrestrial > Soil > Wetlands > Permafrost | place: Sweden: Abisko...
ATAATAGCACGCGCATGAGAATCGTGTTTCAAATACATATCAGAGGAAAGAATTATCATTTCAAACGCAGAAAACAATCAATCGATGTTATTCAATCGATTGTAAGCATGCGTAGTGATAAGGTTTTAAAAATCAATTTGATTATGATGATAAGCGTCGGTCGCGTACTCTGAACTGTTCAAGACTTATCAGGCAAAAGGCTTGTATGGAAATTCGGTTTTTTGAGGTCAAACATTCTCGCATCAGGCAATAATCACGCATCCATCAATAGGAATGCGTTCGATCTTTTAAACGCCAAAATGTGAAATATTGGTATCGGGCATATCATCCATATTTAACGCTTCCGCTGTTGAAATTTAATAAAGAAAGCGTACAATAAAAACAGACCCAGTATCATTAATAAGGAGGAGAATCACACATGAAGAAGTTCCTCGCTCTGCTGCTAGCGGTCGCTATGATTGTTGGCTGCACCACTGCCATGGCTGAAGCTGTAAAAATGGACAAGTTGACCCTCCAGTTCGTACCGTCCAAGGATGCTGATGTCATCATCACCGGCACCAAGAACTTACCCGAGCTGCTCAAGGCTGAGCTGCTCAAGCAGGGATATGATGTGAGCACGGTTGATATTTCTGTGGGTACTTCCTATGAAGCGACCGGCGAAGCCATGGCTGCCGGTACCATCGACATTGGCTGGCTGCCCGGCGGAACCTATGCACTGTATAGCAATGACGTGGATGTGATCCTGACTGCCACCCGTGCCGGGTTGAGCAATGATAGCACAGATCCCAAAACTTGGAACGGTGACGCTAACAAAACCACCCCAACGGATCAACAGGTAACCTTCTACCGTTCGCTGATCTACGCCACGCCCTCTGCTTATGGCAAGGAACTGGCTGCCAAGGTTAACGCCGGCGAAGCGCTTACATGGGATGATCTGAATAAAGCCAACTGGGCAGTGCTCAAGAATTCTTCTTCCGCCGGTTACATCTATCCCACCATGTGGCTGATGGATAACTACGATGGCAAGAAGATTACGGATCTGGCCAATGTTGTAACGTTGAGCGGCTATGGCGAGAGTTTTGCACAGGCTGCAGCAGAGGCCGTGGACGTGATCGTATGCTACGCTGACGGCCGCCGCGATTATGAAGCCGCCTGGAAACTCCCGACCGACCAGAAGGACGATACCGGCAAAGCAGGCATGGGTCGCAGCGAATCCATCTGGAATGAATTGAACGTAATCGGTGTAACGGCACCTATCTACAACGACACCGTTTCGATCACCAAGGCGAATCCGGCTGTATATAACCCCGAGTTCATTAAGGCGATGCAGACTGCTCTCATCAATATCATCGGTACGGATGAAGGCAAGGCGATCTTCTCCGTTTATAGCCACACGGGCTACGCACTTGCGACGGATGCGGATTATGATGGCGCCCGTAAGGCTCTCGAATCTGTACAATAACCAACAATCGTTTATCAAAGGCGATACGGTGTATGCCGTATCGCCTTTCTCTTTTGCCAATGACCTAAACACTTGTGTTTCAAAACCTGAAATGTTATAGTAAGAACAACACCAACCATTTTATAAAACGTTGGGTTTTCAATGTTGAAGTAACTTTACCTCAAAAAGGATTCGATTTTCTGTTTTGCTACTTTTTACTCGAAATAGCGTTAGTAAACCGATAACAGGTTTTCAATACGGATACCAGCAATCATGAACACATAGCGAAGAGGCAAGTCTATGATCGAATTTGTCCATGTGGGGAAAACCTATCCCAACGGCGTACAGGGTTTGAAGGACGTGAATCTGACAATTGAACAGGGTGAGTTCGTCGCGATCATTGGGCTTTCAGGGGCGGGTAAATCTACGCTGATTCGTACCATTAACAGAATGATTGATGTTACCTCTGGGCAGGTGTTGGTGGACAGCGTGGATGTGATGTCGCTGCGGGGCAGACAGCTCAGACGTTTTCGTCGCCACATTGGAATGATTTTCCAATCGTTTAACCTCGTTACCCGATCGACCGTCATTAAAAATGTGCTCACCTCCATGGTGCCGGATATGAGCTTTTTTCGTGTCTTGTTCGGCATTTTTACTCGAAAGCAGGAGATTGCGGCACTTGCCGCGCTGGACAAAGTGGGCATACTCGATAAAGCCTATACCCGTTGCGATCAACTTTCCGGCGGCCAACAACAGCGCGTTGCACTTGCCAGAACACTGAACCAGAATCCCACCATTATACTTGCGGATGAGCCGGTAGCAGCGCTTGACCCTGTGACCGCCAATCAGGTTATGAGCGATTTTAAGCGAATCAATAAAGAAATGAACATTTCTATCCTCATCAATATTCACCACGTGGATCTGGCGCTGGATTTTGCTGATCGCGTGGTCGGTATCCGAGCTGGAGAAATCGTCTATGACGGGCCAGTGGCGGAAGTCACACAGGATGTGTTGGACATCATCTATAACGGCGCGCCTGTTCCCAAAGCCGCAGATGAACTGAGCGCAAAGGAAGCCGCTGAAATCGCCGCAGCGAAGGCGCAAAAGGAGATAGAGGCAAACAGTGCGCAAAAGGAGGCGCAAGTCTGATGGCAAGGGAAAAGAAGGAAAAGGCAGTGAAAGTGCCTTGGTTTGACCGGATTTTTCCGCCAAAGAAGATGACTGTCGGCGATCACAGCGTTCAAAAACCCCGTAGCCGGGCGTGGCTGATTACGTTGGTGATGGTTGCGATTGTCTGGGGTTCTATTTCCATGATTCATTTTGATTTCACTGTGTTTGCCAGAAATATTCACCAGTTCACCGTGATACTTGCGAAAATATTCAACCCGAAATGGACGTACTTCCAAAAGGTGATTCCACCGCTAATGGACACGATCAAGATGTCCTTGATGGGTACAGCGATCGGCTCCTTTGCTGCCTTACCGTTTGCTGTAGTCTCTTCCACAAACATAATGCACAGCGGACCGGTGGTGGCATTTTTCCGAATTGTGCTGAATATTGTGCGCACGCTCCCTACATTGGTCATCGCTTCCATCAGCGCGTTGATCTTCGGTCTGGGAACGTTTGCAGGCACGGTGGCTATCACAATTTTCACATTTGGCGTGGTCACCAAAATGCTTTATGAAAGCATTGAGACCATTGACATGGGCGCGTTTGAGGCTATGGAAGCGATGGGAGCCACAAAGTTTCAGGCATTCTGGAATGCGGTTTTTCCGCAGGTGCTGCCTACCTACCTTTCACACAGCCTGTTTTCATTTGAAATCAATATCCGTGCAGCGACCATCCTTGGCTATGTAGGGGCAGGCGGCCTGGGTATACTGATTGATGAACGTATTGGCTGGCGTGATTATGAAGGACTGGGCACGGTTTTACTGGCTCTTTTCGTGGTGGTGCTGATTATTGAAAACACCAGCCAATACCTGCGCCGAAAGCTCAGTTAGGAGGCATAAAGCATGCAGAATCTAGTTAACCCCATTGAGGCGATGTATGAAAGCCGTCCCAAACGATGGTGGTTCTATACAATGGTTCTATTGATTGTGGTAGTGCTGCTTGGCTGGTCTGCCGGTGCGATTAATTTTAAAGGGTTAGCCGCCAGAGGCAGCGATGTTGCCTATGGCATTTTGTACAGCATTGTACATCCGGATGTGAACCTGTTGCTCGACCTCTCCCAAAACGGAATCATCTATATGCTGCTGGAAACAGTCGCCATTGCTGTGTTGGGCACGCTGGTTGGTGGGGTTCTTGCGGTTCCGTTCAGCTTTCTTGCCAGCGAAAACATTGTGCCAAAATGGGTGGCATTCTTTTTTCGGGCGATCATCCTGCTCATTCGTACCATTCCCAGCCTCGTGTGGGCATTGGTGTGGATACGCGTTACCGGCCCAGGCGCATTTTGTGGTGTGCTGACGCAAAGCGTCTGCTCTATTGGCATGATCAGCAAAATGTATGTAAACGCTATCGAGGATCTGGATACACGCATTCTGGAAAGTCTGGATGCTTCCGGCTGTACCACATTCCAGAAAATTCGCTATGGCATTTTGCCACAGCTGTATGCGAATTTCGTTTCCACGCTGATTTACCGCTTTGATATTAACATCAAAGACGCTACAACGCTTGGTATTGTAGGGGCAGGCGGCATTGGCGCTGCGCTGGTGCAATGCATCAACAGTCGGCGTTGGAGCATGGTAGGCTCATTCCTGTTTGGGATGATCGTACTGATGCTGATCATTGAGCTGTTCTCGACCAAAGTGCGCAATAAACTGGCAAGAGGTTGATATGGCAAACAAGCTCACGATCTATTTCACCTCGGATACCCATGGGTTTTTGTATCCGACGAACTTTGCAAGCATAACGCCAAGGGCGCAGGGCTTGCTGGCCATGTCCTTTCCCAAAGATGGAAATACTTTGATCATGGATGGTGGAGATACCTTGCAGGGGTCGCCGCTGACCTACTATTGCCACAGTAAGAGCCTGCCAATCCCCTGTGCGGATGTTATGAACGACTTGGGTTACGATTATGTAACCCTTGGAAACCATGATTTCAACTATGGATACGAAACGATGTCTGCACACCTGCGTACGCTGCGCGCGCGATGCCTTTGTGCCAACGTGAAGGATTGCGATGGTTTGATGCCCATCGGTGATTACACCGTGCACATATTGGAGAATGGGCTGCGAGTTGGATTGGTTGGCATTGTGACCAACTGGGTTAATCGGTGGGAGAAGCCGGAGAACCTCGCCCGACTAACAGTGGATGATCCATTCCCTGCTGCGAAGGCGGCGGTGGAAGCCTTACAGGGAAAGGTCGATCTATTGGTTGGAATTTACCACGGCGGGTTTGAAAAAGACATCGCAACCGGCAAGTTGCTGAGCCATAATGACGAAAACATTGCCTGCCGCCTGTGCGAAGAACTGCCTTTCGACATTCTCCTTACGGGTCATCAGCATATTGCGATGGCCAATCAGAAATATCATGGCACCCATGTGGTGCAAACGCCCTGTAATGCCACTGCTTATAGTAAGCTGGTTGTGAAAGAAGATGGAGACATTTTTTCCGAACTTTGCGCGCCTGTCCATACCGTTCATTTGAAACCATGGGAAGATAAACTGTATGCTGATTTGAGTGCATGGCTTGACCGACCGATCGGCCGACTTTCACGCTCCATCTGGCCAAGTGGCAAACTGGACATGGCACTCCATGGATCGCCGATTGCAAGCTTTTTTAATGCGGTTCAGCTTGCCGCAAGTGATGCTGAGCTTTCCTGCACCAGCCTTGGCAACGAGTTGCGCGGTTTTGACAGTGCGGTCACCGTCCGCGATGTGGTAGCAAGTTATGTGTACTCCAACACATTGGTAGTTCTAAAAGTTACAGGCAAGATTCTTCGCGACGCGCTGGAGCAATGTGCCAGCTATTTCAACGTGGATGAGAATGGACAAGTGAATATCGATGAGCATTTTTTAAAGCCCAAGGAAGCTCATTACAATTACGATTATTTTGAGGGGATCGAATACACTTTCGACTTGCGAAATCCTATCGGATTGCGTGTAACTAGCCTGACGCGAGAGGGTAAAAAGGTTGAAGATACGCAGGAATTTACGCTCGTGATGAATAACTACCGCGCTACCGGCGCGGGGGATTTTGATTGCTACCTAGGTTGTGATCATAAACGCGAGATACTCACCGAGGTAAGCGAACTCATCCTCAATTATCTGGGAGCGCAAGCGTTGGTAGAAATACCGGAGGCATCAAATTATCGTGTAATATTGCCGAAAAGCGAATAAATATAGTGCAATAGCATTGGATAAATCAGGCTAAGAGAAAGCAAACCAATCATACAAAGAGGCGACCCCAGCAATGGATCGCCTCTTTGTATGATTCCGATTCATCCTAGTGGTTCAAAATTGAATCGTTTTTTCGAAAAACGCAGGTTTGATACCTGTTCACCAGGCTCGCCTGCGAACGGCGTCGATCGCATGGGCTGGACACATTTCCTGACAGCAGAAGCAGGAAATGCAGCCTTTTGGGCTGATGACCGCCTTGTGCGCCACAATGCTGATGATGCTTTTTGGGCAAGATTCAGCACATTTGCCGCAACCGATGCATTTGTCTGTCACCACTGCGGGAAACGTGCGCTTGCGGCCAAAAAAATGATGGAAGAGGCCATTCACAGAGAAGAACCGCTCGCGTTTAGTTATGGCATCCGGCAGTAAAAAGGGTGGATTTGCGGGCACAAGATCATCACCAATTAATTGGATAGGCGCTGGATCACTTAACCCCTTCTGACGCGCCATGCGGATGAGTGGCGCCATATTGGGGCGCAGAGCCATCAGGGCAACGGCTTCCTCATCAATCGCATAGACGGAACGTGAGCATAATGTGTAGCCCATCTGGCGTACCTTGCCGCCTCCGGGGCCATTGCCCTCCATACAGTCTACCGCATCCATCACTGTCAGGTTGGGTTTCACAGTTTCGCAGAGGTTCAGTAACATTTCACTGAAACTTTCAATGCTTGGTTTCAGACAGTGCTGCTCTGGCTTTTTAAGGCCTGGAATGCACCCGAACAAGTTTTTAACGCCTGCGCTCATTACCGTAAGCCCATGCGTTTTCAGTTTTGGGCAGTTGATAATATAATCTGCGTCCAGAATCGGCTGGATAATTGAGAACCCGCTTCGGTCCTGAGAATCCACATTCTCATTAAGTTCCAATACATCCACAAGAGAATCCAGACCACAGGCGTGGTAAACTTTGCGCAGGGATGCGGTGGTATATAGGCCACCGGGACTGTCCGCCAGAACAATGTGTTTTACGCCCATCTCCCGCAGACGTTTAGCGATTGCATACAGAAAGGCAGGATGAGTGGTTACCGCAAGAGATGGGTCACGTCCGGCTAGCAGGTTGGGCTTTAGCAATACGCGGGTATCGGGCGTGAGATCGGCAGCCACATCAAGCGCATCAAAATGCGCAGAAATAGCGCGATAGAGTTCATCGGCATCGTAACTTGCTGCACGCCGTACAGAAACAACTGGCATAGGCTTCACCTCTTTGTTTAATGAAGGTTATTATAGAAATTGAACGATGATCCACGTGATTGGAGCTAGCTGATATTGAGATGCAACGGAGGAATAGGTCGGCTGTGAGGACACGAGATCAGAGAATACAAGCAAATCCCATTATGAATGTAATCACCTGATACAAATGGTTACTGTATCGATTATGCCTTTCCTGTGGAACCAAAGAGCGTCATTTTGACTTCCGTTGCTGCTTGAATCGCGTCTACCTGATAGGGAATCAGGTCAGTAACAGAATGTTTGCCTTCGATAAGACCTTTCTGCAAACCGATAATACCGGCGCTGTTAATATCGGTAAAGATATTCACCTTGCTGATGCCGCATCGGATGGCATGACGAAAATCTTCATCCGTGAGACCGCTACCGCCATGCAGCACCAGTGGTGTGGAGATTAGGGCGGCAATTTCCTCAATGCGTGCAAAGTCCAGTTTAGGCGGTAACTTATAAGCGCCGTGTGCCGTGCCCACGGCAATGGCGAGTGCGTCGGCGTGCGTACGGCTGATGAAATCGCGCGCCTGCTTTGGCTCCGTATAAAAATCGACTGGATTGGCGAGTTCCTCCTCATCAGAACCTTCAGCATTGCCCACATGACCCAGTTCTGCCTCGACGGTTGCGCCAAAGGCGTGGGCAATCTTCACCAGTTCACGCACGTTTGCGAGGTTCTCTTCATACGCGCAGGTAGAGCAATCATACATGATGGATGAGAAACCATAGCGGAGTGCCAGCAAGCACTTTTCAAATGTGAGACCATGATCATAATGCAGTACGACGGGCACAGTTGCCCGTTTAGCCATGGGTAGCAGAAAATCAGCAAGTTCCTGCAAGGGGCCGTATGGCAAGAGAACCTCGGCGGTGCCGATGATCACGGGGGATCGGAACTTTTCTGCTGCGTTCAGCACACCGCGTGCCATTTCCAGGTTCACGGTGTTAAAAAGTCCGACACCGTATTTCCCTTTTTGTGCTGGTAGAAGAACGTCATTCAAGGTAGCAAGCATGGGTTACCCTCCTTATTCATTCAATGCCCAGCCGGAAGCAATTCGCCTGTCCAGCTCTGGAAATGTCAGGATGCCGCTGAGCGCATCGCATGCTTCTACACAGCAGGCACCTGTGGCGGTTGAGCGCTCCACACAGCGTACCAATGTACACCCTTGCAATGCAGATGCAAGAAAAGCACCAATGCTGGCATCGCCTGCGCCTGTTGCAGAAACGACTTTGTTGGGTTTAAAGCTGTGTTGGAATCCTTCTTGATCCGCCCATTCGGTCGGGTTAAGCGATAGGGGAATATCACGGATAGTCTGAGCATTCGCCGAGCGGTAGTACATGCCTCGAGCGCCGCATTTAATTATTATCACCTTACCCCCCATATCCATGAGCATGTCCGCAAGCGGCACAATATCCCGTTCAATATCCAGAATCTCGACAACATCACGGCCATTGGCACGCAAAAGCCATTCCGCATGGCGTATGCGGTCGAGCATAAAGCAAAGTTCCTCGGCACTGGGTAGGAACAAATCCACCAAGGGGAGCAGCTCCGGCAGCAATTTTCGCCAATCCACCTTTGCAGCCTCGGAATTGGGGTCAATCGCGGCCATATCCATCGCGGTAGCAATCCCTTTTGACTTTACACGGCGAAAGAGCGCCAGCAATTCTTTGCCATCATTATGGCACATACGAAGCATCAGCGGCGGATAGCCGAAGTGGAAAAGGTTGGCATTTGCAAGTGAGGCATCAGTAACATCTGATTCTGAAAAGCCTTCGTTCGCACCCGCGTTGTGCAAAAAAATGCGGTCGATGTTGGGAGGAGCAATCACAATGCTATAAGAGGTTGAGCTTTCAGAATCGCAGGTAAGGGAGCAATCCGCACCTTCGGTACTCACCATCTCCTGAATCATCCTCGCAAAAGCATCGTTTCCTACTCTGGCAATCAGTCGCGTGGGTACGCCAAGCTTTTGCAGTGCTAGCCCGGTATTGGCAACGCAACCGCCGGTATGAACATCCGCTGCCCCTACACGCACCAGTTTGCCCGGAACAAGCAAGCGGGAAAGAGAGCCAGCCTCCAGCGCATCAAAGGCAGGGGTTATGTCCAGACAAATATGCCCTGCGACCACGGCTACAGGAGCATGCGGCAAACTCATCGGATCATTCCTTTCGGTGGATGTGGAGCATAAAGACCGTTGAAAATGCTTTCGGCTTCATTCAGCCATGATGCCCACACCATGCTCGAGTACTCTTGCCATAGTATAAAACATTTCTCTTCTTTTTGCACGACTTCTTTCAATGGGTTTCGCACTTTGACACTTTCTACGGACAGCATTTGTATCACCAATGAGATCAGAATTGTATTGAATCCGGTACAATATCGCGTTGCGCGGACGAGACTCAAACCTGTATAATTGCATATAAAGGATTTCGGTTGCCACTCGAGGCTACCTGCAAACACGAGATCCGCTATAATTCATGCGAACTGATACTAAAGACGAACTGATGTACCTTGCACAGAGAAAGAGAGGCACAACCGATGACTATTCTGCTTCAAAATGGATTGCTTTACGACGGCACTCAAAACCCGCCTCGCAAATCGGATGTATTACTCGATGGTGACCGAATCATTGCAGTAGGCGAAAACCTGACGGCGGAGGCTGAACGAGTTCTCGACTGCACAGGGCTTTGCATTGCACCCGGTTGGATTGATGCGCATACCCATAACGATTTTTTTGTGAACTATGAGGATGCTGAGCTTTACTTTCGTCCATTTCTTGAGCAGGGTATCACGACACAAATATCCGGTAACTGTGGCTTTTCTGCTTTCGGTGTGGAAAAGGATTCTCCGTATCGCGATCTAGTAGGGGCAGGTTTGTTTAAGGCGCGAGACGCTGGAAGCTTTGCAGATTATTGCGAACAATCAAAGGGAAAGCTTTATGTAAACCTTGCGCCTTTAATCGGGCACGGAACAGCACGCATCAGCGTTTCGGGGCTAGCATCTCGAAAGCTGGAGCCAAAGGAACTCGAGCGTGAACTGGCACTGGTGGAGGAAGCGATGCGGGGTGGGGCATTTGGTGGCAGTTTTGGCTTTATGTACGAGCCGGGTATGTTTGCACCCAAAGAAGAGTTAATTGCTTTTGCAAAAAAGATCGCAGAGTTTGATGGCATCCTGACTGTACACCCACGAGCGAACTCAAAGGTGGCGCTTGGGTATCCTCTTTTATCCAAGCCACATATTGAAATCGCGTTGGATGAAGTGGTCGACATTATGCGCGCCTCCGGAGTGAAGGTGGAATACTCTCATCTGATTTTTGTGGGCGAATCCTCCTGGAAATGTCTGGACACAATGCTCCAAAAGTTCAATACGGCACGAGCTGAAGGTTTTGACATTGCCTATGATCATTACTCTTTTACCTATGGCGCATCGGTGATTACGGTCATCTGCCCACCCTGGTACATGGCGATGAACAAGAAACAGCGTAAAAGCGCATTCAGCCGTTTGAAACTTCGATTGATTATTGACATCACCCGAAAGGCGTTGGGTGTTGATTATAAGGATATTACCGTAGCCTATCTATCCGATGAGGCGCGGCAATATGAAGGACGCAACATCGCGGAAATTGCGAAAACGGAAGGAATGGATCCGCTTGATTTGTATATGAAACTGATCGATCTGTCTGGCGGTGAAGGCAGGGTATACCTTGGAAAGTATTATAACGATGCAATCCTGCGCCGTTTGATGGAGGATGATCTTTCCGTTTGTATGACGGATGCGTGGGTGGAAAGAAAAGGCCTGCAAAATGGCGCGGCTTACCAGGGATTTCCGAATTTCCTGTTGAACGCACGTAGATGGGGCATCCCGACGGAACGGGTGGTTCATAAAATGACGCAGGCGATTGCGGAACGTTATGGGATTGCAGAGCGCGGTTTGATTGCGCCTAGTTATTTTGCTGATGTTACCGTGTTTGATGCTGAAGCGCTCAAGGTGGATGAAAGCAAACCGGACTTCCGTCCGGAAGGAATTCGTTATGTATTGGTGAATGGCGTATTTGCTGTTGAGCATGGTCAATATACGAAGCAACAAGCCGGTGTGATGCTTACCAAGACAATGCCTGCGGGGAAATAAGCAGGCTCAGGTGTTGTCAAGGCAAACATAGCATTTCAAACCAAAACAGAATCACTGGCATTGATACTCCTGCATAAAAACAAATAACACAGCACAAGACCGCATGGGGCGGAACAATCCCATACGGTCTCGTGCTGTATTTGCTAATCGGAGAAGATGACTGGATAATGTGTGGCTCATACGACCGATTGCTGATCTTTTCCGTTAATAATAAAAGTGACAATGAATCCTCCAAAGACAGAGGAAGTCGGACAAATCGGCTAAAAATGATCAGTCACAACATTAAACAATAGGGGCTTCTCCGGAATAGCTGCATTGGGCCAATGCGGCGGATATGGTTTTTTCATAGGCTAGCCGTCCATAATGATCAACGTCGCTTTTATCCTTGTCTCCATGTGTAAGGCAGCCTGCGCCGCCAATACAACCGCCTACGCAAGCCATGCCCTCGATAAAGTTTTCCTTCAGTACATTCTTGCTCTTTTTTAGAAGCGCAATCCGACATTGTTCGATGCCATCACAAGCGATGGGGTAAATCATGAAATCACTGTTCTGTTCATGCAGCGCTTGCACTACCGCATCGGTCAGGCCGCCGCTACGGGCAAAAATCCGGCCGTAGAAGGATGCGTTGTCCAACACATCCTCGGGAAAGGTGTTCAACTCAAAATCTCGGCTGTCCATCCATGCCAGCAATTCCTCAAAGGTAAGCACACAATCAATGTACGGCTTCACGTCGGGGCGCTGACGCTCCAATTTCTTTGCAGTGCAGGGGCCAATGAACACGGTTTTTGCGGATGGATCCGTCTTTTTAAGGTATCGTGCCAGTTCAGCCATAGGAGATAGATGATGGCTGACCAGCGGTTTCAAATCCGGGAAACTTTTCTCAATGTAGTTGACAAATGACGGGCAGCAGGAAGACGTCAGGAAACCTTTCTCAGCCAGTTCCTTTGCTTCTCGCCAGGCAACCATGTCCGCGCCAAGGGCGGCTTCGACTACACTGTAAAAACCCAGCTTTTTCAGAGCAGAAACTACCTGCCCAAGGTTCACATTGCCAAACTGACTGCTAATGGAAGGTGCGACGATGGCATATGCCTTATAAGCATGGTTTCCTTCACTTTCGCGTAGAATGCGAATCGCATCCAATAAAAAGGATTTATCCTGTATGGCGCCAAACGGGCACTGATATACGCATGCGCCACAACCAACGCATTTGCTCTCCTCAATGAGGGCACAATTGTTTTCTCCCATATGGATCGCTTTAATTTTGCAGGCATTTTCACAGGGACTCTTATGGTTGGCAATAGCGCTGTAGGGGCAGGCGGCGGCACAGCGCCCGCAACCGATGCATTTAGCGGGGTCGATAAACGCGTGACGGTTTTCATCCAGCGAAATTGCAGCCTTTGGGCATACCGCCATACAGCGGTGGGCAATGCAACCACGGCAATCCAGCCCGACCAGATAACCGCTGATTGGGCACTCATCACAGGCAATACCAATAACCTCTACCACATTAGGGTTGTCACTGTCGCCGCCCATGGCAATTTTTACACGCTCGGCGAGGATCGCTCGCTCTTTATAGACACAGCATCGCATGGTGGCTTTGGGGCCGGGGGCGAGCTGCTTGGGGATGTCGATATAGCAATCAGTTAATCGATCATCGTAAGCATGCCGGGCAACTTCACGAAGCACGTCATTCTTGAGCTTTTGTACATCGGTATCAAATATTCGCATAATCTCCTCCTAAAAGTAAGAGAGGCGGATGTGTTTGCCCATTTTTTCCAAACACGCAGCCAGACTTTGGATGAGCTGCTGCTTGACCCCGAACGTGATGGGCAAGTTGGGGTTTTGATGCGCAGGATTGATCGCCAGACCCACGAAAAAATGGATATCGGTGGCGTTTTCAAAAAGTTCTCGCGCAATCCGGCTTGCGCCATCCTTTCCAACGGCCCAGTTGGGGGCAAGTTTGGCGTTATCCAGAAAATCCTCGGCATAGGTAAGTACTTTGGAAAGTGTTATCACGCCTTCTGTCACCAGATCAACGCCTTCGATGATGCTGATAGGCGGAACGTCGGGATCTGGATAATCCAGTGAAGGCAAGATTTGCTCGCCTAAATAGTTTGCTGCAAGGTTGCTGGTGGTTCCTCCGCAAACGATTTTTGCGCCTTCCTTGGCAAAAAACAGGTTCATCAGCTTCATGTCCTGATCTTTGGCGGCTGGTGGGCCAACAACGAGATTTACGGGGTACCGTTTGCGCACACGAAGCACAGCGATGGTGGCATCATCGCCCGGATGGCAGCCATACAGGCGACTACACTCATCTGCGATAAGTCCGGCTGTGGATTTCGCGGAGTTCTCCGGAAGATAGTTAGCACTGGCAAATTGGGCGATGTTGTCCCGTGTCCAACCAAAATTAAGCGCAAGACCTACACCCGCATATTCCGCTCCATCACTGATGGAGATGAACACATCCCCGCATTCCACAGGGAAGGTACTCTCCCAGATCGATTTTCCGGCGATCACTCTAGTGGTCGTCTGGTAGGGAAATACTTCCCCGCCCCGCAACACAATCGTTGCTGGATTGTCAAACTGGATAATCTGCGCCATACGGTTTTGAGTGATACGCACAATGGTAAAGGTGGAGTACGCAACCTGACGAACGCTGCATACCGGCAGGGTATTGGCGATGGTGGAAACGCATTCCTCAATGGGCATGCCGCCACTGGCCAACGTGCAAACAATTTTGCTCGTGAGGGTAGCGAGGATGTTTGCCTTTACCCCGCTGCCCAATCCATCCGCTAGAACAAGGGTGATATCGTCCTCACCGCCACCGGTAATTTCCACGCGGTCGCCACATAGGGTTTCCCCTTGTTTGTTCAGACTTACATAGCCCGCCTCAGTCCATAAATCATTCATGGCTCATCGCATCCTTTAACTTCGACAGCGCCAGTTTGGTTTCGGCTGTAGTTTCACCCAGCAAAGATGCGATTTCCTGCACGACACGCATTTGCTTGTCGATTACCCGATCAGCCGTTTCAGCTGTTCGACGTCGCAGCGCATCATCATTGAGCCGTATGTTTTCCTGCTCGGTGATGTCACGCAGGATGGTGATCACCACGTGATATTGCCGATCATATAGGATCGTCTCTTCTACATAACGTTGGTACTCTGCCAGGTAACGACTGGTGCCGATGCTGTTGAGCGCTGATGTTACCGCGCTCTGGTAGGGTTCAGGGTTTAAAATACGGATGACATGTTCATGCAGGATATCGGTTTCCGACGTAAGGTGGAATAGTTTTACCGCCGCACGGTTGATCTGCTGTACGATCAGATCTTCATCCATCACTAAAATGGCATTGAGTGTATTATTAATGATTGTGTCACTGAAACTTTCTGCCTTTTCCTTCAGAAAGGGTAGGCACATTTCGATTTCCGCCTTGCCTGACAGTATGGCAATGGCTTTTTCACGGCAAGTGGGGTAGCCGCAGGAACCACAGTTGAGTTCTTTTTCCGGACTGGATTTTCCCATCTTCAGCAACATGGCATGAACAGCCTCGTTGCCAAAAGTGATGCTTTTACCCCCAAGAAAGCTAAATGTGCGTGTGATATTCACGGGCGGGTTACCGATACCAAAACGCTCATCGCCTCCATAAGCCTCCACGCGCAGCGCTCCATTCAGGCGACGTTCGCGATGCTCACGGATACACGGGCCATTGATACAGCTACCCTCGCAAGCGCTCATCTCAATAAACACATTGCTGATGTTGCCATGCTCGATTTCATTAAAAACCATGCGACAGTTATCGATGCCATCAATCGCAACACGGCGGTAACCAGGAACCACTTCAGTTGAACGCAGGATGCCGCCTGTGGCTGGGTAGAACCTAGAGCGTTTTCCTTCGCCAGTAACGCCAGTCACGCGAGGCAGTTGCACGTGGCTATCCATCATCCAGTTACGCAGTTCATCATAGGTAAGCGCAATATCGATACTTGGGCTGTGATCGGCTTCCTCCTTCTTGGCAATGCAAGGGCTGATGAAAACCGTAAAGCAGTTAGGGTTTTGCTCCTTCATCAACTGACAGTGTGCTTGCGCAGGTGTCAGAACGCGGGCAAGATAGGGAAGCATGGTGGGATAGTATTTCTGAATCAACAGGTTGATGGAAGGGCAACAACTGGAAATGATTACGCTTTGTCTATTTTCCCGCATGATGGCTGCGTACTGGTCGCTAACCAACTGCGCGCCAATTGCGGTTTCCTGCACCTCAGCAAAACCAAGTGTCTGGAGGGCTACTTCCATATCGCTGACATCATGCACGGGAAAATCTGCGATAAAGGAAGGCGCCAGGCTGCATAGCACCTGTTTTCCCTCGGAAATTGCGCTTTTAACCAATTGAACATCGTCACGGATTTGTTTTGCTTTTTGGGGGCAAACTACGAAACAACTGCCACAAAGGATACATTCTTCCGGCAATATTTGGGCTTGATTCTGGACAAAACTGATCGCCTTTACAGAGCAGGTTCTAATACATTTATAGCAATCTTTACAGTTGTTTTCTTTCAAACTCAGGATATCGACCATGATCACCAAACTCCTTACCGAAGAGGCATACTGTTTCCAGCCCCAGCAACGCTTCTGCATATACACTTGCGCCGAAAAATGGCACGAAGGATTGCATTGGCGGCGTATTGTGTTGGTTACTTCATTAACAGAGCAGTCAGTAATTATAATTTGTTTGAATAAAAGATTTTCTTGTAGGCTCATTCGATGTTAATAGAATAGCAAAGCTGATCAACCGAAAGCGATCAGCTTTGCTGAGGGACGATCGATAGGGATCCGTAGGAGATGCAGGTTCAATATTCAATGTGAATTCTCACACCCAATTGATTACACAACTCGATTCAGCACATGCTCCAAAAAGAAGCGCTGTGTGTCGTCCGGTTGCAGAGAAAAGCAATCCTCTCCGACGGTAACGCAAACGCCGTTTTGACAGTTGCCCATACAGAACTGGCCCGCAAGTTCTACTTTTTCCTTTACGTCATTGGCAGCGACCAGTCGTTGCAACTCCTCGACAATCTGACGGGAACCCTTCAGGTGGCAACTGCTTCCGATGCAAATGGTTACTTTTAGCATAGACGTATACTCCTTATGGATCATCTACAGCGTAAAGACTCTGCGTTACCCTTGGAAAGAGCGGCGCAGAGCCCTTACACCATGAAGTGTTTACTCGTAATCCACTACATTTGCCCAGCGTAGCAGGAATTCGCGCTCCTCAGGTTTGCCTTTGACAATCTGACTGGCGGCCACGATGGGGATCCACTTGTCTACATACTGGCGGGCAGTATCGCTCTTTTTGCAAAAAAGATTGATATAGATTTCCGCGCCGGTAATGTCGCCATCCAACCAGAAGAGCAGGTAAGTACGGGCTGCGTCGGCAGAGGCATTGCCCTGCGTAGCATGCGCCCAGTCAATGATCCAGGCGCTGCCGTCAGACTTGATGATGATGTTCTTGGGATTAAAATCTCCGTGCAGCAATTTTCTATGCTTGGGCATGCCCTCCAGACGGGTATGTAACTCATAACGCGAAGTTGCATCCAAACCACTTTGACCGATTTTACGCATCATTTTGTCGCGCAGCAGAGTCATCAGCGGTGAGGTCTGCGCGTGTACCATCAGTTGTAAATCCACGAACTGATTGAGATACTCTGCTTTCTGATCGGGGGTTTCAGCAATCAGCTGTGCGAGTGTTTTGCCCTCAACGTAGTCGCTTACAATGGCCCACTTGCCATCCACCTTGGTCACTTCCTGCAGTGTGGGCACATTGAGCGAAGTCTCCTCGGCGCGAGCCTGATTGAGCGCTTCATTAAGGATGTCGGCCTTGCTGTAGTCGTTATCAAATACCTTGATGGCAAGATTACCGTCGCGGTATACGGTTTTACTGGTACGTACCGCAATCACCTTATCCAGTTTCATCCCTGTCGCCTCCTTACTTTTGTTCGCCATAGTAGGCGTTTAAGTACATCTGCTTGATTTCTGCAATCAGCGGATAGCGCGGGTTGGCGCCAGTGCACTGGTCATCAAAGGCATATTCGGACATGGCATCCAGCCGTGCAAGGAAGTCTTTCTCGTCGATTCCATAGTCGCGAATGGTCTTCTTGATACCGATCTTTGCTTTTAAATCGTCCACCGCGGCGATCAGCTTTTCGAGCTTCTCTTCATCGGTCTTACCACCCAATTTTAGGGCATCGGCGATCATGGCATAGCGCGCCAACGTGTGCGGATGATCATACTGCGAGAAAGTACCCATCTTGACCGGAGCTTCTGCGGCGTTGTAGCGCAACACTCCGTCGATCAACAACGCATTAGCGATGCCGTGCGGCAGGTGATGGAAAGCGCCCAGTTTATGTGCCATACTGTGACAAACCCCCAGGAAGGCGTTAGCGAAAGCCATGCCGGCTATTGTGGCGGCGTTCGCCATTTTTTCGCGCGCTTCAGCATCATTGGGGCCGTTATCGTAGGCACGGGGCAGATATTCAAAGATCATCTTAAGGCTTTGCAGCGCAAGTCCATCGGTATAATCGGTGGCAAGCATGCTGGCAATGGCTTCCAGGTTATGGGTTACGGCATCAATACCGCTGGCAGCGGTCAGACCCTTAGGCGCGTCCATCATCATATCGGCATCCACAATTGCCATATTGGGCATCAGCTCATAATCTGCTAAAGCATACTTTACGCTGGTGGTTTCGTCCGTAATGATCGTAAATGGCGTTACCTCACTGCCTGTACCGGCCGTGGTCGGGATGGCGATAAAGTAGGCTTTCTGACCCATCTTGGGGAAAGTGTAGATACGTTTCCGGATATCGGAGAAACGCATAGCCATGTCCATAAAGTCTACTTCGGGGTGTTCGTAGAGCACCCACATGATTTTTGCGGCATCCATTGCACTGCCGCCACCGATGGCAATGATGCAATCAGGTTGGAAAGCGTTTATAGCCTTCACACCTTCATGCGCGCAGGCAAGGGTTGGATCAGGTTCCACATCAAAGAAGCAGGTATGCTGAATGCCCATTTCATCCAGTCGTTCGGTTACAGCCTTGGTGTAGCCGTTTTTGAAGAGGAAGGAGTCGGTTACGATAAAGACCTTCTTCTTATCCAGCACATCCTTGAGTTCCTGAAGAGCCACGGGGAGGCAGCCCTTCTTCAAATAAATCTTCTGCGGTGCGCGGAACCAGAGCATATTCTCTCTCCTCTCGGCGACAACCTTAATGTTGAGCAGATGCTTCACGCCTACGTTTTCGCCTACAGAGTTGCCACCCCACGAGCCGCAGCCCAAGGTAAGAGAAGGCATAAGCTTGAAGTTATACAGGTCGCCAATACCGCCATGGGAAGAAGGCGTGTTTACAATGATACGGCACGTCTCCATCCGCTCGGCAAAACGGTTGAGTTTTGCTCGTTGGGTGTTGGGATTAAGGTATACGCTGGCAGTGTGGCCGTGGCCACCGTCTTCGATCAATCTCTCGGCTTTCGCCATGGCATCTTCAAAGTCAACCGCCTTATACATAGCCAGCACAGGCGAAAGCTTCTCGTGAGCGAATTCCTCACTCATGTCCACACTCTCAACCTCGCCAATGAGTATTTTTGTAGCTTCGGGCACAGTGACACCAGCCATAGTGGCGATGGCGCTGGCCTTCTGACCTACGATCTTTGCGTTCAACGCACCGTTGATCAGGATGGTTTTCCGTACTTTATCCAGTTCCTCGCCTTTGAGGAAATAACAACCGCGAAGGGCGAACTCATCGCGCACTTTCGCGTAGATGGAATCCAGTACGATTACCGCCTGCTCGGAGGCGCAGATCATGCCATTGTCAAAGGTCTTGGAGTGGATAATGGAATTGACAGACAACAGAATATCCGCACTGTCATCAATAATGGCGGGAACGTTGCCGGGGCCAACGCCCAGAGCAGGCTTTCCGCTTGAATACGCGGAACGCACCATGCCGGGGCCGCCTGTGGCTAGAGTGCAATCGCACTCCTTCATTACCAAATTCGTCATATCCAGACTAGGGACATCAATCCAACTGATGATGTCCTCCGGTGCGCCAGCAGCTACCGCCGCATCCAGAACAACCTTTGCGGCTGCGATTGTGCAGTTCTTTGCACGCGGATGGGGCGAAATGATGATTCCGTTACGGGTCTTCAGTGCGATCAACGTTTTAAAGATTGCGGTGGAAGTCGGGTTAGTGGTCGGGATTACGGCGGCGATGATACCAATAGGCTCGGCGATCTTGGTGATGCCATACGCTACATCGCGCTCGATTACTCCACAGGTTTTGGTATCGCGATAGGCATTATAAATATACTCGGAGGCGAAGTGGTTCTTGATCACTTTATCCTCCACAATGCCCATGCCCGTTTCCGCTACAGCAAGTTTAGCCAGCGGGATACGTTCGCGATTTGCGGCCATGGCTGCAGCGAAGAAAATCTTATCCACCTGTTCCTGCGTAAACTCGGAGAAGATTTTTTGCGCGGCACGTACCTGCGCGATTGCTTCCTCGAGACGTTCCACACTATCAACTACGATGCGGGTGTTACTCATATTTCCCAACCCCTTTCTTGGTTCGTTAAAAGATTAACATATTCATTGGTACGATGCAATTTCGTTGTTTACATATTGATATATCAATTCTGATATGTGAAATTTTTAACAATATCGTCAATTTGAAGGAAACGCTTTGCATTTAACCCTTACAACCGGATGCGCGGAACATTTATCAATGCATAGGGTGTGAATGATTGATCATCTGGCATGAAAACAGACAAAACCTCGTCAACGTATATAAGCGGACAGTTCCGACTGTACCTGGGAAAGCTCTTCTAAGAATAGATCATCCATCGGGGAGAGGATATATTGTTTTCGGTAAATCAGCACATCTTTATGTCGCGAGGGGTTATCAGCACAAGGGCGCAAGGTAAGACGGTACCTGTCCAACATTTCCTTGGGTACGGGAGAAACCCAGGCATAGACGCGGGGTAAAGTGGACACCAGTTCAAATTGACTGGTGCGGTCATATAACTGGATACTGCGGGAAGGACTGCCGACCACTTCACAGCTTTCTCTTGGGAGGGACGGCACATACAAGTCGCCCTGCACCACCGCGATGGAGTCCGCAAGATCTTTCATCGAAACGATCGTCTTTTGCGCGGCAGGATGATCAATCCTGAGCATAGCTAGATATCGGAATGACCATAGTTCCCGATATTGCAAACCTTTTTCACGGAATGTATCTGTAAAATATTTCTCATAATCCGCCTGATAACGCACGATGCCTAGATCATATCCGTCCTCTGTTACATTACGGATAGAGCGCAATGCGTTTGTTTCTTTATAATCCAGAGTTAGTCCCGGATCGGCGAGTTGAGCAAAGCGAGCGAAAGCCTGCGCGATGTAACTGGAGCGGGGAACGGAAAGCCGAAGGACACGTCTGGCGCTTTCCTTTTTTATATAATGTTCGGTCATTTCATCAAATTGGATGAGAATGCTACGAGCGTAATGCAAAAATTCCTCACCCTGCGCTGTTGGCAGAATGCCTTTTGGCGTACGGTCAAAGATGGGAATACCAAGCACACCTTCCAATTCGCGGATAGCACGGGAGAGGTTAGGTTGACTCATATAGAGGTTTTCAGCCGCTTCTGTGATGGAGCGCGTTTTTTCTACTTCAACGGCATAGCGCAAATGCTGAATGTTCATAGCATCCTCCTATTCCTCTGCATGATTATTATAACGGATTACAGGCAGAATAGAAAGGTTGCCACCGGATTTGATTTATTTATATAGAAATGAAAATAGGGGGGGATTGATCTTCTTATATTCATACCTGTATTTTTGTTTTTACATGAGCGCTCTGAGAGGTTCAATGCAGCACCTCTTTATTTTGATGTTGTGAGAATCATACAACGATTGACGAATGGAAAGAGGATTGCTTTTTTCGGCAAAAAAAGGTATCATAAAACATGAAATTCTAAGCGTGAAAGGCGGCGTATCGTTTTGGAACGCAACGAGAGCTTTGTTGCCAGTAATTTAATCGATCTGGCGATCCATCTGGCATGGGCGCAGGTAGAGATATTCGGTGACGATGTTGAGCGGGTTCAGGTGCTCGCGGCCGGAGACGAAAACTCTGTTCGCGATTTGCGCATTGAAATCAGCGATGATGTGCTGCTTGTGGAGCAGCCGCAGTATGGATTGTCTCTCAACATCACGGACAGCCATTGGATGCAGGTCTGTGTGCGTGTTCCGCGTGCGTGGGAACAGAAAATCCATGTTAACACAATCGGCGGCTTGCTCAACGCCCGTGGGCTCAATGGAAGCAGGATTGTACTGGACACGGTATCCGGCGATGTGAGAGCCACCCGCTTTTCAGCCAAAGAAATATCGATTAAGTCAGTGATCGGGGATATCCATGCGGATTCTCTGACCTCGGATGCCTTAAGTGTACGTACCGTGAGCGGAAAGGTGACGCTGGATGATGTATCGGCCAAAACCTACAAGTGCACCACGGTAAACGGCGACCAGAAGGTAAAAATTAAGGGCACGTTTGAAGTGATGGATGTGCGATCCGTATCCGGTGATGTGACGGTGCTAACCACCGTGAACCGGATGAATGTGTCGATGCGTTCACTCAGCGGCCGCGTTTCCACCGACGGCGTGGAGCTGACCGAGGACAAGTATGCACCCAGCGTACGCGTAACGGGCGTATCTGCGGATCTGAAACTAATATGCGCTAAAGCGTAACAACAGGAGGAATATTCCATGGGGAAGAACCAGTTTGGCGGCTTCGGAGGCGGTGGCTTTGGTGGCGGCGGCAACATGCAGCAGCTGATGAGGCAGGCACAGAAGCTTCAGGAGCAGATGTCCAAAACACAGGAAGACCTTGAGGTTCGCGAGTATACCGCTCAGGCAGGCGGCGGCATGGTGACCGTAGTGGTAACCGGCAAGCGAGAGCTCAAGTCCATCAATATTAAACCTGAGTGTGTTGATCCCGATGATGTGGATATGTTGCAGGATCTAATCCTTGCTGCAGTAAACGAAGCGCTTCGTGTCGGTGAGCAGGCACGCGAGGCAGAGCTGGGCAAGTTATCGCCCGGCATGGGAGGCATGTTCTAAGGTATGTCACGGCAATTGGAGCCTATCGCGCGTATGGTGACGCAGCTATCCAAGCTACCCAGCATCGGGCAGAAAAGCGCACAACGATTGGCGTACCACATTATCGGCATGCCGCTGGACGATGTACGCGAGCTGGCAGCGGCGATCTATCAGGGACGAAAAGCCATCCGTTATTGCAGTATCTGCGGCAACTATGCTACGGAAGAACATTGTGAAATCTGCACCGATACCGGACGGAACAACGGACAGCTCTGTGTGGTTCGTGACCCTCGTGATGTGGCAGCCATTGAGCGTATGCGCGATTTTCAGGGCTCCTACCACGTATTGCACGGTACTCTCTCGCCCATGGAGGGCATTGGACCCGACGATATCCGTGTAAAAGAACTGCTGACAAGGTTAGCCGATGGTAAGATTACGGAAGTAATTCTTGCTACAAACCCTGATATTGAAGGAGAGGCAACCGCCAGCTATATCGCAAGGCTGGTTAAACCGATGGGTGTGCTGGTTACTCGCATCGCCCATGGCGTACCGGTGGGCAGTGATCTGGAATATGCAGATGAAATAACGCTGGCTAAGGCCATGGAGGGTCGCCGCCAAATGTAGCGGCGGCCTTTTCTGTTAGGAGGAATTATGCTATTTGACACTACGGAACCATTGCAGATGATCCTGCTTGGCGCGTTGGGGCTCATCCTGCTGTTATTGATCATCATCATGGTCGTGGTTTCGCGTCAAAACCGTGGCAACCAACACCTGCGAGACATTGAGGATGAGATGGAGGAAGGCTTCCGTGCCATGCAGGCGGCGCTTAACCAGCAAAGCCTTGGTCAGCGGGAGGAGCAGCTTCGTACACTTCAAGCCATCGGGGACAGCTTAGCTGGGCTGATTAACCGTGGCGCGGATCAGCAAAGCAGCGTGTTTTCCGCATGGCAACAAAACGCCTACGAACGCGATCGCTCGCAGGATGGGCGTCAGGTGCGCATGTACCAGATGACGGAAGAAAGCCTTGGCAAGTTCGAGCAGCGCATGCGAGCCGTTGATACAACACTGGATACAAAACTTTTACAAAACGAGGCACGCATTGAGCGCCTGAGGGAAACACTGGAAAAATCAATTGGTGAACTGCGAACGGAAAACACCAAAAAGCTGGAAGAAATGCGCCACACCGTAGATGAAAAATTGCAGGAAACCTTGGACAGACGCCTGACCCAAAGTTTTACGCAGGTTAGCGAAAGATTGGAACAGGTTTACCAATCACTGGGTGAAGTGCATCGGTTGGCGGAGGGCGTCAGTGATTTAAAACGTGTGCTCGGCAACGTCAAGAAGCGCGGTGTATGGGGCGAAATGCAACTGGGAGCGCTGTTGGATGAAGTGCTTACCACCACACAATACGCGATCAACGTGCAGGTACGCCCGCATGTGGAGGAGCGTGTGGAGTATGCCGTATGCCTGCCGGGAAAAGATGGCGAACGCCCTGTGTACCTGCCCATTGACAGTAAGTTTCCTCAGGAGGATTACGCGCGCCTGGCGGAAGCCAGCGACCGCGGTGATGTTGTGCAGACGGAGCTTGCACGCAAAGCTCTCGTGAATGCCGTACGTGTCGAGGCTAAACGAATCGCAGGTAAATATATTGAACCTCCGTATACAACAGATTTCGCGATTATGTTTTTGCCATTGGAAAGCCTGTATGCAGAGGTAGTGAGAGATTCGGCGCTAGTGGAACAAATTCAGCGAGAACAGCGCGTAGTTGTTGCCGGCCCAAGCACGCTACTGGCGATGCTCAACAGCCTCCAAATGGGCTTTCGTACACTTGCCATTGAAAGGCGCTCCGCGGAACTTTGGCGCTTACTGGGAGCGATTAAGACGGATTTCAGCAACTTTTCCCATGTGCTGCAAAAAACGCAGGAAAAGCTCAAACAGGCCACGGATACGATTGATACTGCCTTTGTGCGCACTCGCAGCATCGAGCGTAAATTACGACGCGTGGAAGCACTGGACGGAGAAGAGGCACAGAAATTGCTTAATGAACCCGGCGCGGTGTTGGATGACCTTGCAGATGAATCTGCTGAAACGGGCGAATCCGAGCAGTAGCAAAGCGTATAACTGGATTGCAAAACTTGCATAGGTGCATTTACATACGTTGACAGTTTTGAAAATATGGAATATCATGGATACGAAATAGGAATATGACCGCCCTTAGGAGCGATGTCGCGCAGCGGCAGCGCTCCTGCTACATAATATGAATAAATGAGTTTTCCTTAAGAAATTTGCAGTTGTAACACTGTGCTATCCAGAAAGAAAAAGCAAGCTGAAAGCCTTATATTTCAAGGCATATTTACCTCAATTTCATCACACCATGCAAAATTATGCCCTTGCTATTTCGTGGAAACAATGTTTTAATTGAAAAGAAATCCACGTTACAGGCACCAAAGGTATGTTTGAAGATTTTTCTTTCAATTGTGCAGGCATTTCCGAATGTTTCAAGGTTGTTATACAGGTTACCCGAATGAAACCTGTTTGTGGAAAGGGGCGTTCCCTTTGGAGATTCAGTGGTATCCGGGGCACATGGCCAAAGCAAAGCGTTTGCTAGCTTTACAGCTATCCAAGGTAAACCTGGCGGTAGAACTGTGCGATGCACGGCTTCCACTTTCCAGCCGAAATCCAGATTTGGATAAAATGCTGGTCAATAAGCAGCGAGTTTTGCTTTTGTGCAAAGCTGATCTTGCAGAACCGGGGGCAACTCAGCAGTGGTTGCGTTACTTTGCCGAGCGTGGTGTGGAAGCGATGGCATATGATACAACGCCGGCCAAAACCAAGCAGGCCAAAGCACTGATTGAGAAAGCTGCCAGTGAAATGCTGGAACGCGGTCTGCGGCGTGGTATCCAAAAAACGATCAAGGCAATGGTGGTGGGTGTGCCCAATGTGGGCAAATCCACACTGATTAATCGACTGTATGGCGGAGCCATCGCACAGGTGGGCGATCGTCCTGGTGTGACACGATCCAATCAGTGGGTGAAAGTAAACCCTTATCTGGAAGTAATGGACACACCCGGTATGCTGTGGCCGAAACTGGAAGATAAACGGGCAGCGACGAGGCTTGCGTATATCGGCACAATCCGTGACGCGGTGTATGATCAACAGGCACTTTGCGTGCAACTGCTTAAAGATTTGATCGCGGTACGTAAGGCCGTTACCTGCGAGCGTTACAAAATCAAGAATCCGAATGCAGAAAACTATGGTTTGCTGGATGAAGTATGTTTAGGTAGAGGTTTTTTATTAAAAGGCGGCGCGTTGGATTATGACCGGGCATGCGCTGTTGTGCTGGATGAATTCCGCGATGGAAAAGTAGGGCGGATTACATTGGAACTGCCGCCTCAAACACCTCCCAAGAAGGAAGCGACACAAGCGAATGATGAAGAAGCCTGACGCGAAACGCTTAGCACGCTGTGAAGCACTTACAGGACATGATCAGGCATTTACTGCCTTTGGCACATCTCTGGCTGGAATGGACGAGGTTGGACGCGGTCCACTGCTCGGCCCTGTGATTACCGCCTGTGTCATCATGCCAAAGGAGCCGATTCTCATAGGGGTGGATGACAGCAAAAAACTCTCTGCGACCCGTCGGGAAGCGGTTTATGACCAGATCATGGCTTGCGCACTTTATGTAGGTATCGGCGAGGCCACTGCACAAGAGATCGATAAAATCAACATTTTGCAGGCAACAAAACTTGCAATGCATCGCGCGGCTTCGGGCGCTCCCGCCTCCCTCTGTCTGGTGGATGCGGTTACCAATCTCGATGTGCCCTTCCCGATTCATTCAATCATCCATGGCGATGCAATCAGCTATTCCATTGCCGCGGCAAGCATCGTCGCAAAGGTAACGCGGGACAGAATGATGGTAGAATTGGCAAAAACCTTTCCTTTATATGGGTTGGAACGCAACATGGGCTACGGCACAGCCGAGCACATTGAGGCTATCCGGCAGCACGGGGCATGCCCCGAACATCGCATATCGTTTATTGGCAAATGGATTGCGGAAGCAAGGTGTGATGGATGATGAAAAAGATTCTTTCCGGTTTGCTTATAATTCTGACACTACTTTCCCTGTTCGCCGGGTTTGCTGCCGCAGAGGGTACGAATCTGGTCACAAACGGCGGATTTGAAACGGTGAATGCTTCCGGCGAACCCAACGGCTGGTACACCAGTGCCTATCGCACGCAGGAAGGCTATACCCGCTTTGAAATTACCAATGAAAAGGCGCATTCAGGCACATACAGTGCCAAAATTACCAACGCTAACAGCAATGATGCTCGCTATGTATATTCTCTTGCCGTCAAGCCCGAAAGCATGTACAAGTTTTCGGGCTATATCCTTGTAGACACCATGGAGGATTCTGGCAACGGAGCGAACCTGGCCATTGAGGATGTGTACTCATTCTCCGAAACGGTGTATGACACGCAGGGAAAGTGGAAGTACGTCGAGTGGTACGGTGAAACCGGGGAAGGACAGACCGAAGTTCTTTTAGATGTGCGCATAGGCGGCTATGGAGCAGAAAGTCAGGGTATCGCATACTTTGACGATGTCTCCGTGGAAGATGTTTCCGCGCTGCCCACGGGCATGATCGCATCGCTTTGGTACACGGTTGACGATGGAAGCGCAAAGGCTGACGTACAAAGCGAGGACAATGCTGTTGCCAACACTACGAAAATGTATACGATTCTGTTTCTACTGCTTTCATTTGCGTTTATTCTATTGACGTCAATTGGCGCACGGAGTCTGTTGCGTGAAGAACCGTTGGATAAGCCTAAAGTAAAAGCAGCGCTGCTTGTATTCGCACTTGGAATGTTCATCGCGTTTTTTATCCGGCTATTGCTCGGCAGTCAAGTGGTTGGCTATTCGGTGGATATGAACTGCTTTTCTGCTTGGAGCCTTCGTATGGCAAACGTTGGGCCTACGGCATTCTACTCGTCGGATGTATTCTGCGACTACCCGCCGGGGTATATGCTATTGCTTTGGCCTGTCGGTTTGCTCATCAAGGCGATCGGATATGCGAATTCGCCTGAAATCCGGTTAATTGTAAAAGCCGTACCGATTCTTTGCGATATGGTTACCGCTATGGTACTGTTCAATTATTCCAAAAAGCGAATCCCCGTGAAAGCTGCCGTGTTTGTCTCGCTGCTGTTCGCACTCAACCCGGCTGTGCTGGTTAACGGTGCCGCATGGGGTCAGGTAGATACGCTACTCTCACTTTTGCTTCTGCTTACTGCTATTGCCTCGATAGAAAGAAAATGGCGCGCAGCATTGCCGCTGTTCATCGTTTCTATCCTTATGAAGCCGCAAGCATTGCTGTTTATTCCGATTGGCGGCATATGGCTCATTCTTTCCTTGCTGATAGCGGATAAAAACGATCGACGTAAACAGTGGAAGGGTATCTGGCAAGGATTATTGATCGCGTTTGGCTGCGCATTGGTGATTGTTGTGCCGTTCTCAATCAACCAGAGCGATCCGCAATGGTTATTCACGCTGTACCAAAAAACGCTTTCCTCCTATGATTATGCCACACTGAACACCGCAAACCTCATGTACCTGTTGGGAGGCAACTGGTCGCACCTTGTAGAGGATGTTGGGTATCAGATTAAAACGCTTTCGTTTGTGATCCCTTTGATCTCTGGCTTTTTGCTGCTTCTGGCGGGGCTGTTACCGCTTTGTTTTCATAAGATTTCTATGCGCAAATCGCAAAATCAGGTTGCGGAATCCGCTTCCAACCCTTTCAAGGGAATCTTCTTGGGAAACCGTGAGGGCACAGGAGATGCAGGTCGAAAAGCGATATTGTCGCTGCTTTGTGCGATCTTTGGGCTTGCCTTCCTGATATCTGCTTTCTTTCCATGCACCTTTATGACTTACGGTACCATGTGGATGGTATTTGTGTATCTGTTTGCACTGTTGGGACTGGTTATCGACCGTAAAGCAGATACGCTTCCATTTTACATGGCGCTGATGCTTATTGGCGTGTATGTTCTGGGGATCAAAATCCATGAACGGTATCTGTTTGCTGCGTTGGCGCTTTTACTGCTTGGTTACATTCGCACGCGTGATCGGCGGCTTTTATGGCTGTGTGTTGGTTTCTCCATAACCACATTCATCAACACCGCTATTGTGCTGGATAACTCAATCCTCAAAGGCGCCGAAATGGGGCACCTCAACGCGGATACGATTGTAGTTAATGATGCGCTGTGTGTAGTCAACATACTTTTATGTGCTATCGCAGGCTGGATTAGTTACACTGGTCTAGCGCCCACTCCGGCACTGACCACTGCGCGAATGCCGAAAACCAATACCTGCTACCGTAACGATTTGCTCACGCCCAAAGATGCACGGCTTCACCTCACAAAACGCGATTTCCTTATCATTGGCGTAACCATGGTGCTGTACGCCGGGCTCGCCTTTACAAACCTCGGCAGCACCAAAGCACCGCAAACCGCGTGGGTTGCCACCAGTGCTGATGAACAGGTCGTTTTGGAGCTGGACAAAGAACAAACCTTCAAAATCCTGTACTATGCAGGTGTAAGCTACAACAATTTCTCTGTATCAGTCAGTTCGGACGGAGTGAACTGGTCCAATGACTATCCCTGTGAAATGCGGGAAGGGTTATGCTACCGTTGGAACTATGCGATCACGAGTGTCGATCAGGGCGCCGATAGCGTAAAATTCAACGATAACAACAGCGACAATATCCTGTGGCTCACAGGCAAGTACCTGCGCGTGAATGCCGATTCTGCAGGGTTGAATCTCTGGGAGATCATTTTGCGGGATCAAAGTGGAAATCAGATCCCGCTGAAGCTCTATGATCATACTGGCGCAAAAGATGTCCTGGAAACCGCAAAGCCACCTGAAAACCTGATCGACGAACAGGATACGCTGGAAGGGGAACCGGGATGGTTTAACGGAACCTATTTTGATGAAATCTATCATGCACGCACAGCCTATGAACACCTGCATGGACTGGTGCCATACGAAACCACGCATCCGCCGCTTGGCAAACTGATGATGTCGGTCGGGATTGCGCTTTTTGGCATGACGCCATTTGGCTGGCGCTTCTCCGGTACCTTTATCGGTGTGCTCATGCTTCCGGCGTTATACCTGCTGGCAAAGCAATTAACCAAACGGCGGGACCTAGCGACCTTCGCAATGCTTCTGTTTGGTTTTGACCTGATGCATTTTACGCAAACCCGTATTGCAACCATTGATAGTTTTCCGGTTTTCTTCATCCTGCTGTCCACGTTGTGTATGGTTCGTTACCTGCAAACCGACGTATACAATATTCCTGAAGGCATATCGCCGGATATCAAACCGCGCGTATTCACGAAACCTTTTAGGAGAACGCTCATACCGCTTGGACTTTGCGGTTTGTTCATGGGGCTTTCCATCGCCAGCAAATGGATCGGGTTGTACTCAGCGGTCGGCCTCGCGGTAATGTTTAGCATCGCGGTATATCGTCAGTTCCGCACCGGGCTGGTCGCATTCGATGTGGATCTTGAGCACGACATGACCCCGATGCAAAAGCTTCGCGTATTGTGGGCACGGGATTTAACCATCAGACGACTTCTGGTTACCTGTGCGTTCTGTGTGCTATTTTTTATCGCGGTGCCAGCTTTCATCTACTACCTGAGCTATATCCCGTATCTTTCGCCAAGTGGACCCGTAACACTGGAACGGATCGTAAAAGCTCAAGTTGGCATGTATAATTACCAGAGCACGCCCGGGCTCGGGATGGATCATCCTTTCTATTCCCCGTGGTGGCAGTGGCCGCTGATTCTGAAACCGATGTGGTTCAGCCAGGACAAGTTTGAACCGACAGGTTTTGCAAGCACGATCATGTGCATGGGCAACCCGCTGATCTATTATATCGGTGCGGCTTGCATGGTGGCGATGTTTGTACTGTTGGTTGTTAAGTATATTGGCATAAAAGGTGGACTCCGGTTCAGACAGGGAGACGGAAACCTGACAGTCGGGTTGATTGTACTGGGCTTTTTGACCCAGTATCTCCCTTGGGTTCTGGTACCGCGCTCCATGTATATGTATCATTATTTTGCCAGCGTCCCATTCATTATTTTGGCAACAATGTACATGTTTAATCTTATCCCTAACGCCAAAGCAAAGCGTATGTTGTTGATTGGCTATGTGGTGTTGAGCGGCGTGTTCTTTGTGATGTTCTACCCCTATGCTTCAGGCATGTTGACACCAACCTGGTGGCTCGATTGGCTTAAATGGTTCCCTAAGCTCTATTATTAACCTGAAATGAGGGAAACGCGATGCTGGCCAGAACCATATCCGGTGGTCTGGAAGGTGTTAACGGTTTTCTGGTCGACGTAGAAGCGTGTATCAACAATGGAATGATTGGCTTTGACGTTGTGGGTCTTCCCAGCGTTGCTGTGAAAGAAAGCCGAGACCGCATACGTGCGGCGATTACCAACAGCGGTTTTCCA
>Ga0302293_10000246_pt1 | contig 30657 bp, 24 predicted proteins | sample III_Fen_N2_2_FD_198758 | JGI IMG/M metagenome (GOLD analysis project Ga0302293, IMG submission 198758) | Peat permafrost microbial communities from Stordalen Mire near Abisko, Sweden - III_Fen_N2_2 | ecosystem: Environmental > Terrestrial > Soil > Wetlands > Permafrost | place: Sweden: Abisko...
GTCCTTTACGGGACGTCCAGGACTTGGTTTTGCGTTACCGTAGGTTTCTTGAACCCATTTCGTCAGCGCGGGGTATTCGTCGTTCAGGAAAATGCCCCGGTATTTCACCCCGGGAAATTCCGCGAGCGAGCGGGAAGGGTCGGCGAAAAGCTCCGTGCTTTTCGCTGGCGGTACGTCCGCCCACCAATACCAGGGCGATACGCCTATTTGGGCGGAGATTTCATACAGGCCAAAAATGGTTCCCCTCTTGTCGCCGCCCGCGATCACCAGCGCGCGGTCGACGCCGGGAACGGGATTATTAACCGTAGTTATGGTGAAGGTCTCGGTATGAAGGGAAAGGAAGGCGCCGTCTATTTTTTTTTCCGCGATCATGCGGTCGATCATTTCGCATTTACCGACGGTTCCTGCGATTATGGCAACGGGCAGGTTAATTCTATCGTTTGCCGAAAGGTACCGAAGTTCCGCCCCGGTTCCGGTCACGCGCCTGAAATCGGTTCCCAGGTCTTTTGCCGCGCGAAGAACTCCCGGCCAATCCTTCTCGCCCACAAGCAGCGGTGCTGTTTGTCCCTTTGATGCGAGCGCGAAAGCCGTTCTGTTGTCTGTATCGTAAGGATTATCGGTTCTGATGATTATTTTTTTGTTGCCCATACCGGAATAATAGACGCTCAAACCGATTCGTGAAAATACGGATTTTTACCTATGTTTATCTTATTTATGGTATTATATCAAATATGCCCAATTCGACGTTGATCCTAGTCGACGATCATCCCATTTTTACCAAAGGGCTTGCCCAGCTCCTTGACTCTCAGCCAACGTACGAAATTCTCGGTACTGCGTCCACGAGTCAGGAAGCAGTTGATCTTGTGCGCGCAAGATGCCCTGATCTGGCGATCGTCGACTTAAACCTCGGAGATCAGGATGGGCTTGAATTGATCAAGGATTTGAGGCATATCCATAAAGATATCAAAATACTCGTGCTTTCAATGCACGATGAGCGGTATTATGCCGAACGCGCGCTAAAAAACGGCGCACGGGGCTATGTGATGAAAGAAGACGATATAACCAACGTGCTTGAAGCGGTTAAAACCGTGCTTTCGGGGAAGATTTGGATCAGCGAGAGCGAGAGGGATCGTCTTTTCGAATACTTGAGTTCGGGAGAGTCGCTTCAAAAAAATAATGATAAATTCACCACGATAAACATTCTCTCGAACCGACAGCTGCAAATTTTCAAGATGACGGGGAAAGGCTTGGGGACGTCCGAGATAGCGTCGAAGTTGAATTTAAGCCCAAAAACGGTAGATACCCACAAGGAACATATCAAGCTCAAACTTCACTGCAATACGTCTCAGGAACTTCGTCAACTTGCTATAGAGTGGGTGAATGAATGACGGGTAATCGTATTTCTATGATAGTCCCGCCTTCCTTTGAGGATTTCAGGGAATATTTCGCATTGATCTGATGCGCTCGATATTCCATCGATTTCAATCCGATACCCGCATGGGGAAGTTCCTTTTTTTGCCAACCGGTTTCCTTGATGGTGTTTTTTGGTATGCCTTTGCCGTTATCGCATATCTGAACGACGAGCTCGGAGTTTTTATGCGTAACCGAAATATCCGAGTGCGTTGCGCCGGAATGCTTGATGATATTGTTCATCGCTTCCTGAATAATGCGGTATAGATTGATTTCCTGCGCGTTCGTAATCCTGACGCTTTCGGGCAATTCCCATGAATACTCGCAGATACATCCTGTCTGCTTCTGAATTGAATGGCAGAGACTTCCTATCGCTTCGTTTAGGCCGAGACTGTCAAGTTCGACCGGGAACGAGTCGTGCGCGTACTGACGGGTTCGCAATAGCGTTTCGTCGATCATTTCCGAAAGTTCGCGGAGATCGGCGCCCTTTTCAAGGCTTTTGCTGAACATTGAAATTCCCGCAAGCCGTTGGCATATGTCGTCGTGAAGGTCGAGACTGAAGCGAAGGCGTTCCATCTCGCTTATATGAAGAACTTCCTTCTCTACCGCGAGCCGTTGCTTCGATTCTTTTTTCAGCTCCCGGTTCATTTTGAGCAGATCTTTGGTTCTGAGCTGAATTTCGCGTTCCAGCATGCGGGATCGCTCTTTCTCGTCTTCAAGATGCATTAGCCGCTTTACGGTGTTGGCGATGAAAACCGCGCCGCTGCATATGTGGGGGTGGGCGAAATCTTCGCTCTCATAGACGATAAAACCGATTTCTTCCGTCCCCGAGCGGAGCGAATATACGCAGGGAAACGCCGGCACTCTTTCGTCGCTGCGGAAGTTCGTGCGGAAAAATTCTTTCAGCATTGTCTTTTGCGCGCTGCCGGAGAACACGCCTTCCTCGTTCCGGAAACGGCGGTATACCAAATGCACTACGTCTCCCGTTTCGGTCCCTTGCGGATACAAAAAAAGGAAGAAGGTCTTAATCTCGTTGTCATTAAGGAATTCTCTCAGGAGATCGGTCATTTCGTTCATCGAGTCCGCCGTGGTCATTTTCTGGCCGAAGGCGCTGACGGTCCGGAGATATTGCTCGAACATCATGCTTTGGTATTGCACGCGCTTGAGCTGTTTGTCCGGAACCGAAATGCTGAAGTTTTCGACCGAACAGCATCCGCAGGAATTGCGGACGACGACATGCGTCTCGACCTGGAGAACCTCCTCGATTTTTTTCTTTTCGATGAGATCCCAGATAGTGCGGACCGCGAGCCTTCCCAGTTCGTCAAGCGGCTGCTTCGCCGTCGTGAGCGCGGGAACCTCAAGGCGCGCCTGGGGAATATCGTCGAAACCCGTGACTGCGCAGGTTTGCCACCGCTCGTCCGGGGTGGAGTGAAGGGTTTTGAGCGCGCCGATCGCCATGTTATCGTTCGCCGCGACCACGGCGTCAAGCGGTTCGTTTCGGTGTGTGCGGATATAATCCTTCATGATCTGCATCGATGTAGATTCCCGAAAGCCTCCGTTGGTGACGGTTCCTTCGATCTCGGGAATATCGGCATGGTATTTTTTGATCGTTTCCCTGAACACGTGCTCGCGGACTATGTTGTCCTGATGACCTTCCGGTCCCCCGATATACAGGAATTTTCTGTAGCCGTGGAACGAGATAAGATGGTTCATTATCATTTCCATCGATTTTTTGCTGTGTATTATAATTGAATGCACGTTCGGGATGCGTTTTCCTATGGAGACGCACGGCGTCGAGCCGAAGGTTTCGCTGTTCCATTCCGTATGCTTTGTGTTGTTGCGCGAGAAGATTACCGACGAAAGCACGAGTATGCCGTCTACCGTCAGGGATGTCCGCAAGGGGCTCAAGCCTCCCTGCATGCATATTATATCCAGACCCGCGAGCTCTGCTTCGGCTTTGAGGCCGCGGTACACCGAAATTTGGTATTCCTCGTCAAGATTGTTCAGAAACAGTCCGATTCTCATGATTTATTGTATACCGGAAATTCCGGTTGTGTCCCTAAAAAAACATCTGCTTTCCGCCTGGTACCTCCACGATCTGTCCGTCCACGGAAAGCCAGATCGAGGCTGCGGACGGGTTATACGCGAAGCTGCCGTCGGCGGCGATTTGAAGCCGGCGACACGCTTCCGCGTTGTCCATGATCTGGATATTGGCGGCGTACCAGATATCATCCTTGCCGGACATTTTTTCGCAAAAGTTTTCGATGACGTTCCAGTTATCGTTGCCGGCGAACTCATAGCTGTGTCCCCAAACGTACATCAGAATCTGATACTGCGGTTTTTTTTGCGCGAGGAAATTTTCTCCCAGGTCGTCGAGCTTATGGTTGTGGTGGCAGGTCGGCTTCCATTCCATCGGATCCTGCGGCAGGTAAAAGGTCTCGCTGTTCGCCACAATTCTCGCATAGCGGATTCCGAGCGACGGCAGCAATGCTTTTATTTCGGGGCTGTACGATCCGTTCGGATAGGCCATCCCCCGCACCGCGTATCCTGCGGCCTTTTCGAGTCCTTTTCTGTCTTCGAGAATCTGCAGCGCGACATGCTCGATCGGGCATCGTTCGAGGGTCGGATGCGTGAGCGTATGGCACGCTATCTCGTGACCCGCGTAGAGCTCCGGATATTCCGCCGGCGAAATCCTGTCCGCCCCCGAGCTGTTGCCGAAATTCAGGTTGAACGTTCCCTTGATCCCGTGCCTGTTGAATATCGACACGAGGCGGCGGTCATGCGCGCTCCCGTCGTCATAGCTCATCGTCAGTGCCTTGTGCTTCCCGCCGGGATAGCAAAAATAAATATTTCTCATGATGGGATAAACCTTATCCATGCGAGGTCAATGTTGCAACCCGGCAGGAAACTCAACGTCACGGTTTTCTTTCCCGTAATGGTCTCGCCGAGCGGAAAAATGCCTTCCGTCCAGGAAGCCGATCCGTCGACGATAATCATTTTTCTGATTGTATCGTTCCCGTCCGAAAAAATAATCTGAATTGAATTTTTCGGAAGCTTTGATTTCCATCCAAGCTCGACGCGCCCGGCGCCTTTTTCCCCGAAGTCCATGTTGCCGAAAATGATCGAGACGTTGTTGCCGATATTTTCGACCGTCTCGGCCTTCACTTCGTACGTATCCCCGGAGATGCCGTCAAACTCCGATGCGATCAGTTTTTGGAATGCTTTTTGGTATGCAGTAAAGATAAAACCCTTGACGTGAACTTTTTGACGGAACACAAGGCAGAGCGTGGTGACGCCCTTCAGCCTGCGCGGTAGCTTGTATGTCACTTCCTGATAGGTATTCCAGATCGAACCTTTATCGTATGCGACCGTGCAGATTTTGCCGCCGTTTTCGTTCGGCATGCCTTCCCATATTTCAATCTCGAATGGATTGCGTTCAAGCGGAAACAGGGGCAGGGTGATTTCGTCGGAACCGTAGTCGCCGAAGTCGATGTCCTTGAATCCCATGTGACTTTCGGTTCCGCGCAAGGAAGCCATGCCCCGTTCGTTGCCGTTGGTCAGTTCGACGTTGCTGCAATTGCAGAGCCCGGCCGATACGAAAGAATAGGGATCGAGGAAGGGCTTGCCAAGACCCGTGATGGTGAGCGTGTGTTGGGATATAAGCGAAATGTGATCCTTGCCGTTTTTCGCGCAGCAGCGGATATAGACTTCGCCGTCGCCACGGGGCGTCAGCACTGCGCTTTTTCCGTCCGGGGCAATCGTCAGCTTGCCCAACGGGCTGTCGATACCCGCTTCGTCCGTTAACCGCCAATACAAGTCGCCGTACGTCGCGTCCGGCGGAAAGATCTCTGCCGTAATCGCGTAATCCCGGATCGTCAGTTCTATTTTGCGGATCGGAATATCTTTGTCGTCGAGCTTCGCTTCTATATGCGCTTTTTTCCCCGCGTGCGGCTTGACGATCGCAAGCAGTTTTCCCGAGAACATTCGCCTTGAGTCGGTTTGATACTGGTCGTAATCGGTTGAGTCGCCGTTGTCCATGCCGAGAAGCGTTCCGTTTTCAACGGAGACCGTGACGCGGCGGTTAGCGTTTTCCACGGGATTGCCCTCATTGTCCTCGCCCGATATCGCGACGAATATCAGTTCTCCGATTGACTTTTCTTCCAATACCAGGTGATCGACGTCACCGAACGATCTCCTGCATTCTTCGGCGAGTACCTTTCCTTTTTCGTCGAGAGCCACCGCGCGCAAGGTTCCCTTCCGGTATGAAATTCTCCAGTTTGCGGTATACGTCCGTCCAAGCTCTTTCGACTCGAGAACGACTACGCCCTGACTCTCATCGTCCAGAAAAAGTTCGACCTTTGGCGCATTCGAGCACACGCGCACGTCGATCATCTGTCCGGTCGAGAAGTCCCACCAGGGAAAGAGATGCACCATCGGTTTTTTTCTATAATCTGTCCATGCGGACTGGAATACGTAATATGAGTCCTTCTGGAAACCGGCCGTATCGATCTGTCCGAAATAGGAATTTTTGGTGTGATACGGCGTAGGCTCGCCGATGTAGTCCTGTCCTGCCCAGATAAACTGGCCCATCGAAAACGGCGTGTCTCGGTCTGCGCGAATGCAGGTTTCGACGTTTTTCGATCCCCAGCTGGTCGAGCTGTTTCCCAAAGACGAGCATTGCAGGTCGTCGTCGGCAAGGATGGGCCTGGACAGCGGAAAATGATAGACGCCGCGGCTTTGCACGGTTGAGCACGTCTCTCCGCCGTAGATAATCCAGTCGGGATGTTCGGCGTGATGTTTTTCGTACAAGGATTCGGCATAGTTGTAACCGGTCATTTTAATGATATCTGCGCTTTTTTGGGTGTTTTCCCAGGGCATGTAATTTGAGCAAAACGTCGCCTTCGCATTTCCCTTCGGATCATGTTTTTTTACGAGATTCATCAATCGGCGTATGGCTGTCATGCCGAGTTCCGCGTTCGTATGCGTGTCCGAAATCTCGTTGCCCACGCTCCACAGTATTAGCGAAGGATGATTTCTGTCCCGGCGAATCCAGGAGGCGGCGTCAGTGTCGACCCATTCGTTGAAAAATCTCGAGTAGTCGTTTTGCGTTTTCGGATTGTTCCATGTATCGAGCAATTCCGACATCACGACAAAACCCGTTTCGTCCGCGATATCCATGAATATTTTAGCCGGTGGATTATGCGATGTTCTGAGCGCGTTTACGCCCATTTCCTTGAAAATAGCCAGTTGCCGGCGAACAGCATCCGGATACACAGCGGCTCCCAATACGCCCAAATCGTGGTGCAGACAGACGCCGTTCAGCTTTACATGTCGTCCATTCAGGAAAAAACCCCTATCGGTCGTAAATTCGATTGTCCTGAAGCCGAAACGCGTATTTTCGCTGTCTTCTATTATACCGTTAACTGTCAGTTCGGAACGAAGTGTATAGAGCTGCGGATTATCTATGTCCCATTCGTTTATTCCTCTTTCGTCGATACTCACGATATTGCCTTTCGCGTCGAAGAGTGTGTGGCGTAGCTTATATGATTGGCCGCCGGTTTCCACCTCGGCTTCAACTTCGTATGTCCACTTCATATCCCGTTTTTTTGTCGTGATATAGATTCCGCCTGCCTTGAAATGGCAGGAATTCTTGACTACCAGGAAAATATCCCGAAAAACACCCGCTCCGGTGTACCATCTTGAACTTTGATCCTTATAATCAACTTTTAATAGAAGAATATTGACTGTATCCCGATTTACGAAGTCTGTGATTTCATATTCAAAGGCAGTATAGCCGTATTTCCATTCCCCAACCTGCCGGTCGTTGATATAAAGCGTGCTGTCCATATAAACGCCGTCAAAGCGCAAAAACAGCTTTTGCCCCTGGTTCAGAAAATTGGTGTCCAGTTCCCGTTTGTACCAGCTGGTACCGGTTTTATAGAGATTGTTGGTATCCGGGATCAACCAGTCATGCGGAATACTGACCGGTTGGAATTCTTTTGGTTCACCAAGCGCAAATTGCCACCCATCATTAAATTGTTTCATCTGGAATCCTTCAGGTATTCAAAAACCATATTATTTCCTCTTCTGTAAGGTCAATCCTTATTGTCAATTCGGGAGTAGGATAGGGAAAACACCCTAGGGTACAATCAGCTGTTTTTCGGATTCCGCGCTCAGGTTATCGCTCTTATCATAATTCCCAGAGGAGAACATGCCCATGAAACTTCAACGTGCGCCGTGCTCCGGGCAGGAATTGACTTTATATAGTGCATCTGTACGAAATATGTTGCATTGTCCTGCCTCCATGGCAGAAAATAGTAATATCAGGAGGGGACAATGAAAACAAACGCACTAAAGGCAGTGCCAAAAAAGAAACAAGATTTAGGTAAGTATCTGTCCCGTTATTGGACCCTTTATCTGTTGTTATTTCTTCCGGTCCTTTATTTTTTCATTTTTAAATACATTCCGATGACCTATATTCAGATTGCGTTCAAGAAGTACAGCATTATTAAAAATGTCTGGACGATGCCTTGGGCAGACAATCATGGAATGGAGTACTTCATCCAGGCTTTTTCGAACAGAGACTTCATTTTTGCATTGCGAAACACCGTTATGCTTAATTTTCTGGATCTTGTCGTTGGTTTTCCCGCTCCGATTCTTCTGGCACTTTTGCTAAATGAATTGAAGTTTAAAAACCTCAAGAAATTTACCCAGACCGTGGCATATATGCCCCATTTCCTTTCCTGGATTATTATTTCCGGATTGGCCCTTCAACTTTTCGCTCCGAATACGGGAATGATTAACGGGCTTATAAACCGCATGGGTTTTCCTTCAGTTCCGTTTATGAACGAACCCGTACATTGGGTCGTTACCTATGTATTGATGGGAATTTGGCAAAGCGTAGGATGGAATACCATTATCTATCTTGCGGCGATTGCGGGTATCAGTCCCGAACTGTATGAAGCGGCGGCAATCGATGGTGCTGGACGCATACGAAGAATGTGGCATGTTACTTTGCCGGGTATACGGCCAACCATTGTCGTTCTTCTTATTCTAAACCTTGGGCGTATTTTGGGAAGCGAGTTTGACCGGCCCTTCGTGCTTGGAAACCCTCTGGTCAAGGACGTATGTAACGTTATTTCGGTTTTTGTCTATAACAGCGGTATACGTGGGCTGCAGTTCTCGCTGACTACGGCAGTCGGACTTTTTCAGTCTGTTGTATGCGTTATTTTTCTGTTTATCGCCGACTTCCTTGCCAAGAGGTTCGGTGAGCGCGGTATAGTGTAAGGGAGAGCGTTGTATGATTACTTCGAAAGAATCGAAAATAGGCGACCGTTTTCTGATTGTATTTTGTTTTCTGGTTATTGTAGTGTGTTTTGTGCCAATTTTACATATTGCCGCGCGTTCTTTGAGCTCGATGGAATCATTAATACGCAATGATGTTATGTTATTGCCAATAGGATTTAACATTGATGCCTATAAATACGTATTGGCTGATGGAAAATTTACCTGGGCACTGTTTTGGACCGCGATACTGACGATTATCGGAACGGGTGTATCCCTGACCATGACGACCATGGCCGCTTATCCACTTACTTTTGATCATCTGAAGGGCCGAAAGTTTTTTAATACGGTGATTATTTTCACCATGTACTTCAACGCCGGAACGATACCAATGTACCTTTTGCTCAAGGATCTTAGTATGCTGGACAAGCCGGTTGTACTCATCGTTCCATACTGCCTGAGCGTTTTTAACATGATCATCATGCGAAGTTTTTTGAACAGCATTCCCGACAGTATGAGGGAGTCTGCCGAGATCGACGGAGCGGGGCCGATCCGTGTGTTAATTAGCATTTATCTTCCCCTTTCTACCCCCGTTCTCGCGACTCTTGCCTTGTTTTATGCGGTTGGCCGCTGGAACGGCTTTTCCGATGCCCTAATGTACGTGAATAACAGGCATTATTATCCAATTCAGTTATTGTTGTACAATCTTATCATGGCTACCTCCAATATAGACGTCGTTCAGCAGGAAGGAGGAAGCCTCCCCGGTTTAAGCGAGTCTCTCAAGGCAGCAGCGATTATGTTCGCGACGATTCCGATTTTGTGCGTGTACCCCTTCCTTCAAAAGTATTTTATCGCAGGCGCCACACTCGGCGCGGAGAAGGGTTAATTTAGTAAATCGGACACATTGTGTCTGAAGAAATATGACTTGGAGGATTATCATGAAAAGGAGGATTATCATGAAGAAATCTTTATCTGTTTTTTTGTGTCTCCTGTTGACCGTTGGGGCATCGTTTGCCAATGGATCAAAGGACGCAGCATCGGCAAAATTTTCTAAGGATCCCGACTTTGCCAATGGAAAGTTTGGAACGACCCGGAGTATTACGGTTGAGGTTTTTGACCGAAGTAACGACGGCGGCACAAACCCGGAAAACAACTTTTACACCGACTACATCAAAGCAGGGATGCTGAAAGAACACAACGTAAAAGTAACGTTCAAACGCGTCCCTCGTTGGACCGAACCCGACGCTATGAATAACCTGCTCGCTGCCGGTACCGCACCGGACCTATGCTTAACCTACAGCATGCCTACTATAAACACCTATGCGCAGATGGGCGGTGTATTAGACATAGCTCCTTATCTCGATACATACAAGAGCGACTTGTCCAACTTGTATAATACTGTCGGTGATTTGAATATTAACTTTGCACGGGATCCCGTAAAGAACGTCGTTTATGCGATTTCTGCCGTTCGGTATGTCAACGCTCGTACAGCAACGTTCGTACGCGAAGACTGGTTGAAGAAGCTTAACATCGCCGAGCCGACGAATTCCGCGGAATTCGAAGCCATGCTGGTTGCTTTCAAGGACAATGCCTCGACTTTGCTCGGAAAAGACGCTGCCAAAATGATTCCTTTCTCCATGGGTGTTGATGTCGGTTGGGAAGGCGGACTTATTCTTGACCAGTTCATCCCGAATGCTATTTCCGATAAAGACTGGTGGATTAACGGATTCTGCGACCGGCATACCCTTCAGCCCGGGATCAAGGAAGGCGTTCGCCTCCTCAACAAGTGGTACAACCTGGGCCTTATCTGGAAAGATTTCCCGCTCTATCCCGTCGGAGACAAAACTGCCGCTAACAATGCAAAAGCCGGTTATGTTGGTGCCTTCATTGGAAACTGGGACGGCCCCTACCGCGATGGCGACAATGGTATCGTAGGCGGCCTGCACAAAGTTGTTGGACCGGATGCTAACTACATCGCTGTCGACACCTTCAAGAATGACGCCGGTATTTACAGAAAGTACCAGAGCTCACCGCTTGATCGCTTCCTGTTCCTGCCCTCTACCAACAAACAACCTCTCGCTTCCATGATGTATCTTGACTTCATCAGCAAGCCCGAAGTTCGCAAGTTCCTCCAGATCGGAGAGGAAGGTGTAACCCACATTACCCAAGCTAACGGAGCTATCAAGGCAAAGGCTGCAAAAGCCCCGAAGATCATGAACTCCTCAAACAACATCGATCTTACCATGACCATCAACGGTCTTGATGTGGGTGACCCGAGCCTGAATGCCCTTTCTCTCGCTCTCGGATATGCTGGCGTTGATCCCAAGTATATCCAGAAATCCTATCTGCTCCAGAAGGTCGGTGCACGATATGATCCTATCTTCACTGTCGGTACAGTCGCTTCCGAAAGCGGACAGGGACCACAATTCCAGGTTAAGCGCGATACCCTGCTTGCACAGGCTGTCGTTTCCAAGCCTGTTGACTTTGATGCAACCTGGGACAATGGAATGAAAGCTATCCTGGCTTCCGGCGTACAGAAGATCATCGACGAACGTGCTGCTCTCTATGAGAAATACTACGGAGCCAAGAAGTAATTCGGATTTTCCGTACTGTTTTGGGGGGATCCGCAGTATTGTGGGTCCCCCCCATTTTTTTATGAAGTTCGTGAGTATCAAGCAAGCGTGCGCTATTCGGGTTTCAGGAGTGTAAGAAAAATGCCGGTTACAAATGTCGCGATCGTGGAGGATCACCCGATCTTCAGCAAAGGTCTGACACAGCTTATTAACACCAATAAAAGTTTTTTTGTTATTGGCGAGGCAACCTGCTGTTCAGGGGCTATGGCTCTTGTTGAAAGCAAAAATCCGGATCTTGTTATCGTCGATCTTAATTTGGGCGACGAGGATGGTCTTGATCTTATAAAAAATCTTAAAGCGCTATATCCTTCTCTCGCTATTCTGGTTCTTTCCATGCATGACGAACGTTATTACGCGGAACGGGTTTTACGGGCTGGCGCTCGCGGCTATATTATGAAAGAAGAAGCAGGCATCAGGGTAATTGAGGCCATAGAGACGGTAATGTCCGGCAAAATTTGGCTGAGCGAGACGGAGCGCGAGCATATATTCGCGTCAATGGCAAGTTCTGTTCTGGTCGATACCGAAACAAACTATAAAAGCTTGATTTCAAAGCTTTCCGACCGGCAACTCCAGATTCTTAATCTTATCGGAAAAGGTCTGGGAACCGTCGAGATATCGACAAAGCTCAATTTGAGCGCAAAAACGGTCGGGACGCATAAAGAGCATATCAAACAAAAACTTGGTTGCGCATCCATTCAGGAATTGCGGCAACTGGCGATAAAACTGACAAATTCTTGAGCACAGGAGATTTTTATGAAAATGACATTCAGGTGGTTCGGAACCGGTTACGATTCCATATCATTGCAAAATATCAGACAGATACCGGGAGTCGTCGGAGTTATCACGACTCTCTACGACAAGCAGGCCGGTGATCTTTGGGAGCGCGAGCGGATCAGGGCGCTGAAAGCCGATTGCGCGGATAACGGACTCGAGATCTCCGGAATCGAGAGCGTCAATATACATGATGCGATCAAGGTCGGTACTCCCGATCGCGACAAATACATCGACAACTATATCAAGACGCTGGAGATTCTCGGGCAGGAAGGAATCGACATGGTGTGCTACAACTTCATGCCGGTATTCGACTGGACTCGAAGCGATCTCGCGAAGGTACGCCTCGACGGCTCGACCGTTCTCGCGTACGACCAGAAAATTATCGACCAGATCGACCCGACGAAGATGTTCGAGGGCATGAACGCGAAATCAAACGGCTTCATGCTTCCCGGCTGGGAACCCGAGCGCATGGCGCGCATCAAGGATTTGTTCGCGATGTACAAGGACGTGGACAACGAGAAACTGTTCGCCAACCTCGTGTATTTTTTGAAGGCGATCATGCCGGTATGCGACAAGTACGATATCAAGATGGCGATTCATCCGGACGATCCGGGTTGGCCTGTGTTCGGCCTTCCGCGCATTATCACCGGAAAAGAGGGTCTCGTCAAAATGATAAAGGCCGTAGACAACGTGCATAACGGCGTTACGCTTTGCACGGGCTCACTCGGCTCGAATCCGAAGAACGACATTCCCGACATCATGCGCGCGCTGAAAGGTCGCATACATTTCGCGCATATCCGTAACCTCAAGCACGATTCACCCGGAGTATTCCAGGAAGCTGCTCATCTTTCGAGCGACGGATCGTTCGACATGCACGGTTTCGTCAAGACTCTGTATGAAACGGGTTTTGACGGCCCGATCAGACCGGATCACGGACGCGCCATCTGGGGCGAGAAATCGATGCCCGGTTACGGACTCTACGACCGCGCTCTCGGCTGCGCGTACCTGAACGGTTTGTGGGAAGCGGTCTCAAAAGACTTTCCAAGATTTTCATGAAACTTAATTTGAAAGGCAAAACCGCCGTTATTACCGGTGGCGCAAGCGGGCTCGGCCGGCTTGTGTCCCTCGATCTCGCGCGCCGCGGCGTGCGGGTCATCGCATGGGATCTGGCTCAGCTTTCGCTTGATGCGCTTGTCGCGGAAGCGCTGGCGTTCGGCGGCGACGTGGTTCCGGGAATTGTGGATATTTCCGACAAAGCTGCCGTATACGCGGCCGCCGGGAAGATTCTTGCCGAACGCGGAGCTGTGGATATTCTCGTAAATAACGCGGGAATCGTGTCGGGGAAAACGCTTCTTGAAACACCCGACGAAAAAATCGAGAAAACCTTTCAGGTAAACGTTCTCGCGCATTTTTGGACCGTGAAGGCTTTTCTTCCTGCCATGCTCGCGCAAAAAGGCGGTCACATCCTTACGATCTCATCTGCCGCCGGGCTTATTGGCGTGAGCGGTTTGGCCGACTATTCCGCGAGCAAATTTGCGGTATTCGGGTTTAATGAATCGCTGCGGATGGAATTGCGCAAAATGAAAAGCAAGGTACGGACGACTATCGTCAGCCCTTTTTATGTAAATACCGGATTGTTCGCGGGCGTCCAAACGAGGATTCCCCTTTTACTGCCTATACTGGAACCGGAAGTCGTCGCGAGACGTATCGTCAGGGCAATAGTGAAAGGCGAGAAACGGGTTATTACTCCCCGATTTGTCTACGTTGCCCTTCCCTTGCGCATACTCCCCGTTGGGTTTTTCGATCTCATTTCCGACATTTGCGGCATCAGCTCAACGATGGATCATTTTACGGGACGAGGGAAGCAAGAAACGCCACCGTCGCCCTGATCGCTTCGTCTCCCATCCATGCATGGTCCTGGGCGGGAAATATCTCGCGCACGACTTGGACGCCCGCGTCTTCGAGTTTATTGGCATAATATGTATCCTCGTCACGCAGGGGATCGAGGCCGCAAATGGTGATAAGAGTCGGGGGAAGACCGGAAAAATCAGTCTCGTAAACGGGATTGACGGTCGGGTCTTTCGAGTACTCGGAGGGATTTCCAAGATACATGCGCTCGAAGGACGCGAGGCTCTTTTTGGTGAGCACGGTTTTTTTATTCGCCTCCGTTCGCGAAGTCCAGGGTTTTCCCGTCGTGGGATCGGTCGAACCCACGAGAGGCGAATAGAGAAGCTGGGCGTATGGCATAATCATCTTTTGATCCCGTCTCCAGATTGCCACCTCGGTTGCGAGGTTCCCTCCCGCGCTGTCCCCCCCGATCGCAATGCGCTCAGGGTCTGCGCCGAAGACGTCGTTTGCGTGCGTCACGAGCCAATCGAACGCAGCCTTGCAATCTTCGGGTCCGGCAGGATAGGGATGTTCCGGCGCGAGCCTGTATTCAACCGATACGACAATGGCGCCTGTGTCCCGGGCAAGAAGCCTGACTGTCCGGTCTACATGCTCGAGGCTGCCGAGGACGAAGCCGCCACCGTGAATATACATGATTATCGGCATGTTGTAATTTCGCCTGGTCGGCGTGTATATCCTTACCGTGACCGGATCCGTAGGACCCGGTATCTTGCGGTCAACGATCGATTCCATATGAATGTCGATTGAAGGCGGGATCTTTTCTGACATCGCGCGGACAAACAGATACTTGGTGTCCAGGTTATCCATATACCGCTGTTTGACCGTCATACAGGAAGATAAAAGGATCAACGAAAACAAGATAGCGGAAAGCAACAAGCGGCGCATGGGATCTCCCGAGAAAGGTAAATAGCTTTAAAAAAGAAAAGCGTTAATTGGTTTTGACCGCGCCCGTTCCGAAGAAGATCCAGTCTCCCTCTAGTATATAGGAAATTGGGTATCCCGGCGCGAACGAAGCCGTTCCGTTGTCAATAATATAATTCATCGATGCTGAAATTTGGGGCGCCGCGAACGTTCCGTCCGAAGAGCTATAAGAATTAGCCGTCATAACGGTACTGGAAATGACATATTCCTCTTTTGTGAAATATTTAGTGCCGCCCGAATATTGCGAACTAATGACGTTAACCCATGTACCGGTAAATCCGGAACTTGCATCCTGCCTCTTTAGCGCGTCAAAGCAGAGCTGATTTTTGATAAAATGAACATTCGTCGTCGTTACGGTCGCGTTGGCCATCCATGAGATTGTCGGCGTCGTTGCGGAATCCGCGATATAACAAGTATTTGTCTGGGAAAAAGTCGCAACATTATCCTTGATTGAAAGCGATCCTTTGGTAAAATTCCAGTCTGTCCAGGTCTTGGTGGTATCGATTTTTGACGTGCAGGACGTCTTGGTTTGCTGCTGATAGGTCACATCGTCGTTGACTGTCGTGGTAATTTCTTTGACATACGTGTAGCTGGTTTTATAGTTCGGAAGCGTTCCGCCAATGTTGGTTGAAGATCCCGTTCCCGTAGTCGTGCGTTTCCATGTGCCTATTATGTCAGCCGCCGTCGACAGGGTCAAAGTAGTCGTCGAACCGGCAGACGATCCGCCGCTCGATGCCGAGCTTGCCTGTACGCATGAGACAAGCGCAATCGCGCAGATAAAACCCAGAGCCGTTGCGGCTAAAAACTTGGTATTCGTCATTTTATTGATCCTTTTGCCTGAAAAACTTCAACTTAGTATAGCTTACTTATGCGTCCTTGTATATTTGTCCGGGGATTGAAGCGCTATCCATTTTGAATTTCACCACTAATTGAGCGAATATTACGGGTAGGGTGCCGTTTTTGAGAAAATACCATAATTTCCATTTAGTCAATAAAAATTTATCAAATCGGATGACAAAATAGGTAAAAATCGATAGAATCAGTATCGCATATCAGGTCGGATATCCGACACATGGAGAATATATTGAAGACAATCACTACTGAAAAGCGAATCAAGGTCACCGTGAACAAACGGGAAATTGAAGTATTCGAAGGCCTTACTATCCTGCAAGCCCTGCTTCAGGAAGACGTGCATATCCCCCATCTTTGCTATGATATCCGGCTCGAACGGTCGAACGGTAACTGCGGCCTGTGCGTCGTGGAACTTGGCGAAGGCGCCGATATCCGCGAGGTAAAGGCGTGCCAGACCCCGATTCAGGCCGGCATGGTAATCAATACCAATACCGAAAAGCTCGAGAGCTACCGCAAGGTTCGGCTCGAGCAGATTCTTTCAGACCATAATGCCGATTGCGTCGCTCCCTGCGTGCAGACGTGTCCGGCAAATGTCGATATCCAGATGTACCTTCGTCAGGCGTCAAACGGCAACTACGAGAACGCGCTTCGCGTCATCAAGGACTCGAATCCGTTTCCTCTCGTATGCGGCCGCGTGTGCCCGCATCCCTGCGAGGCGGCGTGCCGCCGTAATCTCGTGGATACTCCCGTCGCGATAAATTATGTTAAGCGTTTCGTGGCCGACTGGGACATGGCTCGCGAAGAAGCCTGGCTTCCATCGAAAAAACCCGCTACCGGCAAGAAGATCGCCGTTATCGGAGCGGGCCCCGGCGGGCTTTCTGCGGCTTATTACAGCGCGATCAACGGGCATGACGTGACCGTGTTCGAGCGCCAGCCCGAGGCGGGAGGCATGATGCGGTACGGGATTCCCGAATACCGTCTGCCCAAAGCCACGCTCGACAAAGAAATTGATACGATGAAAAAACTCGGCGTGAAGATTCAGACCGGCAAGGCCCTCGGCACGCATCTTCGCCTTGAGGATCTCCAGAAGGATTTCGACGCGGTATTTATGGCGATAGGCTCATGGCGAGCGAGCCCGCTTAATATCGAAGGCGAAAACCTCGAGGGCGTGTGGCTCGGAATCAACTATCTCGCGCAGGTTACCAAGGGCGTCGAGATCAATCTCGGGGACACCGTGGTGGTCATCGGCGGCGGAAATACCGCTATCGACTGCGCCCGAGTCGCTCTCCGAAAGGGCGCAAAAAAAGTAAAGCTCATTTACCGCCGAACGCAGGAAGAAATGCCAGCCGAGGCCTACGAGGTCGAGGAAGCGCTTCATGAGGGCGTCGAGATGGTATTCCTGATGTCGCCGAACAGCATTACGATGAAAGACGGCAAGAAGCAGGTTAACTGCATCGAGATGCAGCTCGGAGAGCCGGACCGCTCGGGTCGCCGCCGTCCTGTTCCTGTCGAGGGAAGCAACGTCGTGATCCAGGCCGACACCATAATCGGCGCGATCGGCCAGAGTACGAACACACAGTTCCTGTACAACGACTTGCCCGTCAAGCTCAACAAGTGGGGTGACGTCGAGGTGAAGGGCACAACCCTGCAAACTTCGGAAGACAATATTTTCGCCGGCGGCGACTGCGTTACGGGTCCTGCGACCGTCATTCAGGCCGTCGCGGCGGGGCGCCATGCCGCCGTGTCGATCGACAGCTATCTCATGAAGGGCTATGTCAAGGAATCGAAGATCGATTACAGCTGCAGCCGCGGCTCGCTCGAGGATTTGCCCCGCTGGGAATTCGAGAACATGCCCCGTTTCGCCCGTCATGCGATGCCCGCGATCGCCGAAGCGGCGCGCAAGCATAATTTCGACGAGGTCGAGCTCGGGCTTTCCGAGGCGGACGCGCGGGAAGAGGCTGCGCGCTGTCTGCGCTGCGGATGCGAGGAGCGGTATGACTGCCATCTCCGCAAGGAAGCGTGCGACCACAATATCGAGTTCAAGAAACCGGTGCACGAGCGGCCGTATCTTCCGATCGTGGAAGACCATCCGTATATCGTGCGCGACCACAACAAGTGCATATCGTGCGGACGCTGCATCGCGGCCTGCGCCGAGGTCGAGGGTCCGGACGTGCTTACGTTCTACATGAAGCAGGGACGCCAGCTCGTCGGAACCAAAAGCGGCTTGCCTTTGCAGGAAACCGACTGCGTGAGCTGCGGCCAGTGCGTGAACGCATGCCCCTGCGGCGCGCTCGAGGCGAAGAGCGAAAAAGGAAAGGTATTCCGCGCCCTCAATAATCCCAAGAAGACCGTCGTCGCGTTCGTCGCGCCCGCGGTCAGAAGCGTCGTCTCCGGCCATTATGACGTTCCGTTCGAGGCGGCCTCTCCCTATATGTCGGGACTTTTGAAGAAACTCGGATTTGACCGGGTGTTCGACTTCTCGTTCGCGGCCGACCTGACCATCATGGAAGAGACGACCGAGTTCCTCACGCGCGTGGAGAAAAAGGGCGTGATGCCCCATTTCACTTCGTGCTGCCCCGGCTGGGTCAATTTCGTCGAGAGACGGTATCCCGCGTTTATCCCGCACCTTTCTTCGTGCAAGTCCCCGCAGATGATGATGGGCGCGACCGTGAAAAACCATTATGCCCAGCTCGCAAAGATCAAGAAGGAAGATCTCTTCGTCGTGTCTATCGTTCCGTGCATCGCGAAGAAGTATGAGGCCGCCCGCCCCGAATTCGCGACCGACGGAATCCGCGACGTGGATGCGGTTCTGACTTCGAGCGAGATGATCGACATGGTCGATATCATGAAAATAAACCCGGCGGATATCGTTCCGCAGGAATTCGACGATCCCTACAAGCAGGTATCCGGCGCGGGCATTTTGTTCGGCGCATCCGGAGGCGTCGCCGAGGCAACGCTCCGCATGGCAGTCGAGAAGCTCACCGGCAAGCCGCTGACGGAACATCTCGACTTCGAGGAGATCCGCGGATTCGAAGGACTCAAGGAAGCTACCATTGACGCGCCGGGCGCGAAAGTCCGCGTTGCCGTCATCAGCGGTTTGCAGAACGCCGAGCCGATCGTCGAAAAAATCCTGCAGGGAGTGGACGTCGGTTATGATCTCATCGAGGTTATGGCCTGTCCCGGCGGATGTATTTGCGGAGCGGGCCACCCGGTTCCGGAAAAGATCGGCGTGCTCACCCAGCGGCAGAAGGTTCTCGTGGACATCGACAAGATTTCCAAATACCGCAAGTCCCAGGAGAATCCCGATATCCTCCGACTATACAAGGATTTCTACGGCGAGCCGAACTCCCATCTCGCGCACGAGCTTTTGCACACGAGCTACAAGCAGGTAAACGGTGACTATCTGTGCGGCACCGTGCGCAATAAAGGGAATTCCGCGTTCGTGACTCAGGAATTCATCGTATGCGTGTGCGACAAGTGCACGGAAAAGGGTTCGAGAGAACTCTTCACCAGGGCAACTGGTCGCATTATGCAAAACAAGATGAATACGTTCATCAACGTGCGCACGCTCAGGCTGAAGGATACGCATCCCGGAGACGATATTTACGTCGCCCTGAACGGGCAGCAGGTGGATCCGGTCGTGCTCGAGAATTTCTCGGTAGAAAACAATTTATAAGAATTGACGGTCGCATCGACCGAAAGACGGAGGGCCGTTCCCGATTCGGGGATGGCCCTTTTTTTTATGAAATCCTTCCTACGATCAAATACTTTGCATAACCTACATACCCGGAGATTGCTCCGGGGGCGTTGATTCGGGAACGACTGCGAGCGAGTAAAATTTGCTTGCGACGGGATCGCGCCAATGGGCGAGCACGGTAAACCCGGTCAGGATGCCCTTGGAAATCTGCATCGTGCCATGGTCGAGGGAGCCGGACGGCGAACGCAAATCCATGGATGCTCCGGAAGACTCCTTGTTCACGGAATAGGAGCGTGCGTCCGTGACGGCGTTGGCGCTTTTATTCAGCAGCGAGTAAGCGGCGGAAATATCGGCGGCTTCGAGCGAATCGCGAACGTATTCGTGCGCGAGCGTTTCACCGACAGCGACAGTGTATCCTTTAATTTCAGGCGGGTTGTCGACCCAAGTCGGCGTGCCCGACGTGTCAAACTGTTGGGCGTAGGGACGACTCTCCGCGCCCTTAAGCGGATCCATCGCGATAACGATAGTCCCCTCCGGGCGGGTGAGTACTGCGAGAACCTTTAGCCGGCCTGCGATGCTTTCGATATCGTCAGCCACAAAGAGCGCGTTTCCGTCCGTCGCCGTCGAACGCGGGGTCGCGTTCGTGGATTCGGCTATCAGTTTTGCGGTCACATAAATATTTTCCGAAATCGCGTCGCTTCGCGCGCACCGGGAAAGCGCTTCGTTGAGCATTTTGTCGGCGTTACTATACGGCGCCGACATGCCGATGAATACGTTCATCGGATACTTGTCGAGATTCCCTTCGGGAGATTCCGCGCAAAGCGTGCATGCGCCGATTAATGCAAGCGAGAAGATGAGAAGCGTTTTTCTATTCATTTGCGCGCGTTCCCCCATCTTCATAAGCCGCCGATTGTCGCGGAATCGAAAGCAAAACCCACACGCCGTCATCGCCGTCCGCCCATAGAGCTTCCTGTTTGATGCCGGTTATGGTTGAGTTTGCGGTTTGTTGCGAAATAGAAATAAAAGAGTCGCCGTTACTGTCGGTATGCGAAATTTGTGTGCTCCGTACTTTCGTGGCCATCCATCGCGAAATGTTTTCCCTCGCGTCCGCGATTGCCTTTTGCGTTGACTCTGCCTTGCTTGCGCCCCTTCCGTAACCTGCGGCGTAATACCGGGTTGTCGACTGCGGCGGCGCGTTTACCCAGGCTGGCCGCGTTGCCGGGGCGCGTGCCGTAGTTTGGATGCGCGCCGTCGTCTGCGGGTTTTGGGTCTCCTGTACGTTTGCCGGATGTTTCGACGCCTGAGTGGTCATGCAACCCGATAAAAGCATGATTGTCCCGAGGCATATATAAACTGACATATTTTGCCGATTTATCATATGTATTTAACCCCCGTAACCGATTGAAGTGTTACATTATAGTATGTATTCATGAAATACGGATATTGCAGCGAAGTTAATTTTTGAAATGTGGCTATTTTATCGAATGTGCCGGCGGGACGACTGATTCTTCCTTACGCGTCGATAAAAAGGGAGGTGTTAAATTGAAAAAGGCACTTATGATTTTTTTTGCGTTGTCCATGTGCGTATCCGCGGTGTTCGCTTCCGGCTCGAACGACGCAAAAAACTTTTCTGCCGAGTCCTATTATCGCGAAGTTTCGGGAGTTCTCGCCCACAAACTTGACGACAACGAAAAGGCGGTTGCCGACGCGACGTATCTTTGGTATTCCAATAAATGCGATAAAAAATGGACCTCGGAACTTTTCGACAAGGCGGTGAAAAAAGGCGCGGAAAACTGCCGTAACGACGCGATGATCGCCGCTGCGAAAGCCGGGAAATTCGGCGAGAAAGTGCTGAAGGCATTGATAGTCGCCGCGGGCGACGCCTCTGAATCGATAGGTAAATGGGTCGACAAGAACAGCGAGAGGTACGACAAGGCAAAAAAGTGATTGCTCTGCCCTGCGCGCTTCGGGCACAAAGGAGGAATCCGATTTGTCGAATCGACATTTCAATGTTATTATATGCTCGAAGTCCAATAACTAAGGCAGTAGGAGACCGCAGTGACTATCAGAAGGAAGCTTTTAGTACTTTCAGGCATTGTTGTTGCGTCCATTGCTCTGATTACTTTTGTTTTTGCCAATACGCTGTTGACTCTCAATCGTATAGAAAAGGAACGGATGTATCTCTCGCAACTTGCCATTTCCGCCAATGGTTTTTCTGCTGTCGTAAATGCGCTTGACAGCGATCAGGCAGATGGGGTTCAAGAGCGCTTTGACACTGCCTCAAAGGCGCTGGAAGCCGCTTTCAGGGCAACTGAATCCATAGCGGAAATTCCCCGGTCCGGCAAAGATCTCGCCAAGGCCGTGAAAATTATCAATAATCTGCATCCGATGTTTACGGATGTCGCGACGGAGGTTTCCGCCAATTTTAGCGTTTTGAAAGCCGATCTCAAGAAGTATTTATATGAGACGCATTCAACGAGCGTTTTGCAGCTTTATACGAACAAATACGTACGGTCAAAAAATGACTTTACGGAAGTCGATTCGCATCTGGATACTTTTTTTACTTCGCTCGTCGGTGCTTCCGGCACAATGCAGACCGTCAGCGGCACGATTTTTGATCAGGACGCCATTATAGACAACGCGATACAAATACGTCAGAATTCCGGTATTCTGCTGGCCGTAATTATCGCCGCAATTCTCTGCGTGGGCCTCGCTATCTTTACGCGGATGATCAGCAAATCAATTCGCAATCGCGTGCTCTTTATTGATCAGGCGTTGCGTCCGATCGGCGAGGGTAATTTGACCAAAACCATAAGCATAATCGGCGCTGATGAAATATCAAGCATCAGCGTGTCCATAAATACGCTGGTTAATAATCTTGCCAACCTGTTCAGGGGCACAAAGGAAAAAATCGGGATACTGCGGGACAAAGGCGATGACCTGTCTTCCCATATGGAGGAAACATCAGCGTCTATTTTGCAGATTAACGGCAGGATTTCGGAAAACGAAAAACACTTGGGCGCGCAATCCGGCGCGGTTCAGAACACCGCGCAGGCGGTCGCCCGGCTGGCGGAGAATAGCCGGAAAATGGACGCCGAACTTTCGGACCAGACGAAGGTTATCGGGCAGTCCGCCGCTTCCATAGAGCAAATGATAGCCAATATCGCGGAGCTTACCTATACGACAGGAAGGGTCGATGCGTCTGCGGGCGACTTGCTTACCTTCGCTGAAACGGGGCGCGACCGGATCGATTCCGTGAGTTCGTCCATCCGCGAGATAAACAAGTCATCGGACAGCCTTCTTGAGGCCGCGAAGCTGATAAGCAATATCGCGTCGCAAACGAATCTCCTCGCGATGAACGCGGCGATCGAAGCCGCCCATGCGGGTGATTCCGGCCTTGGCTTTGCGGTGGTTGCCGACGAAATACGCAACCTCGCCAATCAGTCTTCCCTGCAGTCAAAACGAGTTTCTCTCGACCTTAAAACGGTAAAAGGAAGCCTTCAGAACGTCACGACCCTCTCGGACGAAGCTCAAGTCTCGTTCCATAATATATTGGAACGGGTTCGCGGCGTGCGCGAACTTATAGGAGGCGTAGGAGCCTCTCTGGAAGAGCAGAATTCGGGCAGTGCATCCCTTCTTACCGAGATCGGAAATCTACGTTCGATCACTTCCGACGTCAGCGATGCGGGAAAAGCAATGCGGGAAGCGAATCAGAATATCAGCGGTTCGATCGAACAGCTGCAGGAGACGACCAGGCTGGTAAACGCGAACAACGTTGAAATTTTTCAGGGAACCGACGAGATCAATAATTCCGTTAATGCCATTTTGCGGATGACCGTGGAAAACAGCGATCTTATCAACGCTCTTGAGGAAGAAACAGGGCGTTTCCTCATCGGCTGACTTTTTTAGCCCATTTGCCTTATAATGGGATTATGTTGCAATCAATCGTTGGCACCCTGTCGGGCGCGTTTACTGTGTTCTTCGGTTTCAAGGCGTACATTATTCTGCCCGTTTTTATGCTTATTCTCGCGCTTGTCGCCCGGATGCGCATCAAGGACGCGCTTCTCGCGACCATTAAGATCGGCGCGGGCTTTGCCGGAGTGTTCGTGGTGTTCGGTTTTTTCGTGACGCAGATCAGTCCTGCGATTCAGTCGATCATCAGCCTTCGAGGATTGAATTATCCCGTCGTGGATATCGGCTGGCCGCCTCTTGCCGCCATCACCTGGTCATCGGCCCTTACTCCGATGATTATTCCTCTCATCATGATTGTGAACCTTGTCATGGTTTTGACGCGCATGACCAAAACGCTTTACGTCGATTTGTGGAATTACTGGCACTTTGCGCTGATCGGCGTCCTTCTTCAGAGCGTCACGGCGAACGCTTTTTTTGCCGTCGCGGCGTCCCTACTTCTCGCTATCTATACGATCAAGACTACCGAGTGGTCCGCGCCCTACGTGAAGCGCGAGATGAACCTTGACGGCATTGCGATTAGCCCGATATCGGTATCCGGCTTCCTTCCTTACGCAGTCGTCCTCAATAGCTTTTTTGACGCGATTCCCGGATTGCGAAAACTGAACTGGAATCCCTCGCAAAAGAAAGGAGATGAAGGCGGGACAAAACTTTTGCGCGAGCCGATGGTCATCGGATTCCTCGTCGGCGTTTTTCTTTCTTTGCTCGCCGGGTACGATCTTAAAATGACGCTTGAGACCGCCGTCAATATCGCCGCCGTCATGTTCATGCTGCCGCGCTGCGGTGGGCTTATCGGGGAAGGGATGGGATCCGTGTCCCTTGCGTTTAAAAATCTGGTAGAAAGAAAATTCAGCTCGATGAAAGGCCTTTCGATCGCGATGGATACCGGTATTCTCATGACGAATCCGTCCGTTATCGCGACCGGTCTCATCCTCATTCCCGTTTCGCTCGTTCTCGCGTTCATCCTTCCGGGGAATCGCGTGATTCCTCTCGGCGATTTGCCCAATCTTCTTTCGGTCATGGCCGTTATCGTTTTGGTCATGCGGGGAAACGTGATCCGCGCCGTCATTGCGGGCGTTCCGATCGTCGCTACTTTCCTTCTCGTTTCGTCGAGGATGGCTCCGCTTTTTACCAGGCAGGCAATCGCGGCAGGAATGGATATCGGCGTAGGAACCCGGGAAATTACCGCGTTCACTGACGGGGGAAATCAGCTGAGATATTGGTTCTTTTATCTCTTTCAGGGAAACCTGATCGCGATCGCGATAATCCCGGTCGTGCTTTCCATGCTTTTTTTCGCCTGGATAAAGCACCGCAAGATGACAGAACTTTAGTTTTTGGATATCTTCCAGTCGATCTTTACGTCAATCTTGAAAAGAACTATAAAGAACATGATGACGTTCGCGAGCATCCAGATCGGCGAATAAATAAAATAGTACAGAAGAAAATCAAGCGGATTAAAGTGGAAACGCAGGATACGGGCAAAGGCGGCAAACACCAGTCCCGCGACGAGCACTCCCGCGATGGAAGCGATCCAGCTGCCGCTTGATATCAGGTTGACGTGAATCAGCCACAGGAAAATACCGGTGATAACCTGAAAATGCTGAGTGATCATGAATAAAAGCGGCAGAAGAAATACGATGCCGGTATGCTGTATGAACAAAAAAACCAGAAGATAGGTGATAAAGGGAAGCAGCAGGAGAATCGTCGAGAAGAACATCGCGGGCGTTTTGAAAAGATTGATAAAAATGAGGAAGAAATTTTCTTTCAGCCACAGAATGTTATTCATCGCCCATCGCTTGCGCTGTACGATCCATTCGTTGAACGTATCCGGGACGTCATTGCGCACCTTCAGTTCCGGGGGGTAGGCGAACGCCGAATGGAGCTGAAAGGCGCGCGCGGCAAAATCCATGTCTTCGTTTATAACCGGCTGGAAACCGTCAAGCTGCCGGAAGAGGAGAGCCGTTACCGCGAAGGCCGCGCCGTTCATCGAAGGCGAACGCTTGGCGAATTTTCCCATAGTGAGGGAAATCATCGCGAACGAAAGAAATTCGATCGACATCATGCGGGATACAAAAGTTTTTCGTATGCCTTCTTTCGGAATTTCGATGAGGTCGTTATGCTCCATGCGAACCGAAACTTTTTGCAGGTAGAGCGGATCGTCCGGCAATTCGATGTCATTGTCGAGCATCAGAAATACGTCGGTCTTTGTCTTGTGCGCGACGCGGTTCATGGACTCGGTCTTTCCCAGCTGTTCGCCGTTATAGTGCACGGTAATTCGGGAACGATGGGGCTCAAGCGCGGCTTCGATGGCGGGATTCGTGTTACCGTCGACAATGACTATCAGTACTTTGTCCTGATAGTCATTGGCAAGAAGCTTCGAGACAATATCGCCGACGCGTTTCGGTTCTTTGTATACCGGTATCAATATCGCTATTTTCATTTTAACCTGATTTACTTGATCATTTTAAGGTCGTTTTTTAGCAGTGTGTTTTCTGGTACTGCTTGCAAGCCCTCGTTAAGGATTGTTCTCAATCCGGCCGTGTCCCCGGCATTATACGCCGAAACCGCTTTATTGTGAACCTCGATGGCGTAGTTTTGCAAATATACGTTTTTTTGCTGGATGAGGTCTCGTTGTCCCGGCAGTTCTTTTAGTCCACGGTCCAGTACGGCTACGGCTTTCAGCCATCCGTCGCTTTGGCGTATCCGGTCGGCTTCGAGATAATACGCGTATGATACGAGCTTTTCATAGTCGCCTGCGCCGAGATACGCGCGAGCCGCATTTGTCTTTGCGAGAAATTCGTTCAGACCGAGCGTGGTTGCCGTGCTTTGCAGGGAATTAAACGTAAGTCCGCGGTATATTTCGGCGTATGTCGCGCTGTCGATATCCGAAACCCAGGATGAAAGCAAATCATACGAACCCTGATAGTCGTTTTTCTTCATGAGATTGTTCACCATTTTGCTTACGGTCGCGGTTATGTATTCGTGGTATCTGTCGTAGTCTCCATAGAGATCGCGGACCTTCTTGATAAATTGCAGGCTTTCCGTATCTTTGCCCGAATTGGAAAGGTTTGCGGCATACGTGAGTAAAGGTTCGGCAAGGTCTTTCATGGTAAACGATGTTCCCTGCAATGTTCTCTCGTCGACAGTAAGTCCGATCGTCTCTTCGAAGCCGCCCTTTTTTTGCAGAAGGCTGATCCTGTTGCCGTAGATGAGCGCGAGCAATCTTCGTTCCTCAATAGGCTTTCTGTTCAGGTATTTTGTCTTGGGGACCAGAACGTATACTTTTTGGGATGCCCGGGTTGCCGCCAATTCCCTTTGCGAACCGGGATCGAAACCATAGGGGTTGGTCGTTTCCGCGTCGATTTTTATTCCGTTTATCTCAACGGTGCAGAATGCGTGGACCGGCGTCTCGACGCCCTCGACTTTGAGGTTGACGGTTCGCGCAAGATAATAGAAAAGAACCGCCGAAGAAACGCAATTGTAATCACCGGTGAGAAGCGCCGTGTCGACTCGCGTCTGGAACTCGGAATAGCGTCTGAGCGTATTCGCATAGAGCAAGGCGAGTATCGCCTCTGCTTTGGTTCGTTCATCGGCGTCGGGAGCAAGGTTTGCCTTGAGTTCCGTACCCAGCGATTTCATGCGCGCGAATAATGCCTCGATTTGCGAATCGTCCGTACCCGAGGCGATGAGGGCAAGTCGAGCGAAGGTATCGCTGTCGAGGAGGGTTCCTTCTTTCGTGTCCGCTGCCGTGGTCGTTCCCACGGCAGCGGCAATGCGCGGATCCGGATCCACCCGCGGTTCGGCGGATAAAAGCGCGGATGAAATAACGCAGAAAGAAAGGGCCAGGCAGTATGCGAATTTATTCTTGGATAGTTTCAGTCGACGATCCTTATTTGATGATTTTTATCCAGCCTTCGGGAGCCTTGATTCGGCCCATCTGGATGCCGGTAAGCGTGTCGTATAATTTTTTGGTGACAGGACCCATTTCGGTCATGCCGCTTGGGAAACGGATTTCCTTGCCATGATCCACGACCATGCCGACGGGGGAGATTACCGCGGCCGTGCCGCACAGGCCGCATTCCGCAAAATCCTTGAGCTCGTCGAGGTGAACTTCGCGTTCTTCGACGTCGAGATGAAGATAGTCCTTCGCCACGGTCATAAGCGAGCGCCGGGTGATCGAGGGAAGTATCGTGCCTGATTTGGGAGTGATGACTTTATTGTCTTTGGTGACGAACAGAAAATTCGCGCCGCCGGTTTCTTCGACTTTGGTCCTTGTGGAGGCGTCGAGATACATGTTTTCGTCAAAGCCTTCTTCGTGGGCGGTCACGATCGGGTAAAGGCTCATCGCGTAATTGAGCCCCGCCTTTATGTTACCCGTACCGTTCGGAGCCGCGCGGTCGAAGTCGCTGACCTTGAGCTTGAGGGGTTTCGCGCCGCCCTTGAAATAGGGACCGACTGGAGTGACGAAAATTCTGAATTGGTATTCCTCGGCCGGCTTGACGCCGATAACCGGGGAGCTTCCAAACATATAGGGCCTGATATACAAGGTTGCGCCCGATCCGTACGGCGGCACATATGCCTCGTTTGCCTTGACGACTTCGATAACGGCTTCGATAAAGCGGTCTTTCGGAAAAACCGGCATTTCAAGTCTTTTGACGGATTCTGCCATGCGTTCGGCGTTAAGATCGGGCCGGAAGGTAACGATGTGACCGTCTTCAGTCCTATAGGCTTTAAGGCCTTCGAAGCAGGTTTGCGCATAATGAAGGACACCGGCGCATTCGCTTATAACGACCGTCGCATCCGAAGTGATGGCTCCCGCATCCCAGGCGCCTTTGCGGAAGTTCGACACAAATCGTTTTTCTGTCTGTATGTAGCCGAAACCCAGGTTTGCCCAGTCAATATTTTTCTGTTCCATTTTGAATACTCCTTCAGATGCGGATCTTATTTTATATCTCCAATTTTACACTGTCAAGAACGAATGCGATCGGGATTTTTTGGAATGATTCTGCTATCCTGTCTTTATCATGACAGTCGATATTTTGTGCAGGGTTGTGGACAACCTCGGCGACATCGGTTTTACGTACCGGCTCGCGCGTGCCCTAGGCGAACTTCCCGATGCACCCCGTCTCAGGTTGATCGTTGACGATCTTTCCGTTTTTACGGGGATTTGTCCGGCTGTGAAAGCTGACACAACAATGCAACAGGTCGAAGGATTTCTTGTGGTCCGCCGGGATAATCCCGGAGAAGCGGCTCTCGAAGTTTTTCGCGCTGAACGTCCGCGCATGGTTCTTGAATGCTATGCGTGCGGCCGACCCGAGTGGTTTGAAGAGATTCTTTTTGACGATGCCGATCCTGCCCTCCGTCATATCGTGAATCTTGAGTATCTTACCGCTGAATCCTGGGCGCACGACTATCATCTCTTGCCGTCCTTTACCCGTTTTCCTCTTGTCCGGAAGACTATATTCATGCCGGGTTTCCGGGAGGGGACCGGCGGTCTTGTGCAGGACAAGCCCTTTATGTCGTTAGTGGAAGCATGCGCGACCGCCGAAGGGAAGCGCCATGTGCGTCGGGAAATTATTCAAACAGGCGGATTTTCCCTCTCGAGCGAAACCCATTGGGTGCTTGTTTTCAGCTATGAGCATGACTTTACGCCGATTGTCGCCGATCTTGCGACTTTTCACGCCGAAAAGCCGATTCTTGCGCTTGTCGCCCCGGGAAGAAGTTCTGGGCCTTTTCTGGCTGCCTGGAATCGGGCCGGATGCCCCTTTCCCGTTCTATCCCTTCCAGTATTGCCCCAACAACAGTGGGATGCCTTCCTCGTCGCCTCTGACTTCAGCATCGTTCGCGGCGAAGAAACCTTTGCGCGCTCCGTTCTTGCCGGGCACCCGTTTCTCTGGCAATGCTATCCGTTCTCATTCGGTGCCCAGCTTCCGAAAGTGCACGCGTTTTTGGAACGTATCAAACCTTGTCTCGATCCTGTTGATTACAAGGCCTATGAGGGTCTGACCCTCGCATTCAACGAAACAGAGCCTTTTCCGGGCGATTTATTGGCTGTTTTACGCATTTCGGCTGACGGTTTTGGCTTGTTGGCGCAAGAAGTGCGGAATCTTGGTAATCTTGCCGCTAACCTGCTGACATTCATGCGCTCTTTAGGATATAATTATTCCTAGTCGCTTTTATGCGGCATATCGAATCGAATTTTTTTTATTAAGAGAGATACTATGTTAGCAGCTTCAGAACTTAAAGTCGGCGTCGTTTTTATGAACGGCAATGATCCGATGATCGTACAGCGCATGCTCGGCAACAAGAGCGGCCGCGGCTCAATGGTTTTCCGCATGAGAATCAAGAATATCGTTACCGGCCAGACCATGGACGCGGGTTTCGATTCATCCGAAAAATTCCAGGACGTCGATCTTGATATCCACAAGGTAAAACTTTCCTACATCGACGGCGAGACCTATGTTTTTATGGACGATGACACCTTCGAACAGTTCGAGATTACCAAAGAGGATCTCGGCGATAATGGAAACTACATCAACATCGGCGACGAATTCTCCGTGGAACTCACCTTCTATGAGGGCAAGCCCGTCGGCATAAAGACTCCCGTCCAGGTTACCCGCACGATCACGTACTGCGAACCCGGAGTTAAGGGCGATACGTCGGGAAAAGCGACAAAATCCGCCACGCTCGATACCGGTTTTATCGTTCAGGTTCCCCTGTTCTGCGAAATCGACACCAAGATCATGGTTGATACCCGCGACGGATCCTTTACCGAACGCGCCAAGTAAACTTGTACTGATTTCCTGCCTAAAACGCCGTTCAACCGCCCTTTCAGTAACTGGATGGGCGGGCAGCGGTCCTTTCCTTCGATTTGCGTTTTACCTTCCGAAAATCTATTATTAGTGTACATGAATGATAGTCGCTTCAAGGTTATTTTTGAAAAATCTCCCGTTGGATACGCATACCATGAGCTTGTCAGGGATTCTGACGGCAAGTTGATAGATTATATGCTGGTAGAGGCGAATGCCGCTTTTGACCGGATTACGGGTCTTAAGGCTGCAGAAATGATCGGCAGGAAAGAGAGCTCGTTGCGGGAAGAATGCAAGCGGGCCGGAATTGACTGGATTTCCCTCTACTCAAAAGCCCTAAAATGCGAAGCGGGCGAAAACACTAAAAGTGCCGAAAACGATGAGAGTGGGGAAAACCGGG
>Ga0302293_10000248_pt1 | contig 30439 bp, 42 predicted proteins | sample III_Fen_N2_2_FD_198758 | JGI IMG/M metagenome (GOLD analysis project Ga0302293, IMG submission 198758) | Peat permafrost microbial communities from Stordalen Mire near Abisko, Sweden - III_Fen_N2_2 | ecosystem: Environmental > Terrestrial > Soil > Wetlands > Permafrost | place: Sweden: Abisko...
GCTGGCGCTGGCGTTGGCGATGGCGCTGGCTGTAAAATTACCGAATACCAGGGAAAAAATGTTTATTACATTGACTCGATTCCGTGCGTTTTTGAGTCAGTGCATGAAACGTGGTCGGCTGTTCTGGTTATTGATCAAAATGACTTTTCGGTCGAAAAAGCGTTTATTGCTAAACTCGACGGATATTTTGCGCATGGCGATACTATCAAAGACGCTTTTGCCTCAGTAACTGAAAAAGTCATGGATAACATGGACTTTGACGAAAAGAAGAAAACTTTTTTTGATAAGTTCCCTTCATTGACCGAACAGTATGCCGCTATTGACTTTTTCTCATGGCACCATATCATTACAGGATCGTGCGAGTTTGGCCGGAAGTCTTTCGCCAAAGAGCACGATGTCGATCTTGATGGTTCGATGACTGTCAAAAGGTTCATTGAATTGACCAAGGAATCATACGGCGGTGATCGAATAAAAGAACTTGAAGGAATGTACAAAAAAGAAGCGTGACGGTCATAGAAGTGTTTGGCGGTGATAGCCGAGATTAAAACTATCACACTTCTAGCGGGTTCGACTCCCGCCGATTCCATTTTCAAACAGGGGGCTTTTATGTGTCAATTTTTTAGCTTTGTAGGTGATGGATACGGAAACTATCTGTATTCTGATTGGAACGTCAGGAAAAACAACCTTGACGAAAACACGGATAGCCATACATGGATATTAACCAGTAACAAGGTACCGGCTGATAAACAGGATCGTTGGTCAAAGTATGAATATAATCCTTTGACTAAGGATTTTGTAATCGATCAACCGGTTGAAGGACATGAACACAATGACGCTGAATCATGGGTGAATAGGCTTGATTTTAAGACCATTGTGCCGACACTGATAATTAAACCGATTAAAAAACCATTAACGAAAAAAGTAAAGTTTGGTGATTCTGATATAGAAAATCTTAAAAACTGGGCTTCCGCGAGGGCTTCCGTGGTGGCTTCCGTGGGGGATTCCGCGAGGGCTTCCGTGGGGGAAGCCGTGAGGGAATCCGTGTGGGCTTCCGTGGTGGCTTCCGTGGGGGATTCCGTGAGGGATTCCGTGTGGGAATCCGTGTGGGCTTCCGTGGTGGCTTATTATTCATCATTCTTTGATATTCAGTATAAATATGATTTTTTGTCATTAAACAAACTTTGGGAAAGCGGGCTAGTACCATCATTTGACGGTAAAATATGGAGACTGCATACAGGTAAAAAAGCTGTAATAGTTTACGAGTGGACGCCGGAGGTCAAAAAATGACCAAATCATATCTTTGCGACGGTAAGACAGATAAGCCGAAACTAACCAAAGACGACAGACCGGAAGGGTGTAGCGGTTTCCTTCACCGTAAAAACTCCGATGCTTGTAAAAAGTGCAAGTATCCTTACAGCAATGCGAAAAAATAACGATGAACTTGTAACCAGGTATCGGCTTATCGTTTCGATGATAGCCGAAGGGAAAGAGGATCGCGACGTATACGAGCCTATGGGTATATCAAAGCAGAACTATGATAATATCATCATTGTGCTACGTAAGCGTCGAGATATCGAAATCTACAAGAAGCGCGGGAGATACCGGCTTTACACTCCTATAGCGGAAGCGATCGACAAGATAGGCAGTCTAAAACCGAAACCGCGCAAGGTTATCAAGAAGAAAGACGATTGGAAAAAGCATAAGTGGTCATGGTGGGGATTTATAACCCATGACAGCGAAATAGAGTTTCTATAACAGGGGGATGGAATGGATTATACGGTTGATGATTATATCAAGGCGCAAGATGATTGCGACAAAAGAGACACTTGCAGGGGTTGCCCACATTTTTTGAAAGATCTTTGTACAATAAATAGCGATACAGATCTAATCAACGCATTAAAAACAATCAAACAACAGCGGGACGAGTTGCTTGAAAAGGGAAGATCTGTCGTAGAAAATTATGTAAACGATGCCGATGAATGTATTAAGCGCAATCCAGATGAGGGTTTCCCGCAATGCCGGTCTATCGTTTCTATGCGCGACGCCATCGCTAAAATAGAAGGGGGGAAGGTATGAAGCATAATTGTCCGGTCTGTAAGGGTAAAGGATATGTTCCATATACGCACAAAGAATCGATACAGCAATCGGGATACATGATTAAAATGGTTCAATGCAAAGCCTGTTCGGGCATTATCAACAGAAAGAACAGGAAAAAGTCATGACCTATAAACACAACGGGCAAACGTATCGAGCCATTGTCGGAGGTGATTGCAGAAAGTGCGCGTTTTACAATCATCCTGTAATCTGTTTAGAATTAGAGAAAGAAGTCGGAAGCTGTAATTTTACACACTGGCGTGAAAAGCTCGTGAGCCGGTTCCGCAACTGGTTGAAGAATAGGGGGAGAGGGTGAAAGTCAAGATAATCAAGTGTTCGGTTGATACCTACTGGTACTTCAACCATATCGGCGAAGTGTTCGACGTTGTGACAATAGACGCGAAAGATCAGCAGCCGACACTTGGACAACCTCTTGACGATACCGAATATATGCACACCGCCGAAAAGGGCGACGTATATTATATCAAAACCGATGACTGCGAGATTACAGACGCCCAAAACGTCGAAGGAGTGAAATGATGGAACTGACAGACAAGATGATTGAGGATGCGATTGAATGTAGAAAATGCAGTGAGTGCTCTTTCTACATCATTGGGAAGACTGACTCATGTAGAAGAGTACTCGCCCGCGAACTGCAAGCCGAACGCGCAAAGCAGAAGGATGATTTATGGGAAAAGGCGCTTGACGGATGCACTGATTGTCATGTTCATTATACCGACGCAAACGGCCAGACAAGACGGACAATTGATTATCATCGCGAACTTCCAAAAACGAGAGCAAGAGAGATAGCGGAGGAATATGCAGAGATAAAAGACGGCGGTTATGTACGAATGGAAGTCGCCAATCTTATCGAATCCGCGATCCTGAAAGCACGGGCAGAACGGTGGATATAATACTGCAGAGCTTGACCGTATCGAGTCAGAAAAGCCGGTGGAGGATGCAAAGCTGTTTGATGAAAGTGCATACGCTATATTTTCATTGATTGACAATATCCGCGAATATGTCTATGAAACCGAAGCGGTAAACGGATACTTTGTGCTATCGGAGAAAACCGCTCATGACAAGATAAAGCAATTCGCCGAGCGTTATCACCAGTCACGCATGGAAAAAGAGGTAAGTAAATGACTTTACAAGTGGTTCTATCGCATTTAACCGTTTTCTTTATCGGAATGCTTATTATGTACATAGCTTTTATGATAGAATGGCACGATGTTGATTAAAGTATACAGCTATGGTACACTGTATATACAGTGAATGAGACTATAGAGCAGTTACAAACACTATATCTAGAGTCACGGAGCGAAACAGATTTTAATAATTTGTATCGCTCTGTTTCATTGTTAGCACGTCGGATGGTTATAACAAAGCTGAAAAAGTTCGGATCTTACGATGAATCCAGAGCGGGGCAATATTCAACAGAGGCTGCCCATATGTTTATGATGATGTATATCAATCACCCTGGATGGAGTTGCAAGTACTTCAAGACAAGACTAGCGCGGGACGTTACAAACCGGTTATATACAAAAAGACATAAAGAAGATAGATACTATTACGAGCATAATACTTCACTTGAACACATAGACATACCATACACAGAGAAACAAGAAACAAAACCAGACATTTTAGAAATCCTCAAGACAGACAAAGATAGTACCTTTATATATATGACACTCATCAAGGTATCGACAAAAGAGGACTATTTGAAACTATTAGCTACAAAAAAGACAATCCAATGGATTAAAGAGTACATAGTACAGCTTCTATGCCTTTATGATTCTATCAAAGGGGGATCAAATGGGACGAAAAAAACTAGAAACAAAGAAAGATACTTTATCGGCAAAGATACCACTAGAACTAAAGGAATGGTTCGTTAGGCATTGCAAGGAGACTGAACAATCTGGCGGTGAGATTATCACATCTTTATTAGAGTTTTATCGGGGGTTAGAATGACAGAACGCGAAAAGATAGGCAAAGAGATATTCACATGGATAGACAAAGACCATACGTATACTTTGGTACTTATTCCCTACGCTGTAAGTATTGGAGCCATAACTCCAGAGGAAGGGGCAGCGTGTAAAAAGGATCTTGAGGAATACTACGAAAAGAACAAAGTGGAGAAAACTCACATGGAAAAGGTATTTATGGTAATTTTCCCGATACTTGGATTTTCAAAGAGCAAGATTCTTTACAATCTGATAACACAATTGCCTGATTACGTTGTCGAGGGTACTACATTAAGGGTCAACGAAGAGCATATATTGAAGAAATTTGACAAAATGAGTACTCATGCTTTCTATCGTATCATGAATGAGCTTGAGTCAGACGGATATATCACTAAGGGCAAGAACAAGGGCAAAAAGGTATATACAATCAACTTCGACACTATTGAGGATACGTATAATAAACGGAAGGAAACCGACAATGGCTAAGTTTGTTAAGGGTGGAAAGCCTGGCCCTGGTCGGACTCCTGGGCTGATATCATATAAGAATCAAGTACTACGCTCATTCCTTGACATTATGGATAAGGAAGTTGAAACTCCGGAAGGTAAAGTCAAATTTTACGACGCTTTCTTAACTAGCTTTATGAATGAAGCTCTTGACGGAAAGCGAGAGGCGCAAGCGTTTTTTGCGGAAAGGTTGATGAAGCCGGACATACTTGAAACCGTTGACAATTACATAAATAGGGGAGCAAGGGAAGATACCGACTTTCTATCATACCGGATATATAAGGACTGTCACGACATACAACAGCAGATACTATTGTCAAAGAATAAGTACATTTATCTCATGGCCGGACGCCGATCCGGTAAGTCGGTAATAGATCAAAAGAAAGGCGCAGAGAAGGCAATCACAAAGCCGGACGCTAGAATCCTATATATCGGCCTATCGTTTACCAGGTGCATGGAGCTTTTCTGGTTGCCGATGCTTGCTACCTTGTCAGATTTGGGGGTAAAGCCAAAGGAACAGCGAAGAACCGAAGGGCTTATTACACTTCCGAACGGTTCAGAAATACACTTTGTAGGCAATACAACAGTAGACGAGCGGGATAAATTGCGCGGTTCTCAATGGGATTTGATAATCATTGACGAGGTGCAGAGCCAGAAAGCACTGGCGACGCTGATAGAAGAAATACTAGAGCCGACACTGATAGACCGGAAAGGCCAAATGGTTTTATCTGGTACTGGTCCGAAGGTACGCGGCACTTATTGGGAAATGATATGGACAGATCACGAAAAGCACAAAGCCGCTCGGTTCAATTGGGGAATCCCTGACAATCCATTTATCCCTGACTATGAGAAAGTACTTGCAGGAATCCTGGAAGATAAGGGACTGACAGAAAGCAGCCCACTGTTCATTCGGGAATACCTTGGCAAGATTTGCTATGATGATGATGCGCTTGTATATCGGTTAGGTGAACAGAACTACTATACCGACGCTGACCTGACGGCATGGATCAACAGTCAACCGATATCAGATATCAAGTTTACAGCAGGGCTTGATTATGGTTTTGACGATTCGGATGCCTTTTGTATAGTTATGTTCAGCTCAAGCAAGCCGGAAAGGTTCTTAATGTACGAATACAAGCAGAACCGTACAGGCGTAACAGAGCTTGCCGAGAACATGAAGAAAGGTCTCGAGTTTATAAAAAATCATACACTTTTGCAGAATGTACCCGATGCAAGCCGGTTTTTCTACATATACGCTGATACTGCCGGTGGTTGTAAAAAGATATCAACAGAGCTTTGTACACAATATAGATTGCCGATTATGGACGCTTTCAAGGCAAATAAGTATTTTGCCGTCGAGATGCTCCAGGAGGAAATCCGGCGCGGTGACTTCAAAGTTCCTAGAGGTGGAATCTTTGACGATGAATCATTAAAGACGGTATTCAAGCGAAATGACCGCGACGAACTGACAAGATTGATAGATGACGAGGCCTTTCACCCTGACGAAGTTGACGCTATTCTGTACTCAATGCGGTTTGTTTGGATTAACTACGTAAAATGACCCTATATATACGAGGAAACCATGGTTAAACGATTGTTTGAGATTTATCTACAACTTAAAGAAGCTGAAAAGAAACAAAAGCAACTTGATAAAATGAAGGCGAACCCGCTGAATTATGGCATTATCCGTGATCTTGTCAATTCAGCGCAGCGCGGCGTAGAGATAGAAGTCAAGATGGTAGACGGTGTTACACTGACAATCAAGCAGGATCAGCAGATGCCGAGACAACCTTTATTCGGGGAGAACTTTTAATGACTCGTAATCAAGAATATATCAAAACAGATATCAGCCAGATGGAAACCTACCTCTCAAGGCGGGAGCAGAAATACCGGCGCAACTTCAACCGGTACTACAATAACGGCAACCGGTCTGAGGATATCTGGAATATCTATGGAAACGTACTGGCATACTATAACCCTATTGACCAGTTAGGGAACATTCCGTATATCAATGTTCTCCGTTCTTGTGTTGATACCATGCTGTCGAAACTGTCACAAACAAAGGTAAGGCCGTTCTTTAACCCTGTAAATGGCACTTTTAAGACAACGAAGGTATGCAAAAACGCACAAATCTTTTTCGACGAATACTACGAGCAGCAGGATATCTACAAGAAGCTACTGTCAAGCCTGTTTGATGCGCTTGTGTTCGACATGGGTGTTATCTGGGCAGACGATGAGACGGCGAACGTATCGCGCATTCCTCCTTGGGAGTTCCACTTCGACGCCGGTGAAATGAGTATCGGAAAGCTGACGCGCTGCGCTATTATCAAGAAGCAATACCCGCTTATTGATCTTCGGGACATTATCAAGAAAGAGTCTGACTACTATACGGCAATGGAAAGCACACCTAATGCCTATGTTAAACTAGTTAGATACTATGACTTGTTAGGGAAAAAGGAATATCTGTATATAGGCAATGAGCTTATCAGAGAACGCAAGATCTCTTACGACGTTGCACCATTCCAATGGATCTATTACAAAGAACCGGTCAAAGGTGCTTTCTCTGATTCGATGATGGATACCGTTTATCCTATCCAAAGAATGATTGACGAATTGACCTACAAGATTTCAACGGCTGCGCAACTGTCACCGACTAATACTATTTTCATTCCTCGCGGTTCAGATATCAAAACCAGTATCTATGCTTCTAGTAAGATCGGTGACGTATTCGAGTATAACATAGCGGGTGCAGGGTCTTCCAATCAGGTAACGGTTGCCACACCTCCTGCCATAGACCGGCAATACATGGAGCTGTTAGAGCTGTTTGAACAGAAAATGTATAACATCACCGGTGTTTCGCAGTTGTCGGCACAGAGCAAGAAACCTTCGGGAATCAATTCAGGTGTAGCACTTCAAACGCTTGAGGACGTTGAAAGCGAACGGCATAACCCGATTTTAGGTAACTATATCAGACTTGCAAGGGACTTAGCCGAAAGGATTATCGACATTTACCCTGAAAATCAAGACGTGCTTCCGGTTCGTCAGTCTCGGTCAACTATTAAATGGGGAGACATAAAGAAAGAGCGCCGTATGTTCTCAATGCAGTTTAGCGCGTCAAGTTCACTATCGAAAGATCCAAAGGTGAAAATGGAACAGATCGAGAAACTTATGAACATGAAAATACTTGATCCTTCGATGGCGGCTACCTTGCTTGATATGCCAGACCTTGAGGGTGCGTATTCAATCACTACCGCTGCTTATAACTCCAACGAAAAGACTATAGAGCGTGTAGTCGAGAATGGGCCGGAAGAAGATGGCACCTACGGATTTTTTGAGTGTACCGATATCAATCTACTCTACAAGCAAGCTGTCAATACTCTTTTGAGACTTGACGCTTCGGACGAATCGCCGGAAGTTCTTGACCGTTTAGTACAGTTTATCAAGCAGGTTAAGGGAACCATTGATACTATCAATCAAGCTATTATGCCGCCGGTGCAACCTGTTGCCCCTCCGGTCCAGCCACCTGTCGGGCCTCCGGCGGCGTGATCTTTATATACAAAGGGGAATTAAATGTATGATGTGAGTTCGTTATCACCGGAAGAAAAAGACCGGCTTTTAGCTAAGCTGATTGAAGTGTCCGGTATCGAACCCTCTGGAAGTTCTGACGTTCATCCAGACGAAAGCCAGGATCTTGCTATGCTTGAGCCATTCGCAAAAGTGGCCGAAATGCTTATCGGGAAAATGGAGCAACTGGAAGAACAGGTCGAGGCACTGGATAAACTTGTCACCGAAGAAATTATTGGCGGTATTACAAGCCTATACAAAGAGAAATCACGTATGGGTGGCATATCGTCAATGATGGAGAAATACAAGGACAAGTTCGATCCGTACCAGGACTTCTACAAAGAGACGGCGGGAAGTTCGCTGTATGATGATCTTTACGATGAAATTGAAAAGATGAAGGAAGCAGAGCCGGATTGGAACGAGGAAAAAGAATGCGGCAAAGTAGACGAGCTTTTCAATGGACTCAAGGAACATCATGGAAAGATTAAAGGGCTTGTAGCTCCCGACGAGGGAATTGCTATCAAGGTAGAAACAAAAGAAGCCGAACAGGAAGCAGACCCGCTTGAAAAAGTGAAGGCCATGCGGAAAAAGTTCGGGGACAGAACGTTAGGATAAAAGGAGTATTTAGATGCCTATCACGAACGATACAGGTGTAATCCCTGTATTAAAAACTTGGTATACCGATAAGGAAATGGAGTCGCTTCTTTGGAAAGCGTCGCCGGTTCTTCGGGATATGGTCAAAAACCGCGTTGGTGGCGCAAGTTACAACTTCGCTGCTACCTATTCAAGCGGTGGTGCTGCTGCCGGTGATGCTACCGTGGCAAGTGCCAATAGCGCAAACGGTAACGGAAAAACCGCACAGTTTGCCGTCACCCCTGGTCAGTTGTTTTCCGTGTTCTCCGTTGGAGCGCAGGAAGTTCTTGCATCCGAAAACGTGCGCGGTGCGTTCATTCCTATCCCTGCTATCAAGATGTATAACGGTACAGCGGCATATCGTCGCCTGTTCGCTACTGCGCTTTATGGCCAGGGCTTCGGTGAAATCGGAAATGCTGCTGTCATTACCACTATTGTAGGTTCAAATACCCTTGACCTGGTGCAGAACTCTACGGTATGCAAGCTTGACATTGGTTCTGTATTCCAAGTAACCAACGGCGCGACTCCGGTTTCGTTGCTTCGGGCAGGTGTGAACACTGTTACCGCTATCAACGGTACTACCGTGACTTTCACCTCTACCGCTGTCGAGACTTGGGCCGCTACTGACTGGGTGTGCTTGCAGGGCTGCCGGTCTGGTACCGTCACTCCGTTGCTTCCTGTTGGTTTGTCCGCTTGGCTTCCGACCTTGGCAGACCGCACCGGTGGTACTTGGACTACCTATATTGGTACTTCGTTCTTCGGTGTAGACCGCTCGGTATTCCCTGACCGCCTTGCGGGTAACTATATCAAGAGAAATACTGGTGCTTCAGAAAAGTATATGGATTGTATCGTCCGTGGTTTGACCGCTGCGCGTAATGCCGGTGGTGATCCTCACTGGCTTGTAATCAATCCCTTTGACTATGCTACTGTCATGACGGAAATGGGCGCACTCAATAGCCTCATGCAGCAGGTAGACATGCACGGTGGAAAAGCCGAAAAGCAGGGAGCCACCCGCGGTTTCTCCGATACGAAGTACGCCTATGCATCCAGTTGGATTGACAAGGTTTACGACGATATCTACTGCCCGCGTTTTACCGCCTATATCCTGGATGAGTCAACCATCGAGTTTGCCATGCTTAGCAATGGCAATTCACCGGTTAATGATGGTATTACCGGAAACAATCCTGGCGTGCAGGCTGTTGATGGTGTGCAGACTCCCGATATGAAGGGCAATGCTTACAGCTTCATTTTCGATGATTACGTTACCGTGCAACCTGGTTCGCTGACGGCCAACGGCCCTGCTTTGCAAGTTATCTTGCAGCTGTATGGATCGTTCGCCTTGCGCGCTCCTGGTAAGAACACCGTTATTAACTTCGTATCCTGACGAGTTTTTCAGGTAATAAAGGGGGCGGCCTTCGGGCTGTCCCTTTTTTGTATACAAGTATTCCTCTTTGTCCCTATATATGCGAGGTAGTATATGAAAAGCTCCCAAATTATAGCTAGAGCGCGTTCGCTCGCAGACATTCCAAACAGTAAATATATAAGTACTGACGATGAAAAACAGTCACTTATCGAGTCATATAAAGACATTTACAGCAAGATTACTGATTCTTCCGACGATTACTTTATAAAATCTGTTGTCGTATCAACCGCAACGGCTACACAATTAGGTGAATCAGAATACGAGTTGACCATACCGGACGATGTTTATAAACTGCGCTTTGTTGATTATCAGAATAATGGCCGATGGGTAAACATGGAGAAGTTCAATACTAACCTCCGAAACTCATTACCAGGGGAACCGAAATACCGATGGCGCGGGAATAAGCTCTGGATTATAACAGGGGCTTTCAATGGCCTTCCGTCGAATATTCGCATTGACTATTATCCGCCTCCGGTCGAGCCGAGCGTACCGGAAAAGACTCTTGAGTACTTGCAGGCATATCAGCCTTACGACTTAGGAAAAATTACGAGTCCTTTTTTCCTTGAACAGAATAATAACGATTACCTTTTTTATATCTACAACGGTACCGACATTTACGTAGAATCAATTTCCCTGAATAGCGTAACCAGATTATACACCGGCATTACTATTTCAAACGTCGTGTACTTCGCGGGATATGTTTACTATATTTCAGCCGGTAACATTTACAGAGCTACTACTAACCTATCAGCCGTTATTGTACCGGTAGCGATTACGGCACTAGGAACGATTACCAGTTTTAGCTTGTCTGGTGGTCTTATCAATTACATAACCGGTACAGATACCTACAATTGTATGCTTGACGGAACAGGGTCAACACTTGTAAACAACTTTTCAATGCTCGATGTATGCACCTTGAATGGTTCTATCGTATTCATGAAGTCTACCGGTATAGTTAATATCGGCGGTGTTGATACTGCTTTGAACGTAGTACAGGTAGCGAGCGATGGCGTGGCGTTGTATACCCTTGCTCATTCGGGTGATATCAATAAAACACTTGACTATGGACTTCCGACAGAGACTACGGAAACCATCGGAATAGGTTTCGATATTCGTGGCGGTGAGATTCTGTATTCATTCATTGCCGTTACTGGTTTCGCTTATTCAGTCAACGCGCTTTCTACGATATCAGATACCGACTTTGTATATCCTTTGAATCAAGCTAACGAGCTTCTAGCATATCAATGCGCTATTGACTTCAAGCGTAAAGAAAACGGCGAAACGGTGCAGCTTGAAAAAAGATATATGGAAGTCATGGACAGAATGCTTGACGAATTGAAGCGCGACGAGTACCAGGCAGAACGCCGAACGCCTGAATATAACAGACCATATAACTGGTAGGGGATTAAATGAACGTTGAACTTGAACTCAAGACAAGTATAAATACAAACACTTTCGCACAAGGAATAAACAAGTTTGGCGAAAATGCTGACAACCTTATCAATACCGGCATCGAGCGTAATGGCGGTATTACAAACATTTACGAGACAGAAACATTATATGCAGAAACAGGTCAGTATGTAATAACCGAAGATGCCAAAACAATCTCCATTGTGGATTCTGGCACGCCAGATTACAAGATAGTAAAGATTGATGGCAAAGTAGTCGGACAGTGTTCAGCCTATGGAGTGGAAAAACAGATCCGCGTCGTAGGTGCTGACGATATCTTTATCACTACAACTGGTTATGTGACTTGCTCGATAGTCGATAACATTATCACTATTCGGGAATACGACTGGACAGAAACGCTATTGAATAGTCGGACGGTAACATTTACCAATCTCGGCACGGTGTTACGGTTTTTCACTTCGCTTTCTTTTGTTCGGTATAATGGCATGGTTTACGCTGATTCTATGGAATGGGCGTTACGACTAGGACCGCAAGTTGTAATTCTTCAAGAAAGCAATCCGACTATTACCGTATCTATCGCGCTTCAAAGCACTTCCGTACTGGGTACAAATAAAATCAATGCTTCTTGTGTCTATAACAATACGCTTATACTTGCCGGAGTCGGTGGACGTGTAGGATCTTTCGACGGTCAGAACTGGCGCAATTACGACGGTTCAGGTACAGGACTTGGAATATACAATGATGGCAATGTGACAACTGGCGTAATCGGTTCAAACGACATAACCGCTATTTGTGCATACTCGTATAACTCTGTAAACTATCTTGTTATCGGTGGTAACGGAGGGCGCGTCGGTTCATTCGATGGTCTTAACTGGAATATATGGAGCGGAGCAACTGCAATAGCGAATAACGCAACGGTTGTAAGTACTGACAATATTACCGCAATTATCCAGTATTCAAATAGCTTGATTGTCGCCGGTTCTGTTGGAAAGCTAGGGTCCTGGTCTGGTACTGCTTGGGTATTATATAGTTCGGCAACGGGGGGGGCTATATGCGATAACGCTACTTTAATAGGCGCAGTTTCTATAAACTCGCTTTTGGTGTGGTATGATAAAACCGGCGGTAGTACTTTGGTTGTCTCTGGTGCCTCTGGGCGCGTTGGGTCAATGAAGATATCAGCATTGACAACTCCAGTTAAAACTATAACCGGAATAAGCGTGACTATAAGGGACAGAATACCAATAGACGGCGGTTTTGTTTCTGTAAGTTCTTCAAGTGCATTTAAGACAACTGACTTTGTTAGTTATACTCAATATGCCTTACCAACAAGCGATATAAATACAAGGATTGCCCTAGTAAATGGAATGTATTTTTATTGTATTCTAAATACAGATAAGGCATATTCTAGTCCAGATTTATCGACATGGACACCAGTTAGCACCGGTGGAAATAAAATAAAGGCTATCGGAAAATCATACGATAGACTTGTTTTCTATGCAACCGATAGCACCGGTGTAAATAACCTTACAGGATATACAACCGACGGAATCAATTTAGCTTTTGTTGCTCATCCTAGAGCATATACCGGTCTTGTTATTACTTTTGGGTATGGTATCGGGTTTCTGTTTACTACGCCAGCGGCCAATACTAATACAGGATACTTTACAACCGACGGAGTAAACTTTTCAACTTCGACCTTTTCAAGCTCTGATTTTTGGTATGCTCCAGTATATATAAACGGAACATTTGTTATGATATGTGCAAACTCAAGCGCGACAAATAAATCTACATACTCTACTAATGGAACGTCATGGACGGCAGTAACTTTGCCTTCAAGTGCATTATACTTCAATACTGAAAATATAAACGGTGTGTTATTTCTTAAAACCTTCGGATTAGTTGAATACTGTTCGCTGACAAAGGGAGCTACATGGGTGGCAACCGTTACTACGCCTAATCCTTCGGGATATATGGCGGGAACAAAGATAATCACAACTAATCAGGGTACTAGCTATGTAGAGCTTGCTGGATATGCAACAAAGGCAATATACACGGCTACAACGCAAGCAGATTTACCAACAAATAACAACACGGTTACGGCTTCCGATATAAAGGCAAGTTGTGTATACAAGCGCGGAATAGCGTTCGCCGGTGCCTCTGGCAGGGTTGGCTATTATAATGGCGCGTGGTATAATTATAACACGACAACCGCAAGTATACCAACTAACAACGGCGTTGCAATTGGAACAAACCAAATAAATAGCGTTTCCGGTTTCGGTAATTTCCTTGTAGTCGGTGGAGTCGGCGGTCGGCTTGCATCTTATGACGGTACAAACTGGAAGAACTACGACGCAACAGGAACAGGAACAGGGCCATATAGTAATGCAGTTATAATCGGCGCAAATGACATAACAACCATGACGCCTTACGGTACTATCTTGGCGGTGTCAGGTGGGAACTCTACCGTAAACACTCTATCGGCCACTGGAGGTTATAGTCCGTTTTATACCTCTGGTGGTACTACTGTTACCAATCTACTTGACGGCTTCAACTCTGTTGGCTACCTATATGTATATCGTTACGAAAATGGGCTTTACCTTGTAAATCTCGTAGGGAATACGATAGGAAAATCATACACGTTGAACGATGCAACAAAGGCTATTGAAATAATCAAGTGCAGATATGCCATACCTCAAGTATCGAACGGCGTGACACGGCATATAGTATCGACCTCTGACACTCCGACGCTTCACATTTACGACGCTACAAACATACTTTGTGCGGGCTTGGTCGGATATACTGACTTTACAACGTATAGCGGTACGGTTGTTTACCCTGTTGCTAAATATACTTTGGGTAATGGGTATGTTCTTCAATCTCAAGCAGGTTTCGGGTATAACGACTTTACCTTCCGTAACAACGTGAGCGCGACAAACGTATTTAACTATGTTTCACAGTTTACGGCGAGTATGCCAGGGCTTTATCAGGTTATACAATCAAACAGCGATACATTAATCAACGCGTATGGAAAGATCACGAATAATCTGGCATTGCCGCCTTCTGTTCCCTTTGAGATCCGCGTAGGACTGATTAACGGCGTGCAATCCTATCTATCTTGTGCGCTGCTTGACGGCATACAGCAAGATACGCTTGGCGTGCTTATAACCAACGTAGGGGACTTTTCAGATTCGTATCAGCCAATGACGATAAATGATAGTACTATTCTCTATCAAGCGAACGGATCTTTTATCATTACCAGAATGGGCGAGAACATTGCGGAATATATCCAGAAAATTGATACCGGTATCTATAAAATCAACAGTATTTCACCGTTGAACATCATTGATACTAACACGGAAACCCTTGAATTAGGATCAATGGACTATAATAACCGTATGTTATTCCAGTCAACCGCCGCTCCATCATCACCGGCGAGCAAGTTTGCGTCGTTTATCCAGGGGCGGTACTCTAATTCAATAGATACCGGTGACAAACTGGTAACAATCGGTAGTCCGACGGCTTCAAATGTCTCAATAGTCGGTTATCGCGTGCCGGTTGTATCGACTTCAACACAAAGTTATGCGGTTGACACGTATTTCGATGATATATACGCATTCTCAACCATTAACGACGGTTCGGAGCTTGTGTCACCGGACAAAGAGAACACAGTATACGTATCGTCAACGGTAATCCCCCTTGCGATTGGCGTAACGTACAATAACGGCACTGCGACTCTATTTAATAGCACTACATTCTTGAAGCCTATGTATGATGGTTCGGTGATTGGAAACGATATACAGGGAACATACACAACTTTCTTGCTTTTCGGTCAGCTGTACTTATTTGATGGACTCAAAATCTACTTGGCGAACGTCGACCAGGTAACTGGTGTGTTTAACTCCAAAACGGCCTTATGTCTGGCAACCGGCTTGCAGTATATTGCATCGTCACCGACTGAAATAGCGTTTCTATCAACCTTCGATAACTCAATTTATATCTTCAACGGTGGCCGGAATCTGGTAAAATCAAAGCGGTTCAACAGCATGCCGGATATTATAAATGGCGAGTATGACATACTTGATAATTCGCTTTGTCTGAATACTACAACGGCGTTTATTTATATACGCGACAGCCTGGCGACGCTTAACGACAAGAAAGCAAGCCAATCAACGGTAAAACTGTATTCGACAACTAGCGGGCTTATTATCGGGAACAATACAGGAAAATGGCAGTATACCTACAATAAATTAGGTGTTAGTAGCACGGTTGTACCTCTTGACCTTCAAACAGGGTATTACGGTACAGAGGATGGACAAAAAAGTATACTGCAATCTTTCGTTGTCACTATATATAGCGATACAAGAGAACGCGCAACGGTAAACCTGACTAATTACACGGTTGACGCTGATAACGACTATGAACAAAACCAGTACTTTAACGTAAAGCCGGAAGATTATAACAGCGGCGGTTATTTGCGGTTGCGATTGATACCGAAGAATAAACGGTGTTTGGGGTCAAGTTTGAGGGTAAAGACAAACAATAAAGTTTTAATTGTTTCATTGCTTGCAGAAATAGACAACGGCGAAAAAGCGGTAGTAGCTAAAGAAAGGACGGTTTAATATGGCGGGAACAGGATACGGCGGCGGTGGCCCTGGAGGGTCTGGATACGGTGGATATGGTACAGCGTCAGCCCCTTCGGGTTATGGTGGTTTTTCATCACCTTCCGGCCCTGGAGCGGGAGGAAATGCATTTGGAGCGCCTTCCGGTGGAAATACAGGAAGCACAGCAAGCGGGCAAGGCGCGCCAGTAACAGTAGTAGACCCAGACGCCGGACTAACACCCGAAGAAATAGCAAAGAAAAAAGCCGATAAAGAAATCACTTCTGGAAAAGGGTATAATCCTGCCTTAATTTCAGCCGCCGAGCTTCAAAAGAAACAAGCCGATCTTGCAGATTATTACGGCGCAGGGTCTAAACAGTCGATGGGCGAAAACGCTACCGACTATATGAACTTAGCAAACAAGGCGGCAAGCGGTCAGGCGGCACAGTCAGCGCAAGCAGGATCAACCGCGGCTATTCGGGCAGCTTTACAGGCGGCAAGATCTTCCGGAGTAAACAAAGGGCAATCGGCACTTGTGGCAGGTCAGCAAGCCGGTGACGTTTACTCCGATCAATACCAGAAAGGGCTTGAATCTGGCAGAGCGCAGTACCAGGGTGCTACCGGTCAATTTAACAATCAAGAAGGTGCAGCCAATACAAACCAGATTAACGCGCTTAACTCAAGAACCAATCTAATCGCCGGTAAACAGTCAGCAGACGCCGCGCAGAAATCAGCAAATGCTAATATGTTCGGTTCTGCTGCCGGTGCAGCAGCTCTGATGCTCCCATTATTTTCCTCTGATAAAAACCTTAAAAAAGACATAAAGGTATCAGATAACATTGACGATATTCTTGCAAAGGTTAAGCCTATTAATTACAAGTACAAAGAATCAGCCGGAATTGATAATCAAGAACGTCCTGGAGTAACAGCACAAAGCCTTGAGGACTCCCCGCTTGCCGCTTCAGTTGTAGACACTCCAGAAGGTAAAAAGATTAACACTACCGAATTGACCCCTATGCTTCTAAACATGGTTATTCAACTGGGTCAGAGATTGCAAGAACTGGAGGCTAAGAAATGACACCCGAAGAAATGGCAAAAGAAAACGCACGAAAAGGCATTATAAGCGGTGTCAATAAGATGCCGATCCCTGCTGATAATTCCGATCTTTTTATGTCCCCAGAAGATAAGGAAAAACTAAGGAAATCGCTAACGGATAGTGTAGAAGAAAAAAGAAATATGTTTAACATGATGCCCGCTCCTCATAAGTTTATTGCCAATAAGCTAGGTATGGCTACCGATGTAATGCAGACCCCTGCGTTTCAAAAGTTGGCAAACATGGACATTATTGAAAAGCCAATAGATAAACCGAAGCTATTTGAAGCAATGCGACAAGATAACGGCGAACTTGTTCCCGCTGCTCCAGATACCAAAATGGAAACCGTGCCGCCTGTTCCTGTTAAACCTCCGACAATCGAAAAGAAGGTACAGAAATCAGTATACGATACTGTCCCTAATCCTATGGAAATGGCAAAGGCACAGAAACCGCCGGAAGCCGTTGTATCGCAGTTGAAAGGCGAGGTTAAAAAAGGATCTGGAATTGGCGAAAAGATCAAAGCTCTTGCACTTCAGTTCGGGGTTCCTATTTTGAGCATTATCGAAGCGGGGGCAAAGGGTTATGCGCACAATGATTCTAATCTGTCGGCTAATACTATAATGGCAGAGAAATATAAAGAAAAGGAAAACGAATACCTGGCGGGATTAGCACGAGAAAGAGGAATCAGCGATGAAGCTAGAGCAAGAAATGAAGCCGAAGCCGATCAAAAGAGATGGGAGCAACGATTCGGAATTACCGAAGCCGCCGAAAAAGAAGCACGGAAAGCTGATTATGCACAGCAAGACAAGATAGCGGCGATGAGGGCGGCAGGGGAACAGGCAGTTAGTGCGCCAATGTCGGTTGACAAGTACTATTTTGGAGATGAATAAATGGCCGGACAGTTAGACGAAGAAGCATTTAACAAATATCTGGAAAAAATCGGCAAGGCAGCAGAAATCAAGAAAAAACCACTGTCACTTGTTTCTGGAAAATATGCGCCTGACCTTTCGCAGAAAGAGATAGCAGATATCAAGGCCAATGAGTTCGCTGATAACGTCGAAATGCGTCGAGGGAAAGCGGGTGCTGCTGCCGGTGTAGCTTCCGAATCTGCGCTTAACTCGGCACTGGTAAATATTCCAGAGATCATTATGAAGGCCGGTGATGGTCAGCTATACCGAAACTATGAGGAATTAAAACGACGTCACCAAACAGCGCAAATGGTCGGAGACGTTGGCGGTATGTTCATTCCTACCGGTGGAGAGGGCCTTGCGCTTGCAGGAAAGGGATTGAAAGCACTACAAGCCGGTAAACTTGTCAACGCCGGTGAGAAACTAATCAAAGCCGGAAAGATCGTCAAAGAAGGTGGACAGGTCGGAAAGCTCGGCAAAATCGGGTCTGGATTTGTTCGCGGTGGACTTGCTCAAGCCGAACAGCTTGCGCCGCGCGTACTTACTGGGCAAGTTGATCCAGGTACGGCCGCAAGTGAACTTGCACTTGGCGCAGGGTTTGGCGGTGCTATGGGCGGTATTTCGGAAGGGGTTTCAAGGGTTCCCGAACTATTAACCGATATATCGAAATGGGGTAATAAGACAATTGTAAAGGGTGCGAAGGCAAACAATAGAATAATAAATGGAGCAAAAGAATATATTGGTGAAGATCCAGACTTGTTTATGAAAAAGGGCGCGGAATATGTTCTAAAACATAAACTTGACAGAGAGCATAAACTAAAAGAGTTTGGCAAAATGGTTGAGCAAAAGTGGAAAGAAATGGGGGATATATTCGATAAGTCTGGATATAAGTTGTCTAACGATATAGACAATGTTATAAACACTGAAAATATAAAAGACGCGATATCTAGAGATCCTTCTAATCTTAATCTTGCCATTGACTATATTGATAAGATAGATAAAACAGACGGTCTTTCTAAAAAAAGAAAATGGCTTAATAACATGCTTTATAATGAGCCTAATCTTTCAGTAGATCAACAGGATATACTAAGGGGATTAAAAGGTTCTCTTCAAGGTAAAGCAGAAGATTTGTCTGGTATGAATATGCCAGAAATGCAAGACGATTGGAAATATAAAAAGCTATTTGAAAAGGCAGATTACAGGGATGAATTAAACACAAGTGCCGCCGGACTTTCAAGGGGAAGCGATAGTATCGCAAAAGCCGCTATTGGCGCTTTAGTTGGTGGGGGATCGGGTGGAACAGCAGGTGGATTTGCAAGAAATGAGGATGGGTCTTATAATTACGCACCATTGATATCTGGAATTCTTGGCGGTTCTGCTGTTGGAGTCATGAATAAGATTGTAGCCAAACAGATTGCAAAACTTGCTACAAAACTAGACCCCGAAGATATAATCAAGTTACTCAAGGAAAAGAACCTTGATAAAATAGCAAAACTTGCAAGCCAGATTGACGTTGACAAGATAACAAGCAACGCAGTCAATCCATTTTCCCGCGCCTTGTCAAACATGAACGCAGATAAATACAGCGGAAAAGAAATTGTAGAACCTCCGAAAACTGACTCTACCATAAACGGTGAGCCGGTGGAAAATCTGCAAGCGAATGCGACGGAAAAGCCTAACGATCTAATGATGCAAAAAATCACTAAGAAGTTGTTTAAGGATTACGCCGAACACTTTTCCGATCAAATGAGCTTTGAAGATTTTTACGCACAGGCTGAAAGATTGACAAACGGATTTGAGCCGAGAAAGGCTGCGCGTATTCTCTACCGTGACCCGAAACAGCGGGCGAAGTTTATCAAAGAATACGACGTAGCCGAGAAAATCAAGAAAACAGATCTTGAAGAAACTTTCAAAAAGCGCGGTTTTTTTGGATCTGGTAACAAACTAAGCAAAGAAGAACAGACCGTACAGAAAAATGATATTATAGACTCAATATCAGGTCTTATCGCTCAAGATGGCGGTATTGCTTCCGAAGCAGGGCGCAAGGCGGTTGTTAATGATCTGAATGCTATTATGGCTTTGAAAACGTCGCCGGAAGTCAAAAAAGGTATTCTTATCGACAAGCTACAAAAATACGGTATGGACGTGGAAACACTTAGGGGGCTTGGTTTAGTATGACGGAAGATAACATTTTCATGAAGTTTCTTGACCTCGATAAACCGAAGCCGGTAAACACAAAGATTACACCTATCGAAAAGAAAGTGTATAAGCGTACTATGGGCGACGTTTACGCAATGGCCGAGGCACAGCGCATTTTTAACCCTGGATTACCATCCGCACAGCCGAAGGGTCCGAACACTTCGCAGATGGACATGGGGACAGCTTCAACGCTCGATACCTCTGGAAGTTGGGGAACTCCGGAGCGGATTGATGGCTAAATATCCTTCTACGCTATTACCTCAAAATAACGACAAAGAAGAAATACAGAAGGCATTGCTTGATCTGTTGGCAAAGATAAACGATCTATCTAGCAATAGCGTGCAATCTGGACTTGTCTATCAATTTGCCGGTGCTAAGATACCAATAGGATGGCTTCTTTGCGATGGTAGTTTGGTATCAAGAACTGATTACAGTGCTTTATTTGAGGTTATAGGGTCAACCTATGGAAGCGGAGATGGTAAGAATACTTTTAATCTTCCAGACTATCGCGAGTCTTATTTAGTTGGTATTGGTAAAAGATTAACAGGTGTAACAGATCACGATGTATTTACTTTGGGTCAATTTAAAGACGATATGATGCAACAAATAACAGGAACATTCCAACGAGGTAGTAATACAGAACTCTCAGTAGTTTCTGGTAAGGTTTCTGGGGCATTTATTTATGCAGGATCTTCACTTCCCTCTAACCCAGCCTATGGCAATGGATCAAATAATCCAGGATATTCTATTTTAGGTTTCGATTCCTCCCAGTCTCAAAATGCTAGGACTGGTAATATAACACGAGGAAAGGGAATCGGAATAAATTATATTATAAAAACATAAGGAAAACAAAATGACACAAAGTTGCGAAGAATCTTTAATCAGGGACGTTGGGAAGTTAAACGGTGAGTTCTCTCGGTTCCTTTCAGAATGGGACGCAATGAAAGGCGATCTAGTAAAAAGGTCAGACGTTGACGCACTTGAAAAAAAGATAGATTCGCACTTGGATTCACATATTGACAATAAGACTTTAGTAGCGGCATGGGTTGGCATATTATCAAGTATGGCAATAGGTATATATAATGGGCTTGCGAGCTTAAAGGGGTAGTTATGGATTATAAAGTGGCAGACGACATGACATTGACCGGAGGTATTAACTTTCAACAGCTAGAGGTTATTCGGTCAGAGGTTTGGACATGGGGTACAGGATATCAGACACTTGTAGCAGATACAAACTATGTAACTATAAACTTTAACACACCAGCAAAAGGTAGTGTTTGGCTGTCGCCTGTCGATATTAATAAAACAGGTTTCGAGCTTTTGTGCGATCTTATCGAGGGCGGTACCTATGTGGCAACCGGCTCGGCAAACGTAACAGAGTTTAATCTGAACCGAAACAATGTCGGTACGGTTCCCATTACGCCGGTTAAAGTTGGACTATCAACGGCGGGTACTACAATCGCAAGTGGTGTTTCTGCTCCTACTGAATTAGTCCCAGGTGTGGCCGGTGGATTTTGGATGCCTGGCGGTATCGGTGGAAATCGTAATATCATCTTGAAGCCTTCTACCATGTATACCTTGAAGTTTACCGCAAAAGGTGGACAAGTTACCATGGCGGCTAATATAGATTTGACCTATGAGGCTCCAGGAAGTTGAACAGCATTGACCAACTAAAACCAGAGGCGCGAGACAAAGCAAAAGTGTTTTTGCGAAAGTTGGACGCTTACGGCTTTCTTTATTCTGTACTTGAGACGCTAAGAACCGCCGAAACGCAAGCGGCTTATTATGCACAGGGCAGGGAGAAACCGGAAAGCGTAAACAAGTTACGAGTCATTGCAGGGCTTCCGCCTATTTCAGAGGCAGAGGCAAATCGAATCATAACAAAGGCGAAAAAGTCTAAGCACCAGGACGGAAACGCGCTTGACATAGTTCCAATACTAAACAAGCGTATTCCATGGATACCAGACACGCCGGAGAAAGTAGAGACATGGAAAAAGCTCGGTGAAGTCGGGGAATCCTGCGGGTTTTCATGGGGCGGTCGGTGGACGCCTTTGGATAAAAACGGTCTAGGATGGGATCTTCCGCATTTTGAAATATAAGGGGTAAATAATGTCAAATGCTATCCAGGAAACAAATGGTGATACTTCTATCAGAAGGTTGCTTGCGCTTGTTTTTTCAATACTTGCGTGTATATCCGGCCCCGCTTCAATCTTTTTTAAACTTGATTGGAAGATTGTAGCTATTGCGTTCGGTGTTCCAATCGTTTCCGTTTTGATTCTGCTTTTGTTTACCACATGGTCGGAAATAGTGGCGACGATAAAAGCCGCAAAGGGACAAAATGAATGAACTACGAAAAACCATCGGATCTGTTTTGGCTTGCTTGCTTGTGCTTGCTATTGTCTTTACAACCGGCCTTTACTTCGGAGCCAAAAAAGGACGCGCTACAGCTGATAAACTCTATGAAAATAGACTTGGATTTATTGTCAACGTCAATCGTCAGTTACAAGCAGAAAATCAGCGACTTGGAGAACTTAATCAGTCAATCACAGACCGACTTGCAGCAGTCACAAGCCGACTTGATCGAGCAAAAGAAATTATTGACGGATTCAAAGGACAAGTTAGCGACGATGGAAACACGATACAACGAATTAAAGACAATCTACGACAACTTGAATTACTCATACAAGCGATCTATACAGACAATTAAATACGGCGCAATTATCGGTATATCAATAATCATTGCCGAAGGTATCATCATAGCCGTAAAATGAGCTATAACGCTAATGAAACCGGTTACAAACGCACGTAAACCAATAAAACGACAATCTTATCGAAACACGTTAAACCGCTCTGTTATGGGCGGTTTTTCTATTTACAAGAAATAATGTATTTCCCGCTTGACTTGTAGCATACTGTATGCTAATATGATACTTACAGGGGGCTGCTATGAGAGAATCAGTTGAACGGTGCAAGATAATGCTTGCAGAACGTGAGTATGATTACCAGATGCACAACGATGTAAAGCGGTGCGATTGCCAGACTTGCAAAGAGTACCGGATAATCGAACGGAACTTATCGAGAATTAACGACGATACGCCAGGGGATCAATGATGTTTGTCTATAAAGGCATCACCGGTCATATGGTCGGTGAGTGGTTCTGGTCTTTTGAGCTTAACGGACGGCAACAATCAGCCGTAACGCTTAAGTTTGCCATGTTTATGATTGATAACAAGGAGTTGTATAAATGAGCGAAACATACCAGAAAATGTGCAGACCGCCTAAATCAGCACTTCGCGAGATTCAAGCCGGTCGTCTCAAGGGAAAAACCGACATTAATCCACAATGGCGGTATGAGGTTATGGATTCTACTTTCGGGGCTTGTGGTATCGGTTGGAAGTACGAAATAGTCAAGCTATGGACAGAACCGGCACCGGTGGGACAGCTTATGTGCTTTTCAGAGATACGGGCATATGTCAAGAACGGCGACGGTTGGAGCGATCCGATTCCAGGTATCGGCGGGTCAATGCTTATTGAGCAAGAATCTAAGGGCTTGCACGTATCTGACGAAGGTTTCAAAATGGCAACAACAGACGCGCTATCAGTTGCACTAAAGATGCTTGGAGTCGGCGGAGACATTTACGCCGGTTTATGGGACGGCGCAAAGTACAAAGACAGACCGACGGAAACAGAACCGCAAGCACCGTCAGAATATGTTACGCTGAAAAGCTCACTTATCGACTGGATGGCTATCGAGCCGAAACTCTTGACAGATGCCGGACGCCAATACGCAAACGACATGATCCAACAAAAGAACATTGCGGGAATGAAACTTGCGCTTGACAAGTTCAAACAAGCAGCAAAACAAAGGGGAGACCAATGAACGAAACAAAAGAGATCGCGCTGATTGAAAAAGAATCAGTAAATGGCAAGCTGACGACAAACATCGACGAGCTTGAAGTATTCGTAGCAGAAAAACTGGTAGAGTACATGCCGGAAAACTACAAAGGTGACTCCGACGCGGCAAAGAAAGACCGCGCAGTATTGAACGCCTCTAAAAAAGCAGTTTCTGGCGAACGTATTTCCATACTGAAAAGAGCTATGGAGCGTTTCGGTATTGATACATTTGAGACACGGTGCAAGAAAGTCGAAAAGGATATCGACGCCGCAGCCGATGCGCTCGATGCAATCGTCAAGGTTAAAGAGGAAGCGGAAAAGGCCGTCAAAAAAGCGCAGATCATCGAGTTTTGGAACTGCCAGAACTTTGATTTAGTCACTCTTGACCGCATTTTCGATGATCGTTGGTTGAACAAGACCGCGAAAAACAAAGACATCTTTGACGAAATCGAAAAGAAGATTGCCGATATCTATTCAGGTATCAAAACAATCGAGGCTTTTGGTATCGACGTTGATACGCTCAAGCCGATTTTTCTAGATACCCTTGATATCGGTAAAACCATCGAGCAGGGAAACAGAATCAAGCAGAACCGTGAACGCCTTGAGAAAGAGGAATCAGAGCGCAAGGAGCGCGAAGCACTCAAGGAAAAACGCGACGCAATGGCAGAACTGGCAAAAGAGGAAATCAAGTCACAGAACGATGAGCCAATGGCAAATCTGGCTGCTCAAGCAGCGTGCGAGGAAGTTGACCTTGATCCCGAAATGAAGTTTACCCTTCGGTTTATCGGTAAAAAATCGGTATTGTTCAAAATGCGCCAGTACATGATTGATAACGGTATCAAGTACGAAAAACTGGAGCAAGTGTGATCGAATATCCTGCCGCCGACTTCCGCTATAAAGACGGCTTTATCACGATAAGGGTGGACGCAAACGCCGAAGCCCTTGTCGGTACTCTGAAAACCGGTCAGATATACGCGAAGCTTGGCAAGCCGAGAAAGCCGAGAACAACCGGAGACGGTAGCCAATCGCACCATTTAAATGGACATATCCAACAGGTAGCCAATGCTATGGGCATTGACTTTGACCGCATAAAGATGCTTGTCAAGATCGAGGCGCGGGAACTTGGCTACCCTGGGATTGAGTACTTCGGTATCTGGATACCTCAAAGCGAAGCCGACAGCGACACGGTAGAATGTGGCTACTTAATCGAGTCAGTCCACAAGGTCGCCGCGCAATTTGGCATAACGCTTATCGAGAACGAGCCGGAAATCGCTTCAAAGCCTACCGGTTACTATAAGTCATGGGAGACAATGACAGGCGACGAAAAGCGGGAATCTGACCCGAATCGGTTCGATTATGAAATGAATCTGGAGTTGTTTTAGAATGACTTATAAAACTGGTTGCCTGACTATTTTTATAGGATTTGTTGAGCCGTATAAAATAAAACTGCCAACAAAAATTAGTAAAGTCAATTTTGAAGGGGGTAAAATGCTAACTGTGATAAACAAGAATCCGCTAACGATTATGACAAACAACGGCAGACAGTTTCGGGCTAATCTACCGCTGTCAATCGGATGGGAAAAAGGCGACAAGTTCAACGTGATTGTCGATGATGAGAACAAGGATTGTATTATCCTTGAAAGATTAAAGGGGGACGAATGAACGCGCTTAATAGTATTTTACTTGAAGGTAATTTAACGAAAGATCCTGAACTAAAAGAACTTCCTTCCGCTTCTGTTGTTTGCAGTTTTAGCATTGCAAGTAATCGGTCATTTAAAAAGGGTGACGAATGGGAACAGGAAGTCTCGTACTTCGATGTTGAGGCATGGGGAAAACTTGGCGAATCAGTCGGAAGAAACTGCAATAAAGGTAGGGGCGTTCGCGTTGTTGGTCGAATCAAGCAAGAGCGATGGAATGACACTGACGGAAAGACACGATCAAAAGTAAAAATAATTGCCGAACACGTCGAGTTTAAACCGTTGCAAAACACAGATAACGACAGCAAACCGCAACAGAGCGCAAGAAACGACAGCGCACCGCCTGATTTTCCAGACGATAAGCCAGTATAAAGGAGCTGTAAAATGCAATTACCAAATATCAATGCGTTATTGGTTACAGATTATATTAGATATAAGGCGATATGCTATGAAATGAACAAAACGCCTTTATCGACCGAGGAATACAGGCGCGTTTTTCCGTTTGTGTTGCATAATTATAACGCCGGTGATAATCCTTGTTTTTTCGGTACTTTCGATGAGTTTATGCCGATAGCTGAAAAGATAGTGTGTGAAAAAAGGGCCGAGCGTCTTATATCGTTGCTTAAAACGTTAGATTAAAAAAAGTCGGGAGGGTAACACCTCCCGCAAAGGGGAACCATGAAAACAACCGACGCCAATCTATACCGTAAATACGCCGAAGGGCTTGACCCTCGCGCCTTGCATGACGAAGTAGTAACCGTTCTCAAGCAGACGCGGTGTATTCATAACGAAACAGGGCCAGACCATGCCGAAATGCTAACAATCTGCCAAAAGGTGTTTGAGTCTAGGGGCGAGAATCACGCCTTTTTACATGCATACAACACGGCGGTAAACAATGTGTAAAATAACCGGTTCGCTACTATACGGCGCATTCCTCGGCATCCTGTTCTTTATCGTCGTATCCGTTATCGGCGGTATCATCGGGACTATGACAACCGTAGACGCTGCCCGAAGTGCATTGTTTTTCGGTTCAGTTATGGCCATTGTAAAGTTATTCGATTGACAATTTTGCGCGGTGGGTGTATAGTCTATTTGGGTTTGACTCATGAGGCGGATTCTCTACCTGCCTGATTGGTCAAACAATCAACCCTGTTAACCGTTAAGTTTATGCCGTAGAGAACCTGAAAAGGTGGCATAGATTTAGCGGTTTTTTATTTCCCTGGAGGAAATTATGGAGTTACGGTTTAAGTCTGCAAGGAATCAGAAACCTAGAAAGGGGTCAAGAGTCTTGATTTATATCGAAATATATAATATCAAGGTTCAAATGTATGAAGTTTCGTACTATGACGGTAAAAATTATGTTGACCATGATGGCGTTAGGTTTTTAAATGTTACTTTATGGGCTTATTTACCTCAATATCCAGAAATAGGAACAAGATAAATGACTATTAAAAACAATCTCTTTGAATACCTTGACAGTCAACCGGAACGAATGTTTTCCGGTTGGGGATTATTCGATGTCATGTATTTCAGAACAGGATCTAAGACAATGCCCGAAACTTTGCTAAAGTACGCCAGAGAATATGCAGACATATCCGGGGCAAGTTTTGAGTGTTTAGACAAGGCAAAATCAAAGTACTTTTATAAACCAGGGTACAAGATCGCTGGACGATTGTGGGGGAGAGAATGAATTGGTTCCAACACGATACAGATTCTACGCAAGACGCGAAACTTAAAAAGCTATTAATCCGTCATGGTGCAATCGGTTACGCTGTATACTTTCACTGTCTGGAGCTTATTGCATCTGACATATCAGAAAGTAATTTAACATTTGAGCTTGAACATGATTCCGAAATAATAGCGTCAAACCTATTTATCAAGGGAACCTCTGAAAAATCCGGTATAGAGATTGTAGAGCAGGTTATGCGTGATATTATCGAAATCGGACTATTTAGCGAGTCAAATGGGAGGATAATGTGTCTTAAATTGTTAAAGCGTATGAGTTTATCAATGACATCTAATCCAATGTTTCGGGCAGCCATTAACAAGAAAAAGGAAGAATATCATGACGACATCATGACTCATCATGATTTTATCACGACGCGTCATGAGACATTAAAAGGATTAACAGTATTAAAAGGATTAGAGGATAATAAGAGTGTGCAACCTACGGTTACACCTAAACCCACTTTTCAAAAACCAACTCTTGAACAAGTAAAGGAATACTGTCAAGAACGTCAAAACAGCTTGAAAGCTGAAAAGTGGTTTGACTTCTACACTTCTAACGGATGGAAGGTAGGCAAGAACACTATGAAAGATTGGAAGGCAGCGGTTAGGACATGGGAGCAAAACGATTTTAAGGTAACAACAAAAGAAGGCGGGTACAAGTTCAAAGCGGAGGATTATAAAGACATATGAAAACGATTGGCGAGTTTATGGACAAAATGACAAGCTATTTCGGAGGCGTCAAAAACAAGGCCGTAGCGGATCTGATTATCGAGGAATTACGGTATATCAAACCTTCAGACCTTGATATGCTTTTCCGACAGTTGGCAATCAGTCAGCCGGCGTCATGGAACCCTGACCTTAAAAGCATTACCGATGCAATCAAGGCTTGCAAGATTGATACTTTGAGCGAACCAGGGAGAGAGAATAAATGCCCTGTTTGCGGTCATGTCTGGAATACAACAGGTATTTGTCCAGTCTGTTGCTACAATCCAGAGCGTGATGGTACGCCGGACGAACACCGGCAATGGTTCAAGGACTGGAAAGCGGGAAAAGAAAAGCGGTTTGACGTACACGGTATGTTAAACAATCTATTAGCCGAAAAGACGGTAAGGAGCGGGGAATGATCTGCAATAAGTCCGGCACACAATATGACTGTTCAGCCCGATGTACTCATGGGAAAGATCATAAGCCGGTAGAAATAAATATAAACCGTCAAGGCGTGCTTTGTATCGACTGCCAAAGGATATGCCCATTAATAGGCGACGCTGTGAAATGTGAGGTACATCATGAAAACCATTGAGAAGCAGACAAAGAAGAAAGCAAAGAAGTTAACAGTTTTAAAGGTACAGAACGAGGTAAATGCAGCTGTCCGGCGGTTAGAAGATCATTGCGTCACTGGTGATGAATCATGTAAAGGTATTCTTGAGGCCAGTCACTTCTACGCAAAAGGCGGATCAGGAGGTTTGCGTTTCTACCCTCCAAACATCCATTGCCAATGCACAAAGCATCATTATGACTGGCATCAGAGGGATCAGCTAACCTATACGACATGGATGCAACGGAATTGCGAACAGTTGGAATGGATGAAATTGAACCGATCCAGACCGGCGAACTATAACCAAGTGGTATTACGCGAGATATACGACATGGCGAAAAATGACGAATTAGGGAAACTTACAGGATATATCCGAAATTTGATTGTAAGCGGTGAGTACTAAACCTTCGCCAAACGTAAAAAACGGCACTTTATAGCGACTTTGTAGCGAAAATAGACAAACTACACAAAGGGGTAATAAATGAGAGACTGTGAAGCACTTTTAGAAACGATGTTAAAGCCGGTTATGGAGAGACTGACAGACCCGAAGAACGTGGCAAAGGGTGAGTTTCCAGATGATCCCAAAGAGATAATGGATTTATTCTACCTTGAGTTAAACGAATTGGAAGTCGAGCTTGGCGATTTACTGCCTTCAATCGGACGGATCGACAGAATAATCTATGAAGCATCCGACGTGATCGTCTGTCTGTCATTTTTAATAAAAAAGTGTACAGAAATCAAAAATAACAGTTGACAGGGTGAAAAAGGTAGCATACAATGATTTTAGGTTGTTAAACCAAAGGGGTTGATTATGGACGAAAGAAAGATCGTAAGAACAGATCGGGCGGGTGTGTTTTTCGGGAAAGTTGAAAAACGTGAAGGTGATAACGTAACTTTGACCAACGCGCGGAGAATATGGCAATGGCAAGGTGCGGCAAGCCTTTCTGAACTCGCAGAACATGGAACGGCAAATCCTTCTCAATGCCGATTTCCCTGCGCCGTAAGTAAAGTCGAATTGTTCGGCGTCATCGAAATACTTGGCGTAACTGAAAAAGCCGCCGCGTCCATCGATGGGGTTCCGGAATGGAAAAAAAGATAAAGAACTTTCTTTGCGGCGCTGGCTGGGGCTCTGGCTGGGGCGCTGGCTGGGGCGATGGCGCTGGCTGGGGCGATGGCGCTGGCTGGGGCGTTGGCGCTGGCGCTGGAGATGGCGCTGGAGATGGCGCTGGCTCTGGCGCTGGCTGGGGCGATGGCGCTGGCTGGGGAGTTGGCGCTGGCGCTGGAGATGGCGCTGGAGATGGCGCTGGCGCTGGCGTTGGCGATGGCGCTGGCTGTAAAATTACCGAATACCAGGGAAAAAATGTTTATTACATTGACTCGATTCCGTGCGTTTTTGAGTCAGTGCATGAAACGTG
>Ga0302293_10000253_pt1 | contig 30345 bp, 26 predicted proteins | sample III_Fen_N2_2_FD_198758 | JGI IMG/M metagenome (GOLD analysis project Ga0302293, IMG submission 198758) | Peat permafrost microbial communities from Stordalen Mire near Abisko, Sweden - III_Fen_N2_2 | ecosystem: Environmental > Terrestrial > Soil > Wetlands > Permafrost | place: Sweden: Abisko...
GAATCTTGGTGATAATGTCATTCCCTTTAATATCAAGAACTTCGAGCTTCTTCTTTCCGTCGTGTAGGAAAATAATATGACCCTTTTCAACTTCCTTTGGAAGATGTGGGTAGTTGACCGAGACGCGATTTACGTCTCCCTCAATCTGTTCAGTGGTGAGAACGAAAGTTTTTCCTTCAACAAGGGTGACTGATTCGGTTTTGAACATACCGATACGAATCTTTGGTCCACCCAAGTCCTGAAGAACAGCCACAGGATACTTTGCCTTTTCTGAGGCAATCTTGAGGTTATTAACACGCTCTTGGTGTTCTTTGTGGTCACCGTGCGAGAAGTTGAGGCGCGCAACATTCATACCAGCTTTGAGGAGGTTGGCAAGAACATCAACTGATCCAGTTGCGGGACCTATAGTACAGACGACCTTAGTCTTCTTTGTGAACATGATTTTGGAATTGAAAAGTAAACGTTTAATTGAGAACACATCATACCTAAAGAGTGCTCAATTTACAACTTAAACTATAACAGACAATGGGAAATTAGTGAGGTACAACAAGGAATTCAAATCCTAGGCGCGATGTGTCCCATACATCGCTTATGCGCACGGATAGAAGGACTTGGCGCCAGCTTCCTGATTCGCTTCGCTCATAAGGAGCTCCTGCCCGGCCTCGCCCGTTTTTGCAAAGCAAAAACATGGCTCCTGCTTTCAAATCCTAGACGGACGCAAAGCAGTTTGCGTCCTTACGCGCACAAAAAGAAAAACGGCTTCAAGGCCGTTTTTCTTTTTGTGCGCGTACTAGGATTTGAACCTAGGACCCCATCAGTATCAGTGATGTGCTCTACCAACTGAGCTATACGCGCAGGTATATTTTCAGAAAAAATTACTTTCCGAATGAGGAGAATACTAGCAGAAAAGAAAGGTGTCCGCAAGAAAAATGAAATAATACAGCCGTACTTCTCTACAAGTGAGAAGTACGGCGTGTTTTGCTTTGGCTCTATGGGCCAAAGAGTTTGATCCACCACCAGTCAATAAACCATATCGGTGGAATGGACGGGTTATCCGACAAGGACACAACCACACATCGCCCAAAGCCCAACAAGAAGTAAAGGCAAGTGGCGACTCCGATAAACATAAGTCCGATTTGGACATTACGATGAAGACCTGTAAACCAGGAACTGATTCGGTCTCCGAGGGGTGCCACAGGGGTAAATGGCGCTGGTATTTCTAGGAGCTTACGCTTCTTCCCCGTAAGGATTGATGCGTTCACGTACTTAACTATATGTTTAAAATATATATTTGTCAATACTTACAAACCTATTGTCCATACGCAACAAAACCGCCTTTCGGCGGTTTTGTCTACTGTTTTCTATTTTGTTCCGTTCTCTTCTCTCCCCTCTAAGGAGATGCGTTTCACTTTCGAACGGTCACATAGATTTTAGGAGGTTCTATGATTCTCCACTGTGTAAAGCACAGTATCGACTCGATAAGATTTTCTAAAGAAAATCGAGTTCACTTTGAAATATTCCACGAGCAGCTTCCGCTACCCGTGCCTTGTTACGACTTACCCCCTGTCACTGAGCTTACCTTAGGCCGCGACAAGCGCAGACTTCGGGTATTCCCAGCTCCCTTGGGTTGACGGGCGGTGAGTACAAGACTTGAGAACGTATTCACCACAGTATAGCTGACCTGTGATTACTAGCGAATCCAGCTTCATGAGGTCGAGTTTCAGACCTCAATCCGAACTTGGCCGTTTTTTCTAAGGATTTGCTCAGGGTTTCCCCGTCGCGTCCCGTTGTAAACGGCATTGTAACACGTGTGTAGCCCAGGGTATCAGAGGGCCATGCTGATCTGGCGTCATCCCCACCTTCCTCCCCTGGAAAAGGGGCAGTCTCGTCTGACACTTGTAACAGACAACGAGGGTTGCGTTCGTTACCCCACTTAAGGGAACAACTCAAGCCACGAACTGACGACGACCATGCAGCACCTGTCTAATTGCCTTGCGGCGATTAACGTTTCTGCCAATCTTCAACTAGATTTCTAACCCTGGTAAGGTTTTTCGTTTACCATCGAATTAAACCACATGTTCCTCCGCTTGTGCAAGTCCCCGTCTATTCCTTTGAGTTTTAGCCTTGCGGCCGTACTACCCAGGCGGATCACTTAACGCGTTAGCTACGCCTCTTCGAGGGTCGATACTCGAAAAAGCTAGTGATCATCGTTTAGGGCGTGGACTACTGGGGTATCTAATCCCATTCGCTACCCACGCTTTCGTGCCTCAGTGTCAGGAATGCTCCAGTATATTGCCTTCGCATTTGGTGTTCCCCTAGATATCAACGCATTTCACCGCTACACCTAGAGTTCCATATACCTCTCGCATCCTCAAGTTATGCCGTTTCCTCTGCAGGTTCCCGGTTAAGCCGGGAAATTTAACAAAAGACTAACATAACCACCTACGCACCCTTTACGCCCAATAATTCCGGATAACGCTTGAGGCACTCGTATTACCGCTGCTGCTGGCACGAGTTTAGCAACCTCTTATTCTTGGGGTAACGTCAATAATTTCCTCCCCCATAAAAGCAGTTTACATCCCGAAGGACTTCATCCTGCACGCGGTGTCGCTCCATCAGGCTTTCGCCCATTGTGGAAGATTCTCGACTGCAGCCACCCGTAGGTGTATGGACCGTATCTCAGTTCCATCAGTGGGGGTCACCCTCTCAGGTCCCCTAGGCGTCATAGCCTTGGTGAGCTTTTACCTCACCAACTAGCTGATACCGGACAGGCCGTTCTTCGAGCGAAAATCTTTACTCCGTAGAGACTATCGGGAATTACCTTATCTTTCGACAAGCTATGCCCGACTCGAAGGGACGTACCTATCTATTACTACTTCGTCTGCCGGTTGCTCTTGCGAGCCCCCTTGACTTGCATGCCTTATCCACACCGCCAGCGTTCATCCTGAGCTAGGATCAAACTCTAAATAAGAATTACTCGAAGCCGAAGCTTCAAATAATTTCGAACGGAACAAAACAGAATACAGTAGATGTATTTTTGTTTACCGTTGAACTGATATCGTATGCTTGCGATTCAGTTCAGATCCTACTTCCATGTCGGACCGAATTCGTCCTTCATGAAACCCAACTAAGAATTAACTTGGACTTGCACTTAACACGCAATCTCTGCGTGTGTTCTCATATTTGCATAGTTTTGCTTTCAAAGTTCAGTCCCTAGTTCATCACTAGGGATAGCAAGCATTATACATACAGCTAAAAAGCCGTCAACGCTTTTTTCTTTATTTATAACGATTTTTATTTTTTCTTTTCGGTGTTCGTAAAATATGGCTTAAATAAAAGATATTTTTATGATTACAAAAAAATGAATTCCATTATTCTTTCTGTTTTCCACAGGTAAAAAATGATGGAAAATGGAGGGTTATATAGATTTTGGAGGGATTTTTGAGAGGAATGTGAAAAGGAGTGCTCGGTCTCTACAAGACCTGTACCCGCAGTTGGATGAGACTTGGTCGCAACTCTCGCTTTGCGACGGCAAAGCGAGAGTTGCGACCCCGCCCCGCTCCCGCACATTTAACAGTTTAGCTAAAAGTATTTTTCTGCTGAAAAATCTTTCAGCCCTGTCTCGCCCCGTCGGGCTCCGACCTTACGTTTGGGCCCCAACCCAAACTCACCCGCTCCGGCGTTCAAGTCTCCCGCGGAATACCCGTGCTCACAAAAAAGAAAATCGCCTTTCAGCGATTTTCTTTTTTGTGAGCACGGGGGGACTTGAACCCCCAATCCGTGAGGAACTAGTTCCTAAGACTAGCGCGTATACCATTCCGCCACGTGCTCATGTAAGAGGGTTTTCCCTCTTTTGTTTTAATATGTCTCCTCTCTCTTATACCGTAGGAAGAAGATAAACGAATCCACAATCTTAAGCAAGGTTTTAAATGGAGCTTCAATGAGAACATCAAGAATGAAAACAAAGACGTTGATTGATGCAAACTTTTCTGAGAGAAGTCTACCCACTTTCACGATCGGTAATGTAAAGAAACTACCGATAACAAAGATAATTCTTTCTTGATCGATGCGCACCCTCCACCCTACTGCATTGTGACGAATACGGAGACCAAAGTAACTAACAAGGAGAAGGAAAATAACAAAGAGGAATGTACTTACTGGATTGAAACGAAGTGCGGTGAGTACCCAAGTAAGAATTCCAAACGTTGCCACAAACATGAGTCCGTAAATCAAGGTAAATAATATATCGAACTTACCAAATGACGGCTTGTAGCGAACCATGATACCAGCCACATCACCGCCGTATACAAGTGCGGTGAGGCGCGCGATGATTCGATCAGTATTCCTCTGACCAAGTGGCTTTATAGTGCGTGTAATGACAAAGAGGAGCGCTGGGTGAAAGAGAATATTAACAACGAGAGGAACATAATCAATCCTCTGTAATATGTAGTAACTGTAGGGAACCTCAAGGGCAAGCGCGATGAGCATCTTGGTACAGAAAATATAGAGAATTGCGCGGATCCCACTCCTAATAACCTTACTATTTTCTAGACGATATTTTGATTCAAGAAATGCTTTTACATGGTCCTCAAACGCGCCCCTATCACTAAAAAGTAATTGAGCTTGTTCAGGGTTCGATTTAATGAGCTCACGCATGATTGAAAAGCAAATCGAATCATTCTTAATCTTACCCATAAGGAGAGGAACAATTCGATGCGTAAGGGATTTCCTGATACGTTGCACACGTTCACGAACATCCCCTACTGATGAGAGAATATCCACATTGAGTGAACCTGGAACAATCCCGAGCTCACGGCACCAGAGAGCATAGAGGACTGCATCGTCGTCTCCTTTCAAAAGAGTACGGTGACATGCGACAAAGAGTGCTGTATCAAAAGCATCATCGGCAATAGGGCCTGAATGTTTTGTAATCGATTGCACTACATTAAAGAGCGCATCACAAGTGATAACATCGAGTGAGTTTGGAAAGAGGTAATTTTCTATCTCGCTCGCGAGAATCGAGAGCATGGTTCTCTCGGTCTCGGAAAGTTTTATTTTTTGACGAAGGGTTGGAACAAGAATTCGATAGGCATCAATAACCACATCAATCGCCTGAGCTTCCTGTTCAGGAATAGTATTGTTTGGAAGGTAACCCGCAGAGATGAGCTCTTCGAGAAGGGTTCGTCCAATATCAACTTTGTTTTCGAGGGTAATCGTACGTCGAATAATACGCTCGACTGCACTCCTACGAATAGTTGATTCTTCTTTGTAATCGACAAGGTAACGGAGACGCTCGTAAAGCGTCCCAGCTCGTGCTGTGAGATGATTTATCGATATGACAGGTAGGGTTTGGTCATAGACCTTCTGGGAACCTGAAGAAAGAGGCCCTGCGGCGAAAATCCGTTGTATTTCCTTGGTAAACATGAGAATGCATAGCCTTGAAAGACCATGTGCAACCGAGTATACACCAGTTAAGTGCTTATTTTAAGGAGTGCCGTCAACAGCTCAATAAGAAAAAACCTACGCACCGTGGCGTAGGTTTTTATCAAGGTCGTCTATCCCCTCTTCTTTTCCTTCAATTTATGAGCGGTAACAAGGAGTGTAGAACCAATAAAGATTGATGAGTACGTTCCCGAAGCAATACCGATCATGAGGGCAAGTGAGAAATGTTTTGTTGACTCTGGACCAACAAGGTAGAGAGCAACAATTGCGAGGATTGTAGTAAGAGAAGTGTTGACCGAACGAACAAAGGTCTCTGAAACACTCTGTCCCACAATCGTCTCAAATGTTTTCTTTGCTGAATCTCTGCTGTGATAGAGGTTTTCACGAACACGATCAAACACCACAATAGTGTCATGAACCGAGAAACCGAGAACCACAAGAATTGCAGTGATAAAAAGGGTGTCTACTTCGAACCCTGCAAAGTGACCAAGGACCGCAAACACACCCATAGGAATAATGACGTCGTGGAGGAGTGCAATAACCGCGATGAGGCCGTATTTCCATGATGATACTGGCTCTGAAACCTTTCGGAAAGCAAAGGTAATGAAAAGCACAATTGCAATCAAAACCATTGAGATAGAAACCCATGATTTCTGGAGGGCCTCCTTACCAAGAATAGGACCAACTGAATCAAAACGCTTTTCTGCAAAAGCGGCTGCATCAGTACTTGTTCCGACGAAAGTTTTGAGGACAACTACAACAGCATCTTTTTCAGCAGGGGCCAAGTCACGGCTACGGATAATGAAACCATTGTCTCCTGTCTCACGGACAGAAACATCACCGAGGTTGAGTGGAAGGAGTGCAGTAACAACATCAGCCTTTGCGGGCCTTTGTGCATAAGTGACTTCAAGGAGAGAGCCTCCAGTAAAATCAATTCCTGGTTTTAATCCCCATACCGAGAGCGAGACAATCGAAGCGACAATGAGGAGTGCCGAGAAGATGTAGAAGAATTTTCTATGACGAACGATAAACATAGTGGTGAATATTATTTCTTGTTGATGAATCCTGAACCAAAGAGGAATTTCGACAATTTTCCTTCACCTTTGACAGACACCGCATAAAGGAGTGCACGTGATGCGGTGATAGCAGTGAACATCGAGACGAGCACACCAATCACGAACACAAGAGCAAACCCTTTAATAACCGGTGTTGAAGCAAAGTAGTAGAGGATAACACCAGTAATGATTGAAGAGAGGTTTGAGTCACGGATAGAGTTCCATGCACGAGCAAAACCTTCATGCATAGCAGCGTCGAGTGCCTTCCCTCGCCTACGTTCCTCCTTCATTCTTTCGAAGATGAGGATGTTTGCATCGACGGCCATACCAAGGGTGAGGACGAAACCAGCGATACCAGCAGCTGAGAGAGTTACAGGGAGGAGCTTAAAGATAGCAAGGTTACCAGCAACATACATCAAGAGTGCGAGTACTGCGACAATACCTGGAACGCGGTACCAAATAACAAGGAAGATTGAGACGATGAGGAACGCAACAATACCGGCTTTAATTGCCATAAAGAGGGCGCTTGAGCCGAGGGCGGCACCAACAGTCTGGGTTGAGACAAGTTTAACAGGAAGAGGAAGTGCACCATAGTTCAAGCTATCGGTGAGATTCTTTGCTTCATCACGAGTAAATTTACCACTGATTTCAGCGCTACCAGAAACAATTTCCTGGCGAATGACCGGCATTGAAACAATGCGACCATCGAGGAAAATCGCCAATGGTTTATTGGTGTTTTCACGAGTAATTTTTGCAAAGAGAGCCTTACCTTCACTGTTCCATTCAATACCCACTTTGTATGAAAGAGTGGTCTGATCAAACACAAGGTTTGCACGTGAGAGATATTTACCCGTCAATTCGGCTGGGTAAAAGATTTGGTCAGGAGTGCTTGAAGCAAGCTGTGTTTCCGAGAGGTGTTCGGCCTCTGGGCGAACGAGGCGGAACTCGAGCACAGGGGTCTTACCAACCATGTCGACAGCTTTAGTCACATCAGTGACACCAGGAATCTCGACAATAAGTCGATGTTCCTTTGCGCCAATTGGACCAGCTTCTTCGGCCTGGACGATTGCTTCTGAAACACCAAAAGCATTGATGCGTTTTCCAACAACATCAACAAGGGTGTTCATGGCACTACTAATATCACCAGCATTTTGTACTGATGAGGTGTCTGCTTTGAACACCAAATGTGTTCCACCAGACAAGTCGAGTCCGAGAACGTACGGACGGACGTCACCCCTCATGGAAAAATATGCGATGCCACATGATGCGAGGATGAGCGCAAAAGCAGCGATTCTCTTCTGTAACATTGGTTTCTCTATACTGTGTTATCTGTTAAAAGATAAAGCCAATACTAGCCCTGGAGCCATTAAAAAGCAACGGAAAACCCCAGAGCGACACGCGCTGGGGTTTTATTCAAAGTAAATGGTTTTTACTTAACGAATTCCATATACCTTCCCTCTTTTTTCACAAAAGCTTCTTTTGAAGGGTATTTGTAGGTATATCCATACATCTTTGTGAGCTTTGAACCATCAACGGCGATTGGGTATGAGTATGACTTCCAACCACCTTTCGAGGTAGGAATGCGGCCACGAGTGAGGTGCCACATCCAGAAAAAGACAAATCGGATGAACTGAGGATGAACGAGAATTGATTTCTTACCAACCGCCTGCGCCATATCCTCTCCCCTCACCACTGGCCCTGGAGGGCAGATGTTAAACGCCTCGTATTCACCCTTAAGGTTTTCAAACGAGAGCAAAGAGACAATATCAGCCACGTCATCCTCATGGATGTACTGCCTGCACCATTTTTTAGTGATTGGTGTAAACGAAACGAGGAGCGAAACAAAATTGTAGATAAAATTACCTTTGAGCTGACCCGAAAGCGCTGACTGAAGTCCGAAACGAATTCGAGAGTATCTACCACGAGGTCCGGTGATTGCTGCTGGGCGCACAATGAAGACCTGTGGAGCCTTCCCTGCCTTCTTTACTGCTTCATAACGCTCTTTCAAATGCTCTTCACTAATACGCTTCTCTTCTGCATAGAGGTAATCAGTCTTCCTGAACCCTTCAGCTTCGGTAAAAAGGTGATCAATTTCGTTCGTAGGATATGCCGCGTACGATGCAACTGTTGAAAAATAGATGAGTTTCTTTACGCTTGATGTCGAGAAAGCAAAATCAAAAACCGCGTCAGAACCATCGACGTTCCACTTCCATTGAAGCTTTTTCTTTCCATACATCTCGCGGATCTGCCACGCAGTATGAACAACAATATCAGGATTAAAAGCTCGAGCTTTTTCCTGCCATGAGCCATCTGAAAGGTTTGCCTCAATAAAAGAAACTTTCTTGTTCCCTTGAGTTAAATCAGTCTCAGGGCGCATATCAATAGTCAGAATTGATTCAACATCAGGCCTCTTTGAGAATTCTCTGCAGAGCATTGCTCCAATGTATCCCGCACCACCAGTGATGAGTACTTTATGCATACGTGACTGTAATAATACCTTAAAATAATCTATTTACCGACTCGCATAAGGAGCGTCTTTATGGTCTGAAGTGCGATTTTCAAATCAAGCGTAATTGAACGACGTTTTACGTAATAGAAATCGTATGCAAGCCTAATTTTTGTCTCCTCGAGCGACTGCGGTGGTAACTCCTGACGAATCTGAGCCCAACCAGAGAGTCCTGGGGCAACGAGGTTACGAATCTTATAATACGGAATCTCTTCAGAGAGTTTCACACCGAGGTCGTTGATGTCGGGACGTGGGCCAATGAGTGACATGTCACCACGTACCACACTCCAAAGTTGTGGTAGTTCATCGATGCGTGACGCACGGATAAATTTACCAACACGGGTAATACGATTATCCCCCGCTGTTACCCACTTACCACCATCGGATGCCTTCATGCTCCTAAATTTGAGCATTGATATTATTTTGCCTCCCTTTCCTATTCGATTCTGTCGCACAAACACATCACCCTTGTCCTCAAGTTTTATAGCAAGGGCGACGAACGGATAGACCACAAGTGAAATAATTCCGAGAATGAGAGCCACGATTACATCCATAGTTCGTTTAAGAACGTCATAGGTGAACGAAACACCACCTGAGATATTTTCAAGAAACCACTGTTCGCGTACGAGTGAGAGTGGGACACGATCAAAAACCTCTTCATACACATCATGCATGCGAGCAAACCTCACCCCACGAAACATAATCTCGTGCATACGTGGAAAAAGCGCGCCGACACGATCATCATGTGTATCAACGACAACCAAAGAAACTTCTTTTGCTTTTATGATGTCAGTCAGAGATTTTTCTGCATAAGCATCCGCCCTATCAAGAGAAATTCGATCAACAAACACAAATCTGAAACGATCGCTCTTGTTTACTTCATCGTAGAGCTCACGAGCCTCATCACCTGATGCCACCAATATAGCTGGTGTTCGTTTTGTAAACGGATGGAGCAGTCTGAATCCTGAGACGCGCCACCAAATAACAAAGAAAGATGAGAGCGCGAGCTGAATAAAGAGCATGGTCTTTGGTGCGATGCCAAAGATGGGCACAAAGTAAAAGAAAGCAGTGGCAAGTCCTGCGTTCACAAACTGAGCACGAATGACGGTGCTAACCACATCACGGTTGAGCTCGGCAGCACGACGCTCATAGAGCCCGGAAACGAAAAACACAATAATCCACGCGCAAAAAACCGCCATGAATGGAATGAGGTGATCAAAAAACTCGGGCCAGAGAGGTACATCTCCAGTTCTAAAAAAGAGTGCGAGATAGAGTGACGCGGTGAATCCAAAGATGTCACCAAAGAGGAGGGACAGGGGTCGGGTTGAACTCAGTTTCATATAGTAAGGATGATTACAAAATATACTCTCTCCTCACCCCTCTTACAAGTCATGAAAAGGGGTTATAATTACACACGACCACACAAACTCATGGAACCAACACAAAAAAAGAAGGTTTTGTACCTCATAACGAAGTCTAATTGGGGCGGAGCACAAAAATACGTGTATGACCTCGCTACCAATCTCCCCAAGGATTCATATGAAGCAGTTGTAGCTCTCGGTGGAGAGGGTGAATTGTTCACCAAACTGATTGCCGCTGGTATCAAGACGCTCTCCATAGAAAATTTAGGACGTGATATTCGTATCTCCGATGATATTGGTGCTTTCTTTAAAATAATTAAAGTAATTAAACAAGAGAAACCAGACATCCTCCACATAAATAGCTCTAAAGCTGGATTCTTTGGCTCTATTGCGGGACGCCTCCTCTTTGTCCCTTTGGTTATATTCACCGCACACGGATGGGCCTTTAATGAGACACGGAGCGAATCATCAAAGAGCATTCTTAAAACTCTCCAGTGGGTAACGGTAATGCTCTGTCACCGCACTATTTGTGTATCAAATAAACTAGTTAAAGATATATCAAAACTTCCCCTTGCCTCAGCACGAGTAGCTTGTATTTACAATGGAATAAAGACCCCTGTCTTTCTCGAAAAAAATGAAGCGCGTAGTGCACTCATAGCCAAAGCCCCAGCACTCAAAGGAGTTGAAAAAGACATTTGGATTGGAACGATCGCCGAGCTCCACCCCAACAAAGGATACGACGTTTATGCCGAAGCCGTATCAATTCTTGCCGGCACAGACTATTTCAATACCCGACCCGTACGTTTTGTCTGGATTGGCGAAGGAGAAATGCGAGTCGATCTTGAATCATTTATTTCAACAAAAAAACTCTCTGACAGAATCGCGCTCACCGGACACATTCCTGATGCTGCAACACTTATGAACGCGTTTGATTATTTTATTCTCCCCTCACGTACCGAAGCCCTCGGCTATGTACTCATAGAAGCAGGCCTCGCCAAAGTCCCCGTCATCGCAACCGCAGTCGGAGGCATTCCTGAAGTTATTGATGACCTCAAAACAGGCATCCTCATACAATCAGAAAATCCAGGTGAAATCGCAAAAGCTATTGGTTTCACACTGGACCGTCCCGAAGATGCTAAAAAAATGGCTCTAAATCTATACGAAAAAGTTACTTCAACTTTTTCTCTTGGAAAGATGCTTTCAGAGACCGAGGTCTTCTACACAAAAAATTAACGATTGTTTCGAGTTATACTCGTTCGTGTCCGACACCAACGAGTTCATTATGAATCTGTTCACGATGAACATGTTTCATACGCTTTTGCATTGAGTTCAAAATACCGAGAGCAAAGAATGACATAACCAAGTGGGATCCACCATAACTCATAAACGGAAAAGTAATACCGGTGACCGGCAAGATTCCAATGTTCATACCCGCATTGATAATGAAGTGACTCGTGAGAAGAGTTGCAAGACCAAAACCAAAAAGAATTTCAAAGTTTGAGCCACCGCGTACCCCTACAGAAGTAATACGAACAATGAGAAGCGTGAACACACCAAAGAGAATGAGCGCCCCCACAAGTCCCCACTCCTCCACAAAAGCCGCAAAGATAAAGTCAGTCTGATACTCTGGGAGGAACTTGAGTCGTGATTGTGTCCCGTACCCTATTCCCTTTCCGAGCACTTCACCCGACCCCACGGCAATCGTTGACTGATAGACGTGATAACCACTGCCCCGAATATCAGACATTGGATTCACGAATGTCATGACGCGAGCTTTTTGATAATCCTTGAATCCAAAACCCCACAAAAATCCAAAAGCAACAATACCGAGAGCAAAGAGAGCGAGGAGGTGTTTCTTTGAAATACCCGAAACCAAAGTCATTCCAAACCAAATACAAGAAATAATGATAGCGCCACCAAAGTCTGGTTGGAGAGCAATGAGAATTGCGAGTATGAACGCATACACACCTGAAACAATAATATGTTTAAAGTGCGCAATCTCGACATGACGTTTCGAGAAATATTTCGAGAGCACTAAAATGAGGCTTAGTGTAGCCATATCAGCGGGCTGAACCGAAAAGAGACCGAGGTTAAACCAACCCTTGGCACCTTTTATTGCAGAGACAGAAAAAAGGAGAAGGAGCAAAAAACACACGATACCATAGATAACCATCACTGATTGTGTTCGTTTCAAAAACCCCCAATCAATAAAAGAAGCGATGAAAAAAATGGTGGTTGATACAAGAGTCCAGATGAGCTGTTTCTCGTAGTGAAAATTGTCACCTGAAAAAGAGTTCATAGTGATGAGCCCGAATGAAACGAGTGTAATAGCGCAGGCAAAGACAACCCAATCTATTTGGAATCGAGCAAACGTTTTGGAAATAGTTGAAGTTATCGACGAAAACATAGGGTTAAAGTGTGCGAGCGACAATGTCTATTTTCGTCGGAATCTCTGTAAACTTTTCAGGCCAAATAAACGACACTGACGATGAATCGAGTCCAGGAATAGCGTCAATGTAGGTGCGAGAAAAAGCCGTCGCATTATCTTCACTGTCATAGACAATAGCTATAACCTCCACATTTTGGGCTGCTTTTTCAGATTGGTTAGAAATCTGGGCATTAATACGAGAGTAGAAACCGTCATTATCAACCGCTATGTCTGATACCTTGAACACCGGCTCATCCCCTGAGCGAACCCAACGAAGGTTTGAATCGAATTCAAATATAATATTTTTAGGTTCACGAACTGATTGAAACGACGGCTCAAATATCGCCACCTTCCTCCCCGGTGAGATAGACACTGTCCCCGATCGCTCACCAATGAGGAGGCTATCTTTATCATAGAGGCGGAAGACGTATTTTGTATTAACGGTTCCACCGAGCATGTTGGGATTATCTACGTACGCAAGGAGGTTGTAGAGACCATCAGCAACTTTTGAATAACGAGAAAAGAGAATAGTAGGGCGAACAAAACCAGTTGGGCACAAGTTAGTACAAGGGCCACCACAATCAACCCCCTCTTCCCCATGGTTTTGCTTTCCATCAGAACAGGTTGGTGGTTTGTAGAAGTAGATGAAAGACGGTATGCCGACTACCAGTACAAAAAACCCAAGTATACCTGCGATATACGCAAACTGACGCTTTGCTGCCCAAGGTGATGCCATAATGCGTTAATGGTAACAGAAAAGGCTTTATAACAAAAGAAAAGAACCTTGCAATGCAGGAGTTGCACGCATAGGGTGAAGCTGGAATCAAACTTAACCAATCTGTGTAATATTTTATGAAGCATTTCAATTAACGTAAATAAGGGTCATTGAGAGTATTTACCACTGATGTTTCATTACACTTTAACGGAGAACGTGAAATCTTTTTCTACTAATTGAACATCAACATAAACAGAAAGAAGGTATTCGTTGTAAAACACAGACCCCCCAACATACGTTCTAGTACCAGAACGTTGCAGGCTTGGTTCCTTTGTAATAATTGTTTTCTTAGACCCAGAAGCCTGTACATTTATTTTAAAATCAAAATAAGGTTTTCCAATGACAACAAAGAAAATATATTGATAACCATCCTCACACTTTTTAAAAGAAGAAAGTCTAGTGGAAATTATATAAGGTGGTTCTTTTGGGGTTATGATGATTTTGTTACCCGCAATATTATCCCCAGAACCATTATGAATTTGATTTATATCCATAAATTTTACCGAGGGATAATGTAGATATAAATAGCCCAAATAAGAGTAAGAATCCCGACAACCACAGAAGCCCACTGAGCCCAATCTGGAAGAACAAATTCCTTATCTTTAACTTCTCCAGTAATTGTTTTATCTCCCCCAACATTATCTCCAAAACCGTTATGAATTTGATTTACATTTTTCATATTTAAATTTATGAGTTAGTTTTTCTTTATATAGAATATCAGAGATAAACATAACAAAAAACCACCGGATAGCCAGTGGGTCTGTATTAAAAACATAGAAAAAAGCGCTCTGTTCTGGCGACTACCTACTTTCGCCCCGAAGGACTATCATCGGCACTACAACGTTTCACTGCTCTGTTCGGAATGGGAAGAGGTGGTGCCATTGCGTTGAATCACCAGAACACAGCGCTCTTTTCCGTTTTCGCGGAAAAGCGGACAAGGTATCATAACAATAAGAGTTAATAAACTCTATTGATTCATAGATTTCCTAATAAGAATCGGGCAATTAGTACTTCTCGACTCAACACATCGCTGTGCGTACATCTGAAGCCTATCAACCTAATAGTCTATTAGGGCCCTCAAACGATTACTTATCTTGTGGTGGGCTTCCCGCTTAGATGCTTTCAGCGGTTATCCCTTCCGGACATAGCTACTCTGCGTTCCACCTGGCGGTAGAGCAGATACACCAGCGGTCCGTTCACTCCGGTCCTCTCGTACTAGGAGCAAAGCCACTCAATAATCAACGCCTGTAGTAGATAGGAGACCAACCTGTCTCACGACGGTCTGAACCCAGCTCACGTGCCTCTTTAAATGGCGAACAGCCATACCCTTGGGAGCTTCTCCACCCCCAGGATGAGACGAGCCGACATCGAGGTGCCGAACTCCGCCGTCGATATGAACTCTTAGGCGGAACGAGCCTGTTATCCCTAGAGTAGCTTTTGTCCGATAATCTCCGGCCGCATCTAATGCGTACCGTCGGTTCATTTAGCTCTGCTTTCGCATCTGTTTGTTATGTACAACTTACAGTTAAGCCAGCTTATGCCCATACACTATCGCCACGGTTTCCATTCGCGGCTAGCTGACCTTAATAGACTCCTCCGTTACTCTTTAGGCATTCGTGTTACATTTTGAAATTGCTTTCAAAAGATAGTTTATTTCTAAACTATTCTCATAATCGCTTATGAGTTCGGACTATATCATCTTCTGTCCATACAGAAGGTTAGCGTATAGTCTCTGAGGATCTCGACTAAAAGTCGATTTCCTGCTGATCTTCCGCACTTTAAGATTGTTACTTTTTTTAGAAGTACTTAAAGATACTCGGGTTTTCTCAGCATACGGCTAACTTTGCTCATAATAATCACTTATTATGGTCCTCCTTTTTTATTTTTTTGAGATGAACTCTCGTGAGGCGCCACGGGTTCAGGAAACAAATAATGAATTATTTGCGTCCTGAAGGATAGCGCCCCACTAAAACTGCCCACCAGATACTGTCTCACGAGGTTTTTACCCTCGGGGTTAGAATATACAACTTACAAGAATGGTGTTTCATCGACGACTCCATGCTGGCCGAAACCGCACTTCAAAGTCTACCATCTACGCTACGCATGCAAATCGTATACTCAATATCAAGCTACAGTAAAGCTTCTAGGGTCTTTTCGTCTAACTACAGGTACCCGGCATCTTCACCGGGATTGTATTTTCACCGAGCTGTTCTCCGAGACAGTTGCCCAGACATTACACTATTCAACGCGTCAGAACTTACCTGACAAGGAATTGCGCTACCTTAGGACGGTTATAGTTACCGCCGACATTCACCAGGGCTTACACCAACAGCTTGATATAATCGCACCGTCGATGGTTGACCTTCTGGCATTGGTCAAGTGTCACCCCCTATACATCCTCTTACGAGTTCGCAGGGAGCTGTGTTTTTGATAAACAGTTGCCAGGCAGACTTTAGCTGCGGCCTGTATTGCTACAGGCAAGCCTTATTCCGAAGTTACGGCTGCTTTTTTGCCGAGTTCCTTGGAGAACCTTCACTCGTTCACCTTACTCTACTCGAGATGACTACCTGTTTCGGTTTTAGGTACGGGTATTACATAGTTATGCTTAGAAGCTTTTCTTGAGAACGCGCTCTCTACAATAAATTCCAGTTTCCCGGAACCTTTCTGCTCTACTTTCGGATCGTGATTAAACACAGACCTCGGGATTTGCCTCGAGATCGCCTTCGTAGCACAGACTCAAATCCGATAATGAGCTGTAGATACTACATTCCGTCCCTCCATCGCACTATGCAACAGTCATGGAATATTAACCATGTATCCGTCGGGTTCGGCTTTCGCCATCCCCTTAGGGCCGACTAACCCTTGGCTGATGTACATCGCCAAGGAAACCTTCGTCTTTCGGTGTGCGGGTCTCTCACCCGCATTGTGGTTACTTGTGCCAACATTCTTACTTCTTAACGCTCCAGCATGGGTCACCCCTTTGCCTTCACTGCGATAAGAATACTCTCCTACCGCTTTACATGTACGAATACACATAAAGCCCTCAGTTTCGGTAATATGCTTGAGCCCCGATCATCTGCGGCGCAGAATCTCTAAGTGAGTGAGCTGTTACGCTTTCTTTAAATGATGGCTGCTTCTAAGCCAACATCCTCACCGTCAAAGAAACTCCACCACCTCCAGTGCACTTAGCATATATTTAGGGACCTTAAATTGAGATCCGGGCTGTTTCCCTTTTGACCTGTGGAGCTTAGCCCCCACGGTCTAACTGCCATGTTTTTAGCCTGTAGTATTCGGAGTTTGATAGGTCTCGCGATCTTTCGACCTGTCGAGATCTTCCAGTGCTCTACCCCTACAGGGAACACATGACGCTAGCCCAAAAGCTATTTCGGAGAGAACCAGCTATTACCAGGTTCGATGAGCTTATCACTCCATACCGCAAGTCATCGCAGAGTATTGCACGTCTCTAGCGTTCGGACCTCCCTCAGTCTTTCGACAAAGTTCATCCTGCTCGCGGCAAGCTCACCTGGCTTCGGGTCTGATGCATACTACTGATTCGCGCTATTCACACTCGGTTTCCCTACGGCTCCGGGCATTCAAGCCCTTAGCCTTGCAGCATGCATCAACTCGTTGGCTCATTCTTCAATAGGCACGCCGTGACGGTTATAAATAACCGCTCCGACTCCTTGTAAGCATATGGTTTCAGGTCTATTTCACTGTCCTTATCGGACTACTTTTCACCTTTCCCTCACGGTACTAGTTCACTATCGGTCTTCTAGAATATTTAGCCTTACCGGTTAGTTCCGGCAGATTCCCTCAGGCCAGTCGTGTCCTGAGGTACTCAAGAATGGAAACAAAAGAGATATATGATTTTCGTACACGGGACTATCACCCACTAGGGTTGTGCTTTCCAGCACATTATACTAATCATATACTTTGTAACTCCTCTCGTTATAAATAACGACGTTTCCACCTTACTACCCCCGGTCTTAATCGCACCACATATCTTGCGATACGTTGTACGATTAAGACCGAGTTTGGGCTGTTCCGCTTTCGCTCGCCACTACTAACGGAATGTTCTGTCTTGCGACAGTTTGTTTTATTTTCCACCAGGTACTGAAATGTTTTACTTCCCTGGGTACGCATCCGACCTTACGGCCAGATTCTATGCTCAGCGCATAGAGAGTTTCCTCATTCGGAGATTCTCGGATCAAAGGTTGCTCAGCACCTCCCCGAGACTTATCGCAGCCACGCTACGTCCTTCATCGCTTCTAGAAGCCAAGGCATCCACCATATGCTCTTAGTTTCCTATTAGGAAACCTAAGAACCACTTAACAAATTTATTACTTTCTTATTGCTCGGTATAAAGGTCTCGCGACCTTCATACATTTTTGATACCTTGCCCGCTTTTTCGAAAAAGCGGGTTCGTTTCGTCACCACAACCTAATGTGGGCGAAACCTGACTCCAATCCTTTTCCTGTGTTGATTTGGATTGTGACAGAATTAAATTTTCAAACAGCACCCAAGTTTGTGAACAAAAAACCGCTCAAGAGAGCGGACATTCAATGAGCGAACAAATCGCTCTATGACTGCCGCTGAGTTGTTTGCTTCTTGTTTTGCATATTGGGAATGAATACAAGTATATCCATGGCGAAAAAAGAGTCAAGAATATTTTATTCGTCTTTGTTTTTCTTGTACTGATTCCTAAAAAAGCCAATTAAAATAAGGATAAAAATGGCATTCAAAAAAAATGACGCATGTGTCTGCGTCATTTTTTTTATTGAAACAAATGAGTTATCCCCAGGAAAAAACCCTTTTATTCTACTATTTCAGAGGCTTTGAGGATGCGTCCGAGAGATTCCATGCGTCCCACTTCAACAAGAGTTGGAATACCGAGGTAGCACGTATTCCCACCCTTCTCAACCAATATAGCTATTCCACCCGAGTTTCCTGCATCTACTTTTGCAGACGTCACATAATACTTATCTTCAATACCAGAGATGATTCCATCAGTCGCGGTGACACCGTCTTTGGTTCCAATGCTTGGATAACCTATAGTAACTACCCTGTCCCCTGGACGAGGCTCTGTTGAACACACCTTGTATGAGTTAACCGCTGCACGGGCATCAATATCCGCAACACGATTTGCAACATCAACAAAGGCAACATCGGTTGTTGTCGACTTTTCATCAACAATAAAAATAGAATTCGATGAGATATCTGCTTTTTCTTTTATTCCAGGCAAAGAAACAGAGCAGGTTTTTGGTTTAATACCATCAAGATTGACCACGTGTCGATTGGTAACGAGGTGTGCAAAAGGACGTTTGAGACTCGTCTCCAAAAAACCAGAACCAAGGTAATCAACATTTTTTTCTGTGCTTTCAAATACACATTCAATCTTTGCAACGAAAGGGCTCCACTTCGTTATGATGGATGGTAAGTCGACCGATGAAGTATTTTCTTCGATTGAATGAGTAAGGTTTGCGACAGCAGAACGTGTCCCTGCTGTTGCCTCTTTACGCACGTCCTCTATTTTTATAGTTGTTGAGGAAAGGAGTTTTTGTATATCCCCTATTTGTTTATCATAACCGTCTCCCAATGAACGTATTTGTTTATTCAAAGAAAAAGTATTCCCTTCATTTGTTTCAAAACGGGCTGAAAGAGATGAGATATCTGCTCTCACTCCTAAAAGGGCTACATATAAAAAGCCTGAAACAGCACAAAAACAAACGCAAAGGGCTATGAGCGAAACAGTGGAGATGGTATGGGGTTTTATTTTCACGTCACTATAATACAACAAAAGAGCGGGGTTGCCCCGCTCTTTTGTGTAAGCTTCTTTTTGAAGAGAAGACTATTTCTTCATCATTCGATCAATGATTGCACGAGCTGCATCCTGACCACCGAGGCCAAAGGCGAGACCAAAAGCAACCGAGAGAGCGATAACGATACCTGTGAATATAGTTCCAAAGAGGCTCGCAGCAATGTTGAGCTGAGTGAGGACCGCAAATGCAGCGAACACGAGGATTGCCCAACGAGTAATAGTGCCGAGGAACTCAGCCGACTTTATGTTTGCAACACGAGCTGATCCGACAACAACCTTCTGGAGGAAATCAGCGACGAGTACTGATGCAACAATGATGAGGACAGCGATGATAACGCTTGGAATGTAGAGAAGGATTGATTCCAAAAAGACATTAACCGCAGTGAGTCCTATGAAGTCAAATGAAACAAACGCAAAGATGATAATAACAAACCAACGAACGAGGCCAGCAAGGAGCGCGCCAACATCGAGGCTGTGACCAGTGCGACGAACGAGGGCTGCAAAACCTGCACGTTCAAGGGCAACGTCAACTTTAGTTGCACGAATGAGCTGGTGAATCGCCTTTGCGACGAGCGCGGCAACAATCCAACCTGCAATAAAGATTATAAGGGCAACAATGAGATCGCCGAGAAATGAACCAACGGTAGGAAGAACGTGATTGAAAGTATCAACGAGCTTATTTCCGATTTCAATAAACATAAATTATAAAAGGATTATTAATACTAATTAACAGCTCTATTTTACACGTACCAAGACCTTTATGCACCACCCCCATTCCCCAAAGGCAAAAGCCTCTCTTTAGAGGCTTGAAATACCTAATTTATCGACGAGGGCGTCATAAGGGAAATCAAGGACGTCACGGACGAGCTTGTCATACATACTCATACGATACTGGAACTCCTGGGTCTCAATCGCTGCGTAGCGGACCTCCCTGCCCACCTCGGCCTCAATGAGACGTATAACCTTTTCAACGATGGGTTGCTTGAGGTTGTCACCAACGATGAGCAAATCAACCATACTCTGGTCATTCTTTATAAAGATACCCGAGAGAGCGACGAATTTAAGCTTACCGGTCGTGTGAAGTTTCTTTAAAATTTCGTCACTTGAAATAGGATTCACATCTTCGATAAAACGACGGAGGTTTGGAAGGAATTCAAAAGTAGGGTTAAGAAAATATGCAGACACCTTTACTTTCTTCACTGATTTTTTCTTGCCCTTCCTCACCTCAATTTCTTTAACCACCTTTCGCTCCCTAATAAAACCAGCTTTGAGGAGCTGTGGCACTTCCTTATGAACAGGACCAGCACCTATGCCAAGTTTGCGGGCAATGTCCCCTTCCTCGAACTGAGCGTCGCCGTTCATAATAAACAAGCGCATTATTTTTACTTTTTCCTCACTGCCGAAAATGAATCCAAGTTTTCCCATAGTTATAATCTTATTCTGTATAAATTCAGTATATATAACCGAGTATACCACCCGAGAAGGCAAAGCAAAAAGCACCCAGTGGGTGCTTTTTGTGTTGTGAGTCGGACAGTTACTATTTCAATGTAACCTGTCACGCATAAATCCTTGGGAGGATTTTGCGCGACCCAGCCTCGCCCCGTCGGGCTCCGGCCGAAGGTTACTATTTTAACGTAACCTTCCCTCCTGCAGCCTCAATATCCTTCTTGAGCTTGTCTGCATCCTCCTTCTTTACGCCTTCCTTGATAACCTTTGGAGCGCCATCAACGAGGTCCTTAGCTTCCTTCAAACCGAGGCCAAGAGCTTCCTTGATAACCTTGATAACGTTGATCTTTGATGCACCACCGTCGGTGAGTTCAACGTTGAACGATGACTTTTCTTCACCTGCTGCTGCTACTGGAGCTGCAACTGCAACCGCTGCTGCTGCTGATACGCCGAACTTCTCTTCGAAGTGTTTTACGAGTTCGTGGAGGTCGAGAACTGACATTTTCTCAATTGCCTCTACGATTGCCTTGAACTTTGCTGGGGTTTCAACTGACATAGTATGTAATTAAAGAGTGATAAATAATAAGAGACCGAAATGTTACGCCTGTTTCTTCCCTGCAATAGCATCGAGCGCGACTGCGAGCCCTTTGATTGGAGAGTTGATAACATTGACGAACATAGAGTAGAGCGTCTTCTGATCTGGGATGCTTGCGTAGGCAGTAACCTCGGCGGCCGAGATAAACTTTCCTTCGAAGATACCTCCCTGGATAGTGAGAGCGTTCTTGTTTTTCTTGAGGAATGACCAAACTTCACGTGATGAACCGAGGTTCTCTTTCGAGTACGCTACGGCAACTTCAGAAGTGAATTCTGGAGCGGCACCTTCAACCTTTGCTGTAGAGAGAGCCCTTGAAATCAAGGTCTTCTTTGCAACAAGATATCCAACACCTTTTCCTTTGAATTCGCGACGCATGATGTTCGCGGTATTCACCTTGAGGCCCTTGAAGCCCACAAAGACAACTCCTTCTGAGTCTTTGAAAATTGTCTCGAGCTCCGAAATAACCTCTTGCTTCTTTTCCCTTGAGAGTGGCATTAAGCTTCTTGTATTGTTTCTGATAAATAAAAGGCCCGGGGTTAACCGGACGGAGTGAGCACCGCACAAAGTGTGAGCTTTGATTGGTTTTCGACCTCAGCGGGCTTCCCTTTTCAGGATTATGGACCATTTCTGGTCCGCCACGCCTTCTCCGGCCTTTGACCATATGTATACCATACATACCACGAAAAGCAATAAACCGGGTTATTTTGACGGTACTCGGATGCTGTGTGCGAGAACACACCCCCAACACTCCTCTCTAGTGAAACAAAAACCCAACAGGGACCGTTCTGGTCAGCTGTTGGGCATTCTTCCTTATGTGCTCGCAGGATCTTTTGCAGAAGCGATAATCCTATCAAAGGTGGCAGCGTCGAAATGTTTTTGTTGTGGCAATCCTGGAGCCCAACAAAAAGTAACATCACAACGAGCATCACCTAGCATCCTATACCGAGCATCATCGACAACACAGACCAGATGACTATCAGGCTCACCTGTTCCCAAATCTCGAACCGGAAAGCCAATACCCTGACTCTTGCTACAAAAGACAGGTATCGATGTCACATGCGAGAGAGCGGGACTCATGCAGGCCCACACACGTTTTGCCGTACTGAAATCAGTAAAGGTAACCATTCGGCCAGTTACCCGTTCAATAATAGGATAACTCCCTTTTGCTGAGGTCAGTTGAACCACATAGCAAATCGAGAGTTGATACTCGGCATGGTCGCCTTTCAAGAGCTCACGAAGAGTTTTTGGCTCATATAAAACTGTGCGCATTCATATTCCTTTGGTTGTGGGGAGATTATTTAAAGAGGACTCACTATCCAGATTACTTACTTTTATTGGTAGTGCAATAGAGAAGTTTTCCATCTTAACCCGAGAGTACTTCCCTTTTCAGGATTATGGACCATTTCTGGTCCGCCACGTCTTCCTCGACCTTTGCCTGCGTTTATACCAGAAAGTTTGTTTTGCAAATAGAAACTAAAAACCACCATCTAAAAAGAAGGTGGTTAGTATTTGAGAAGCTTGTTACCTTTTGGTGCTGTTTCAAGCCTAATCTAGGCGTGTAAGATCTACACCATCAATTTTTGCAAGTTGATTAATAATTTTATACAAAAGAATTTTTTGCTCACTCGACATCTCGTACACGAGACTTATTTCAAAGTCGCTTTTTCCGTCTCCATTAATATCGTAAAGCATTGGTCCAATGTCACCCTTTTTAGTAATAGGTAATGTAACCGTTGAGTATGGCGTCATTGGAATATCAATACTGTTAGTAATACCGCAACCGTTCCCCTCTCCTCTAAGCTCAATGTCTGGAAACAGATCGTATCTCCTACCTTTAAAAACAAGTTTAGTGTCAACCATCTGGTCGAGCGAAAACATACTAACTGCTCCGTAACCACGAAAATCCCAATAACGAGAACGTTCCTCTGGAAGCGCTAGTGGATACCAAGGAGAGGAAGGATCTGATTCCACGGGTCCAATATGTCCACCATCAGCATCAAAAGCCTGCACCTCGAATCCCTCTATTGGCTCACCGTGTTTTGAAGTCCGTAAACTGAAATAGAGACCTGGCGCAGGAGAGAACGTTGAAGTTTTATCTTTAAGGATTTCGGCCGTACCAGAAGCACAGGGATCTCTTGGAACCTTGCGCAAAGTACTACTGTATGTGGTGCGCCTAATAGATGTAAGCATACGGTCCAGCTCTTGATCACCTGGAAACTGAGGGGGTTTATATAAAGTAAAGTATTTGGCTTTGTCTGACGCTAAAATGTCAGCAACTTCTCGTTTTATCTTTGCGATTTTTTCAGGGGGCATGTTATCTCCTTTTGGTCTGAAAACTGAGGTTGAGGCGTTCGTGCTTAACACACCTATTGAAGACGATACATTATTATCGAGCTCTTTAGCGATGGCACTTTGTGGAGGATCGCTTTTACCGTGAAGTAAAATGATTTGATATCCTGCAAAAAGTAACACAGAGGTTGCCCCAGCTATAATAAACAGCTTTTTCATATCTCAGACTTTTTTTTCCAATAAACACGGACGATGCGAATGGCTGAGACGAGAATAAGAATGAAGTACGTAGAACCGATAATCATGGCATAGAAATCACGAGCAAAGTTGAGGGGGTCGTTGGTTGGTTGCTGTGAGAAGTAATATGTCACCCCCGCAATGACAAACACCCACCATCTTGCGAAGGACCACCACGCCTTAAATGCTTCTTCACGAAGCCAGTAAGTAGAAAGAGAGAGGAAAAATGCTGGCAAGAGAGGCATGAATACCCACAAGAAAATACCAATAAAATTATCATCTCTGATTCTACAAACCTCACTATGACAAAACGTATTAATGAAAAAAGCGCTCGTAATAATAAGAAGATAGAGGGCCGAAATAAGTAATATTATTTTCTTCATTTTAATTTAATTTCCTAATGATGAATAACACTTCCCCACTTTGTCCGATTGAGATTAAGATGGTCCACCCATTATATACCGATGTAAGTATTTCATGTGCATTGACAGATGCATTAAACGAAACAGGAACAAAACCTTTGTCTGTCAAAGAAAAGGCAAGTTGATTACCTGATGAGCGGTTTTTTGATGATGCGCTGTGCAGTGGTTGTTGTGTTCCATTCAAGGTTGGTTCAACCGCATTATTTTTCTGAGTAGGAGTATATACATTAACAGCACCAACTGTTGCCGGAACGCTGAAATCATTAACACCATCGCCGTTTGAATCAATTTTTAGGTCCGAGGTATCCCCTTCACTCGACACACGAGCAGTAACAATTGAGGCTGGTGTTGCAGGAACGCCCGCGAACGTTGTTGTGGTTGCAACATCTACACCCCACAGCGTCTGAACATCAAGCGTAAAAGTGCTTGTTGCATAACCAGTAAGAATGGCCGATGCAGTTGTTGAGGCTGGAACATCAACGTATGTGAGCTCGCCATACTGACGGAAATAACTGTCAGGTATATCTTCAACTACAGCACCTGTTGTCGTTGAAATACCTGTGAAGTTTCCCAATGAATCAAAGACACCAATATAGAGCGGTGAGTGTAGTGTAAACCGAAGACGCGGAAGGTTGACTTGGGTTGATGGTGTTGAGGTTGAGATGAATTCGGGTAACTCTGCTGTCGAACTACCAGTGATGAGGTTTTTTACAAACGTACGTAAGCTTGGCACCTCGAGAACATCAGCGTGCTTGCGCTGAATGGTGAAGAAACTGTCATACTTAAACAAATTCACCCAATACCTCGTTGAAGAGGCGGTCCAGAGCGCGCTTGGCACCACGACTGTACCATCACCGTCAGCGGTTTCCTTAACCCAATAATCAACAGAAGAGGACGTTTTTGTTAGCACACAGTCATTGGGTGGCACATTTTTATTTGAACACTCGGTATCAACACCAGCATAATATTTAATTGTCTCTGCGGTTGGCATTCCCCACCCCGCTATTTGTACGAGCAATACTCCAAGTGGTGGTTGCCATGCATCAAGATGCTCATGCACGTTAGCTGCATTTGCAAGCAAAGACGCTTTGCCCACAATTGGTACTTTTAATGAATCAGAACTACGAGGAGAAAATTGAGCATCATTACGAACAAATGCCGCAAGTACATAGGGTGATGAAATAGCTGAACCATACGTAGACCTCCATGGCGCAAGTAAGGCCGAACCGTCAAACGTTGCAACCGGATCAGTGACACTATTAAAATACGTCGCTGATGGAAGGAGGTTGTATGCCATCTGTGATGTGCTTGCGAACTGACGAGCTGTTTCAGGATGAAGAACTAGGGGCATATTATCTGATGGTAACCCCATACCATACCCATGAAGCAGCGCACCCACCGCCTGTGGGGTACCTAACTGTGGCACCGCGACAAAAATAATCTTATCAATAAGTGTTGATGCCTCGGGTCCCAATTTATCAGTAAGAGCTTTTGTCAGTAAACCACCATTTGAGTGAGCGACGATAGTCACCTTTTTTGTTTTTGAATTTTCTGCAAGCCTTCGAAGTTCCTGGATAATATAGGGACTCGTCGTTGCAGCATTTGCACCTGCATAGTAAATCTTGTCCCCCACCTTGTGCCCATTATTAAGTATGTCTTCGAGTGATAAACGCCAATCATAAGGAATCGCTTCATAATCAGCAATAATTCCATCATCGGTTTTCCATTTTTTGAGGTCTGACAAAAATGACTTGTAAACATTTCCCTGGAAAATCGGCAATACGTTTTTTTCATCAATTACATCCCTTGTATAAATATCATCGCCTATTCCTTTTCCATTTCCGTCTAGAAATAAATCAGTCACATCCTCATCATTATTTGGTTCCCATAACTGATCCTCACCAATAATGGTACGAGGTTTGTACAATCTACTCCCCATAATCCCCGGTAAAAACATCACACTTGAACAGCATTTAGGTGTTTTTGGTTTAGGAGCCGTTGGAGGCGCAAGAAGGAAATCAGAAGTATCCACAATTCCTGAAACATAATTACTCAGGTCTCCAACACCGTCATAAATAGTCGGACCCGAAGCATCACCCCACCAATTCCCCTTCGCGAGTACCGTAAAACCATCAATGTTATTGAAAACAGCGTAGTCGCGGTTGTTTGTAATTGAACTGTTTGATATATCAGCAAAAGAACCATCCTCGGCATGAACAACAGGGATTAAAAATTGCGCAAACTTCATAAGGAACGATCGTCCGATGATATGTACAGTGTCGTACGACACGCCCACGTAGTTGTTATTAATGTGTACAAAATCCGCAGTAATGCGGTTTGCACCGAACGCATTTATTCCCGTCCTAAAACCATCGATAGTTGTCGAAGCGATATCAAGCGAAGCACTATCATTCATGTTTATCCCTGAAAATGTACGCGTTGTTGAATTGAAGACAGAATTGTTAATTTCCGCAGACACGGTACCAGCGAGATAGAGTGTCTGGTTAATGAATGAGACCTGGTCAAGCGAAACATTTCCACTAGTGAGAGTAAGTGGTTTTGTGTCGAAGACGGTATCATGTATTGATGTTGAACCTAACCATTGCCACAACACGCTGTCGACATTATCAAATGATACAGAAGAAATATTTACCGACCCACCCTCATTCGCCATTACTGTGCCTGTGTATCGAAACAGTGTGTGACCAACTTTAAGAGAACCACCTGAAGTGACAGTATATGCTTCAAAATCAGCCACCGCAGGAGATTCTTCATAATCTAATTCTTCATCGGCATTAGTATCACCACCATACTCATCATCACGATTTGATGTCACAACAATAGATTCAGAATCAGACCCATTCAAATTAAGCACTCCATTGATGGTGAGTTTTGAATATAGAGTATATTTAATAACGGTTCCTGGCTCAACATTAACCGTCACACCATTTGGAATAAGTATCTCTCCATCAATCACATACGGACCGGCGTCACGAGTCCATGTTGTGGATTCAGTAATGTCGGAGGTTATGTCGACACGAGCTGATGCAATAGAGGGTAAGAAAACAAAACAAAGGCCAACCGTTATGTAAAAAAGTTTTTTCATTTTCGTTTAATCAAAAATCCATTTCATGAATCGAGATACTATCCCCTCATCTCCCCTATTCACCACGAACCCTGCGCCTGCGACTTGGTTAGAAGTCAGTGTTGTTTTTGGAACCGTTGATTGTGTTGAGGTACTTATCGTGGGTGATATTTTAGGAGTAACCGCAACCTGCAGAGAAGTGACTTGTGGTAGTTGATAACGCAAAAGAGCATCAGATATTTTCACTCGCAACTCATCAGCACTCATACCAATATCAACCACATCAACTGGACGCGGAAAAGATGGGATTATATTTTTTCGAGCGACAACTTCACCTGATGGATTTTTTAATTCGACTGTACCGGTGAGTACAATTTTTGAAATCGCTGTGGGGACTTTGACACTTTTACCCGACAAAATAATAGTGTCGTCAGGTATTACATACTGTGATTTTCCTGATCTTAAGAAATGTCCACCAATATTTATTTCATACTTTGAATCATTCGCGATTTCAATTGATTTTGCATCCACATTCGCAATATGAACATTTGAATCGACTACCCGCACGCGAATGCGCGCCACCGCATCGTGCAATTGATATGTTCCGTTCAATACCACTTCATATTCCCCTGGAAAAGAGTAGGTGTGTGATACAAAAGGACCAGACAAAGCAGACCCATCACCGAATGACCACCTAAAACGAACGTCACCCACATTTGATGTTTTAATTGACCTCACTTTCCCTTCAAAGTTTATCGGCGAACCAACTGAGGCAAGGCGGTCCCGGCCACCTGAAATCTCAAGATCAGCGGCGTCATCCCCTGTATAAACAGTAGCCTGACTAGAATTAGCATAGGTAATTTGCGATACAGACTCTGCGTTTGTGGAAGTACTATTTGCACTTGCCGCTGTGGTTGTTGACGTGTTGTTTGAACTACTTGAATTAGAAGAGGTTGCGGTATTGCCAACATAATCTCCACCGGGAGTCGCATCCCCTTCCACCCAAGTACCGTTATGTTTTTGCAGAGTCTTACCATTCCCATTAGCGCCGAGAGTGACATCATAAAGGATAGTATCAACTGCCGTGCCGTCTCCTGTTTTCAATGCGAGTGACTCACCTGTGTTTGAAAGCAAAAACGATGAAGTAAAAAGAAGTCCGGTATATGATGGGTTGTCCGCTTTGAATTTCGTAGCATCGTCAGCAATAACAGCAAAAGATTGAGTGGGCACCGAAATTGGACCTTGGGCTTCAATGCGGTGATTCGTATTCGCCTCAAAAAATTTGTAACTTGAAAGATCAACTGAATCTCCTCCTGTGTTTTGTACTTCAACCCATTCCCTGCCCGTATCGGTCCCAGGGACGTCGTACATGATTTCCGTGAAGGAAACTTGCGCGAGAGCAGAGAGTGGAAATAATACCGAAATGAAACTTATAAAAACGAAACTTAATATCTTGTTCATAAAAAAATTGATAAAAAGAAACCGCGGCGAAATATATGCCGTGGTTTCTTTAACTACCCTATTTGTTCTGAAGGGCGACTTTGATTTTTAAAACGTCTGACTCAACTGCATTCAAACGATTTCCATGTTCGTTTATTACAACTCCTTGGAGGGAATCGATTTTGTTTTCGATGCCGCTCAATCGGGTTTCCATCTCGGTGTGGAGAGATGCAAAACCATTTTGGACCATGATAGCGAGATCATTGATCGTTAGTTTTTTCTGAGCAGGCTTTTTTGTTGGCTTAGTCCTTGTTGCCATAGTGAAACCATTATACCGCGAACGAAAAATCCACCGCAACAGAAAATGCGGTGGATTTTTCAAAGCGACATTTAATAGTCGTACTTGTCTATAAGCTTGCCTGATTTATCAAGAAGCATAATGGTTTCATACTGGTCAGCCCAGAGCTCGTGGTTTTGATAGAGGAAGACATACCACTCTTTTTCATAGAAACCTTCGTTCAATTTGTTGTTTTCTACGCAACCGACGTACGACGTGCGACCTCGAATGTATTCACGACAGAGCGAATACTGAGAATCAAAAGTTGTTTTGTCGGTCACTTCTGGAATCTCACAGGTATCAAGCGAGCTCACATAGTCACGACACTCAACAACCATTGTTGAGAGTCCGCTATCTGCTATGTCAGGACAATTTCTCTCGAACTTTGGTTTGAATGAATATTTGTTTGTTTCCAAAAGGTAGCCGGTGCAGATGTTGTTTTGAAATGCGCTCGGCATGGTGAATGGAAATGAGCCCGGTCCCCCACTCACAATATGAGCCTCATCACCTGGTTCCAAAATGATGTCCGAGTAAACAAAGTTTTTTTCTGGGGAAAGGAATTTTACACCCTGACCAATTTTGACCGAATTTGCAGTTGGATAGAAATACTGGTTGTTATCGTTTGCGATTGGTTTCAAACCCTTACCGTTTCGCACATACATGCCGGTAATGTCGATGTTGTGATTGGAGTTGTTCTTGATAGTAATGTACTCCATGCTTGGCTCATTCTCGTTCGAGGCATTTTCAGAAGAGATAGTTAAGTCACCCACCTCGGCCCCAGCAGTAGGAACAACAGTCGTACTGACCGATGAGGGTTCAGAAGTTCCGATGGGAGAATTATTATCTATAGGGAGGAGTTTATTTTTAACGCCGGTTGGACCATAGGCCGAGGTCCCGCTGTTGAGCATTGAGAAACCACTCGTACCTGATGGAACACCTTTTAATACTGAGTAGAGGAAAATAAGGGCGATGACAATAATCACCATAATGAAGAGCCCTTTGAGAAAGATACCCCCTTTGTCTGTTTTCATGCTTTCAGTCTATACGGGGAACGGATAACTGACAACCAAGAGACAGAAAGGCGGGGTTTGCGCAAAGCGCAAACCCCG